>ERZ827520.959-NODE-959-length-39071-cov-5.394377_pt1 | contig 39071 bp, 36 predicted proteins | sample MGYA00519581_ERZ827520 | MGnify/ENA primary metagenome ERZ827520 (study PRJEB31778, sample SAMEA3449339) | human gut metagenome | biome: human gut; feature: human-associated habitat; material: faeces | place: United Kingdom | collected 2010/2012 ...
ACGTTCACATTATTTGCCACGAGGGGGTTCCTCCTGTTGTTTGGATTTTCATTTTCTATTGTATCACATTTTTCTGCAACGTTCATCTTTAATCATTGCTATTTTCTTTTTTGACTGGAAAAAGTTGTTTACCAATGGCTGACAATGTGTTAGAGCCATAAACTTTCTCATTTGGAGACGCTAATCCTGCATCCAACGGATGCAGTTCAAGGGTTTGGGTGTCCCTAACAAGTATTTTGCAACGCAAAACAAGCAGATGTATATACGTCTGCATTGCTTGCGGGTGCTATGAAGCCTCTCAAGGTGCTTCCCAAATTTGAAAATCATTTTGCAAATCAGACCGTCTGTTTTCAAGTTCAACTTGAAGCGGACGGTTATTTTTTTGCTCAGGAAGTTTTCGAGTTTGCAATCGCAGCAGGCAGGGCGAGTTGGTACCAACTCACGATTTTTGACATGGGATACCCGGCCATGACCCCGCAAGGGAGAGCCGGAAAACGCCTCTGGAAGGGAGTAGGAAGTCCGTGCAGAGAGAACGGCACCCAAAATTTGAAATCACGTTGATACGAAAAACCAGAACCAGTAGTTCCGATTTTGCCTTGAAATTCATTTCATATCCCTTAAAAACCGGAACTACCAGTTCCTAAAAATAAAATTGGCGACGTGATACACTAAGACCATAGAAACGCATTCTTCATTGCTTTCACACCAGTTCAGGCATTGAATGTCCGATTTTTTGTAGGATTTCAAATCAACTTTCGTAAAAACCGGACGTAATGTGTCCTAAAAATTTTTCTGTTGATGTGTTAATCTATTTTCAAATCCATCGTTGATCCTTGAAAACCGCATGACCGTCTGCATGGGATACCCGGCGATGACCCCCAAGTGGGAGAGCCGGAAGACGCCGCCGGAAGGGGGCAGGAAATCCATGCGGGGATAACGGCTGAACTACCAATAAATTTTTGAAAGGAGATTTTGCCTATGAGGAAAAACAAGTTTGAATTTATCATCGACTCCGAATTTCAATCTCAGATTCCTGCATTGACCGATGAAGAATTTCAGCAACTGGAAGAAAACATCCTTTCAGAGGGCGAAGTCCTGTCCCCCCTGATCGTCTGGGGCAACATCCTTGTTGATGGCCACAATCGCTATAAGATTCTCCAGCAGCACCCGGAAATTCCTTATACCACCCGTTCGATTTCCTGCACCTGCGAAACCCGTGAAGATGTTCTTGCATGGATCTGTAAACATCAGCTGGGTCGCCGGAATTTGACACCCGAGCAGAAAAAGTTTCTGATTGGAAAGCAGTATCACTCTGAAAAATCCACTCGTGGGGGAAATCATGGCAATCAGTACACACAGGTGGCAAACTGTCAAATTGACAATTTGCCACCTGTAGAAAACACAACTGAACGAATCGCCAAAGAAAATAATGTAAGTCCCTCTTTTGTAATTCGTGCCGAGCAGTTCATGAAAACCGTTGAGCTGATGGAAAAATACTGCCCCGGCATTCAGGAAGAGATCTTATCCGGCAAACTTAAGCTATCCCAGCAAGAGGCTACCATTATCCGTGGAACTCCCACGGAAGCATTGCCCACCGTGGTATCAACGTGGCGAGAGGAAAAGCTGAACGGTAAACCAGACGATAGTGCAGACACCTATGAAAATTCAGAATTGCTTTCCAAGGGCGCCGAAAACAATTTTTCTACTGCTGCCACATCGAAGATCCAAACGGCCAATCCACTCTCGGAGAATCGACCTTTTATTTCATCGGGAAAGCGCAGCACCGAACTCCAGACCATTCGTGAGCTAGGAGAAAAGATGGAAACGGTTGATCTTGTCGCCGATGCCGAAGGAATGTTCAGTGAAATCAACAGTGCCTCTGATAGCTTTATTTTCCGTCTCGAACAATGCTTTGCTCTGTATCCCGACTTTCTGACAAATGTAGAGATTGAAGCAAAAGTTATTGCTGCTTTGCAAAAGGCAGAAAGCTATATTGTGCATCTGAAAGAACAGCATCGGCAGCATCTTCTGGAGACTGCCAACAGCCAGTAAAATGCTTTCCAAAAATTTGTTTGATGAAAAAACACTGGAGGTGAATTCTATTTCCGACTACCTGACTGTCACTACGCCCTTGCCACAATATCTACCCTATCCCCGCTTTCTGCTGGATACCAACCTGAGCCACACAGCAAAACTACTCTACACCCTGCTGCTGGGCCGAGCAACGCTTTCTCAAAAGAACAACTGGATCGATGCACAGGATCGCATTTATGTAGTCTATCCGCTTTCTCATCTGTCAAAAGACTTGAGATGCAGCATTTCCAGTGTAACGCGCTCTTTCTCCGAACTGAAAAACGCACAGCTCGTGGAACGTATCCGCAGTGGATTTTCCAAGCCCAGCCGTATTCTGCTCAAGGTTCCGCATACTACGCAGAATTGCGCAGTCACAGTATGCAAAAATGCCGAGTATGACTGTGCAGAAACGAGCAGTATGATTGCGCAAAAATGCACACCTAACCAACGTAATAAGAACAACCTGAAAGATAACCACCTGATAAAAACAACCGATGCTCATTTGACCTTTGGCGAATATCAGAATGTCTTTCTGACAGAAAAAGAGTACAAGCAGCTCAAGACTGACTTTTCCGGGCTGGACAGCCTGGTCGAACAGCTTTCGGCTTATATCCAGTCCACAGGTAAGAAGTACGCCGACCATGCAGCCACCCTGCGTATCTGGGCAAAGCGGCAGAAAACAGAACGAAAATCGACACCGGGCATCCCGGACTACACATTCAAGGAAGGAGAAAGCCTATAAAGACGATTGAGAAAATTTTAGAACAGTCCGTTTCCAGTATTCCCGAAAACACCGAGGATTATTATGGCGAGGATGGTCTGCTTTACTGCGGAAAATGTCATACCCCAAAAGAAGCATTCTTTGCAAAGGGCATTGCCCTGATGGGCAAAAACAAGCACCCCATTGAATGCAGCTGCCAGCGCATCGAGAGGACAAAGCAGGAAGCCCTTATCAAGCAGCAGAAGCACAGCGACCTTGTACGGCGGCTGAAAGCAGAAGGGTTTTCTGACCCGGCAATGCTGGACTGGACCTTTGAAAACGACAATGGCCGCAGCCCACAGATGCACCACGCACACCGCTATGTAGAGCAATGGCAGACCATGCGCGCAGAGAACCTTGGGCTTCTTCTCTGGGGTGGTGTAGGCACCGGCAAGAGTTTCTTTGCCGGGTGCATTGCAAACGCTCTGATGGAGCAGGAAGTGCCTGTACGTATGACAAACTTCGCCCGAATCCTGAACGAGTTGAACAGCAGCTTTTCCGGGCGGAACGATGTTGTGGACAATCTCTGTCGCTACCCCCTGCTCATCATTGACGATTTCGGCATGGAACGTGGCACCGAATACGCACTGGAACAGATCTACAACATCGTGGACAGCCGATACCGCAGCCGGAAGCCGCTGATCGTCACCACCAACCTGACGCTGGGCGAGATACGATACCCACAGGATACCGCCCATGCCCGCATCTACGACCGCCTGTTGGAAATGTGTGTTCCAATCTCCTGCATTGGGGTCAGCTTCCGGAAAGAGAATGCACAGGAAAAGCTGGAACGCTTAAAAAGTTTAATCGGATGAATCAAAAAATATTTCTAAAAATCCGCCTAGACTGTCAAAGTTCTGCTACAAGGAAATGGAGTTGCCTATTGAATAATTGCCGCCGTACAGAAACCAGCCCTGCCCCTTCGGACTGCTCTACGCCCACACTCGATGAATGGAGCGCATTCGCAACCTTTCTAGCTGATGTGATTGAGAAGTACGCATCTGTCTTGGAGATAGACAAAGCAGAGTCCTTATCAAACAACGAAAATCAACAAGATGCTGTTGATACCGCTCTTGCAGCACGATATAATATTCTTGTAATATTTGTCCCAACGCAGTGGTAAGGTCTCCCCTTCCACTGTACTACATACACGGAACGAGGTACTTAAAATGAATCGTCCAGATGACTCTCCTAAAAATTCCATCCTCATTTACACCACAGAAGATGGCCTGACCAAAATTGATACTACCTTTGACGGTGACACCGTCTGGCTTTCCATTGACCAGATGGCTGAGTTGTTCCAACGTGACAAATCCACAATTTCCCGTCACATCAAAAACATTTTTGCAGAGGGTGAGCTTGAACGAGATTCAGTTGTTGCAAAATTTGCAACAACTGCCGCAGACGGAAAGACCTATCAGGTCGAATTCTACAATCTTGACGTCATTATTTCTGTTGGTTATCGTGTCAAATCCAAACGAGGCACACAGTTCCGTATCTGGGCAACTGGCATCCTGAAGGAATATATGCGCAAGGGCTTTGCGCTGGACGATGAACGGCTGAAAAATTTGGGCGGCGGTGGATATTTCAAAGAACTGTTGGAGCGCATCCGGGACATCCGCGCTTCCGAAAAGGTGTTTTACCGTCAGGTTCTGGAAATCTATGCAACCAGCATCGACTATGACCCGAAAGCCGACATTTCTGTCCAGTTCTTCAAAAAAGTTCAGAATAAAATTCATTATGCCATCCACGGACAGACTGCCGCAGAAGTCATTTACAACCGTACCGATGCCGAAAAAGAATTTATGGGTCTGACCACTTTTGCAGGAAATCAGCCCACCTTACGAGAAGCTACCATTGCCAAAAACTATCTGAACGAGAAAGAGCTTCGCGCTATGGGGCAGTTGGTTTCCGGTTATCTGGATTTTGCTGAGCGTCAGGCAGAACGCGAACAGCCCATGACCATGAAAGATTGGGCCAATCACCTTGACCGCATTCTGACAATGAGCGGTGAGCAGCTGCTTGTCGGAAACGGCACTGTGACGCACAAGCAGGCCGTGGACAAAGCCACTACTGAATACCGGAAGTATAAGTCAAGAACGCTCAGCGATGTGGAACAGGACTATCTGGATTCCATTCAGTTCTTAGAGAAGAAAATCGACAAGAAATAACTGTTTTGTGAGGTTTTTATGTCACAGGAAAAGACAAAGGTTTACATTTACACCCGTGTTTCCACGACCATGCAGATTGATGGATACTCGCTGGATGCACAGAAAGCCCGCATGAAAGCCTATGCAGACTTCAATGACTACCAGATCGTTTGCGAGTATGAGGATGCCGGTAAATCGGGCAAATCCATCGAAGGCCGTGCCTCTTTTTGCCGAATGATGGAGGACATCAAATCAGGAAAAGATGGTGTTTCCTACGTTTTGGTGTTCAAACTGTCTCGGTTCGGCCGCAATGCCGCCGATGTGTTGTCTACCTTGCAGGTCATGCAGGATCTCGGGGCTACCCTCATCAGTGTGGACAGCATGGCCTACAGCATCCTGATGATCCCCGCAAGCCCCTTTGTGGGTGCCGTGGGCGATCTCTTCGGGCAGGCGGGTGCCGGGCTTGCCCTGCTGGGCGTCCTGACCGCCGCCAGCGGGGCGGCGGTACTGGCCAAGCGCCGGAGCTGAGTTTTACCACAAAACGCAAAAGACCGCTGCGGCCTCCGGAGAGATCGCAGCGGTCCTTTCTTTTATGCTCAGTAGCACTTTTTGCAAGCCGTGAATCCGCGGGATTTTGCAGTGGACAGGCTCACTTTCTCAGGGCCTTTCATTCCGCTGCAGTTGGGGTTGCTGTGGTACTTCTTGCCGCCATGGGTGGGGATCCACACCATCTGGCTGGTCGTCTGGCCGGAAGATGCACTGCCCGTGCTCTTTTTGCTGCCGGAAGTGGTCGTGGTCTTTTTGCTGCTGGCGGCAGCGGCGGCCTTCTGGGCATCCAGCTTTTTCTGCCCGGCCGTGTACAAAGCTGTCGTGTCGCTGGTGGTGCCGTTCAGCAGCACCGAGCCATTCTGGATGTCCAGAATGGGCATGCCGTTCACGTCCAGTGTGCCGGCATACACGCCGTACAGGGTCATCTGCTGTGCCGGGGCCGCCGCCTTGAAGGCATCAAATTTCGACTTCTGCACGGCCACATACCACACGCCGTCGGCGGTGTCAAAGCCAAAAATAAATGCAGTATCGTTGCTGGTAGCCGCACTGTAATTGGGCGTACCGGTAATAGTGATAGGCTGTCCCAGCGGCTGAGACGTTGCCTGCGCATAGGGTACCGTCTGGCAGGAACTGCTGTCCACCGCCGCAAAGGCCGCCGGGCAGCACAACAGGCTCAGGCACAGGGCCAGTGCCGCTGCAAGAATCCGGAATTGTTTTTTCATCGCACACATCCTCCTCTGTTTGCCGGTCACCCGGCTACTTTACGGTTTGATCGTACCTCCTGTTTCTCTGTGCAGCAATTCCCAGAATGTGTTGTTTTTCGGCACATTCCGACGCATTCAGGAAGCAAGATCAGTTCTCACCATATATTATACCACTTTATGTTCATTTACGAACCGTAATATAGCATTCATTTCAAGCAAAATTCACCTCATAATAGTATTGGGGTGATAATAATGGATGAACTCAGAATTAAAAAGCTCTCCGAACCTGTTACATTTACGATTCGCGTAGACAAGTCAATCGTCGATTTCTACGATGATCTTGCCGGAAAAACAAATCGCTCCCGCAATGAGCTGATCGGGCTTGCTTTGGACTACGCCAAGGATAAGATCATCGTGGAAGAATAAGCGTTCTTTCCGTAAACAAAAAATGCGAACGAAAGCATTTCTGCTCTCGTTCGCATTTTTTTATTGCTTCACACAGCGTGTCGTGTTGCGGGCGCTCCGGATCAGATGCCGGCGGCAGCGTTCTGACCGGCAAAGCGGCCGAAGGTGGCACTGCGGCCTGCGGCGGCACCTGCCATCAGGCTGGGATAGCTGCCGGAGAAGTAGTTGCCACTCATGTCGCCGATGACATACAGGCCGGGGATGGCCTTGAAGTCCTGATCAATGGCGTGCATATTGTCGTCGATCTGGATGCCGTCGATGGTGCAGATCAGATAGCCGCCGGACTGGCGCACACCGTAGAAGGGAGCTTCGCTCAGGGTGGACAGACGATAGTCCTCCTTACCGTAATCCTCGTCCTCGCCCTTGGCAGCCAGCTCATTGTAGCGATCCACCGTTGCGGTGAAGGTGTCCTTGGGCAGGCCCAGCTTGTCGGCCAGCTCCTCCACGGTGTCGGCCTGCACGATGTAACCCTGGTCCTGCAGATCGGCGTTCATGCCCTCGATGTACTCAATGGGGAACACCGGAGCGGTGCCGTTCACATGCGGGTACAGACGGCTGCAGCCGTGGGTGGCAAAGCGCTCCACATCCTCGGGGTACTTGCTGTCCCACACAGTGCAGTAGGTGTGGTAGGGCTGGCTGGCTGCAGCGTGCAGCACCAGATCGTAAGGCATGTACTCGTTCATGAAGCGCTCACCGTTCAGGTTCACCTTCAGGAACGGCTGGCTGCCCATCCAGAACAGGGCACCGTCGTTGGCCTTGCCGTACTCCCCCACCTGGTCGGGCTTGATGGCACCGCGGTCAAAGATCATGGAGGTGTGGGTCTGGTCCATGATGGCACCGGCCCACAGGCAGGCCTTGATACCGTCGCCCTTGGCACCGGGCTTGGAATAGTTGATGCAGGTCTGCTCCACGCTCTGGGGCTGCAGGGCGTTCATCATGGTTTCATTGCCGCTGTAGCCGCCGCAGGCCAGAATGACGCCCTTGGATGCGTTGTAGCGCACATACTCGTCGTTGGCATTCTTGGCGATCAGGCCGGTGACGCGGTTGCCATCCTTTTCCAGCTTGACCATGGTGATCTCGTACTGCACTTCCAGACCGTCGGCCTCGGCGTGCTTGAGCACGGCATCCATGGTCAGCTGCTCGCTGTACTCGTCGCCGTACTGGGTGCTGTGGCCCACGTCCAGCACCTCGTAGTTGTCGTTGTCATGCTTTTCGTCGATCTCGTGGCGGAAGTCGATGCCGCTCTCGGCCAGTACGTCGGTGAACCAGTCGATGGTCTCACCGCTGCGGTCTGCCCACACCTGTGCCAGGCTGCGGCGGGTATAGCCCTGGCTCCAGTTGCACAGGTAGCGCACGGCATCCTTCTTGCTCACGTCATCGCCGTCCTCCTGCTGCTGCTTGGAGCCGCAGGCAGCCAGCGTGTCGCGGATGCCGCTGGCCATGTCGTGGCCGAACTTTTCAATCAGGATGGTCTTGGCACCGGCCTCGGCCGCGGCGGCAGCGGCAAAGCTGCCGGAGGAACCGGCACCCACCACCAGCACCTCACACTCCACGGTCTGCTTGATGTCGCTCTCGGCCACTTCGGGCTCCTCGCCCAGCCAGTCGGCGGTGGAGGCAGTCTCCTCGGTGGTCTGCTCAGCGGGGTTGATGGCACCGCCGCTGGCCTGACGGATGCAGTCGGCCACAGCGTTCTGCACAGCCTTGCTGGTCACGGTGGCACCGGTCACACCGTCGATCTGGCTGGTCTGAGCGTTCATCACCTGCTCGATCAGCTTGTCCTTGGCGGCCTGGCCGATGCTGTCGGTCTCGCCGGACAGGTCCAGCTCCACCTTGGTGATGCTGGCAGCGTCAAAGGTCACCGTGGCGGTGATCTCGCTCATGCCTTTGGCGGTGGCGGTGTAGGTGCCAGGGGTGTAGATGCCGGCTGCACCGGAAGATGCAGCAACGGTGGAGCTGCTGGCTGCATTGCAGGCAGCCAGACCGGCTGCGGTGACGCTGCTCATGGCAGCGGCTGCTGCGATTTTCAGAAATCCTTTACGAGAGATCTTTTCCATCATAATTTCTTCCTTTTCTTGCTCATATCTTCGTATCGACAAAATCTTATTGCCGTTCTTGTTAAAAGTATCACATTTACAACCAAAGAAAAAGAAGTTATAATATCCCTGTAGGTATCAAGAAAAACTTGCGTTTTATTTCTGGAAAGGAACCTCCCATGACCATTCAGCAGCTGCGCTATTTTCTGGCCCTGTGTCAGGACCTGAACTATACCCGCACGGCCGGGCGGCTGTATCTGTCGCGGCAGGCGCTGCGGCTGAGCATTGCCGCACTGGAAGAAGAACTTTGCGGCCCGCTGTTCATCAATGTGCGCAATCACCTTGCCCTGACCGAAAAGGGCCAGCGCTTCCGGGCACAGGCCGCGCCGGTGGTGGAGCAATTTGACCGGATGTGCGCGCAGGCGTATCAGGATATCCGGTCCCCCGCCCTGCGGCTGGGCATCAGTGTGGCGTTGGTGCCCAGCTACCTGCCCATGCTGGGGGATGTGCTGGAGCAGTTCCGGCAGCAATACCCGGGCATCCCGCTGGAAACCACATTGCTCTCCAACGACGCCGTATGTGCACAATTGCAGAACGGCACGCTGGACGCCGGGCTGGTGATGGACCTGGGCGGCTGCGCGGCCGGGCTTGCCCGCACCGCGCTCACCCGGCACACTGCGGCCCTGCTGGTGCCCCGCTGCAGCCCGTTCTGGGGGCGCAGCAGCATCGCCCCGGCAGAGCTGGACGGCCAGCTGCTGTTGGTGCCGGGCCTTGTGCCGGAGCCGCTGGCCCCGCTGTGGAATACCCTGCGGCAGGCCGGTGCCCGCCCGAAAGTAGAGATCGGCGAGCAATACTATCAAGTGCTTTACCGCACCCAGGAGCGCAACGGTCTGGCCCTGGACCGGTTGGAGATCACCTCCGACCACTGCATGGACAATGTTCAGGACGTGGCACTGGACGGCATGCCGCCCATCTGCGCCGCCTTTTTGCAGCCGGAGCACGCAGAGCACCCCTGTGTCCGGCTTTTGTGTAGCTTTTTGCAGGAACACCTGCGCAATCTATGAAAGAAGGGACCCCTTATGCATTTTTATGGAACCATTGGCCCGGCCTGCGCCAGTGCCGGAACTCTGCGCCGCCTTGTGGACGCCGGCATGACCGGCCTGCGCATGAACCTTTCCCACGGGGCGCTGGCCGAACACGCTGACTGGCTGGCAATGATCCACGCTGTCGGCATTCCGGACCTGCTCATCGACCTGCAGGGGCCGGAACTGCGTGTCGGGCGGCTGGCCAGCCCGGTCACCCTGCCGGAGGGCGGCACGGTACAGCTGGGTGCAGGCGGCATCCCCTGCCCTGTCCAGCTCGTGCAGGCAGCCCGCCCCGGGCAGCAGCTTTTGCTGGATGACGGCAAGCTGCTGGTGGAAGTAACTGCCGCCGGGCCGGATGCACTGGTCTGCACCGTACTGCGGGGCGGCGTTCTGCAAAGCCGCAAGAGCATTGCCGCCCCGGGTCTGTCGGTGCCCATGCCCACGCTGACAAGTGAGGACCTTGCCAACCTGCGCATCGCAGCTTCCTGCGGCGTCACCGGGGTCATGCTGCCCTTCGTGCGCGGGAAACAGGACATCCTTGCTTTGCGGCAGGCGCTGGCCGAGGCCGGTGCGCCGCAGATCCGCATCTTTGCAAAGATCGAGAACCTTGCCGGGGTGCAGGCCCTGCCGGAGTTTCTGTCCCTCGTGGACGAGGTGGTCATCGCCCGCGGCGACCTGGGCAACGCCATGCCGCTGTGGGAGCTGCCCCGCTGTCAGAAACAGCTTTCCGCCGCCTGCCGGGCCGCCGGGGTACCCTTTATGGTGGTCACCCAGATGCTGGACAGCATGTGCACCCGTGCCGTGCCCACCCGCGCCGAAGTGAGCGATATTTACAATGCTGTGTTGGATGGTGCGTCCAGCCTGATGCTCACCGGCGAGACCGCCGCCGGGCAGTACCCCGTGCAGGCCATGGAGTTCCTGGTTCGGACGGCAAGCACCGCCCTGTAAGGCAGTTCGGCTTTCTGCGCGCTTTTTCGGCCCGAAATGACAAAAAGGATGGATTCTGTCGTAAAGAGTTGGTATAATGAAGGCAAAATAGTTTTGCAGGAAGGTTTTTCTATGGGAATCGTAGTCATCGGAGCCGTTTTTGTGGACATCAAGGGGTACCCCCTTTCCACCTACATCCCGGGCGGGCGCAACTCCGGCCGGGTCGAGCAGGTACACGGTGGTGTGAGCCGCAACATCGTGGAGGACATCGCCAATGTGGAGCTGCGCCCCACCTTTGTGGGTCTGGTGGACGACACCGGCATGGGCCAGGATGTCATCGACAAGCTGCGCGACCACAAGGTGAACACCCAGTTCATCCGCCGCGTGAAGGACGGCATGGGCACCTGGCTGGCCGTGTTCAACAACGACGGTGACGTATGCGCCTCCATCTCCAAGCGCCCGGACACCACTCCCCTCACCGCTCTGCTGAAAGAGCAGGGAGACGAGATCTTCAAGGACTGCGACAGCATCGCGCTGGAGCTGGATCTGGAAAAAGAGACGGTCAAGCAGGTGCTGCGCTTTGCCAAAAAGTACAACAAGCGGGTCTACGCGGCCATCTCCAACATGAGCATCGCCATGGAGCGCCGCGACTTTTTGCAGCAGGTGGACTGCTTTGTGTGCAACCAGCAGGAAGCCGGGCTGCTCTTCTCGGACGATTACGACCACCTTTCCCCCGCTGCCATGCGGGAGGTGCTGGCCGCCAACGTGCACAGCGCCAACATCCCCTGCATGGTGGTCACCATGGGCGGGCAGGGTGCCGTGTATGCCCGCGCCAACGGCGAAAGCGGCGTTGTGCCCGCCAAGAAGGTGGATGTGATCGACACCACCGGTGCCGGTGACGCCTTCTTTGCCGGTACGGTCATCGGCCTGACCTACGGCAAGAACCTGCCCGCCTCCTGCGAGATCGGCAGCCGTCTGGCCGCCTCGGTGATCTCCATCACCGAAAACGTCTGCCCCCGGTTCCGCCCGCTGGAATTCGGGCTGGACATTCCCGTGCTGGACTGAGTTACACCCAAAAGCGCCGGAGCATTCCCGCAAAAGGGAGCGCTCCGGCGCTTGTTTTTTGTTTGTCAGAGTTCGTTGATGGCTGCTGTGACGGGCATTGCCTGCAATCGCTTCACCGGGCCGTGCACCGCAAGCGCCGCTGCACCTGCCACGAACAGACAGAGCACTGCCAGCAGCCCGAAGGGCACCCGCCACACGACGCCGAAATAGTGGGTGATCAACCGGGTATACAGTGCACGGTGCAGCACAAGGCCGGCAGCAACGCCCACCAGCAGGCCGGACGCCGCATAGGTCCCGGCCTCCGCCGCGATCATCCGGCACAGTTGGACATCCTCCATGCCCACGGCGCGCATGGCACCGTACTGCCGGGCACGGGCGGAAACGCTCATGGAGATGCTGTTGACGATGTTCAGCAGCGAGATGCCGCCGATGATGGCCAGAAAACCGTACAGCACGATGCGTACCGCGTAATAGGTGCCGCGGTCCTGCCGGTTGCTCTCCCGCAGGTCCTGCATGATGACGTCATCCGTGGCAAGGTCCGCCAGCGTGAAGAGGGTGTCCTCGTCGGCGGTGCGGTCCAACTGCACACCTACCATATTATAGTTCTGGTCGCCTGCCACCTGTCGGAACAGCGCTTCCGGTGCAATAAGGGTCACATCATCCGGGAAGGTGCCCTCCGAGAAGGCACCCACGATGGTAAGCGGCACCCCGTTCACTGTGATGACGTCCCCGATCTGCATGGGGTTGTTCTTATTGTAGATGGTCATCACTTCATTGCCTGCGCCGGGCATCCGACCCCGTACCACCACGGAACGGCTGGACTCCAGCATATAATCATCGTAGGAGCAGAAGATAACGTGGTCCACGTTGCCCTTGTCGCTGCTGGCCGGGGTATCCACCAGACCAGTGCAGCCCCACGCATGGGCGACGCCCGGCACTTCCAGCAGTGTCCGGGTCATGCTGCCGGGCAGCACCTGAGCATTGCCGTAGCCGTTGTAAAGCACATCGGGCTGCCACGGCACCAGACTGGGCAACAGCAGAGAGGCGAACTGCAAGAGCACGGTAAAGCCCAGCGCCAGCACAATGCTCAACGCAAAGCTGGCGGTCATCAGGGCCCAGTTCTTTTTGCTGGCGGTGGCATGGCGGACGCCCAGTGCCAGTTCCACCCGGCCCTTTCCGGCATGGGCCGCACGGCCCACCGGCACATTCTGGGTGCTGCCGGAGACCGCCGCCATCGGCGAGACCTTTGCCGCCCGCTTTGCCGGGGCCTGCGCAGCCAGCAGCACCGTCACCACACCCACCACGGCACCGGCGCACAGGCCCGCAGGGCTCAGCTGCCAGACTGGCGTTGCCGCAAACTCGCCGCCGATGCCGTACCGCAGCGCGGCGCAGATCGTCCAGCTGGCCAAAGTGCCCAGCACAAGGCCGATGGGCACCGCCGTCCTGCACCAGTTGAGGGCTTCCAGCCGGACGAACCGGATGACCTGCCGTTTGCTCATGCCGATGCAGCGCATCATGCCAAAGAACTGGGTGCGCTGAGCCAGATTGCTGTTCATGCTGCCGGAGATCATCAGCACTCCGGCCAGCAGCACCAGCACGAACAGCACCGCTGCCATCCCGTACACGGTCTGAAAAGCCGTACTGTTGCTCTGCCCTGCCGAACCCATCACCTGCAGGTTTTCCTGCACAGCCGTCTCCCCGTACCGGCTGCGCAGCTTCGGCAGGGCCTTTGCTGCTCTGGCCGCGCTGGTGTATTCCAGCTCATAATGTGTCTGGGGCAGTGCCTCGCCGTTTGCAGTCAGCAGGGCCGCAAAGGCTTCCTGCGGCAGGTAGGCATCCACGATGCTGTACTGCTCGCCGTAAAAATCCTCGTCGATGCCGCCGACGCCGGTGACCGTGAGGGGCTTTTCCGTTCCGTCCGGCAGTGTCAGCGTTACAGTGTCTCCGCTGCCCACATGCAGCACCCGTGCAGCGGTCTTGCCCAGCAGCACTTCGTTTTCCGCCTGCGGGTAGGTGCCCGCAAAGGCTGCGGCACGGTTCAGGCTCACATAATCTGCATCGGCACCATACAGCACCACCCGCTTGCCGTTCAGGCGGTATGCGCTTTCGCCATTCTCATTGAATACTGCTCCGGCACCCACCCGCACCACGTCCGGCTGGCCGACCAGCTGCGCAGCCTGCTCCGGCGTGATGCCGGTGACCTCCAGATGCCAGCTGCCGCTTTTTCCGGCTGCACGGCCCGTCTGGGTGCGCAGCATCATGTCCGCCACACTGAAGATGGCCGTGACCAGGAACACTGCCGTGACGATGCACAGGATGGTCAGCCGGTTCTGCCGCCTGCGCACCCTGGCAGAAATGGGGATCAGGCTTAGATAGCTTTTCATTCCGCGCACCTCCCGAAGTCGGTCAGCACGCCGTCCGACACCTGCAGCACCCGGTCTGCCGTCTGAGCGATGCTGCGGCTGTGGGTGATCATGACGATGGTCTGGGCGTATTTGCGGGAAGCCTCCTTCAGCAGGGCGATCACCTCGCCGCTGTTGCGGGTGTCCAGATTGCCGGTCGGCTCATCGGCTAAAATCAGCGCCGGACGGGTGATGAGCGCCCGCCCGATGGCCACGCGCTGCTGCTGCCCGCCGGAAAGCTGGCCGGGCAGGTGACTGCGCCGCTTGCGGAGGTCCAGCACATCCAGCAGTTCTTCCAGATACGCCGTGTCCGGCTTCTGGTAGTCCAGCAATACCGGGAACAGGATATTCTGCTCCACGGTCAGCTCCGGGATCAGGTTGAACGCCTGAAACACAAAGCCGATGTTCCGGCGGCGGAAGATGGTGCGCTCCCGCTCTTTCATGGCAAACAGATCTCGCCCGTCCAGCAGCACCTTGCCGGAGGTAGGGGTATCCAGCCCGCCCAGCAGATTGAGCAGAGTGCTCTTGCCGGAACCGCTCTCGCCCACCACGGCCACAAATTCGCCCTTGGGCACCGAGAAGCTCACGTCCTTCAGCGCCTGCACGGCAGTCTCGCCGGTGCCGTAGGTCTTGCAAAGGGCCTGTGCCTGCAACAGATTCATACAAAAACCTTCTTTCGTTTTGATCTGTCCACAGCATACCACCCGTTTGCTACAGCCTGGTGACTGCAAGACTACAATTTTGTAGGGATCGCCGGAGCGGGCCTGTTCCGCAGCAGGATGGTGAAGGCGGTGCCCCGGCCCAGCTCACTTTCCACTTCCAGTGTGCCGCCGTGGACCTCCACAATGGATTTCGCCAGCGGCAGCCCCAGCCCGATGCCCGGCGTATCCTGCGCAAAGCGGCTGCGGTAGAATCGCTTGAACAGATGGGGCAGGTCCTCCGGGTGGATGCCGGTGCCGGTGTCCACCACCCGGATGCGCACAAAGTCGGCAAAGCGGCTGCCCTCTACCGTCACGGTGTCCCCGGCGCGGGTGTGGTCCAGCGCATTCTTGATCAGGTTGCCCACGGCCTCGCGCATCCACACCCGGTCACAGCACAGGCACACCCCCTGCTCTGCCGCGACGGCCAGCTGCTTTTGCTCCTGCCGGACGCGGCAGGCAAAGGGCCGGGCAGTCTGCTCCAGCAGACCTTGCAGATCTTGTTCCGTTTTTTCCAGCTGTACAGTCCCCGCATCCAGCCGGGTGAGCTTGAGCAGACTTTGCACCAGCTGTTCCATCCGGTCCAGCTCCTGTTCGGAAAGTTCGGCCAGCTCCCGCACATTTTCTGCGTCATCCGTTCCGGCCTGCAGCAGACCGTTGTAGATATTCAGAGCGGCCAGCGGCGTCTTGAGCTGGTGAGAGATATCGGCCATGGTGTTCTTCAAAAACTGCTTTTCCCGCTGTTCCCGGTCGGCATGGGCGTTGAGCACTGCCGCCATCTCATTCACTTCATGGAACAGCCGGTACAACTGCCCTTCACGGCCGCTGTCCAGCCGGGCAGTGGCGTCCCCGTCCAGCAGGGCACGCACCTGCGCAGCCGCTTCCTCCAGCCGTTTCTGCCGTCGGGCAAAATAAGCAGCGGCACTGCCCAGCACCCCGGCCGCCAGAAGGACAAACAGCCCCAGCAGCGGCAGGCACAGTGCCGGGCATAGTGCCCACGACGCGCATTCTGCCGCCAGCAGGGCCGCAGCCAGCCCGGTGCACAACCGGGCAAACAGCTGCCGGACATCGTCCTCCACCAGAAATTTCATCTCACACATCCCCGTTCCAGCGGTAGCCCATGCCCCGCACCGTGACCAGCCGCTGCGGGCAGCCGGGGTCATCCTCCACCTTGAGCCGCAGCCGCCGGATGTACACCGTGAGGGTGTTGGTATCTACATAATTGCCCTCGCAATCCCACAGGGCGTTCAGAATGGTCTCTTTGGTCAGCACCTGCCCCGGGCTGCGCAGAAACAGGCACAGCAGCTTGTACTCCGCTGCCGTGAGTTCCAGCGGAACGCCGTTCTTTTCGGCCCGGCCGGCCAGCAGATCCACCCGGATGCCGCCGGAGCACAGCTCGGTGGCCTGCTGTGCCCCGAACCCTCCGGCCCGGCGCAGCAGTGCGTGCACCCGACTCAGCAGCACCCCCAGCTTGAAGGGCTTGGTGATGTAATCGTCACCACCCAGGTCCAGCCCGGTAATGATGTCCATTTCCTCATCCGACGCGGTCAGAAACAGGATGGGCACCCCGGAAGTGCGGCGCACCTCCCGGCAGAAGTCGAAGCCGGTGCCGTCCGGCAGGGTCACGTCCAGCATCAGCAGGTCGTAGCGGCCCGCCTGCCACAGATGCCCGGCCTCGGCCAGGGTACGGGCCGTGTCCAGCGCATAACCCGCCCGGCCCAGTGCAAGGGTCAGCCCGGTGACCAGACTTTTGTCATCCTCCAGCAGTAAGATCCGCTCCATGGTGCAATTTCTCCTTTTTGCAAAAAATGCCGGGTGCTGCCGCAGGTACGGCAGCTGCCCGGCGTGCAGTCACGCATTCTGTTGTTTGTACTGTTCGCCCCACGCCCACATAGCGTCCATGATGGGCTTCAGGCTCCGGCCCAGCGGGGTCAGGCTGTACTCCACCCGGGGCGGCACCTCCGGGTAGGCCTTGCGCTCCACCAGACCGTTTTCCTCCATCTCCCGCAGCTGGGAGGTGAGCACCTTCTGGCTCACGCTGGTCAGCGACTTTTTCAGCTCGCCGAAACGCTTGGTGCCGGTGAGCAAGTCCCGCAGGATCAGCACCTTCCATTTGTCACTGATCATGGTGAGGGTGGTTTCCACCGGGCAGGCCGGCAGTTCCTTTTTGGTACACATCTGTCGTTTCTCCCCTCCGGCCCCTCGCGGGCCGTTTTTTCTATTTTACGGCACAGACGCGGTGCTTGTCAAGCAGGGGCCGGGCACCCCGCACATCCGGCTCAAAAAATTTTTTTGCAGTCCAAATTGCGAGAAATCAGCGGTTCACCGCAAAAGTTTCCGAATCGTAACCGGTCAAAAGTCACCCGCCGGTAACCAGGTTACCGCATTGTGCGTACTTTACGCCGGGCAAAAAGGGGTGTATCATGGCCTCGTCAGCCGGGGCACGCCGAGATCTCGGTGTCCAGCCCGGAGTACGCCTGGATCCGCCTGCACGGCAAAGCTGTGTTTGAAAACAACATGGCTGCCAAGGAGATGAGCATCGCCAACCCCATCGTGAAGGGCCAGTACGGCGAAGCCACCAACCCCATCTTTGAGGTGTTCTACCTGGAGGATGCTCACGGCGCCATTGCCGACTTCTCCGGCAACCCTCCCTACGAGTTCTGATTCCCGTTTCGTGCAGATCGCCTTGGAAACGCTGTTTTCAGGGCGTTTTGCCGTTTGGTACCGCAAAGGAGGTCTTTCTATGACCCAGACCGAACGCCGCCGTTTTTTGCTCAGCAGCCTGCTGGCAGAAGCCCCCGAATACCGGCAGCTGGCCGTCCCGGACGATGCCGCCGGGCAGAAGCAGCTGCTGCGCGCACTGCTCAATGTGCGCCCGCCCCGGGATGCCAGCCCGGAGTTTTTGCAGGTGCAGGACGAATACCTGCGCGCCGAGCTTGCCCCCCACTGCCCGCACTGCGGCAAGCTGCTCACGATGAACCTGCGCTGTGATGACAGCTTTGTAGAGGATGCCGGCTGGCACGCCGCCGCCGAGCGGTGCAGCGAATTTCTCCGCCGCCACGAGGGGCAGAAGATCTTGTTCTTAGAACTTGGCGTCGGCGGCAACACCCCGGTCATCATCAAGTATCCTTTCTGGCGGATGACAGCCAGGAACCCCAATGCCACCTACGTCTGCATCAACAAGGGCGAGGCCGTCTGCCCGAATGAGATCGCCAAGCAGTCACTGCTTTTTGACGGTGACATTGCTGCGGTGCTGGCACAGATCAAATAATTACTTTTTCTATGAACACGGATTTATCGTTTCCGACAGCTAAAATGTATTTCAGCAGATCTCCCGTAATATGCCGGGCCGTACCATCCGACCGAAATTTCCGTCGTAGTTCAGGTTTCCACGCAAGAATGACAGAGCATTCCCGTCCTCTCGCTGCAGTCCTGCACCCCGATAAAAAGCTGCCCGCATACCGTGTGATCTTGTCACATCCGGTATGCGGGCAGCTTGTCTTTTCTGATTTTACGCGCTTTTGGGGCTTATTTTGCCACGATCTCGTCGGCCAGAGCGTCCATCTGGGCCTCCGCAGCAGCATTGGCAGCAGAGCGGATGGTGACCACGTTCTCGCAGACCGTGATGTTCTTCATGCCTTCCAGCTCGGCGCGCATGAGTTTGGCAGCCATGGGGGCCCAGGTGCCGTTCTCCATCAGGCCGACGGTACGGTTCTGGAACGCCTTGGTCTTGAGGTGGGTCAGCAGGGACTCCATCGGCGGGAAGAGGAAGCCGTCATAGGTGGCGCAGGCCAGAACGATCTTTCCGCAGCGGAATGCCTCGGTGACGGCGTAGGACACATCGGTGCGGGTCAGGTCCATCTCCACCACCTTTGCGCCCTTGGCACGCAGCTTTTCGGCCATGGTGTGGGCCGCGGCGCGGGTATGGCCGTGGATGGAAGCACTGGCCACCAGGATCTTTTCCGGCTCCTCCGGCTTGTAGCTGGACCAGGTATCATAATAGGCCAGATACTTGCCCAGATCCCCGGTGAGCACCGGGCCATGCAGCGGGCAGATGGTGGCAATATCCAGTGCGGCTGCCTTTTTGAGCAGTGCCTGCACCTGCGGGCCGTACTTGCCCACGATGTTCAGGTAATACCGGCGGGCTTCGCTGGCCCAGTCGGCCTTTTCGTCAAACTTTGCCACCGCCCCGAAGCGGCCGAAACCGTCGGCGGAGAACAGCACCTTTTCGCTGCTCTCATAGCTGACCATGACCTCCGGCCAGTGCACCATGGGTGCAAACACAAAGGTGAGGGTGTGGCTCCCCAGAGACAAGCTCTCGCCGTCCTTCACCACCACACGGCGCTCCTTGGCCACGGCATCCGGGCCGAAGAACTGCTCCATATACATAAAGGTCTTGGCGTTGCCCACCACCTTCATGTCCGGGTACTTAGCGGCCAGGCGGGCAATGTTGGCACCATGGTCCGGCTCCATGTGGGAGACCACCAGATATTCCGGCATGCGGTCGCCCAACGCTTCGGTGAGGTTTGCCAGCCAGGCATCCGTGGCACGGTTGTCCACCGTATCCAGAATGGCGACCTTTTCATCCAGAATGACATAGGAGTTGTAGCTGACGCCGGTAGGCACCGGGTACTGACTTTCAAACAGGTCGATGGTGGTATCGTCCACCCCCACGCCCAGAATGGCATTGCTGATCTTCTGTACGCTCATAAATCCCATGCTCCTTTATTTTTATGCTGTGCCGCAGAAAGCGGCCGATTCTTCTTAAGAACAATTCCTAGTATAGCATATCGTCAGAAATTTAGCAAGAGGAATCTGCGGCTTTTCCCTCCCGGACCCCTGACCACAACCGTTATTCATCGCCCCTGCTTTCCGGCAGGCGGGCAGACACGGGGCGGCCCGGCTCGGTGTCCAGCTCCAGCAGGGCCGCAGCGCTGGCGTCATCCATCGTCTGTACGGCCCGCAATTTGCGGCTGATGGCACGGCTGCGCACGCCGATAAGGTTGTCCAGCTCTTCGTCGGTCTGGCGCAGACGCTGCTGCAGCTTGGAAAGCCCCTGCCCGAACTTGTCGAACTCAGTCTTGACGGCACCTAGCAGCTGCCACACCTCGCCCGAACGCTTCTGGATGGCAAGGGTCTTGAAGCCCATCTGCAGGCTGTTGAGCAGGGCCGCCATGGTGCTGGGGCCGGCCACGTTCACCTGATAGTCCCGCTGCAGCACCTCCAGCAGGCCCGCATTCACCACCTCGGCGTACAGGCCCTCGAAGGGCAGAAACAGGATGCCGAAGGCTGTGGTATAAGGCGGCTCCACATACTTTTCGCGGATGTCCTTGGCCTCGCTGCGCAGCACCAGTTCCAGTGCATGGCGGGCGTTTTCCACAGCCTGCGCATCGCCGGATGCCTGCGCATCCTGCAGGTGGGCGTAGGTATCACCGGGGAACTTGGAGTCGATCGGCAGCCAGACGCTGCCGCCGTCGGCACCCGGCATTTTGATAGCGTACTCCACCCGCTGGGCGCTGCCGGGGATGGTGGCCACATTGGTGTCGTACTGCTCTGGGGCCAGAATTTCTTCCAGAATGGCTCCCAGCTGGATCTCGCCCAGGATGCCGCGGGTCTTGACGCCCGACAGCACCTGTTTCAGGCCGCCCACATCAGCGGCAAGGCTCTGCATCTCACCCAGGCCCTTGTACACCTGTTCCAGCTGGGCATTGACCGCCTTGAAGCTCTCGGTCACCCGCTTCTGCAGGGCATCCTGCAGCTGCTCGTCCACCGTGCAGCGGATCTCGTCCAGCTTCTGGGCATTCTGTGCCTGCAGGGCGGCCATGCTTTCGGCCAGCGTTTTGCGCATTTCTTCCAGCTTGCGGGCGTTGGAAGCTTCCAGCCCCTGCAGGCGCTGTTCCATGGTCTGCTGCTGCGCGGCCTGCCCGGCATTCAGGGTGCTGCTCATACCCTGCACAGCGGTCTGCAGCGTTTCGCTGATGCCGCGCATGGCGTCGTAGTTCTGCCGGGCCAGCTCGGCCTGCTTCTGGGCAAAGAGCTTCGACTGGGCGTCCAGCTGCTGACGCACCCACTCTTTGAGGGCTTCGTCGTCCTGCCGGGGTGCCTGTTTGCCGGAGCGGTACAGCAGCAGTGCCTGCAGCAGGCAGATGGCCACCAGCAGAACGGTGTAGAGTAATGCAAGAAATTCCATAGGGTATCTCCTTATAAAATCCAAGATCCGGGCCGTGCAGATGCAAAGCCCGGACCTTTTGCTTTTTACAGTGTCTCGTAGCGGCGCAGCGTCTGGCTCCACTGCAGCTGCTCGCCGTACAGGCCCACACCGTCGGCTTCCACCTCGCCCACCTGATTGTCACAGGGGTCGGCGCGGAAGGAGCACATGGGCGGGTCAAAGGGTGCGCAGAGGGCACGGTTGGCCACCATGCGCCCGGTGTCCAGATTGCCGAAGTAGTGCAGGCGCATCTTCTCGTTCCCGGCACGGGCCATGGAGGCACCGGCCGAGCAGTCGGCATACATCCAGCCCTGGGGTGCGATGTAGAACGCGGCCCAGTCGTGGCAGCCCACCATCTCCCGCCGCACCACCAGACCGCTCTGCCACTGGGCCGGGATGCCGGCCAGACGGCACAGCACGATGAAGGTAGAGGCCATGAGGCCGCAGTCTCCCCGGCGGTTGTGGGCACAGCCGTCGGTGATGTTCTCCTGCACGAAGTAGGGCGGCTGGTAGTGATAGTGGGTGTTGAGAGTCACATAGTCGTAGATGCGCTTTGCCTTCTGCACCGGGTCGGTGAGCCCCTGGGTGAGCTGGGCCGCCAGTGCCCGCAGATAGGGCGTGAACTCCAGATGCGGCAGCTCCTCCTGCGTGTCAAAATCCGGCTGCACGGGGTCCGCCTGCATGTGCAGCGGGTCGGCATAGCGGGCCGTGGTACGGTAGCTGTACACCGCGCCAAAGGGCCGGTTCTCGGCAAGGTCGGCCTCCCAGTACGCAGTGCGCTGGGCGGCATCTTCCGGGGCAATGCAGGTGGGCGGCTCGGTGAAGGAATCCAGCGTGATGCCGCTCTGTGCCGGGCAGGCCGCCGGGAGCGGCAGCCACACCCGGACGTGCACGGTGCTGCGGCCCTGCTGCTTTGCAGCCGCAAGGGCAGCGGCAAAGGCTTCGTCGCTCATGCCGATGCTGGTTTCCAGCGTGATGTCCGCGCTGACTGCGCCGGTGCGCACCATCTGCTCGTGCTCCGGCTCATACCGCTCCCAGCTGGGGTGCTGCTGGGGTGGGTCGATCTGACGGGCTGCCAGCTCCGGATGGGTGGCCAACAGGGTCTCGGCAAAGGAGCGGATGTACCGCTTTTCCCCTTCCACGAACCGCCAGTCCATGGCCCCGGCCTTGTCCAGTGCCCGGAATTCCTCCGGGGTAAAGTCCCGCACAAGGTCCTGCAGCAGTTCCAGCGCCTGTGCTTCGGACACCGTGTAATCCAGCGGCAGGCGGCGCAGGATCTCCCGCTGGGCCAGCAGAGCATCCCGCATGGCATCCACCCCGCGGGGTGTGGGGTTTTCCGGCAGAGGGCCTGCAGGCTGCACCGGCTGGTTCTGGGTCTTTGTCCAGTCCTCCGCCAGGTAGGTGTCAATGCAGGCAATGGCCTCGGTATAATAGCCCGCCTCTTTCAGGCGGCGCACATCGTCCGGCAGGCCGAGGTTCAGGCTTGCCAGACAGGCATTCAGGTTCTTCATTGCATTCCGCTCCTCTTTTGTTCAGATTCAGCCGTTGATCTGGGTCTCCCAGAAGTTCGCAGCGTCCAGCATCCAGCCGTCGGCATCGGTGCCTGCGCCGGTACCCACGCCGTGGGTCGCATTGGGGAACAGCACCTCTTTGCAGGGCACATGGTGCTTTTCCAGTGCGCGGCTCAGCGCCGGGCGCTGAGCCGGGTAGCACAGCAGCGGGAACACATAATCGTTCTCGCCGTACCAGTGATACACCGGCGGGTAATCGTCGGTGACACAGTCAGAGATGTTCAGTTCATAGTACCGGCCCTCCAGCACAAAGGGGTCGATGGCAGCATGATAGACCGGCTTATACTCAAAGAAATTGTTGATGGGATAGCCCAGCAGCAAAGCACCGGGCTTGGGTACCCCATAGTGCTTGTAGCCCAGTTCGTCGCCGGAGAACACACCGGCCAGATGGCCGCCGGAGGAATAGCCCAGCAGGGCGTAGTTTTCCGGCTGCACATTGAACTGGTCTGCATGAGTGGTGATGAACCGGACAGCGTTGCCAAGGTCAGCCACCGGGGCGTTGTCCTTTGCCTTGAGGAACACGCGGTAGCGCAGCACGAAGGCTGCGTAGCCCATCTGGTGCAGCCGCCATGCCGTGGCATAGCCCTCGGACATATTGGAAGTCTTGTTGAGCACATTGCCGGACATGACCACCACAAACTTGCTGCCGGGCACTTCCGACGGCCAGTAATACAGTTCCACGCCATCACGGGTGGCGTCTGCGGCGATCTCCTCCGGGGAGTACACTTTATAAGTCACCTGAGTGCCGGCTTCATAGGTATCGGCCAGATAGTTCAGGGCGTCGGCGCTGTCCTGTGCCATGTTGGCGCCCACATAGTCCGACAGCGTGGTACCTGCTTCCGGGGTGTCCGGGCTGTCCACGGCACTCTGCCAGGTCCACACGCCGCTGGCGGCGAATGTCGGATCGGCACGCAGGTCAGAGACGAGGGTATCCGGCGTAACGGTCAGATGGCCCGATGCGGCAGAGGCCTCCACCGGCAGGCCGGCCAGCAGCAGCGCAGCGGCCGAGGCACCGGTCACCTGCAGAAACTGGCGGCGAGAGATCTTGTTTTGCATAAAAGCATCCCCTTTTTTATAAATTCAAATTCTGATATTTCAGGAAGTGTGCTGCTCCCAGAAAGCCACCGCATCCGTCATCCAGCCCTCTGCATCCGTACCGTTGCCGGTGCCGATGGCATGGGGTGCATTTTCATAGACGTGCACCTCACAGGGCACACCGTTTGCCTCCAACGCCTTCCGGACGGCCGGACCCTGGAACGGATATCCCAGAGTCTTCAGGGTAACATCATTCTTGCCGTACCAGAAATAGGTCGGTGGGAAGTCCGGTGTGATGCCGCCTGAGATATCCGACCAGTAATACCTCCATCTGCAGGATGCCGGGTCCATCACGGCATGGTACACCGGCTTGATCTCTGCAAAATCGTTGACGGGGTAGCCCATCAGCAGTGCACCGGGCTTTGGCACATCATAGGCCTTGTAGCCATAGCGCTTATCCGAACTGAACAGCCCGCACAGCTGCCCGCCGGAGGAAAAGCCCACGAGGGCATAGTTTTCCGGCTGCACGCCGAACTGCTGTGCATGGTTCGTGATGAACTGCACCGCCCGGCCCAGATCCTGCAGGGGGCCGTTGTTGCTGATATCCCACCAGATGCGATACCGCAGCACAAAGACGCTATAGCCCATCTTGTTCAGCTTTGCTGCCACAGCAATGCCCTCGTTCAGGTCGCCGCTTTTCATGGCCGCATTGCCGCCCACCACCAGCGCATATTTGCCATCGGCATTCGTGCCGGGGAACCAGAACAGCTGCACACAGCCCAGCGAGGAGTCGGCTGCGACCTCTTCCGGGCTGTACACCTGCCAGGTCACCTGCTTACCGGCTTCGTAATTCTCAATGACGATGTTCAGGCCGTCGGCGCTGTCCTGTGCCGTGGTCTCACCCACATAGTCCAGAAGGGTCTTGTTTTCATACAGGCGGCGCAGTGCAAGGCTGTCCGCATCCCCTTTGCAATAGGTGGAGACCCCGCTGCCCGCAATGGCCGGGTCGGAGCGGATCTCCTTCATGGTCATATCGGTGGTGATGCGGCCCTCCGCACACACCGGCAGGGCAAGAACAGCCGCAAGGCACAGCACGACTGCACCGCGTTTCAGCAGATGTCCGAACATTTCACCCATTCCTTTCCGTTTTGAATCAGCCGGTGGTATGTGCTTCCCAGAAAGCCACCGCATCCGTCATCCAGCCCTCTGCATCGGTGCCGTTGCCGGTGCCGATGCTGTGCGGGGCATTCTGATAAACGACCATCTGATGGGGAATGTTGTTTCGCTCCAAGGTCCGGTCAAAATCCCTGTGCTGGCCAGGCATCTCGGCAGAGCTCAGCACAACATCGTTTTTCCCCCACCAGAAGTACACAGGCGGATAGTCTGCGTCTACCATATTACACAGGTTTGCCCAGTAGTAACGCCAGCCGCAGGTGCCAATGTCATACAGAATGTGGTAAAGCGGCTTCATCACTGTCAGGTCCACCACCGGGTAACCCAACAACAGTGCACCGGGTCTTTCCACCTGATAGGAGCCATAGCCCCGTTCCTTGTTTGCAAAGATTCCTGCGATCTGTCCGCCAGAGGAATAGCCCACCAGCGCATAATTTTCCGGCTGCACACCGAACTGCCCGGCATGGGCCGTGATAAACTTTACCGCATTGGCAAGATCCTGAATGGGCGCATTGTCGCCCATGTCGATCCAGGTGCGGTACCGCAGCACGAACACGGTGTAGCCCTGTTCATGCAGCTGGTAGGCCGTGGAGCCGCCCTCTTCCATCTCGGAGGTCATGGTGCTGCCGTTGCCGGGCACCACCAGCGCGTACTTGCCGCCCGGCTCCTTGCCCGGGAAATAATACAGCTGCACACACCCCAGTGAAGAGTTTGCCGCGATCTCTTCCGGGCTGTACACCTGCCAGGTCACCTGTACCCCATTGCGGGTATTTTCCGCCACCAGATTCATGGCCGCCACGCTGTCATCCACCAGCTCCGGGCGCATGTACTGTTCCAGCGTTTTGTTCTTCCAGTATTCGTTGCCAAGGCCGCTCAGCTCACGGCAGTAAGTATAGTAGCCAGACGACTTGATGGCCGGGTCATCCCGCAGCTGCTGCAGGGTGGTCTGCCGGGTGAACGCCGCCGAATTTTGTGCTGCCCATACGGGCAGGCTCAGGCAGGCCAGCTGTGCCAGGCACACCGCCCCGCACAGCAGCTTGTAGTTCCAGGATCTCATTTTTTGTTCCTCCTTTGGTCCGGTCCCAACCGGACGATATGAGTTTATTGTATCACATCCCAGGCTATTGTCAAAACAATTCTGCGGCCCCGGCCGGGGGAAATCTTTCTCCCGGAGGGAGGCTTTTGGCAGCCCGGCCAAGTTTCCCGTACCAACAAAAAAGGCTCCCTCCCAGAGGGAGCTGTCGCCGCAGGCGACTGAGGGAGCCGCACGCAAAAATGGGCCCGGAGACTTTCGTCTCCGGGCCCATTCAGAACCTGTTCTTTGGTCTGCCCTCAGGCAAACCAGCTAGTCAGTCACAAGGGCTGATTAGAACTCGACCTTCCAAGCCTTCTCACTGGCATCGTTCTTCACGGTGCCGGTAGCCAGGTTGTAGATAGCAGCAGCGGAACCGACCATACGCAGGCCAGCGTTCAGAACGCCGTTAGCACCGTTCAGGAACTTGTCGCCAGCGGTCAGCTCACCATCATGCTTGCCGAAGCCAGCAGCGGAGCCGGTGCCGTAAGCACCCTTGACGTCGGTGAGCCATGCGTTGCCCAGGTTGCCGGGCTTGTAAGCGCCGTTGAACAGAACGCCGACAGTGTTGCCGATGTACTTGCTCATGAAGCTGTTACCGATGATGGTAACCATGTTGGTGTTGAACTTCTGCCAGTTCTCGACCTTCAGCTCGGGGGCCAGGATGTCAGCCAGGCTAGCGCCACCGTTGACGTAGGTCATCTCGTTCTCAGAGATTGCGGAAAAGTTTGCAGGCATCATCATAATGAATTACTCCCTTCAAAATGTAGAAAGATATTTTGCGAGCTCACTTTCGTGTGCTCACCAATCCTTACTAGGATGGCAATAATATACCACACTTTCCAGAAATGTTCAAGTACCTTTTTGCAAAAAGTGTAAAAAATGTGAAACAAGGTCTATAAAAGTATTGCTTTTGTACAGTCCGCAGGCGGTTTTCCGGTTCCGACAAGCTTTGCCGCCGCCGGGCGGTACACTGGCTGCAAGGGGGCTGCGGCATTGAAAAGCGTGATCTACCTCGACGAGCTTCTGCTGACCAATTTTGTCCTTGCTGCCCTGTTTCTCACCGCAGCCGGTCTGCTGTGCGCCACCGTGTGCACCGGGGTGCGGCTGTGCACCGGGGCGGCGCTGGCGGCAGTGTCGGCACTGGTACTGCTGGCCCCGGAGCTGCCGGGAGCCGTGGCAGTTGGTTATAAAATTTTCACAGGTTGCGCGGTGGTGGCCGCCGCCTACGGCCTGCCCGGGCGGGGGCGTTTTGCCCGGTTGTGTGCGTGGTATGCACTGCTCAACCTGCTTTTGTGCGGAGCGGTGGTGCTGCCCGGCGTGCAGAGCCGCAACCTGAGCGTCAGCCTGCCGCTGTCGCCGGGGCGGCTGCTGGCCAGCTGTGCGGAGGTGTATGCCGTACTGCGGGCCCTGCTGTACTGCTTTGGCCGCAGCGGCGCGCCCAGCGTGCCCGCCACGCTGGAGGTGGCCGGGGTGCAGCTGCCGGTACAGGCCTTCCACGACACCGGCTTTGCCCTGCAGGAGCCGTTGAGCGGCAAGGCCGTGGTTCTGGTGCAGTACCCGGCGGTACGGCACCGCCTGCCGCAGGCAGCCCGGCAGTATCTCGATGGCTGGTTTGCCCACAGCACAGCCCCGCCCCCGCCGGAGCTGGGGGTACATCTGGTGCCCTGCCGCAGCATCCACGGCCAGAGCATGCTGCCTGCCCTGCCCGCTGCCCTGCAGTTGGGCAAAGACCGCGCAGGCGGGCTGCTGGCGGCGTTCTGCTGCCCCACGCCGCCGGACCCTGCATGGGAGCTGCTGTACGGCGAGGATGCGGCACAGCTGCTCTTATAATACTTATTATAGGGAGGACTGCTCATGTTCCAGTTTTTGCGGCAGCTCTGGCACCGCCTGTGTGCGCGGCTGCGGTTTTGCGGCGGCGTGCAGTATCTGGCCGGCACCGCCAGCCTGCCCTCTCCCCTCTCCCCCGCCGAGGAAAAAGCCCTGCTGGCCCGCATGGCCGCCGGAGAGGCAGACGCCCGCGATGCGCTCATCCTGCACAATCTGCGGCTGGTGGTGTACCTTGCCAAAAAGTACGAGAACAGCGGTGTGCCCGCCGAGGACCTGATCAGCATCGGCACCATCGGGCTGATCAAGGCCGTGAACACCTTCACGCCGGAACGCAGCATCAAGCTGGCCACCTACGCCAGCCGCTGCATCGGCAACGAGATCCTGATGTACCTGCGCAAGACCTCCAACCGCCGTCAGGAGGCCAGCCTTGACGAGCCGCTGAATGTGGACGGCGACGGCAACGAGCTGCTGCTGTCGGACATCCTCGGCAGCGACGAGAATATGGTGGGCCAGCAGCTGGAGCAGGACGCCGAGCGCGCCGGTCTGCGCCGCGCCGTGAGCAGCCTTTCGGCCCGGGAGCGCCGGATCATGGAGCTGCGCTTCGGCCTGACCGACGGCGTGGAACGCACCCAGAAGGAAGCCGCCGACGCCCTGGGCATCAGCCAGAGTTACATCTCCCGCCTTGAAAAGCGCATCATCCAGACCCTGAAGCTCCAACTGGAAGGGCAATAAAAAAGCGCGGCCTTGTCCTTGACAAACCGCGTGGAATCGTCTATACTGAAAATACAAAAGGCGCTGGCCCATACAAACGACTAGCTCCTTACCAGATTGATCAGAAAAAATGACCGTTCAGGTGTGGAGACTTGAAGGCGGTCATTTTTTCTTTTTATCATCCCTGTGCGAGACAGTCCATGTGATCTGAAATGTAACGTAGATTGCTCCGCCAAGCAGCGAAAGCAGCATTACGACCTGTTCAAACGTCATGGTGCATCCCCCCTTTCCGCCCTTGGGCGTCCGGGGGAGGCCGAGATTTCAAGAAAAATTCGCTCCACCGGGCACTCAGGTGCCGGTAAGGAGCTCAGCCGCCTGCATTTGTGGGACGCAGCGCCTCGTGGCAGCCTTGCGGCTGCGTTTAAAGCATACCATAATTATGGGCCAATTGCAATTGCGGCTTTGCCAATGCGGCAGCAAAAAACGCGGCCTTGTCCTTGACAAACCGCGTGGAATCGTCTATACTGAAAATACAAAAGGCGCTGGCCCATACAAACGACTAGCTCCTTACCAGATTGATCAGAAAAAATGACCGTTCAGGTGTGGAGACTTGAAGGCGGTCATTTTTTCTTTTTATCATCCCTGTGCGAGACAGTCCATGTGATCTGAAATGTAACGTAGATTGCTCCGCCAAGCAGCGAAAGCAGCATTACGACCTGTTCAAACGTCATGGTGCATCCCCCCTTTCCGCCCTTGGGCGTCCGGGGGAGGCCGAGATTTCAAGAAAAATTCGCTCCACCGGGCACTCAGGTGCCGGTAAGGAGCTCAGCCGCCTGCATTTGTGGGACGCAGCGCCTCGTGGCAGCCTTGCGGCTGCGTTTAAAGCATACCATAATTATGTACCAATTGCAATTGCGGTTTTTTTGCACGCTCATCCGGCTGCCGGGTGGGCGTGTAATTTTTTCCACGCATAGTGGTTTGCCCCTGCGGCCATACTCCCGGTGAACTTCAAAACAGACCGGGGGCGTTTGGATGTACAATAAGGTGGAACTGTGCGGCGTGAACACGGCGCAGCTTCCTGTTTTGTCCGAAAGCGAAAAGCGGCAGCTGCTCCTGCAAGCCCACGCCGGGGATGCAGGAGCACGGGAACGCATGGTGGAGGGCAACCTGCGGCTGGTGCTGAGCGTGGTGCAGCGCTTTGCCCAGCGGGGCGAAAACCTCGACGACCTGTTTCAGGTGGGGTGCATCGGGCTCATCAAAGCCATCGACAACTTTGACCCTGCCCAGCCGGTGCGGTTTTCCACCTACGGCGTGCCCATGATCATCGGCGAGATCCGGCGCTTTTTGCGGGATAACAATGCCCTGCGGGTAAGCCGCAGCCTGCGCGATACCGCCTACCGGGCCATGCAGGCCCGCGAAACGCTGGAGAAGCAGCTGGGCCGGGAACCCACCATGGACGAGATCGCCGGGGAGGCAGGCCTGTCCCGCCGGGAGGTGACCGCGGCACTGGAATCGGTGGTAGAGCCGGTGAGCCTGGAAGAGCCGGTGTATACCGACGGCGGCGATGCCATGTACCTCATCGACCAGGTGCGCGACCCGGATGGCGAGGACAGCTGGATCAGCGGGCTGCAGTTCCGGCAGACCGTGGCCGGGCTGACCCCGCGCGAAAAGCGGATCATGGAGCTGCGCTATCTCCGGGGCAAGACCCAGATGGAGGTGGCGCAGGAGATCGGCATTAGTCAGGCGCAGGTGTCCCGGCTGGAAAAAGGTGCCTTGAATCAGTTCCGGGCCGGGCACTGAACACAGCAGCGCCCCTGCTCCGTCCATCCGGCGGCGTGCAGGGGCGCTGCGCTTCTATTTACGGTATTTTCGGCGGGTGGCAGCCCCGCCGCGCAGATGCCGCTCGGCTTTGTTGCGTGCCAACACTGCCCGCACCTGTGCCGACAGCCCCGGGCTGACCCGGACCAGCCGCACCGAAACGTCCTTGTGCACGGTGGACTTGCTGCACCCAAACGCTGCAGCCGCAGCGCGCACGGTGGCCCCCTGCTCCACGATGTATTCTGCCAGCTGTACCGCCCGCTGTTCCGGATCTGCTCTCATACCCCCACGCCCCCTGTATCGTGCTGCTACAGCCTATGCGCCGGGCCGGGCAATTATGTCGGCAAGGGTTGACTTTTGCCGCCCGGCTGCGCTATACTGGATGCGGACATAAAAACAGGGGCGCCGTAAGGCTGAGATCCGCATCGCGCGGAGTACCCTTTACCTGATCCGGGCCATGCCGGCGTAGGGAGTTTGCGGAACTGTCCGGTACGTTCAACAAACCTCCATGCGTCTGCTGTCGGCAGGCGCATTTTGTTTTTGTGTACTATCGTTCTGAGAAGAGGAATCCCTATGACCAAAACCTATTCCAAGACCCGCGTGTTGGTGGAATGCGCGCTGATGATCGCCATCGGCACCGTGCTGTCCAACATCAAATTCTTCACCCTGCCCAACGGCGGCAGCGTGACTGCCCTGAGTATGCTGCCGTTTGTGCTGGTGTCCTTCCGCCACGGCATCAAGTGGGGCCTGTTCACCGGATTTGTCAACGGCTGCCTGCAGATCCTGCTGGGCGGCGGTCTCTGGGCACCGCCCACCCCGACTTTCCTTGCTTATGCCGGCGAAGTCCTGCTGGATTACATCCTCGCCTTCATGGCGCTCGGCCTGGCAGAGTTCTTTGCCCGCCCCTTCCAGAACCGTGTTGTCGGCGTGGCTGTGGGCACTTTCATGGCTGGCTTCCTGCGGTTCCTGTGCAGCTTCCTGTCCGGTGTGCTGATCTGGGGCAACCTGACGGACGGTCTGCCCGCCTGGACCTACAGCCTGGTGTACAACGGCAGCTATATGCTGCCGGAGACCCTGCTGACCATGGTGGCTGCTGTGCTGTTGTGCCGTGTGGCACCCCAGATCTTTGACCGCCAGAGCGCAAAGGCCTAAAAAAAGCGTACTTTCGTACATCCTCTGTTCCCCTGCCGGGCCAAAAACCCAGCAGGGGATTTTTGCTGCAAAAATTTCAAAAACCTGTTGACAATCTCCCTTTGGGCTGGTATAATTACACACGTCGTCAGGAGCACAACGCCGAACGACAAGCCAGCATGGGGGATTAGCTCAGCTGGGAGAGCGCTTGCATGGCATGCAAGAGGTCACCGGTTCGATCCCGGTATTCTCCACCAATCAAGAGCAAAACGAACACGAAGTCACCATTCAAATGGTAGGCAACGTGTTCGTTTTGTTTTGTGAACTTCCCTGCGTGACCACATCGTAAAACATAAAACGAAAAATCCCCCTACGCCGACCCGGTTCAAAGGTCAATGTAGGGGGATTTTGCTGTAAAATCAAGAGCGGAACCAGATTGATGCTGCTCTCTACAAAACTGGAATGAACGCATTCCGAAGAGGCCCGCTTTTTAAGTCTATGCTGAATTTGCAGCTCAGAAGTTTCATCCTTGTTATCTTTTCTTATAAATCATCGTTTTTGCGTGAATCATCATTTATCCACAGAGCTTTGTGCTGCCGATGCACAAAGTGCCGCCCGGGGCCGGACATCCTCACTTTTGCTTGACATTTTCTGCCGGAACCGTTATGTTGGTACTGACAGCTGAATCATCCGTTCCGCCGCGAACCAGCTGCCTGCGTTGTAAGGAGATTAAAAAGATGAAATTGATCCGCACTGTTGACGCGGCAGGGCAGGTGCTCTGCCACGATATCACCCAGATCATCCCGGGCGAGTTCAAGGGCCCGCGCTTCCGCAAGGGGCACATCGTCCAGCCCGAGGACATCCCAGTGCTGCTGTCCATCGGCAAAGAAAACCTCTATGTCTGGGAAAAGCGCCCCGGCATCCTGCATGAGGACGAGGCAGCGGCCCTGCTGTACAAAGCTGCTGCCGGCAAAAATATCCACGGCACCGAACCGAAAGAGGGCAAGATCGAGCTGATCGCCGACTGCGACGGCCTGCTCAAGATCGACCGCGCCGCATTGCTGGCTGTGAACCGCACGCCCCAGATGATGATCGCCACCATCCACGGTGATATGCCCGTGAAAAAAGGCCAGAAGCTGGCCGGCACCCGCATCATCCCGCTGGTGATCGAGCAGGAAAAGATGGACGCCATGCAGGCCGCTGCCGGGCCGGAGCCCATCCTGAACGTGCTGCCCTTCTGTGCGAAGAAGTTTGCCGTCATCCCCACCGGCAGCGAGGTGTTCAAGGGCCGCATCGAGGACAAATTCACCCCGATTTTGCAAAACAAGCTGGCCGAATACGGCTGTGAGATGACCTTCCGCAAGGTCTGCGATGATGACCCGGCGGGCATCACGGCCGCCATTCTGGAGGCAAAAGACGCAGGCTGTGAGCTGATCTTCACCACCGGCGGCATGAGCGTGGACCCCGACGACCGCACCCCGCTGGCCATCAAAAACACCGGTGCCGACATCATCAGCTACGGCGCGCCGGTGCTGCCGGGTGCCATGTTCCTGGTCAGCTATCTGGACGGGGTACCCGTGTGCGGCCTGCCCGGCTGTGTGATGTACGCCAAGCGAACGATTTTTGACCTGCTGCTGCCCCGCCTGCTGGCCGATGCCCCCATCACCGCCGAGGACATTGCCCGGCTGGGCGAGGGCGGGCTGTGCCTGGGCTGTGCGGAATGCCACTGGCCCAACTGCGGCTTCGGCCATTGCTGAGAAACCCTCTCCCTCTCGCTGTCGAACGGCAGGGAGTTTTGCAATAGAGCGTAATAAGGACAAGAAATAAATGAGTGAAAATAATCTGACCCATTTTGATGCCGCCGGAAATGCCGTGATGGTGGATGTGAGCGGCAAACCGGTCACCGCCCGGGAGGCTACGGCCCGGGGCATCCTTACCATGAACGCCGAAGCCTTTGCCGCCGTGCAGAGCGGCACGGTGAAAAAGGGCGACGTGCTGGGCGTGGCCCGCATCGCCGGCATTATGGCCGCCAAACGCACCAGCGAGCTGATCCCGCTGTGCCATCCCCTGCCGCTGACCAAGGTATGCGTGGATTTTGAACTGCTGCCCGAACAGCAGGCCGTGGAAGCCCGCTGCACGGTCAAAACCAGCGGCGTCACCGGCGTAGAGATGGAAGCCCTGACCGGAGTTTCCACAGCCTTGCTGACCATCTACGACATGTGCAAAGCTGTGGACAAGGGCATGGAGCTGAGCGGCATCCATCTGGTGGAAAAGACCGGCGGCAAGAGCGGCCATTACATCCGGTCGGAGGGCGGCTATGTTTGATTCCTGCCGCCGGGATATCCACTACCTGCGCCTGTCGGTCACCGACCGCTGCAACCTGCGCTGCCGGTACTGTATGCCGGACGGCGCAAAAATACCGGAGCACGAAGAAGTGCTGACCCATGAAGAATTTCTGCGTCTGGCAGCGCTGTTTGCGCAGTGCGGCATCGACACGGTGCGGGTGACCGGTGGCGAACCGTTGGTGCGCAAGAGTGTGGCACAGCTGGTGGCCGGGCTGAAAGCAACGCCCGGCATCCGTCATGTCAGCATGACCACCAACGGCACTCTGCTGGCGCAGCAGCTGCCCGCTTTACTGGACGCGGGCCTTGACAGCGTGAACATCAGTCTGGACACGCTGGACCCGGCGGTGTTCCGGCACATCACCGCCCGGGACGAATTCGCCGCCGTGCAGGCGGGCCTGCGCGCCGCATTGGAAAGTCCCCTGCCGGTCAAGCTCAACTGTGTGCCGCAAGTGGGCGTCAACGAGGGCGAACTGGAAGCGATTGCAGCGCTGGCCCGGGACAACGATCTGCAGGTGCGGTTCATTGAGATGATGCCCATCGGCTACGGCGCGGCCATGCCCTGCGTCTCCGGCCCGGAGCTGCGGGCGCGGTTTGCCAACCGCTGGCCGGAACTGCATCCCGTGGAAGGCACCACCTTTGGCAATGGCCCTGCCGTCTATTATACCGTGCCCGGCTGGAAGGGCAGCATTGGCTTCATTGCCGCCGTGCACGGCAAATTCTGCGCCTCCTGCAACCGGGTGCGGCTGACGAGTCAGGGCTTTCTGCGTCCCTGCCTTGCCAGCGAGACCGGGTGTGACCTGCGTGCTCTGCTGCGCGGCGGGGCCGACGACGCCCGGCTGCGGACGGCCATCCGGGAGACCATCTGGTCCAAACCCCGGGAGCATCATTTTGAGGACCGGTGCATGCCCGCGACACGCAGCATGTACCGCATCGGAGGATAACATTTTATGGGTAAAATTCTGGCCATCTGCACAAGCCCCCGGCGCGGCACCGTCAAGACCGAGGTGCCCAGCGCCGTGCTCACCCCGGAATGGGGCATCGTGGGCGACGCCCACGGCGGCAATTGGCACCGCCAGGTCAGTATGTTGAGTGCTGAAAAGATCGAGGCCTTCCGCAAAAAGGTCTGGGTAGACTACGGTGCCTTTGGCGAAAATCTGGTCGTCGAAGGGTTTGACTTCCGCACCCTTCCGGTCACCAGCCGGTTTGCCATCGGAGACGTGGTACTGGAGATGACCCAGATCGGCAAGGAATGCCACAACGACTGTGTCATCAAGCAGCAGACCGGCGAATGTATCATGCCGCGGGAGGGCGTGTTTGCCCGGGTAATTGCCGGCGGCGAGATCCGTGTGGGCGACGAAGTGACCCTGCTGCCCCCGCCGGAGAATCCGCCCCTGCGGGCTGCCGTCATCACCCTTTCCGACAAGGGCAGCCGCGGTGAACGGGAGGACAAAAGCGGCCCGCTCATCGTCAAAATGCTCGCCGCCGCGGGCTACAAGGTGGAAGAGACACTGCTCCTGCCCGACGAGGCAGCTGCCCTGAAAGCCCAGCTCATCCGGCTGGCCGACGGCCGTCAGGTCAACCTGATCCTCACCACCGGCGGCACCGGCTTTTCGCCCCGGGATATCACCCCGGAGGCCACCCTTGCCGTGGCCGACCGCAACGCGCCCGGCATCGCCGAGGCCATGCGGTACCACAGCCTGAGCATCACCCCGCGCGGGATGCTCAGCCGTGCAGCCAGCGTCCTCCGCGGCAAAACGCTCATCGTCAACCTGCCGGGCAGCCCCAAAGCTGTGCAGGAAAATCTGGAGTACATCCTGCCCAGTCTGGAACATGGGCTGCTCATCGCCGCCGGTCTGGACGGTGAATGTGCACGCCATTGACTTTTCAAAAAAGCAATACTATGCATCGCTCATCCCTCAATTTTGACCGATGTGCGCAGAAATTTTGGCCGGTTTGCCGCTTGACGGACCGGCCTGTTTTTTTGTATTCTATTCCTTGGAATTCTTTTATCCCGGTGGGCGGCACCGCATCCTGTACCGTATCGTGCAAAATCATTTCTTTCAAAGAACAGGAGAATAAGCCATGAACCTGAACAAGATTTCCCGCCGGAACTTTCTGTGTGCGGTCGGTCTGACCACCGCCGCTGCCCTGACTGCCTGCGGCAGCTCCGCTTCCAGCGCGGCCGCATCCTCTGCCGCCGCTTCCTCCGGAGCCGCTGCAGAACCGGTGGAGCTCATCGTCTTTGCCGCCGCCTCCCTCACTGAGACCCTGACCGCCATCGGCGAAACGTACTCGGCAGAGAACCCGGGCGTGACCTTCCGGTTCAACTTTGATTCCTCCGGCACCCTCAAGACCCAGATTCAGGAAGGTGCCGACTGCGACGTGTTCATTTCGGCCGGTCAAAAGCAGATGAACCAGCTGGACAGCACCGCTTCTGCGGATGTAAACACCGAAGGGCTGGACTTTGTGGGCAGCGACAGCCGCGTGGACCTGCTGGAAAACAAAGTGGTGCTCTGCGTGCCGGAGGGCAGCGACAAGGGCATCGACAGCTTTGACGCCCTGGCCGAGCACCTGAAGGCCGAGGACATCCTCTTCTGCATGGGCAACAGCGATGTGCCGGTGGGCCAGTACACCCAGAAAATTCTGGCCTATTATGATCTGGACGAGGCCGCTCTGGCTGCCGCCGGGGTCATCACCTACGGTTCCAATGTCAAGGAGGTGACCACCCAGGTCACCGAGGGCAGCGTGGATGCCGGTGTGGTCTACTGCACCGACGCCTACAGCGCCGGTCTGACCTCGGTGGACGAGGCCACCAAGGAGATGTGCGGTCAGGTCATCTACCCTGCCGCCGTGATGAAAGCCGCTCCCAATGCCGACGCCGCCAAGGCTTTCCTCGCCTATCTGCAGACCGAAGAGGCCATGACGGTGTTCGAGGGCGTCGGTTTCCGCGCTGTGGCGCAGTAAAACGGTGCAGATCGGAAACAAATCCAGTATACCCGGCGCATCCCTGCAGATCAACCGTGATTTCCGCCTCCGCCGCCGGACGAGCCGCCAAAGCTGCGGTTAAAGGCCGTCATGTACTGGGCATAACCTGTGGAACCTTTGCCGAAATAGCCGTAATCATCGTTTGCCATTGCTGTTTCCTCCAACCTCTTTTTTACACCTTTTACCTGACCTTCACTTTTGCAATCAAGGCTTTGTCCGGCCCCATTCCACAAAATACGGTGTCCCATAAATATCTCTTTCACGCATTTTCCGGGACAAATGCACTATTTTTTGCGGTGTTCCCGCGGCGTCAGGCCGAAATGCGCCTTGAACGCCCGGTTGAAATAGGAGAGGTTCTCGAACCCGCAGCGGGAAGCGATGCTCAGCACCGTGTCATCCGTTGTGTGCAGGGCTTCGGCAGCGGCATTGAGCCGGTATTCCTTGAGAAAAGCAATGAAGCTCTGCCCGGTCATCTGCCGGAACCACCGCATAAAATGGCTCTCGCTGCAAGGCACCAACTGTGCTGCATCGGAGATATGCACCTCTTCGCCATAATGGTCCGCCACCCATTGCAAAATCTTTTTCAACCGCCGGGAGTCGGCGGTCTCCATCGGCGGCAGGTTCTTCCCCTGTGCAATGAGCAGCGCCAGAAAGCGCAGCAATGCCCCTTTGATAAACAGCTCATAGCCCGGCTCCTTGGCACGGTTCACATCCTCGGTCTCCCGCAGGCAGGCGGCGGCACGAGCATAACATGGCTCGTCCGGGGTCAGGCGCTGGGTCAGCGACAGCCGCCCACTTTGCAGCGGCAACAGGTATTTTTCGGCGCAGAGGTCGCCCGCGCCGCCCAGCAGTTCCAAATCAAAGATGATGTTCTCATATTCCATGGAACAGCCCTCCTTCTGCCGCAGGGCATGGAGTGTCCCCGGCGAAAAGACAAAGATATCCCCTGTATGCGCCGGATAGGCCGCTGTGCCCATCTGCACAAGGCCACTGCCGCGCTTGACAAAGACCAGCTCCATGCTGTCCTGCCAGTGCAGTGCCACCTGCGGGAAGTCCCCCGGGATGGTGCAGGGATAGATGTTGAAGGGAAAACGCACGGCACCGTGTTGCTTTGTTTCCTGCAAAAAAGATGGATTTCCCATGTCTGTTTCCTCCTGATGATAGGATTGTATCACAATTTGCACTGTTTAGGCAAGATTTTGCACGTTTTGTGTGGTATATCTTGAGACACAGATGTCAAACCTGCTTTCCGTATCAAAGGAGGATCCTGTTATGAACTTTACTGAAACCTTACAAAGCCTTACCGGCAAACCTCTTTCTGCCTGCACGAATCAGGAACTGTATCTTGCCCTGCTGGAACTTGTCCGGCGCAAGAGTGCTGACCGTGTGCAGCCGGTGACCGGCCGTAAGCTCTATTATATCAGCGCCGAATTCCTTATTGGCAAGCTGCTGTCCAACAACCTCATCAATCTGGGTTTATACGACGAAGCCCGCGATGCGCTGGCTGCTGCCGGGAAGAGCCTTGCAGACATTGAAGAAGTGGAGCCGGAGCCGTCTCTCGGCAACGGCGGTCTGGGCCGTCTGGCCGCCTGCTTCCTCGACTCGCTGGCAACGCTGAACCTGCCCGGCGACGGTGTGGGTCTGCGGTATCACTTCGGCCTGTTCCGGCAGTCTTTTGAGAACGGCGTCCAGAACGAGAAGCCCGACCCGTGGCTCACCGCCCACAGCTGGGCCGAAAAGACCGATATCACCTATCCGGTAGAGCTGGCCGGCAAGGAATACACCGCCCGCCTGTACAAGCTGGCCGTCACCGGTTACGAGGGCCGCACCAATACCCTGAACCTGTTCGACCTCGACACCATCGACGAGAGCATCGTCCACGACGGCATCGCCTTCGACAAAACTGCCATCGACAAGAACCTGACCTTGTTCCTCTACCCGGATGATTCCGACGAAGCAGGCCGCCGGCTGCGGGTGTACCAGCAGTATCTGATGGTCTCTGCCGGTGCCCAGCTTATTCTGGCCGAGTGCGCCGCCCGGGGCTGCAACTACCACGACCTGGCCGATTATGCCGCCATCCAGATCAACGACACCCACCCCAGCATGGTCATCCCGGAGCTGATCCGTCTGCTGGGTGAAAAAGGCATTGATTTTGACGAAGCCGTGGAGATCGTTACCAAGACCTGCGCCTACACCAATCACACCATTCTGGCCGAAGCACTGGAAAAGTGGCCGCGTGCCTATCTGGATGCCGTGGTGCCGCAGCTGATGCCCATCATCG
>ERZ827520.965-NODE-965-length-38960-cov-15.540573_pt1 | contig 38960 bp, 32 predicted proteins | sample MGYA00519581_ERZ827520 | MGnify/ENA primary metagenome ERZ827520 (study PRJEB31778, sample SAMEA3449339) | human gut metagenome | biome: human gut; feature: human-associated habitat; material: faeces | place: United Kingdom | collected 2010/2012 ...
AGACAGTACAATTGCACTGCCTGCCTAATCCGAGGACACGCTTCAAGGTACCCCTTTCAGGAGTAGCGGAAAGCGTCCTCTTTTTATGTGCGTAAAGAGATGTAGGGGCGACCCTTGCGGTCGCCCAAATCGACGTCGGCGGCAGCTGTGCGGGCGACCGCAAGGGTCGCCCCTACGAAACAGCCACCGATAGTCCGGGTGTAGGGCGGCATGACTACATGCCGCCGCACGGTACCCGGCGGCACCACCGGCGGCGGGGTGTAGTCACCCCGCCCTACGAAGCGGAACAGGTAAAGAAACGCGAAAACCGCCACTCGGCAAAGTGACGGTTTTCTGAGTAAAACAAAAAGCTTGAACTGAGACCAAACCGCTTGTCGCAGCGCCTCTATCTTTATTATATCCGGTTTGTCAAGAGGACGCGAAAGCGTCCTCTTTTTGTGTTATTTCTTATCATCTGTCCGCTCCAGCAGGTAGTCCACGCTGACGCCGTACAGGTCGGCCAGGGCGCACAGCACCCGCGGCGGGATCATCCGCTGGCCGCTCTCGTAATAGGCGTAGGTGCGCTGGGGCACGTTGATGGCCTCGCCCACCGCCCTTTGTGTCAGGTCGTGATCCTCCCGCAGGTCGCGGATCCGCTTGTATCGCTCCATATACATCACCATAGCCTAGTATACGTGGAACGATTTGTTCTATTGACAATTTGAATATATTGTTCTAGAATGGCGGTGAGGTGAGACGGATGGCGGATTATAAGAAGATGTACCTGACGATGTTCCACGCGTCAGAGGACGCTTTGAACCTGCTGGTGGGCTGTGCCGGCGACGGAGAGACATTGCAGCGGGCGGTGAATGTTTTGACGGCAGCCCAGCAGCGGTGCGAGGACATTTACACGGAAGACGAATGAAAAAGAGGACGCGAAAGCGTCCTCTTTTTATGTGCGTAAAGAGATGTAGGGGCGACCGCAAGGGTCGCCCCTACGAAACAGCCACCGGTAGTCCGGCTGTAGGGCGGCATCCGCCGTTCCCCGCTCTCTGTTCCCATGCACTTTCCCGACACTTTGCCGCCTCATTGTAAAACTTCCCGCATATTGCACGGTTTCCGTTGACGAACGGCGGCGGTTTTGGTAGAATTTACACAGAAAATGCCGCCCGGTGGGGCGGAGGAGAGAAGGAGAACCGCCTATGAAAGATCTGAAGCATCTCATCTGGTTCGAGGAATTGCTGCAGCAGGCCCACAACGAGCTGGTGGAGCAGGCCACGGCTCAGGGACAGGTGGCCCTGGGCTATAACTGCTACTACATCCCGGAGGTACTGCTGAACCTGCCGGGCTGCTTTTCCTCCCGCCTGCGTGCCCCCAACAGCACCACGGCGGACGTGGCGTCCTACTACATGACCAACCGCAACTGCCCCTATGTCCGCTGCATCCTGGAGCGTGCCATCGAGGGGGGCTACAACTACCTGGGCGCACTGTTCGGCGCCGAGGGCTGCGCCGCCATGGAGCGGATGGAGGAGCACTTCTTCCTGCTGAAGCCGGTAGAGAATGAGCGCTTCTTCGTCACCATCATCGACCCGCCCATGAAGGGCGACAATACCAGCCTGGACTACTACAAGGCCCAGCTCCGGGAGAAGGTGCTGGACAAGCTCCACCAGATCTACGGCATCGACACCTCCGAAAAGGCCCTGCGCGGTGCCATCGAAAAGCACAACGACCTGTGCCGCACCGTCACCGCGATCGGCGACTTCCGCAGGCTGGACAACCCGCCCATCACCGGCTATGAGTTCCATGTGATCCAGCTGGTCAGCCAGGTGTGCCCCCACGACCTGATCCTGCCCTATCTGAAGGAGACGCTGGAGGAGCTGAAGACCCGCCAGCCGGAGCCCAAGTTCCCCTTCCGGGCCCGCGTGGTGCTGGCCGGCAGCGAGATCGACGACCCCGAGTTCACCAAGCTGCTGGAGATGTGCGGCGCCATGGTGGTGGCCGACCGGTACTGCTTCGGCAGCTTCCCCAGCCGGGAGGAGATCGAGATCCGGGACGGCGAGACCGCCTATGACGCCATCTGCCGCCACTACCTCCACTGGAACCAGTGCGCCCGGTTCATGGACGGCGGCAAGATCGACCAGCGCCACGACCAGCTGGAGCGCCTGGTGAAGGACTATCACGCCGACGGCATCATCTACGAGAGCATGAAGTTCTGCGAATTCTGGAGCTACGAGAAGGTGCTGGCCAGCCATATCCTCAGCGCCGAGCGGGGCATCCCCTGCTGCACCATTGAAAAGGAATACACCCTGGGCTCTGCCGGACAGCTCCGCACCCGGTTCCAGGCGTTTGTGGAGAGCCTGGAGATCAAGAAGATCGAAGCGGCCCGAAAGGGGGAGACGAAATGAAGAAGATCAAAAATCCGCTGACCGCCGCCTGCGCGGCCATCGACAAGAAGCTGGAGCGGTTCGACCCCAAGTGGCAGGCCCGCCACGGCACCGGCGGCCTCCGCAGCCGCTATCAGGACAAGACCGGCATCGCCCGCTACCGCGAGTGGCGCGGTGTGAAGGACACCCTGGTGGACTACGGCGCGTGGCTGAATAACCTGCTGGCCATGGGCAAGATGGTGGCCTCCGCTCCCGTCCCCTGCCTGAAGGGCTTCTGGGAATACCGCTGGATGGGCTCCTATCTGGGCACCTTCGCCTTTATCGACCGCCTCTTCGAGGGCTTCCGTGGCGAGGAGCTGCGCATCGCCCATATGAACATGCACTGCATCGTGGTGAGCCTTACCAAGAAGATCGCCCTGGTGCTGTCCAACGACAGGCGCTTCGGCGGCGGCCCGCTGTCCGACCGGATCGTGCCCATGGACGAGGTGCTGCCGCCCCTGTTCATGGCAGGCTTCCCCGGCCTGATCCCCATCCCCCTGCAGACCCTGCCGGAGTTCATCATCTGCGACATCGACCAGAAGCTCCAGCCCCACTACATCGACGTGGCGGAGTCCTTTGGTCTGGCGGCAGACGTGTGCTCCCGCTGCTCGGCGGAGACCGGCGTGGCCATCGACGACGACTTCCCCATCTTCGGCAAGGCCATGCTGTCCACCAACATGCCCTGCAACGCCAGCGAGGCCACCTCCATGTTCCAGCGCCGCCGCATCGCCCTGCCGGACTTCCCGGTGACCCTGGCCATGATCCACAACGAGCCCGGCGCACACCCCTACTCCAAGCAGGTGCTGAAGGACGCCATCGCCTTTATTGAGAAGGAGTACGGCGTCCAATACGACTGGGACGCCCTGTTTGACCGGGCCGCCCACATGAACGAGCAGAACACCATCGAGCTGGAGAAGTGGGACATCTTCAAGACCCCCTACTCCGCCCTGTGCGGCATCGCCGAGACGCTGTACCGCCTGTACTCCTGGGCCAGCGTCAACGGCCAGGAGGATCAGTTCACCAAGAACGACCGCAAGGTGCTGAAGCTGATGCAGCAGGCGTATGAGCGGCGCTATGAGCCCTTCGGCGGCACCACCCGCCACCGGGCCTTCCTGTGGGGCCCCTCCGCCGTGTACTATACCGACTTCCCCACCTGGACCCAGAACTGCTGGGGCATCAACATCGTGCTGAACATGGACTCCACCATGGGCCACAACATGATCTCCACCACCGACCCCGAGCAGGCCATGGATGACCTGGCCCTGTTCTCCGAGAAGGGCGTCATGCGTCACCACGCCGTGGGAGGCTGGGACAACGTGAACGCCGTGTGGGACTGGGCCCGGAATTTCCACTGCGACATGGTGCTGTTCAACGACAACGTGGCCTGCAAGGGCATGAACGGCGTCCACGCCCTGATGGAGGAGCAGGCCCGCGACCTGGGCTTCCACTTCATCTTCGTGGAGCACGATCTGGAGGACTGCCGCACCATCTCCCGCCGGGATATGCGCCGCTGCGTCAACGATTACATGTCCGTCGTCCTGAATGAGACGCCGCTGGACGCCACGCTGGTGGACTTTGACGACAGCGAGGCGTGGTAAGGAGGAACCGTCAAATGAAAAAAGCGTTGAAAATCATGGGCAAGGTGCTGTGGAAGCTGCTGATCGTGGGCGCGATCGGCTTCGTGGTGACCTTCGCCATCTATATGCTGAACCTGGAGAACAAGCTGATCTACCGCTTCGTCTACCCTCTGCTGCAAAAGCACTACGACAACCAAAAACGCGACCGCCGGGTATAAGCCGCAGTCCGATAGACCTCCGTAGGGGCCGGCGTCCCCGACGGCCCGCACGATAAACGGACACGGTCTGGTGGTATGATCCTGTTGCGGTACCCAAAATTTCCGCGCTGCCTCACGGCGGGCGCTTGAAATTTTGACCGCTGCCACTCGCTCACCTCGCTTCATCCGCCACTGGCGGCGCTCGGATCGCTCCCCCCGACGGCCCGCACGATAAACGGACACGGTCTGGTGGTATGATCCTGTTGCGGTACCCAAAATTTCCGCGCTGCCTCACGGCGGGCGCTTGAAATTTTGACCGCTGCCACTCGCTCACCTCGCTTCATCCGCCACTGGCGGCGCTCGGATCGCTCCCCCCGACGGCCCGCACGACGAACGTAAAATTTCCCGGTAAACGGCGGGGCGTCGAGGACGCCGCCCCCTACAACCGACCACAAGAAACCCCCGCGTGATTCGCGGCGGGGTGTGGTCACCCCACCCTACGAAATCACACACAGGGAAAAGCGAAAAAAATTCCGATCATGCCGCCGATAGCGGCATACCTCACCTCTTCACTCTTCACTTTTCTCTCTTCACTCAACCGTACCCCCCAAAAGGAGACCCACCATGGATCTGACTGAAAAAACACTTTCCACCGAAAAAATCTACGACGGCGTCATCATCCACGTCCGCCGGGATAAGGTGCTGCTGCCCAACGGCCACACCTCCACCCGCGAGATCGTGGAGCATCCCGGCGGCGTGGGCATCCTGGCCCTGGAGGCCGACGGCACCGTGCTGCTGGTGCGGCAATACCGCTACGCCTTCGGCCGCACGCTGCTGGAGATCCCCGCCGGAAAGCGGGAGCCGGGCGAGGAGCCCTTCGTCACCGCCCGCCGCGAGCTGCGGGAGGAGACCGGCGCCGTGGCCGAATCCTGGACGCCCCTGGGCAGCCTCATCGCCTCGCCGGGCTGCTATGACGAGGTACTGTACCTCTATCTGGCCCAGGATCTCCACTACGGGGCCACCGACCCGGACGAGGACGAGTTCCTGGCGGTGGAGCGGATGCCCCTGGACGAGCTGGCCCGCCTGTGCGTGGACGGCGAGATCACCGACGCCAAGACCGTCTGCGCCGTGCTGAAGGCCAAGCTGCTGGGACTTTGAGGCGAAAACCCCTTGCCCTCTCGTCCCGGAGATGGTACAATAGAGGGAAGAAACAAGGAAGGAAGAGAGCATACATGAAAAAATTAGATGCCAGAACGCTGATCGAGCTGATCCTGCTGGTGGTGGCCATCATCTTCTGGGGCCTGCGCAAGGCCAACATCCTGTACATTCCCGGCCTGGCGGCCATCGCCCTGGCCATCGCCATGGGCCTGCTGGGCATGGGCTACATCGCCAACAAGCAAAAGACCCGCAAGCTGGCGGGCGTGCTGCTGCTGGCCTTCGCCCTGCTGCAGATCATCGTGGGCCTCATGGAGATCCGCAGCTTCGCCGCGTAAAGAGAACCCATAAAAAAGAACCGTTCCGGGAGGAACGGTTCTTTTTTGTGGGCTTACGCTTCAACCTTGCAGGTCCAGCCGAAGGGATCGGGCCTGGTGCCCCACTGGATGCCGGTCAGCTCGTCATAGAGCTTCTGGGACAGTGCGCCGATCCGGCCGCCGTTGACCTCGTAGCGCACGTCGCCCCAGCCCAGAGCGCCAATGGGGGAGATGACGGCGGCGGTGCCGATGCACCATGCCTCCTCCAGCGCGCCGGTGCGGGCGGCCTCGAACAGCTCGTCCACGCTCAGCAGCCGCTCCTCCACCGGCATGTTCCAGCTCTTCAGCAGCTCGATGGCGGACTTGCGGGTGACGCCCCGGAGGATGGAGCCGGTCAGGGCGGGGGTGACGACGGTGCCGTTGATCTTGAACATGACGTTCATGCCGCCGCCCTCCTCCACATACTTGCGCTCCACGCCGTCCAGCCACAGCACCTGGGAGTAGCCCTTGGCCTCGGCACGCTCACCGGCGCGGTTGGCCGCGCCGTAGTTGCCGCCGCACTTGGCCTCGCCGGTGCCGCCGCGGACGGCACGGACATCCTCGGTCTCCACCATGATGGGCACGGGCTTCAGACCGTCGGCAAAGTAGCTGCCGGAGGGGGAGAGAATGATGACGAAGGATGCCTCATGGACGCCGTGCAGCGCCAGCGTAGGATCGGTGGAGTACAGGAAGGGCCGGATGTACAGGCTGGTGCCGGGGTCGGAGGGCACCCAGTCCTGATCCACGCGGACTACCTCCTGGATGGCCTGCAATGCGTCGTCGGGATCCACCTGGGGCAGGCCCAGACGCTCACAGGAGCGGTTCAGCCGGGCGATGTTCTCCCAGGGGCGGAAGAGCTGCACCTGGCCGTCAGGGCGGCGGTACGCCTTCAGCCCCTCGAACACCTCGGTGCCGTAGTGCAGGACGCTGGCGGCGGGGGACAGGGCAATGGGGCCGTAGGGCACGACCCGGGCGTTGTGCCAGCCGTCCTGCTCGGTGTAGTCCATGACAAACATGTGGTCGGTGAACACGGTGCCGAAGCCCAGCTGATCGGAGGGGGGCAGGGTGCCGGGATGGGGATTCTTCGTGACAGTGATATTCATAGTGATTACCTCCTGAAAATAATAAAATACAAATAAACAACATGAAAAAGAGGCCCCGCCGGATGGCGGAGCCTCTTGCTGCAAATGCTTTCGTGTACTTACGAGGGCAGGCAGGGGGAAGGGGACGTCATGTTCCGGCATACAACAGGGCTGGTCAGTACCAGCAAAATAATAATGGACGCCAGCGCAATGGCGTCCATGGGCAGAATAATGCTGTTGCTGTCAGAGCATGTGGACACAGCGCAGGCGGCCTGCGCGTAAGCGGTCATATGGGCGAATACGTTGGTCATCATCATTTCCACTGTGTCCTTTCGTAAGATTTGAACGGAGTGTAGCACACATTTTCTCCCAATGCAAGAGGAAAATTATCCCAGAAACCCAGAATCGTCCGAACGCACAATGCCGCCGCGCCGCGGTCTTGAGATATTTGGGCAAAAGGGCGAGACTGTCCGCCAACCGCGGACAGCTTCGCTTATGGCAGCCATCGGAAAACGGAAAGGGTTTGCAAAACGGGGCCAAGCCTGCTATACTGCACCTAACAGCTTTTTCCGGGAGGGTTCCGTATGAACGATCTCAGCGTTTCCAAGATTCTGTCAACATCCCTGGGCGGGTTCACCCTGGGGCATATCCTGTCGGCCATCCTGACGCTGCTGGTCTGTCTGGTGGTGGTGCATCTGGTGATGAAGCTGGTGACACGGCTTTTGAATCGCGTTCAGAAGCTGAACGACCGGCTGCGGAAGATCACCCTCACCGCCGTAAAGGCGGTGCTGTATGTGCTGACGGCCATCATCACCGCCGGGGCCCTGGGCGTCAACACCACGTCGCTGACGGCCATCATGTCGGTGCTGACCTTGGGCGTGACCCTGGCGGCGGAGGACATCCTGGGCAACGTGGCCGGGGGGCTGGTGATCCTGTCCTCCCACCCCTTCAGTCTCGGCGACGTCATCGAGGTGGACGGGGCCGAGGGCACCGTCCGGGAGATCACCCTGAACCACACCAAGCTGGAGGCGTATGACGGCCAGATCATCATGGAGCCCAACAAGACCCTGGCCTCGGCCAAGGTGGTGAACTACACCACCCTGGGGCGGCGGCGGATCGTCCACAACGTGACCGCCTCCTACGACGCGCCCACCGAGGCGGTGAAGACCGCGTGCCGTGAGGCCATGGATGTGCCCGGCGTGCTGGCCGACCCGGCCCCAGAGGTGCGGCTGATCAGCTACGGCAGCAGCGCCATCGAGTACTCCGTCCGCTGCTGGGCGTCGGTGGCCGACTACTGGCGGGTGTACTTCGCGGTGAACGAGAATCTCCGCGACGCCTTCGCCCGCCACGGCGTGGAGATGACCTATGACCATTTGAACGTCCATGTGGTGGAGAAATAGGGACTGCCGGTAGAACTCCGTAGGGGGCGGCGTCCCCGACGCCCCGCCGGTTACCCAAACAGCTATCGTCGATCGTGCGGGCCGTCGAGGACGCCGGCCCCTACGAAATCAACCAACGTACCTGTCCGTATCACGGCGGCGGGGTGAGGTCACCCCGCCCTACGAAACGACCACCGATAGAACTTCGTAGGGCGGCATGACCACATGCCGCCGCGCGATCACGCACCGCACCACCGGTAACCCATGCGTAGGGGGCGGCGTCCCCGACGCCCCGCCGGTTACCCAAACAGCTATCGTCGATCGTGCGGGCCGTCGAGGACGCCGGCCCCTACGAAATCAACCAACGTACCTGTCCGTATCACGGCGGCGGGGTGAGGTCACCCCGCCCTACGCACAGACTACCGGCAGAACTCCGTAGGGCGGCATGACCACATGCCGCCGCGCGATGGTACCTTCAAAGACAAGATGGATGCTGCGGCGGCATAGCCGCCGCGATCGGAACTAAAAACATGCCACCGGCATGTTTTCTTAACGTTCCGACGCCCCGCCATAAAACCACACGAAAAGGACAGGCGCATCTGCGCCTGTCCTTTTTTATGCCTAAATCTGCCCGAAAGAATGAAGAATTACTGTTCCCTCCGCCGCAGCCACGCGCAGCCTGTCAGGCTGAGGATCGCCATGCCCGCGTACAGGGCAACGCCCGCGTCGCCGGTCTTGGGAGAGCTGACGCTGGCGGCGGGGGTGGTGGAAGTAGGTCTCCGCCCGGTGGCGGGGATCACGGTGGACGCCTGGGTGATCTCAGTCTTGGCCTCGGCGTCCGCGTAGTACTTGCCGCAGTCCTCACAGTGCCAGTACTCGGTGTTGCCCGCCACAAAAGAGGTGGCCCGCTTGGCGTCGGTGTGCTTCAGATCGTGGCCGGTGACGGGGATCTCTTTGCCGTCAGACAGCTTGACGCCGCAGCCCTTGCAGTAGGTGTCGCCGGTGTAGCCCTTCTCGGTGCAGGTGGCGGCCTTGGCGTTCTTCACCTCTTCGCCGCCGTCGTGGTTCTTCGGATCAAGTTGGCCCCACTGGTAGACGTAAGTATCCGTTCCCTTGTAGTAGCAGGAGCTGCAGTTCTTGTAGTACACAGCCTTAGAGCTGCAGGTGGCCTCGGACTTCAGGTACATATTGCCCGGACCGAAGCTATGAGCCTTTTCGTATGCTTTCCCTTCCTTGCAGTTGGAGCAGCGAAGCCAGTGGCTTTCGGCGTCCCTTTCTACGGCGGGATCAGAGCCCCATTTCCACGTCTTAGGGAAGCTATGTCCGCCATAGTACTGCCCGCCGCAGTCGGTGCATGTGCCCAGCTTGACACAGGTCGCGTTGCCGTCGCCGCCGCAGTTTGCCGTGTCAACCGCGGTGCAGCCATCGCGCTGGCAGGTGCGGACGTGGGTCTTGTTGTCGCCCTTGGACTGCCACGCGCCCCAGTCGTGGCCCAGAATACCGTATTCCTCGCCGCATTTATCGCAGGTTTTGCCCGTGGTGCAGGTGGGCGTTTCGGTGCCGCCGCTGTGACTGCCTATCGCCCCATCGGGATGAAATGTCTGTTCATTACCACACGTCTTACATTGTGCTTTGACCCAATGGTAGACACGGTCATGCTCCATGATGTGGGATCGAACAACTTCCAAAATATTAAAAGTAGTGATTGTACCGCATTTATAACAATGCGTCTTTGCTGTTCCCAAGTCTGCGCTACCCTCGTCATCCGCATACGCCGCCGTCGGCAGCAGCGTCAGCGTCAGCATCAGGGCCAGGGCAATGGCCAATAGTCGTTTTTTCATGTGCTCCGTTCCTTTCTTTTCATCCTGTCCGTCGTTTCCTCTTGCTCTATTCTTCGATCCCCGGCAGGGAGAATGCAAACCGCATGGCCAGGGCCTGGAACAGCGCCTGCATCACCCGCTCGGCGGTGGCGCGGATGTCCAGCCCCTCCACGAACCGGATGGCCTGCTCCACCTCCGCCTCCGGGACGCGATAGGCCCGCAGCGTCATGGTCAGGAACAGCCGCAGCTTCTTCTCCAGCGTCAGTTCCCCGCCGCAGGGGTGGGCCATGTAGCCCCGCATGATGCTGGCCGAGCCGATCTCCGTGTAATAGAAGTCCTGGGCCGTCAGCTCCGGCTGATAGGGGCCGAAGATCTGGTGCAGCTCCCTGGCCGTCTCCCGGAAGATGTATTCCGACGCCTCCTGCTGGGTATAGGCCTCAATATAGATCTCCCGCAGATTCTCGTTCAGCTCCGTCAGCGTCATCTGGATGGCGGTCTCCACCGCGTAGACGTATACCGGCGGCAGCTTCGCCCCCGCCTCGCTCCGGGCCATGGCGAACTGGTTTTCAAACATGAATTTTACCAGCTCCGTCAGCACGCCGTCCTTGGCCCGGAAGATGTTCTGAAACGTGCTGTAGGACACGTCGGCCCTTTCGATGATCTCCGCCAATGTGGCCTTTTTGTAGCCTTTCTCCAGAAACAGCTTGACGCAGACCGTCAGTATCCGCTTTTTGGCAGGCAGGCTGGCGCTGGTCAGGGCCATGGGGATCACTTCCTCTCTTGATTTTGGTGTGTATACCATCATGGTACCATAGATCTCCCACCGACGCAAGCAAAATCGCGGATATTTTGCGTAAAGAAAAACGGCATGGCCGAAGCCACGCCGTTTCCGGGGAAATATGCGGTTTTTCTCACGCCGCGCGCAGCACGTGCTTGCGGTAGCTGGCGCGGAAGTAGAAGTACTCCGCCGTGCCGGTGATGGCCCAGGAGAAGATGTACAGCAGATACAGGGACGGAATGGTATGGAAAAAGGCGAAGATGGTGTACACCCAGATGACCCGGAACACGCAGGAGCCCAAAATCACGATGACGGTGGGCACCACGCTGCGTCCGATGCTGCGGGAGGCGGCGATGCTGGCGTCCATCCACGGGGCCACCACGAAGGAGAAGCCCATGATCCGCAGGCGCTGCATGCCCGCGTCGATGACCTCCGGCTCGTTGGCGAAGATGGACAAAAACTCCCGCCCGAACAGCAGCAGCAAGCCGCCCGCCACGCCGCCCACAATGGCGGCGTAGCACATGCTGATGCGGTAGCTTTTCAAAATCCGGTCGTTGTTGCCCGCGCCCCAGTTGCGGCTGCCGAAGGTGGCGCAGGCGGTGTAAAAGGCGGCCATCATGTTGAAGATCAGGGTGTCGGCGTTGGCGGCGGCGGAGTTGCCGGACACCATCACCGCGTCGAAGGAGTTGACGCCCACCTGGACGAACAGGTTGGCGATGGCGAAGATGGCGTTCTGCAAGCCCGTGGGGATGCCGATGGCCAGCACCCGCCGTCCCGCCTGGGGATGGAACCGCAGCTTCCGCCACTCCAGGCGGCACTCGTCCCGCCGCCCCAGCAGATGCAGCACGATCAGCAGCGCCGACAGCCACTGGGCGATGACGCTGGCCAGCGCCACGCCGTCCGCCGCCATGTGGCACTTGATGACGAAGAACAGGTTCAGCGCCACGTTCAGCACCCCCGCCAGCGACAGGTAGATGAGGGGCCGCTTGGTGTCGCCGGTGGCGCTCAGCACGCCGTTGCCGAAGTTATAGAGGGCCATGGCCGGCATACCGAAGGCGTATATTTTTAAGTAGAGGGTCGCGCCGTCGATCAGCTCATCCTTGGTGTTCAGCAGGGCCAGCATGGGCCGGGCCAGCAGGTTGCAGATCAGCAGCATGATGACGCCCGCCGCCGCGCAGATGATAAAGGAGGTGTGGACGGTCTTTTCCACCTGCTCGCCGTCCCGCAGGCCCAGGCCACGGGCCACTGCCACGTTGACGCCGCTGCCGATGCCGATGAGCAGTCCCGTGAACAACGACACCAGCAGCGTGGTGGAGCCCACCGCGCCCAGCGCCCGGTAGTCGGCGAACTTGCCCGCGATGGCCACGTCGCTGAGGTTGAAGAGCACCTCCAGCACCTGGGTCAGCATCAGCGGCAGGCTGAACAGCAAAATATTCTTCCACAGTGACCCTGTGGTCATTTCAATGACGCGCTCTTCCCGTGCCATCGTCATACCCTCCTAAAATGCAAAAATCCTGTATGCGATTGGACAGTATAACACGGCGATTTGCCGAAAACAACAGCATTTCCCTCTGATTTTCCTCTGGGGAAATGGCCGGAAATTGTGCAACATGCTTCCCCATTCGGCGCTTTTCTCCCCGGATGCCGGGAGAAATCGCATATTTTGTGAACGAACATGGGATGTTTTGTGAACATTAGCACTCTCCTATTGACAGTGCTAAAATCCGCGCTATAATAAAGGCGATCCTTGAGGGAGGGCAAAAGAAAGCCCCCACCGGAGATCGAAAAAATATGTATCTGTCATGGTAACAGAGTTTCGCCGACGGAAGGCCGTTACCCCTCTGCCGCGAAAGATGAATGGAGGTTATGACTTATGTTGCCTAGCATTTTTGGTGAAAATCTGTTTGATGATTTCTTTTCTGATCCGTTCGGTATGATGGTGCCCCAGGGCCGCGATCCCCTGTACGGCAAGCACGCCAAGAACCTGATGAAGACCGACGTCCGCGAGACGGAGGATTCCTATGAGCTGGACATCGACCTGCCCGGCTTTAAGAAGGACGAGGTCAGCATCGACCTGAAGAACGGCTGCCTGACCATCCAGGCCGCCAAGGGTCTGGACAAGAGCGAGAGCGACAAGAAGGGCAAGTACATCCGCCAGGAGCGCTATGCCGGCGCCTGCAGCCGCAGCTTCTATGTGGGCGAGGATGTGGAGCCCGACCAGATCAGCGCCAAGTTCGAAAGCGGCATCCTGCAGATCAGCGTCCCCAAGGCTGCCAAGAAGCTGCCCAAGAGCTCCAGCATCTCCATCGAGTAACGATTTTCTGAAAAAAGAAGCGCCGTCCTGCGGGACGGCGCTTCTTTTACGCGGCATTTATGCGGTATTTCCGCGAAAATCCACCCTTGCAACCACCCGCACGGTGTGATACAATATTTCAACACATTATGACACGGCCCGCCGTGTACAAGGAGGAACATCACCATGTCTTTCATGATCGAAACGTCTGCCCGTCATATCCACCTGACCCAGGAGTCCGTGGAAAAGCTGTTTGGCGAGGGCTATCAGCTGACCATCCGCAAGCCCCTGTCCTATCCCGGCCAGTACGCCAGCAACGAGCGTCTGACCATCGTCGGCCCCAAGAAGGAGATGGCCAACGTGTCCATCCTGGGCCCCACCCGCAAGGCTGACCAGGTGGAGATCTCCGCCACCGACGCCCGCACCCTGGGCATCGACGCCCCCATCCGCGAGAGCGGCGACGTGAAGGGCTCCGGCGCCTGCAAGCTGATCGGGCCCAAGGGCGAGCTGGATCTGACCGAGGGCGTCATCATCGCCAAGCGTCACCTGCACGTCACCGAGGAGGATGCCGCCGAGATGGGCATCAAGAACGGCGAGATCATCAAGGTCGCCTGCGGCGGCGAAGGCCGTAAGCTGATCTTCGACGACGTGGTGGTCCGCGTCAACGTGGGCGGCGCCACCACCATGCACATCGACACCGACGAGTCCCAGGCCGCCAACAACCCCACCGTGGGCGAGATCTTCCGGTAAGCACATACCCTGAAAAATAGAGTGAGACAGAGAAAGAGAGGACGCACGCCGCGTCCTCTTTTTTTGCCCCCAAAGCCCCGTCAGCGCGGCTGCAGCATGTTCAGCGGATCGTCCTGGGGCATGGCCGCCGGTGCCGTCCGGGGCGGGGCGATGGGCCGTGACATGCAGAAATACCGTGTCTCATCGGCGATGTGATCCTCCTGCGCCGTGTCCACATCCTCGGCGTCGGTGCTGCTGTACAGCAGGGCGGGCACCGTCCGCAGAAAGCCCCGGCAGGTGTCGAACACATACATCCCCGGATACCCCTCCGCGTCAAAGGCCAAGCGGTAGTGCAGCTGCATCCAGCCCGCCACCCGGCGGTTGTCGCCCCGCTGGAAGTAGAGACGGTATTTCAGCGCCGTCTCATACACGCTCTCGCCCCGGCTGGCGTCCCAGATGGCCGGGTCGGCCACGCCGGTGATGGTGCGGCCCCGGAGATAGGGGTGCTCGTTCTCGATGCGCCGGATCTCGGCGAACTGCCGGTCGGGCGTCCACAGCACGCCCTCGTTGGGGGTAGAGGTGCAGCCGTACAGCTCCAGGATCCGGTACAGCACCCCGTCGTGATCCACCGCCCACCAGCCACAGGAGAAGGGCCGGGCATAGCCGAAGTCGTAGCTGCGGTACACCCGCCACTCCCGGGGGATGTCGAAAGGGGGGATGACGTGGGTGAAGCGCCGGTCGGCATAGTGGGTGGGATCGTCGGTGAACTCGCTGAACACCTGGCCCTGGAAGATGTCCCACCGGCCCTCCAGCCACGCCTGCCGCAGCCGCCGGGGCAGGGCCTTCAGCTGCTGCAAATACTCCGGCTGTGCCTTCAAAAGCGCCTTGTTGTCGGTGACCCGTGCGGGGATGAACACATAGTCCTCGGGGTTCTCGCCGGGCTCGAAGCGCCGGTCGATGAACAGCCGCTTGATGTAGCTGTGGCCGGGGCCGCCGGGGTTGCAGGTGAAGTACATCCGCTTGGGAAAGTCGTTGACGCCCCGCAGGCACGCGGAGAACTGCCGCATCCACTGCTCCCGCAGCTGGGTACACTCATCCAGAAAGATCACGTCGTACTCCGCGCCCTGATAGCGGTCCATGTCGCTGTCGCTGGCGCAGTAGCCGAACTCCAGGGTGGAGCCGTTGAAAAAGCGGAACATCCGCTCGGTGGCCCTGTACTGGGCCACCTCGTAAAGCGCGTCGCGGAGCTGGCGGATGTGGTTGCTCTCCAGCTCCTGATAGGTGCGCCGCACGATCAGCAGCCGGATGCCGGGATACCGCAGAGCCAGCAGCATAGCCTTGGTGCGGACGGCCCAGGATTTCCCGCCGCCCCGCGCCCCGCCGAATGCGGTGTATTTGACCTTGCTCTCCAGAAACAGCCGCTGCTTCTCGTTGGGGTAGGGGATATGCAGCGTGACGGTATTTTTGTTGTTGCTTGGCATGATGTGACTCCTTTGTGGTGTGATGGGGGGTGCAGGAAAGGTGCCGATGTTTGCTCCGTAGGGGCGACCCTTGCGGTCGCCCGCTACCGCGCTGCCCCGTGCGGGCGGCCACCGGAAGATATTCCGTAGGGGCCGGCGTCCCCGACGGCCCGCACGACATACGATGGCATTTCCGGCAAACCGGCGGGGCGTCGAGGACACCGCCCCCGCAAAGGTTTTCCACACCCCGTTGCCCTTTGACAGGGGGGAACCAGGGGGGTGTTGAAAATTGCAGTTGTTTATGAGGACTGAAGATGACGCTGTGGTTGGCATCACATGCATGCATCCGCATCCGCCGCGCTGGATGTGCGCCGCTCCCTGTCCCATCGCTTTTCGGCGGCCCTCCGCCGCTGTTCCACCACCCGCTGATACCGCTGGTCGTCCCGCTGAAGGCTCTGCTGAATGAACCCCCACACATAGGTCAGCGCCGTGCTGTGAAAAACAGGCGTTATGCCGTCCCGGGCATAGGCGAAGATGGCCATGACGATCTCATATACCTCCTCCGGCGGCATCTGCCGCAAAATGGGATACAGCTCGAAATACAGCATCACGCCGGGCCGCTGCTTGTCAGCCATTGCGTGTCCCTCCTTTTTCGTTTACTGCCCTTGTGGTCAGGATCGGGGGCCGGTTGCCCCGGAGAGGGCAACAGAGGAGAAAAAAACCGAAAAGCGGACAAAAAAACCGGCACCGCCGGTATCGCGGTGCCAGTCTGCGTATGAAATTCGATGGAGCGTTTTGTCAGCCGTGATAGTAGGTCTTGGCGCAGTACTCCCGCTGGATGGTCACCCGCCCCTCGTCGGTGAGCCAGTCTACAAAATTGGCAAAGTTCCGCTCAATGATGGAGAACTTGAACTCGTTCTTCGTGCGGATGTTTTCCCGCTGGCAGAAGGCGGCGATCCACTGGGGGAAGGTCATGCCGTCCACCAGATCCTCCAGCAGCTCGTCGGCCTTTTGATGGATGAAGGCGGTGTTGCTGTCCACCAGGGCGTCCAGCGCCGCCTTGTCCGTCACCACCGCCTTGTGGGCGATGATATAGGCGGGATAGTCCGTCCGGTGCAGGAATTCCTTGCTCTGCAGGTCGCGGGCGATGAACATGCTGGTGGGCAGCTTGGCGCTGTCGATCTGCTGCTGATCGATGAGGCAGTCCCCCACATAGGCTACGCCATCCGGCGTCACCACGCCGATATGACCGGCACTGTGGCCCGGCAGCTGCAGAATGCCGAACCGGACGCCGCAGAAGTCCAGATATTCGTCCCCCGGGCCGATGATGGTGTCCGCCGTGAAGCACTCCTCCAGAAAATACTCCCGGCTCTTGCCGTAGGTGAGGGCCACATAGTTGGCCCGGTAGGCGTCGGGGTTCACGGAGATGCCTGCCTCGATGATATGGGCGGCGGCCTTTGCGCCGTAGCGCTGCTGTAAATAGCGGACGTTGCCGCTGTGGTCAAAGTGGGCGTGGGAGCAGATGACGCCCCGCAGACGGAAGCCGTGCGCCTCGATCATGGCGGTCAGCCCGGCGCGATCCAGCTTGGCATAGCCGGTGTCGATCAGGACGATGTCCCGGTCATTTATCTTGTAGACCGGCAGCAGGGCCGTGTTGGCCTCCGCCGCCCAGGTATTTCCCAAAACATGGCGCAGCTCCATAGCGCTCACATCCTTTCCATCCGGCAGTATACCAGCTTTTCCCGACTGCCGCAAGAAAGAATGTACAAAATTTTGATTTTCCTCTATGCAAATCGGGAAAAATGCGGTAAAATACAATCTGACATTTACATCAACATAAAAATTTGTCAAGTAATAAGGGAGAACATACATGGACGAACCGAAATATAAGCGGGTGCTGCTGAAGATCAGCGGCGAGGCGCTGGCCGGTGACAAGCACTTCGGCCTGGACTTTCAGGTGATGGGCCGGGTGGCCGACGTGATCAAGGCGTGCGCCGCCATGGGCGTGGAGATCGGCGTGGTCATCGGCGGCGGCAACTTCTGGCGCGGCGTCAAGAACGGCGAGGGCTATATCGAGCGCTCCCGCGCCGACCACATGGGCATGCTGGCCACCACCATGAACTGCATGGCCATGGCCGACGTGCTGGAGCAGAAGGGCGTGGACGTGCGGGTGCAGACGGCGCTGGAGATCCGCGCCGTGGCCGAGCCCTACATCCGCGCCCGCGCCATCCGCCATCTGGAGAAGGGCCGTGTGGTCATCTTCGGCTGCGGCACCGGCAACCCCTATTTCTCCACCGACACCGCCGCGGTGCTCCGGGCCGCCGAGATCGGCGCCGACGTGATATTGCTGGCCAAGAACATCGACGGCGTGTACGACAGCGACCCCGCCAAGAACGCCGACGCGGTGAAGTTCGACGCCATCACCTATGACGAGGTGCTCAAGCGCCATCTGGCCGTGATGGATTCCACCGCCACCAGCATGTCCATGGACAACCACATCCCGGTGCTGGTGTTCGCCCTGAAGGACCCCTACAACATCGTCCGCGCCGTGCGCGGTGAAAAAATTGGAACGATTGTCAAGGAGGATTGAAAGAAATGTTGAAGGATGAATACAAAGTCTACGAGGACAAAATGAAGAAGAGCATCGAGTCCGTGGCCAACGATTTTGCCGCCGTCCGCGCCGGCCGGGCCAATGCCTCTGTGCTGAACCGCATCAATGTGGATTACTACGGCACCCCCACCCCCATCCAGCAGATCGCGTCCGTGGGCTCCCCCGATCCCCGCACGCTGCTGATCACCCCCTGGGACGCCAGCGCTCTGAAGGCCATTGAAAAGGCCATCCAGGAGTCCGACCTGGGCATCAATCCCCAGAACGACGGCAAGTCTATCCGCCTGGCCTTCCCCCAGCTGACGGAGGAGCGCCGTAAGGATCTGGTCAAGCAGATCCGCAAGTATACCGAGGGCGGCAAGGTTGCCGTGCGCAACATCCGCCGGGACGCTATGGAGTATTTCAAGAAGCAGCAGAAGGCCTCGGAGATCACCGAGGACGAGCTGAAGCTGGCTGAGAAGGACCTGCAGAAGATGACCGACGACAGCTGCAAGGAGCTGGACAAGCTGCTGGAAAACAAGGAAAAGGAACTGATGTCCGTCTGATGGGCCTGTTCCAGAAGAAGCATGCAACGGCGGGACAGGTGGACATGGGCCGCCTGCCCCGCCACATCGCTATTATTATGGACGGCAACGGTCGTTGGGCAAAGAAGCGGGGGCTTCCGCGCACTGCCGGCCATAAAGTAGGCGCGGAGGTATTCCGGGATATCGCCACCTATTGTCAGGAGCTGGGCCTGGAGTATCTGACCATCTACGCCTTTTCCACCGAGAACTGGAAGCGTCCCAAGGACGAGGTGGACACCCTGATGAGCCTGCTGGAGCAGTATCTGCAGGAGGCCATCGACACCATGGAGCGGGATCACATCCGGCTGAAGATCCTGGGCGACACAACGGCGCTTTCCCCCAAGCTGCAGCAGATGATCGCCGAGACCAACGCCATCTCCACCCACTATCAGGGCTTTCAGGCCAACATCTGCCTGAACTACGGCGGCCGGGCCGAGATCCTGCGGGCCGCCCGCCTGTGCGCCGAGAGCGGCGAGGAATGGACGGAGGAGAATTTCGGCAACCACCTGTGGTCGGCGGGCATCCCCGACCCGGAGCTGATCATCCGCCCCAGCGGCGAGCTGCGGCTGAGCAATTTCCTGCTGTGGCAGTGCGCCTACAGCGAGTTTTATTTCTGCGACACCCTGTGGCCGGATTTCAAGCGCCGGGACCTGGATCTGGCGATCATTGATTTTCAGCATAGAGACAGACGTTTCGGCGGCGTGAAGGCGTAAAGATTTCGGCGGCCATCGTCAAACGCTTCGTAGGGCGGGACCCATGTGTCCCGCCGCCGGTGACGCGGTGCATTATCGTTGGTTTGTGCGTAGGGGCGACCCTTGCGGTCGCCCGCATAAATGCAATGGTTTCAATAGACCGTTGTAGGGGGCGGCGTCCCCGACGCCCCGTGCAGCGAACGATGGCATTTCCGGTAAACGGCGGGCCGTCGAGGACGCCGGCCCCTACGGAACGTTTGTCGAACCCGGTGCGTATGACGTGCGGCGACATGACTGGCAAACACCCGTAGGGCGGGGTGACCCTGTTGCGGTACCCAAAATTCCGCTGCGGCATTTAAGCCGCCGAAATTTTGACCGCGGCCACTCGCTCACCTCGCTTTATCTGCCACTGGCAGCGCTCGGATCGCTCCCCACACCCCGCCGCCCGATGATGCGGCGCGGTATCGTTGGTTGGTTGTAGGGGCGACCCTTGCGGTCGCCCGCATAAATGCAATGGTTTCAATAGACCGTTGTAGGGGGCGGCGTCCCCGACGCCCCGTGCAGCGAACGATGGCATTTCCGGTAAACGGCGGGCCGTCGAGGACGCCGGCCCCTACGGAACGTTTATCGAACCTGATGCATATGACGTGCGGGCGGGGTGGAACCCCGCCCCTACGGAACGTTTACCGTACCCCTCTTCTTATTTTCCCTTTTTCTAACCCTTACATAACAAGGAGCAACTATGTTACAGAGAATTCTCGTGGCGGTGGTGGGTATCCCGCTGCTGCTGTTCGTTCTGATCATCGCCCCGGACTGGGCTACGGCGGCACTTCTGTGCGCGCTGTGCGCCGTGGGCGCTCATGAACTGTTGGCGGCGGCCTGCCGCAAGGAGCTGTGCCGCCGGTGGTGGGGCCTGAGCGCCATCATGGGCGTGACGGTGGTGCTGCGCACCTATCTGGCCGGGATCGGCCAGGCGGGCGCGGCGGCGCTGATGACCTGGCTGCTGGCGGCGTGGCTGGTGCTGCTGTTCGTCAGCGTGGTGGTGGAATACGGCACGGAGCGGGCGCTGGCCTTCCGTGACGTGTGCGCCATCCTGGTGGCGGGTGTGGCCATCCCCATGGCCTTCCAGTGCCTGATGGCGCTGCGGCTGCTGGAGCACGGCGGCGGTCTGGTGATGATCCCGCTGGTGGCCGCCTTCTGCTCCGACTCGGCGGCCCTGTTCGCCGGGATGGCCCTGGGCAAGCACAAGCTGGCCCCTGCCGTCAGCCCCAAGAAAACGGTGGAGGGCTCCGTGGGCGGCCTGCTGGGCGGTATGCTGGGCATGATCATCTTCCGCATCATCTTCTTCCTGGTGACGGAGGTGCAGCTGAACATCGCCTGGTGCCTGCTGCTGGGCCTGGTGGGCGCGGTGATGGGCCAGCTGGGCGACCTGAGCTTCTCCGCCATCAAGCGGGAGTGCGGCGTGAAGGACTACGGCCGCCTGCTGCCCGGTCACGGCGGCGTATTGGATCGCTTTGACAGCGTGATCTTCGCCTCGCCCATCGTGTGGCTGATCATCAAGAGCATTACCCTGTACTAAGACCCTGTATTGAGGAAACCAACTATGACGAAAACCATTGCCCTGTTGGGCAGCACCGGGTCTATCGGACGGCAGACGCTGGAGGTAGTCCGGGAACTGAAGCTGCGGGTGGCCGCGCTGGCCGCCGGAAGCAGCGTGGACATGCTGGAGGCGCAGGCGCGGGAGTTCCACCCGCGCCTTGCGGTGCTTTATGACGCCGCCGCGGCGGAGGTGCTGCGGCAGCGGCTGCGCGATACGGACATCGAGGTGCTGTCGGGGCCCGAGGGCCTTCTGGCGGCGGCACAGGCCCAGGAGGCCGACACGGTGGTCACCGCCGTGGTGGGCAGCGTGGGACTGGAGCCCACGCTGGCGGCCATCCGTCTGGGGCGGCGCATCGCCCTGGCCAACAAGGAGACGCTGGTGTGTGCCGGTGAGCTGGTGATGGCCGAGGCCCAGACATACGGCGCGGACATCGTGCCGGTGGACAGCGAGCATTCCGCCATCTTCCAGTGCCTGCAGGGCTGCGCCGACCGGGGCGAGATCCGGCGGCTGATCCTGACCTGCTCCGGCGGGCCCTTCTTTGGAAAGCGCTACGACGAGCTGGAGAGCATGACCCCCGCCGACGCCCTGAAGCATCCCAACTGGAGCATGGGCGCCAAGATCACCATCGACTCCGCCACGCTGATGAACAAGGGGCTGGAGGTCATCGAGGCCATGCGGCTGTACGGCCTGCCCCTCGCTCAGGTGGAGGCGGTGGTGCACCGCCAGAGCGTCATCCACTCGCTGGTGGAGTTCCGGGACGGGGCCATGCTGGCCCAGCTGGGCACGCCGGACATGAAGCTGCCCATCCGCTACGCCATGACGTGGCCGCATCGGGCGGCATCGCCGGAGAAACCGCTGGACCTGCTCTCCTGCGGGGCGCTGACCTTCGCGCCCATCGACCAGGACGCCTTCCGCTGCTTCGCCATTGCGCGGCAGTGCGCCGCCGTGGGCGGCACCGCCTGCGCCATCATGAACGCCGCCAACGAGGAGGCGGTGTGGGCGTTTCTGCGGGGGGAAAATTCCTTCAACGGCATCCACCGCACGGTGGAGGCGGCGCTGGATCGCGTGGCGGTGAAATACCGGCCAAGCCTTGCGGATATACTGGAAGCAGACCGTCTTGCCCGGGAAGCGGCGCGGGCGGTACTGTCACGATAAAGGAACGGTAAGCTATGACGACCATTTTGTATATTCTGGTGGCCATCCTCATCTTCGGTGTTCTCATCGCCGTCCATGAGCTGGGTCACTTTCTGGCGGCCAAGGCCTGCGGCGTGACCGTCAACGAGTTCTCCATCGGCATGGGGCCCGCCCTGTGGAAAAAGCAGAAGGGCGAGACGCTGTACGCCCTGCGGGCCATCCCCTGCGGCGGCTTCTGCGCCATGGAGGGCGAGGACGAGGACTCCGACAATCCCCACGCCCTGTATCGCCAGGGCTTCTGGGTCAAGCTGGTGATCTTCGCCGCCGGGGCCTTCATGAACTTCGTCACGGGACTGGTGATCCTGCTGATCCTGTACAGCGGGGCCAAGGCCTTCTACGATCCCACCATCACCGCCTTTGCCGGCGGCTGCCCGCTGGAAGCGGAAAACGGCCTGCAGGTGGGCGACACGCTGCTGTCCATCGACGGCGAGCGGGTGTATATGTACTCCGACGTGGGGCTGCTGCTGGGGCTGAACCAGGACGGCACCTTCGACCTGGTGGTGCGCCGGAACGGGGAGAAGGTCACGCTGACGGACTTTCCCATGGAAAAGGCGGAATATCTGGATCAGAACGGCCAGCCCTATACCGGCTATGGCCTGCTGTTCGGCGTGAAGGAGGCCACGGTGGGCGACCGGCTGGCCAATAGCTGGAACAACGCCCTGGACTTCGTGCGGCTGGTGCGGCTGAGCCTGAAGATGCTGGTGACCGGCCAGGCGGGGCTCCGTGACCTCAGCGGCCCGGTGGGCATCGTGTCCACCATGACGGAGGTGGGCCAGTCCTCAGCCAATGTGGCGGCGGCCATCGAGAACATCGCCTATCTTGCGGCGCTGATCGCCGTGAACCTGGCGGTGATGAACCTGCTGCCCCTGCCGGCGCTGGACGGCGGCAAGATCTTCTTCATGGTGGTGAACGCCATCTCCATGGCGCTCATCAAGAAGCAGATCCCACTGAAATACGAGAACTATATCCACTTCGCGGGACTGGTGCTGCTGCTGGCGCTGATGGCGCTGGTGACCTTCAGCGACGTGTGGAAGCTGTTTACCTGAGAGAGGGCGAGGCTATGAGCAGACAGATGAACATCGGCGGCGTGACCATCGGCGGCGGGGCGGACATCACCATCCAGTCCATGTGCAACACCGCCACCGAGGATGTGGCCGCCACCGTGGCCCAGATCCTGCGGCTGGAGCAAGCGGGCTGCCAGATCATCCGGGTGGCCGTGCCCACCATGGCGGCGGCCGCCGCCATCGGCCGGATCAAAAAGGCCATCCACATCCCGCTGGTGGCGGACATCCACTTCGACTACAGGCTGGCCCTCCGGTGCGCCGCCGAGGGGGTGGATAAAATTCGCATCAACCCCGGCAACATCGGCGCCCAGGAGCGGGTACGGGCCGTGGCGGAGGCATGCCGGGAGCATCATATCCCCATCCGCATCGGCGTCAACGGTGGGTCGCTGGAAAAGCCGCTGCTGGCCAAGTACGGCGGCGTGACGGCCCAGGCGCTGGTGGACAGCGCCATGGGACATGTGCGCCTTTTGAACGACTGCGGGTTTGACGACATCTGCCTGTCGGTGAAGTGCTCTCATGTGCCCACCAACATGGCGGCCTACACCCTGCTGTCCCGCGAGACGGACTATCCCCTGCACCTGGGGGTCACCGAGGCGGGCACGCCGGAGATGGGCGTGCTGAAATCCGCCATCGGCATCGGCGGCCTGCTGTGCCAGGGCGTCGGCGACACCATCCGGGTCAGTCTGACCGCCGATCCCGTGGAGGAGGTGGCGGCGGCCAAGCGCATTCTGCAGGCGGCGGGCATCCGGAAGTCCGGGCCCGACCTGATCTCCTGCCCCACCTGCGGCCGGACGAAGTACGACATGATCCCCATCGCCCGTGAGGTGGAGCGGCGGCTCCAGGGCTGCACCAAGCCCATTACCGTGGCGGTGATGGGCTGCGCCGTCAACGGCCCCGGCGAGGCACGCAGCGCCGACGTGGGCATCGCCGGCGGCGACGGCGAGGGCTTGCTGTTCCGCAAGGGGGAGGTTTTATACAAGGTGCCCCAGGACAAGCTGGTGGACGCCCTGATGGCGGAGATCGAGCGGTTGTAAGGGGCAGGTGGCGGTTTTGCACCATGCCACCGGTGAACATTCGTAGGGGCGGACGTCGGGGCGTTAAGAAAACATGCCGGTGGCATGTTTTTAGCCTCCGATCTCGGCGGCTATGCCGCCGTAGCATCCATCTTGTCTTTGAAAGTACCATCTTACGTCGGCGGGCCGACAGAGTCGTCCGCCCCTACGGAATGAACACCGAACCGTGTCCGTATGACGGGCGGCGGGGTGTAGTCACCCCGCCCTACGAACTGACTACCGATAGAACTTCGTAGGGCGGCATGACCACATGCCGCCGTGATACGACGCACCACCCCAACCACACATCCACACACAGAGGAAAAGGACGAGATTATGGCGGATAAAATACCGTTTTTTGATTTTTTTGACCGGTTCGTGCCGCCCCGTGAGCTGCGGCTGCTGCTGCATGACGCGGCGGTGACCGGCGGCGTGCTGAACCGGGCCGAGCGCACCATGGAGCTGGAGCTGCAGACCGGCGAGCATCTGCCCGACGCGGCGGTGGAGGCGGTGCGCCAGCTTCTGATGGAGGAGTACAAGCTGCGGCAGCTGCGCATCATGGTACACACCATCCAGCCCGGCAAGAAGGCCAGGGAGGTGCTGATGGGCAAGCCCATCAAGGGCAAGGCCATCCCCATGATAGACCTGAACCCCAAGATGGGCGCCATCGTGCTGGAGGGCAGGGTCTTTGCCGCGGAGCTCTATGAGACGCGGCGGCCGGGCCTGTGGTGCCTGACCTTCGACATGACCGACAACAAGGGCAGCGTCAGCGTCCGGAAGTACATGGACGACAAGGAGGCCAAGCCCCTGGACGGCCAGATCAAGGCGGGCATGTGGCTGCGGGTGCAGGGCTTCATCGAGCTGACCCGGGACGGCAAGGACATCCAGCTGCGGCCCATGAACATCACCAAGATCGGCCACGAGGGCCGGAAGGACACCAACCCGGAGAAGCGGGTGGAGCTCCATCTCCACACCCGCATGTCCAACATGGACGCGCTGACCGACACGGCGTCGGTCATCAAGCAGGCCATCGACTGGGGCCACCCCGCCATCGCCATCACCGACCACGGCGTGGCACAGTCCTTCCCCGACGCGTGGCACACAGCCAAGGGGAAGATCAAGATCCTCTACGGCATCGAGGGGTATTTCGTCAACAATCTGGACGACCGCATCGCCGTTCACGGCGACCGGGATCAGCTCTTCGACGAGGAGATCGTCTGCTTCGACATCGAGACCACGGGTCTGAAGGTCACCACCGAGGCCATCACCGAGATCGGCGCGGTGGTGCTGAAAAACGGCCAGATCACCGACACGTTCCAGACCTTTGTCAATCCCCAGCGGCGGCTGACGCCGGAGATCATCGGCCTGACCGGCATCACCGACGCCATGCTGGCGGGGGCGCCCTCCCTGAAGGAGGCGCTGACGGCGTTCCTCACATTCGTCAACGGCCGCCCGCTGGCGGCTCACAACGCCCCCTTCGACATCGGCTTCATCCGGGCCGGGTGCGAAAAGGTGGGTCTGCCCTTTGAGCCGACGTATATCGACTCCCTGATCCTGGCGCAGAATCTGCTGCCGGAGCTGCACAAGTACAAGCTGGACATCGTGGCGGAGTATTTGGATCTGCCCGCCTTCAACCACCACCGGGCCTCGGACGACGCGGGGATGGTGGCCTATATGCTGATCCCCTTCTTCGACAAAATGCGCAAGGAGCTGCACATCGACCGCATCCAGCAGATCAACAACGAGATGGCCAAGCTGCGGCCCCAGGGCAGCAAGTCCAACCGCTTCCCCAAGCACATCATCATCCTGGCCAAAAACAAGCTGGGCTTGAAGCACCTGTATCAGCTGATCACCGCCTCCAACCTGCAATACTTCCACCGGGTGCCCACCATCCCCAAGACGGAGCTGGCCGCCCACCGGGAGGGCCTGATCATCGGCTCGGCCTGCGAGGCGGGCGAGCTGTTCCGGGCCGTGGCGGAGCACCGGGACTGGCAGGAGCTGAAGCGCATCGCCCGCTTCTATGACTATCTGGAGATCCAGCCGGTGTGCAACAACATGTTCATGCTGCGCAACGGCGACGTGCAGTCGGTGGAGGAGCTGCGGGAGCTGAACCGCACCATCGTCCGCCTGGGCGAGGAGCTGGGCAAGCCCGTGTGCGCCACCGGCGACGTCCACTTCCAGGAGCCGGAGGACGAGGTGTACCGCCACATCCTGCTGGCCAGCAAGAAATTCTCCGACGCCGACGCGCCGCTGCCCATCTACTTCAAGACCACCACAGAGATGCTGGAGGAATTCTCCTATCTGGGGCCGGAAAAGGCCCGGGAGGTGGTCATCACCAACCCCCGGCACATCGCCGACCTGGTGGAGGAGATCGAGCTGCTGCCGCCGGGCCAGCTGTTCCCGCCCCGGCTGGCCAACTCCGAGCAGGAGCTGAACGACAAGGTGTGGGCCAAGTGCCGCGCCATGTACGGCGACAACCCGCCCCAGCTCATCGTGGATCGCCTGAACGTGGAGCTGGACAGCATCCTGGGCAAGTACGACGTGGTGTATATGTCCGCCCAGAAGCTGGTGCAGCGGAGCCTGGAAAACGGCTATCTGGTGGGCTCACGAGGGTCTGTGGGCTCGTCGCTGGTGGCCTATATGTCCGGCATCACCGAGGTGAACTCCCTGCCGCCCCACTACTACTGCCCGGAGTGTCAGTATGTGGAGTTCCAACAGGATCCCCAGTACGGCTGCGGCGCGGACATGCCCGACAAGGTCTGTCCCCAGTGCGGCACCAAGCTGAAAAAGGACGGCTTTGACATCCCCTTTGAGACCTTCCTGGGCTACGGCGGCGGCAAGGTGCCGGATATCGACCTGAACTTCTCCGGCGAATACCAGGCCAAGGCCCACCGTCACGCCATCGAGATGTTCGGCAAGACCCAGGTGTTCCGGGCCGGTACCATCGGCACCCTTGCGGAAAAGACCGCCTTCGGCATGGTGAAGAAGTATCTGGAGGAGAAGGGCGAGACCGCCTCCAACGCGGAGATGAACCGCCTGACCCAGGGCTGCGTGGGCGTGCGGCGCACCACGGGACAGCATCCCGGCGGCCTGGTGGTGGTGCCCGACGACATGGACGTGGAGGACTTCACCGCCGTGCAGCACCCCGCCGACGACGCCAACAGCGACACCATCACCACCCATTTCGAGTATCACTGCATGGAGGACAACCTGCTGAAGCTGGACATGCTGGGCCACGATGACCCCACCATGATCAAGTACATGGAGGATCTCACCGGCGTCAACGCCCGGGAGATCCCCCTGGACGACCCGGACACCATGTCCATTTTCACCTCCTCCAGGGTGCTGGGCTACGAGAACGACGACCTGCTGGGCCCCACCGGCGCCGTGGCCATTCCGGAGTTCAACACCCGCTTTACCCGCCAGATGCTGGTGGACACCCAGCCGGACAACTTCAACACCCTGGTGCGTCTGTCCGGCTTCTCCCACGGCACCGACGTGTGGCTGGGCAACGCCCGCGACCTGATCGTCAGCGGTACGGCCACGGTTCTGGAGACGGTGGGCTGCCGCGACGACATCATGCTGTACCTGATCTCCATGGGGCTGGATCCCAAGATGAGCTTCAAGATCATGGAGGCGGTCCGTAAGGGCAAGGTGAAGAAGGGCGGCTTCCAGGAGGGCTGGGAGGAGGCCATGCGGGAGCATCAGGTGCCCGACTGGTACATCGAGTCCCTGGCCAAGATCGGCTATCTGTTCCCCAAGGCCCACGCTGTAGCCTATGTGATGATGGCCTTCCGTATCGCCTGGTTCAAGGTGCACCGGCCCCTGGCCTTCTACGCCACCTTCTTCTCCATCCGGGCCAAGGCCTTCGACGCGGAGTACTGCTGCGCCGGTCTGGACGCGGTGAAGCGGAAGATCCGCGAGATCGAGAGCAACAAGGACGCCACCGCCGTGGAGCAGGATCTGATGGTGACGCTGGAGGTGTGCTATGAGTTCTATCTCCGGGGCTTCCACTTCGAGACCATCAACATCTACGAGTCCGACGCCACCCACTTCCGCATCATCGGGGACGACGGACTGCTGCCCCCCTTCACCTCCGTCCACGGTCTGGGCGAGGCGGCGGCCATGGCCACGGTGGAGCAGCGCAAGGGCAAGGAATTCATCTCCGTGGAGGAATTTGCCCAGGTGTGCAACAAGCTCAGCAAGACCCACATCGAGCAGCTTCGTGCGCTGGGCGCCTTTGCCGGTATGGCGGAGACCAGCCAGGTGAGCCTGTTCTGACGGATCATAGACAACAGCAGCCTTCCCCAGCGGGGAAGGCTGCTGAGACTGTTAAAAAAAGCTTCGCAGAATTCGCCGCCCGCTATGGCGGCGAACAATTTGAATCATTTTTTGCCGCGACATGTCCCCCAAGGGGACTTCCGTTGGGCGTGCGTGGCAAAAAATACTTTGCGCGGAGAGAGTGTTTTTTCGTCCATTTATGGGCGAAAAAGCGCGGGTCGGAGCGATTCCTATATTTGTCAAAAAAGGGCATAGCCCTTTTTTGACAAGTTGAGCAGCCTTCCCCAGCGGGGAAGGCTGCTGTGCTTTGAAAGGGGGATGCAAAAGCAGGCTTTGCACCGCCCTGCATGTTTTTCCGTCCATAAACGGGCGAAATGTACGCGTTTTACAGGGAAAAAAGGTGTGCCCGCCCGGGCACACCTTTTCTGCTTATTTCACCCGGGAGAGCTTGTCGCTGCACTTCTGCAGAAAGCGGGCGTTGTCGATGACGGCGCGGGTGTGGGTGCCCTCGCCGATCAGGCCCTCCTCGTCGCTGGCGGTCACCTTGAAGGTGATCATCTTGCCGTTGGCGCTGACGCCGGTCACCTCGGCGGTGGCGGACACCTTCATGCCCACGGGGGTGGGGGCCAGATGGCTGGAGCTGATCTCCACGCCTACGGTGCCCTTGCCCTCCGGCAGCTCATTCTGCACGCACTGCATGGCGGCGTTCTCCATCAGGCCCATCATAAAGGGGGTGCCGAACACCTCCAGCCCGCCGGAGCCAACGGCCTTGGCGGTCATGTCGGGGGTCACGGTCTTTTCCATCGTATAGGTCATGCCGATCTCGATCATGTTGAAAACCTCCTGTTTCTTCAGATGCCCAGGCGCGTCCAAAGGTCGTTATAGAACTTCAGCGTCTCCTGGGGCAGGTTGATGTACAGCTCACAGCGGTCCAGCACCTCGGGAGGGGCGGCCATGATGTGGTAGATCTCCTCATCCAGCGGCTCCTCGTACTCGGCCTCATAGTAGGCGGGGTACTCCGCCAGCGCTTCGGCGTTGGGGGAGGCGTACCAGATGTAGTCCATGTTGGCCAGATTGGATTCAGTGCTGGCGATGAAGTTGATCCACTCCATGGCTTCGGCGGTGTGCTGGCTGGATTTCAGCACGCACATGGCGTCCACGAACCAGTTGCTGCCCTCGTCGGGCACCACAAAGGCCAGATCCTCGTTGTTCTCCAGCATGGTGAGATAGTCGCCGGCGTAGTACATGGCGATGGCGGCGTTGCCGCCCTCCATCTTGCCGAAGATCTCGTCCATGACGAAGGCCTGATACACGCCCTTGTTCTTGGCGTCGTAGATCAGCTGGAAGGCCTCCTCCAGCTGGCTCTCGTCGGTGGTGTTGATGTCGTAGCCCAGATAGCACAGGGCGGCCATCAGGGCGTCGCGGGAGTTGTTGATCATCAGCACCTGCCCGGCGTACTTCTCGTCAAACATGGCGCCCCAGCTGGTGATGGGCTCGTCCACCATGGCGGTGTTGTAGATGATGCCCACGGTGCCCCAGGTGTAGGGAACGGTGTACTTGTTCTCCGGGTCGAAGCTGAGGGACTTGTACTGCTCGTCGATCAGGTCATAGTTGGGGATGGCGCTGTAATCCAGCTCCGCCAGCATGTCCTCCTCAATGAGCCGCCCGATCATATAGTCGGAGGGCACGATCACGTCGAAGTCCGCGCCGCCCATTTTGATCAGGGAGTACAGGGCCTCGTTGCTCTCCGCCGTCTGATAGTTGACGCGGATGCCGGTCTCCTCCTCAAACTGGGTGATGAGATCCTCGTCGATATACTCGCCCCAGGAGCAGACGTTCACCACCCGGTCGGACCGGGCGGCGGCGCCGGTGACGATCAGCACCGCCAGCAACACGCAGGCAAGCACGCCCGCGGTGATCTTCTTCCATATGCCGCTGCTCCGCCTGGGGGCGGGAGCGCTGGCCGCCGCGCCCTCCCGGTGATGGTGGTGGGCGTGGTGCTGGACGTGGTTTTCCCGGATGTTGATGATGGCCAGCAGCAATATCACCGTCACGAACAGCAGCGTGGAGATGGCGTTGATCTCCGGGCTGACCCGCTTCTTGGTCATGCCGTAGATGGTCATGGCCAGGGTGGAGGCGCTGGTACCGGCGGTAAAGTAGCTGATGATGAAGTCGTCGATGGACATGGTGAAGGCCGTCAGGGCGCCGGACACGATGCCGGGCTTGATCTCGGGAATGATGACCTTCCAGAAGGCCTGCATCCAGGTGCAGCCCAGATCCTGGGCCGCGTCCACCAGATTGCGGTCCATCTGCCGCAGCTTGGGACCCACGGACAGGATGACGTAGGGGATGTTGAAGCAGACGTGGGCGATCAGCAGCGTGCCGAAGCCCATGGTCAGCCGCTCCGGCAGGACGACGGCGCTCTGCCAGCTGTTCACCCATCCGGCAAAGGCGCCCCAGCTGTTGAAGAACACCACGAACAGCAGACAAAGGCTGACGCCGGTGACGATGTCGGCGTTCATCATGGGGATGTTGTTGACGGCCATCAGACTGTTGCGGGCCTTGCGGCGCATGCCGTAAAAGCCGATGGCGGCAAAGGTGCCGGCGATGGTGGCGATGACTGTGGCCAGCAGGGACACCATCAGCGTGATGTACACGCTGTGCATGATGAGCCGGTTCTGGAACAGCTGCTGATACCAGTGCAGGGAGAAGCCCTTCCACACGCTGGAGCTGTTTCCGGCGTTGAAGGAGAAAACGATCAGGATGATGATGGGGGCGTACAGAAAAAGGCCCGTCAGGATCATCAGCAGGCGGTCGCCCGCGGTGTTTGCCCGTCTCTGTCTCATAGCATCACCGCCTGTTCCTCGCCCTCGCCGAAGCGGTTCATCACCAGCATGCAGATGACCACGATGATCATCATGACCAGCGAGATGGCCGCGCCCAGCTGGGGATTATACGCGCCGCCCAGGAACTGCCGCTCGATCAGGTCGCCCAGCAGCAGCTCGGTGCCGCCGCCCAGCATCCGGCTGATGGCGAAGGTGGACACCGAGGGGACGAATACCATGGTGATGCCGGACAGCACGCCCGGCAGGCTCAGGGGCAAAATCACCTTGCGGAACACGGTGACGTTGTTGGCGCCCAGATCCCGGGCCGCCTCCAGCAGGGAGTAATCCAGCTTCACGATGACGGAATAGATGGGCAGGATCATGAAGGGCAGATAGTTATACACCATGCCCAGCACCACCGCGCCCTGGGTGTTCATCATGGAGAAATACTCCACGCTGCTGCCGGTGACGCTGTTATACAGGGCGATGATGCCCAGCTTCTGGAAAAGCTGGTTGAGAAGGCCGTTGTTCTCCAGAATGGTCATCCACGAGTACGTCCGCAGCAGGAAGTTCATCCACATGGGCAGCATGATCAGCACCATGGCGATCTTCTGGAAGGACGCGCCCTCGCGGCTGAGGAAATAGGACACGGGATAGCCGATCAGCAGGCAGATGGCCGTGGCGATCAGGGCCAGCTTGAAGGAGCGGCCGAACACGGCGGCATAGCCGCCCATCTGGACGAAGTTGTCCAGGGTAAAGCCGCCGTCGGTGTTGGAAAAGGCGTACACCACCATGATGATGATGGGCGCCACCACGAAGATGGCCATCCACACCACATAGGGCACGGCGAAACGGGAGAGCTTATTCTTCATCCTCGCTCTCCTCCTCTTCCAGCTCTGCGCTGGCGTCCGCCAATTCCTCATACTCCTCGGAATAGGAGGAGTAGTCGCCGAACATACCGGAGTATTCGCTCTTCTTCATGATGTGGAAGCCCTCCGGGTCGATCTTCACGCCGATCCGCGCGCCCACCGGCGAGTGGTCGGTGGTCTGGATCAGCCATTTGAAGCCGCGGAAGTCCACGATGATGTCGTACTGCATCCCCTTGAAGGTCACGTTGGTGACGGTGCCCACCAGCTGGCCCTGCTCCACGGGCACAATGTCGATGTCCTCGGGCCGGATGACCACGTCCACCGGCTCATTCTCGGCAAAGCCGCCGTCCACGCAGGGGAACTCCTTGCCGTACATCTTCACCACCTTGTCCCGCACCATGGTGCCGTTAAGGATGTTGCTCTCGCCGATAAAGTCCGCCACAAAGGCGTTTTTCGGCTCGTTATATATATCTTCCGGCGTTCCGATCTGCTGGATGCGGCCCTTGTCCATCACCACCACGGTGTCGGACATGGTCAGCGCCTCCTCCTGGTCGTGGGTCACATAGATGAACGTGATGCCCATCTGCTGCTGGATACGCTTCAGCTCGTTCTGCATATCCTTCCGCAGCCGGAGATCCAGCGCGCCCAGAGGCTCGTCCAGCAGCAGCACCTTGGGGCGGTTCACCAGCGCCCGGGCGATGGCCACCCGCTGCTGCTGTCCGCCGGAGAGCTGGTCAACGCGGCGCTGTTCAAAGCCCTTCAGGCTGACCACCTCCAGCATTTCCGCCACCCGCTGCTCCACCTCGTCCTGGGGCACCTTGGCGATGCGCAGGCCGAAGGCGATGTTCTCAAACACGTCCAGATGGGGAAACAGGGCGTATTTCTGGAACACGGTGTTGATCTGCCGCTTATGCGGCGGAACGTCATTGATCCTCACACCGTCAAAGGTCACATCACCGGATGTGGGCGTGGTAAACCCACCGATGATCCGCAGCGTGGTGGTCTTGCCGCACCCGCTGGGCCCAAGCAGCGTGAGGAATTCGGAATCGTTGATGTAAAGATTGATGTTGTCGAGAACCAGCTCGTCGTCAAACGCCATGCAGAGATTCCGCAGGCGAATCAACTCTTTGGACATTTATCCTCCCCCGTTCATAAAAAAGATTTTTTCGCCTCTTCTCTCTGTACTCACCGAGGGCCTGATCCGGCTGATCCGGCCTGTATTTTTCGTTGAAATTTGGCATGCCGCAAACGGCAAGACCACTATATATAAAAAGGGGGGAAATGTCAATATAAATCGAAAAAAGTTGGGGGCAGGGGAGAGAACAGGGGCGCTGAGGGCGCCTTCGCCGCTTCACGGAGGGGCCTTGGGGCGCGGTTTTTGCTGTATCTGTCCGGCCTTTTTCCGTTTGCCGCTTTTCAAACGGGATCGGAAGTGGTATACTGTACAGGATAGACGACCCAACAAGAAAGGAGCAATCACTATGAAAAAATCCGTATTGCGCAGCTATGCCCGCCTGATCGCCCGCTCGGGCGTCAATATCCAGCCGGGGCAGGAGGTCTTTATCCTGGCGGAGCTGGATCAGCCGGAGTTCGTGCAGATGCTGGTGGAGGAGTGCTATAAGTGCAAGGCCAAGAAGGTGGTGGTGGACTGGAACTATCAGCCCCTGGAGAAGCTCCACTACCGCTATCGCACCCTGACCACCCTGGGCAAGCTGGACAACTATGAGGAGGCCCGGTGGCAGCACTATGTGGACACCATCCCCTGCCGCATCTATCTGCTCAGCGAGGATCCCGACGGACTGAAGGGCATCAATCAGGAGAAGATGGCCAAGGCCCAGCAGAAGCGCTATCCCATCATCAAGCCCTACCGCGACGCCATCGAGAACAAGTATCAGTGGTGCATCGCCGCCGTGCCCGGCAAGGCGTGGGCCAAGAAGCTGTTCCCTGAGCTGCGCGCCAGCGCCGCCGTGGAGAAGCTGTGGGAGAACATCCTGGCCTGCTCCCGGGTGGACGAGGATCCCATCGCCGCGTGGGAGGCCCACAACAGGGATCTCCACGACCGCTGCGCCTATCTCAACAGCCTGCATATCGAGAAGCTGCACTACACCAGCGCCAACGGCACCGACTTCACCGTGGGCATGATCCCCGAGGGACGGTTCTGCGGCGGCAGCGAGAAGAGCCTGCAGGGCATCGTCTTTAACCCCAATATTCCCAGCGAGGAGTGCTTCATCTCCCCCAAGCGGGGCGAGGCCGAGGGCATCGTCTACGCCACCAAGCCCCTCAGCTATCAGGGCCAGCTGATCGACAAGTTCTGGATCAAATTCCACGAGGGCAAGGCCGTGGAGTGGAACGCCGAGGTCAACAATGAGCTGCTGACCAAGCTGATCACCATGGACGAGGGCAGCGCCTATCTGGGTGAGTGCGCCCTGGTGCCCTATGATTCCCCCATCCGTCAGTCCGGCATCCTGTTCTACAACACGCTGTTTGACGAGAACGCCGCCTGCCACCTGGCGCTGGGCATGGGCTTTGCCGACACCATCGAGAATTTCCACGAAAAGACGCTGGCCGAGTGCCGCGCCCTGGGCGTCAACGACTCCATGATCCACGAGGACTTCATGATCGGCTCCCAGGACATGAACATCGACGCCGTGTGCGCCGACGGCAAGACCGTTCCCATCTTCCGCGACGGCAACTGGGCGTTTTAAGGGAGAAGCATCCGGAATACGCGAGCATTGACACAGCAGGCGGGGCCTTTTGGCCCCGCCTGCTTTCTGTGTGTGGTTTTTGTTGACAAAATTCGACACATATGCTGCGATTGTTCGTGCAAGGCTTTGGCCTTGTGCAAGGGTATTACATAACATTGCGGGGGAATCTTCCGTAGGGGCGACCCTTGCGGTCGCCCCCGCAGCGGCTGTATCGGGCGACCGCAAGGGTCGCCCCTGCGAAAATGCGGTACAGGGGGGCCGGTGGTTATCCGGCGGGGCGGCGGGGTGTGGTCACCCCGCCCTACGAAGCGGCTGCCGGTAGTTTGTGTGTTGTAGGGCGGCATGACCACATGCCGCCGCATGATACCCGGCAGCATTACCGGCGGCGGGGCGTCGGGGACGCCGCCCCCTACGGAACGGATACCGGAAATTGCCTGGTTATCGGGAGGGATATTTCCTCTTACAACGCGCACTTGCCGCGCTTGAGGTACTGGCCCTTTACGTCGTGGACAACGCCGTGCTCCACCGCCGGAGCGCCCCGCAGGTACACGGCGGCGATGCTGCCGGAGGTGCGGAACCCCTCGAAGGGGGTATAGTCGCAGCGGGACACCATGTCGGCGGCGTGGAGGGTGTGATCCGCCGCCGGGTCGTACACCACGATGTCGGCGTCCGCGCCGGGGGCGATGCAGCCCTTCCGGGGATAGAGGCCGTAGAGCCTGGCGGGATTCTCGCTGAGGGCGCGGCAGAAGGTGGGCAGGTCGATACGGCCCGCCGCCACGCCGGTGGTATACACCACCTCGCCACGGGTCTCCACGCCGGGAAGGCCGCCGGGAATGGTGGTGAAGTCTCCCTGGCCCGCCAGCTTCTGCTGCGTGGTGAAGGAGCAGTGGTCGGTGGACACGGTGTTGACTCGGCCCTCACGCAGGCCATCCCACAGCGCGTCCTGATCCGCCTTTTTGCGGATGGGAGGCGAGCACACGAACTTGGCAGAGGACAGCCAGTCCTCCTGGTAATACACGCTGTCATCCAGGGCCAGATACTGGGGGCAGGTCTCGGAATACACCGTCTGGCCACGGCCGCGGGCCTGGTCGATCTCGGCCAGCGCCGCGGCGTTGGTGGTATGGACGATCACCACGGGCGCCTCCGCCGCCTGGGCGATCCGCAGGATGCGGCCCACGGCCTCCGCCTCCAGATAGTCGGGGCGGGTCTGGGGATGGCAGGCGACGGTGTTCTCGCCCTTGGCCTTCTTCTCGGCCACCAGCGCGTCGATGACACCGCTGTTCTCGCAGTGGACGCCGCAGATGCCGCCCCGGGCCTTCAGCGCCTTCAGGGCCCGGTACAGGTCGCCGTCCGGCAGCATCATGGCGGGATAGGTCATGTACATCTTGAAGGAGGTGATGCCGGCGGCGAACATGTCGTCCAGCTCCCCCTCGATGCCCGCGTTCCAGTCGTCGATGGTCATGTGGAAGCCGTAGTCACAGTGGCAGTCCGCCGCCTTCTTGTGCCAGAGGTCGAGGCCGTAGGCCAGGGTCTCACCCTTGTTGGGACAGGCAAAGTCGATGACGGTGGTGGTGCCGCCGCGCAGGGCGGAGCGGCTGCCGCTCTCGAAATCGTCGGCGGTGGTGGTGCTGCACACGTCCAGGTCGAAGTGGGTATGGGCATCGATGAAGCCCGGCAGCAGCAGCTTGCCGGTCACGTCCACCACCTGGGCGTCAGGCGCGTCGATATGGGGCGCCACGGCGGCGATCTTCTCGCCGTCCACCAGCACGTCGGCCGCCACGACGGCGCTGCCGCTGACCACGCGGCCGCCGGTAAAGAGTCGTTTCATCGGAAAGTACCTCCTCAAATTATCATTTTTGTCCATTATAGCACCAGGTCTCCGGCATGGATACAAAAATTTTTTGTTTTTTGAAAAAATCCCGTTGAAAAAAGAGAGTATCCGAAAGTTATCCCGTATAATAGAATGAGGCAAAATTTTGGCCCGGTGCGGAAAGGAGGCCACGCCATGTTTCCCCAGACATTTCTGGACGAGCTGATCGCCCGCAACGACATCGTGGACGTGGTGGGCTCCTATGTGACGCTGACGCCAAAGGGCGGCAGCTATTGGGGCTGCTGTCCCTTCCACAATGAAAAGACGCCCTCCTTCCACGTTTTGCAGGACAAGCAGTTCTATCACTGCTTCGGCTGCAAGAAGGGCGGCGGCGTCATCAATTTCATCATGGAGATCGAGAACCTGTCCTATCCCGACGCCATCCGCTTTCTGGCCAAGCGGGTCAATATGGAGGTGCCGGAGGATCGGGAATCCGCCGACGCCGACCGATTGCGCAAGCGGCTGCTGGCGCTGAACCGGGACGCCGCCCGGTGGTATTACGGCGTGCTGCAAAGCCCCGACGGCGCGGCGGTACGGGCGTATCTGGACAAGCGGGCCATCTCGCGGAGGATTGCCGTGCGCTTCGGCATGGGCGCGTCCATGGATAGTTGGGACGCGCTGCTGCGGGCCATGACCGCCCAGGGCTATACCAAGCAGGAGCTGCTGGCGGCGGGGCTGATCGTGGCCAACAAGAGCGGCGGCTTTTACGACAAATTCCGCAACCGGCTGATGCTGCCGGTCATCGACGTGCGGGGCGACGTGGTGGGCTTCGGCAGCCGTGTCATCGACAAGTCCGAGCCCAAGTACATGAACAGCACCGAGACGCCGGTATACAGCAAGCGCCGGGTGCTGTACGGGTTGAATCTGGCGAAAAAGACCAAGCGGCCCAACATGATCCTGTGCGAGGGAAACCTTGACGTGGTGACGCTGCACCAGGCGGGCTTTGACAACGCCGTGGCCTCCATGGGCACGGCGCTGACCACCGAGCAAATTCGGCTGCTGGGCCGGTACACCAAGGAGCTGGTGCTGTGCTACGACAACGACAACGCCGGTCAGCTGGCCACCCAGCGGGCGCTGGAGATGCTGAACAACACCGAGTTCACCGTCCGGGTGCTGAAGCTGCCCCGGCGGCTGGTGGACGGGGAATATGTGAAGCAGGACGCCGACGATTTCATCAAGTTCCAGGGCGCGCCCGCCTTCGAGCGATTGCTGTCCGGCAGCGAGAACGGGGTGGAGTTCCGCATGTCCCAGGTGGCCGCCAAGTACGACCTGCGCAGCGACCAGGGCCGCATCGAGTATACCGCCGAAATCAGCCAGGTGCTCTCGGAGCTGGACAACGCCGTGGAGCGGGAGGTGTACGCCAATCGGGCCGCCGAGGCCGCCGGTCTCTCACCCGACGCCATGCGGCAGGAGGTGGAGCGGGCCGCCCGCAAGCGCCGGTACAGCGACCGGAAAAAGCGGGAGCGGCAGGAGCTGAACCCCGCCCTGACCGTGCAGCCGGCAGCCCGTGGCAGCCGCTACGCCAATCTCCGCAGCGCCATGGCGGAGGAGGGCGTGATCCGGCTGCTGCACCTTGACCCCACGCTGTTCGGCGACGCCATGCCCCTGCGGCCGGAGGAGTTCTCCTCGCCGCTGCTGGGCAAGATCTACGGCGCCATGTGGCCCCGGCGGTACGACCGCACCGGGCTATCCGCCCTGACGGGGGAGCTGTCCGGCGAGGAGATGAGCCACCTGACCACGCTGCTGCAAAAACCGGAATCCACCGCCAACGCGCCCCAGGCGCTGGCGGACTACATACGGGTGATCCGCGAGGAGCAGGCCAAACGGGATGCTTCCGGGCTGGATCCCCTGCTGTTGGCACAGGAGACATTCAAAGACAAGAAACGATATGGAGGAAAGCGCACATGAGTGACAAGACCTATACCAAGCAGGAGATGGAGGAGATGGCCAACGCCCTGCTGGCCGAGGATGACAAGAAGAAAAAGGCCGCCGCTCCCAAGGCGGACGCCAAGCCGGAAAAGGCCGAACCCAAGGCCGCCAAGGCGGATGCGAAGGCCGAGGCTGCCGAGGGCGACGCCAAGAGCAAGGACAAGGGCAAGCTGGACGACAAGACCATCGCCTCTCTGCCCGCCGCGGCGCTGATCATGGCCAACGAAAAGCTCCGCGACATGCTGGCCAAGGGCAAGAAGAAGGGCAAGCTGGACGCCAACGAGGTCAGCGACGTGCTGGACGAGATGGATCTGGAGAGCGAGCAGATGGACCGCATCTACGACTCTCTGGAGGCGCTGGGCATCGAGGTAGGCACCGAGGAGTTCCTGACCAGCATCGACGACGATCTGGAGCCGCCTCTGGAGGAGATCGCCGAGATCGAGGAGGAGGAGCTGGTCGACCCCAACACGCTGGTGGACA
>ERZ827520.976-NODE-976-length-38410-cov-7.393247_pt1 | contig 38410 bp, 63 predicted proteins | sample MGYA00519581_ERZ827520 | MGnify/ENA primary metagenome ERZ827520 (study PRJEB31778, sample SAMEA3449339) | human gut metagenome | biome: human gut; feature: human-associated habitat; material: faeces | place: United Kingdom | collected 2010/2012 ...
ATCTCCGTATTCAAAAAAAACAAAACGCATAATTACAGCAGTTACAACTGTCAATTAAACATTTTGAGTAGTAGGATTTGTTAGGAGCAATCATTCATCTTATTACTAAATCACAAATTTTGGCACAATGACCATCGTAAAAGCAAATATGCATAAGCATGATACAAAAACAAGAGAATCGGCATCAAGCGTCACATACTATACCTTTGTGGCATACTTCGTTGACGGTTTTGGCAGTCTGTATGGAAGTCCCTTGCGAATCTAACGGTAGGAAACAATAATTTCTCTTAGTGTGCAACTTAGCTGCTTCACAAAATTGTATATATTAACCATCTAATAAAGCACGGCAACTCAAAATGAGTTGCCGTGCTTTAATTGGGTAAGCGATAGAAACAGCCTCAATGGAAATCTTTAGGCAGGTTGTTCATATTCTTCTTGTTTACCCCATTGAACGCTAACTGATATGGCGCAGCGATAAGTGCAAAATTCTTCAAATAAAAGCCAGACAAAAGAGCCACGGTTTATTGCCGCCTTTCAGTATGGCGTGTTGCAGCTTTGTTCCGTCAGAGTTCTGCAATCATATCTCTTTCTTTTGGGCGAAACTTTTCCGCCTTATCCCAACGGATAAGCTACTTGCACCACAGGATATCACCAGGGATGGCGCTTGATGCCGTTTTATGAGCAGCTATGCGAAAAGACGCTTTTTGCCGTTTCCCTCCGGCGGGCCGCTGCCCGCTCACAGCACCTCGTATACGTTTGCCTCATAGGGGCGCAGCACGGGCGCTTCCTCGGCATAATTACCGATTCGCTTTGCCTGTGCGCCGGAGAGCGGCGCCGGGCGCGGCGTCTGGTGGGCCGTCAGGTTGCATTCCACATAAAATTTTCTGCCGTCCAGCACACGGAAATAGCAGAACACATCCACATGCCTTTTCGTCTTTAAAAACACGGGACGGAACGCGCCGTATACCAGCGCCGGGTTTTCCCGCCGCAGCGCGATCAGCTTCTTATAATAATGGAACACCGAATCCGGGTCCCGCATCTCGTCGGCGGCATTGCACGTCTGCCAGCCGTCCGCCATGCGCAGCCAGGGCGTTCCTGCGGTAAAGCCGCCGTTGGGCCCCGCGTTCCATGGCATGGGTGCGCGGGCATGGTCCCGCGTGCCGGCCAGGATGCGCTTCCACGCTTCCTCCGACGGCATTTTGCCGCACAGCTCCTGGTACAGGTTGCGGCTCTCCACGTCGTTGATCTCGTCGATGGATGCAAAATCCACATTGGCAAGGCCCAGCTCCTGCCCCTGATAGATGAACGGAGTGCCCTTGAGTGTGAGCTGAAGCGTCGCCAGCAGCTTTGCCAGCGGCGCGCGCACAGCCGGGTCCGGATTCACTTTGCTCACCATGCGCGGGTTGTCGTGGTTTTCAAAAAAAAGGCTCATCCAGCAGTTGTCACCGTAATTCTGCTGCCAGTCCAACAGGTATTTTTTCAGGTAGCGCAGGTCGTACCGGTAATCGTCAAAGCGGGTCTTGCCCGGGTTCTCCAGCGCGTCGAAGTTGAACACCATGTCCAGCTCCGCGCGGCTCTCCGCGGTGAGCATTTTGGACATCTGCATGCCCAGGCCCGCCGTCTCGCCCACAGTGACGGCGTCGTAACGGCCAAAGCTCTCCCGCCGCATCTCTGCCAGATATTCGTGCAGGCGCGGGCCGTAAAAATAATGCTCGATGCCCCGCAGGCCGATGGCTCCCGCCAACGCCTCGCTGCCGTCAGCCAGGCCGTCCTTAGAGATCAGGTTGATGACGTCCATGCGGAAACCGTCCACGCCCTTGGCCAGCCACCAGTCGATCATGTCATAGACCTCGCGGCGCAGCGCGGGGTTATCCCAGTTCAGGTCCATCTGCTTTTTGCTGAACAGGTGCAGCGCCCATTCGTCCCGTTCGGGATAGTAATTCCACGCGGGGCCGGAAAAAAAGCTCACCCAGTTGTTCGGCTCTTTTCCGTCCCTGCCTTTGTGCCAGATGTAATAGTCCCGGCAGGGACCGTCGGGGTCGCGCAGGGAACTTTGGAACCAGGGGTGCTCGTCGGAGGTGTGGTTCACCACAAGGTCCATGATAAGCTTCATGCCGTTCGCATGTGCCTCAGCCAGCAGGGCGTCGAAATCCTCCATGGTGCCGAACTCGGCCATGATTTTCCGGTAATCCCGGATGTCATAGCCGTTGTCGTCGTTGGGGGAATCGTATACGGGCGAGAGCCACAGCAGATTTACGCCCAGTTCCTTCAGATAGGGCAGCTTTTCGCGGATGCCCCGCAGATCGCCCACGCCGTCGCCGTTTGAGTCCGCAAAGCTGCGGGGATAGATCTGGTAGGCCACGGCCTCCTTCCACCATTTGCGGGTGATGCCGCCTGTGGGCGCGGGCGGCGTCTGCGTTTCATGGTTCAGCAGGCCCAGCAGGGAATCCACCAGGCTGTCGTCCAGCCTGCCCGGCGCCAGCTTCTGCAAAGCGCGCAGTGAAAGGCGGCGCACCACAGGGTTGGCGACGGCCTTTTCCGGAAGGCCCGTCTGCAAAAGCAGCGTATGGATGATGTCGTGCCCAATGGGCGTCGCATAGATCTCGCCGATGCGGCTGTCCCGTGTCAGCATAAACAAACCTCCTTCGGCGCGGCCGTGCCGCGTGCTTCCAATAAACGCGCGCCTCACCGTGCGAACGTCATCGCAAGGCCGGTGCTCCAGCTTTCGCCAGGCGCAAGGCGCACCGTGTCGGGCTTTTCCTCCCAGATGCCGCTGGCCGTGCGCGCGTCCGGCAAGCCGTGCCACGGCTCGATGCACACATAGCGGACAGGGCCTTTTGCGCTCCACATCAGCACATAGGGGTAGCCTTCGATCCCCACGCTCACGCGGCGGCCCGTCTCTTTTTCCACAATGGAAAGGCTCCCGGCCGTCAGCCGGGAAAAGCAGGTGCTGTCGTGGTCGAACATGCCGTCATGCAGCGGAATGTCTGTCTCACTTTCAAAATAAACACGGGTCGCGCCCGTCACAAGGCCGTCGTCCTCCCCGGTTTCGATGACGGTGGGCGTCTGCGGCGTATCGAACCGCAGCACGTAGTCCTCCGCCTTATGCGCCGCGTCGAACGGGCACAGAAACGCGGGATGGTACCCGAAGGCGAAGGGCATCACCTCGCCGCCGTCGTTCTCCACACGGATGTCGTGGTGCACCGTCACGCCCTCCAGCCGGAAAGTGGAAAACAGCTTGAATGCAAACGGGAATTTTTCCATCGTCAGCACATTTGCCTCCAGGCACAGCGTCACGCTGTCCCCGCTCTGTTCCACCAGCGCGTGCTCCATATCCCGGGCAAAGCCGTGCTGGCCGCCCTCATAGGACACGCCGTTGTGGGTGAACGCGCCGCCCTTCAGCCGCCCGCAGTAGGGGAACAGAATAGGCGCATGCCGGTTCCACACAGCTGGGTCCGCCTGCCAGAGCATCTCCTCGCCCGTTTCCTTTTTCACCACGCTGCACAGCTCAGCGCCCCTGCTCTGCACCCGCACACACAAAAAATTATTTTCAATCGTAAATTCCATAAACGCCCTCCGTTCGCTCCAAGATTCGGGTCTAAAACCAGTATATCCCAAACAACGGCAAAAAGGAAGAGGGAGCCCGGGTGTCAGCACAGGTTTTCAAAGAATATCCTAAGACAAGAAAGGAGTGTTTGTATGAACTCTGACAAACAAGGCCGCGCCATGTGCGCATGCGGCAGCAGCGGTGCCGCTCCGGGTGCGGAGCCCGCCGCCGCTGCGCCGCAGTGCAGGTGCCGCACCGCACCCCGCGCGCCTTCACCCGCTCAAAACATCACCGCCGCCATCGCCGCGGCGGACCTTACCGGCACAGGCTTTCTGCGCCTGCGCAGCTTCGCCGCCAGCAACGCGCAGCCCGTGCCTGACGTCATCGTCACCATATCCCAGCGTTCCGGCACCGGAATCCCGGATAAAACCGTCACCACCGGTCCCGAGGCATTGTCCGACGACGTTGCCATCGCCTGCCCGCCCCGCTCTTACTCCCTGGACGAAAACAACCGTACCGTCCTGCCCTATGCCGTGGTGGACGTGACCGCCGAGCATGAGGGCTATGACCCCGTGCATGTGGCGGGTGTGCAGGTATTCGACGGTGAGGTAAGCCTGCTGGAACTGCTCATGATTCCTGTGGAGGAGGACGAAACGGCCGCCTACACCGTGCGCAGTCTCCCTGAGGATTTCGATATCCCCACGCACAAGCTGTTCGAGGGCGGCGAATCCTCCGGCCCCACCCCGCTGTCTGCCTGCCGCCCGCGCATTCTGGACCAGCCCATCATCCCCGAAAAGATCACGGTACACCTGGGCCGCCCCTCGGCCAATGTGCAGAACGTGACGGTATCGTTCCGCGATTACATCAAAAACGTCGCCTCCAGCGAGGTATATCCCACCTGGGTAGGATATACTAAACCCACAAAAACAAATGTATCGAATAGCGATTATAACAATTATCGATAGCCCAACGATAAGGCTACGCCTTACGTCATAACGTAATCATCAACCATAATTAAACATCAATATCTCTGATTTTGGAACCACGTTCCAGATAGGGCGTATCCTCCGGCCCCCTGCGGCGACGTCTAATCTTTGCGCGCATCCCATGGCTTACCGTGCCTTTGCCGCTTCCGGCGTTTTTCTTACTCTCGGCAGAGAAAGGAGCTCTCGCACACGCAGGTCGATCTGCTTCTCAATCGCCCCAAGACGTTCTTCCGGGAGATTATGCTGGGATGCCTTGTGAAGTGAAAACCGATCAGACGGCGAAGCTGATTACGCTGCTTTGCGCCCATGACCTCACGGCAGACATTTTCAAAGCTGATACCGTAGGGATTGGAACGGTTTTTTGCGTACTCCTCCAAAAACTCCAAATCGTCCGACATGGCATAGTTGAACAGGGAGAGGCCATTATCAAAAATCGGCGTGGGCCCGATGACTTTTCCTGTGCGATTATCCCGCAGGACACCGAAGTTCCCGAAATGCCGATCCTCGTTGTAAATCACGGCGTCGAACACCAGCATACCTCGGATTTCCTCTGCGGCCTCCTCGCTGATTTTCTCATAATAGTTCAGACAAGCCTGAATGCCGTCTGTTTTTACCAGATGGCCGATAGGGATATACGCCGTATCAATATCCGTGAACAGCTTGCATTTGGACGCGAGAATATCTTTCCAGCTCTCCAAATCGTAGTGGACGGCATGAAGCCCCATACGCTCCGCGATCTGGCAGGCGTAATATTCGCTGTACGGCTCGCGTCCGGCATTGGGCACGCCCTCCGTGCCGCCCTTATAGAGATAAATGCCATCCCCCTCGATAAAGCGCCATGCTTTGCGAAGCATACCCTGTGTCGTCAACTCTGGGGATGTGGTAAAGGCTTCACGGCCCTGGCCGACGCCGGTGTAGGCTACAAGGGAGAGCACGCTGAAAAAACGGTTTTCATAGAGGCTGTATTCCTTAAATGTCCCCGTGAAGCCCAGCGGCACGACCCAATAGCTGTCATTGAGCGACAAGCCTTTGCAAACGTCGATAATGCCTTTGGTGTTGTTAATGCTTAATCCAAAGAAAGCTGTGTGAATCTTTGCTGGAGGCATAGGAAATGCAACAAACTTCGTTTGCAGAACTCGAGCGGTCGTCTACTGCATTAGCCCTTTATCCAAAGAATTGAACGAGGTGTAGATGCGCCAAGGAGAAGTCACAGACGGGAAGCATCTCCGTGAATCGATCAATGCCTCGAAAAGGCCGTCGCAAGAAAAAGCGGTTGAATCTATCCGCATAGTGAGGTTAACACACAGACTGTCGAATAGTCATTTTTCGCAAATCAAAAGTCTAAAAACTCGACATAAATAATATTTTTGTTATATGTCACGCCAACTTTTCTTTTTTCTTTCGTCCCTCTCTGCTTTTGCTATGCGATAGCAACATATTTAGAGCATCTTCTCTTGCTCGTTCATCTGCATTCCTAGCTGCATTAATTAATGCAACTTCGTAATTGTTTAAAGCAGATGGAGCAGAAGTCTCTATTCCGAGGATGAAATCAACGGATACATTTAAATAATGTGCAATTTTCACCAAAACATCAAGGGAAGGCTCCCGATCACCGGTTTCATATCTGGAATATACAGATGGAGCACACCCTAAGTAATTGGCAATATCACGCTGAGTAAATCCTTTTTGGATACGAATATCCTTTAGTTTCATATATGATGGCTCCTTTTTTTAATGTACTGTTGACTTCTTTAAAATGTACGTTGCAAAATGGCACTGACTATGTTGACATATCTCCAATATGGCACTATAATATATACCAAAACGGCAATATAAGAATTTCGGCAACGTTGTCTTGAAAAGCTCATGAAGTGCAGTGAATATCACAAATAGCATTCTTAAACTGGTAAAATTAGGAACTTCACTACACCGACAGCTAATCACTTTTGACTGAAAAACAGCATTGCATAAAACATGTGGGAGGAAGGCTTTTAGACAATGAATGATGTAGCATGGACTCAGACAGAACCAGGATTACAACAACAGATATATCGACCATCTGTTCAATTGGAAAAAACGTTCATTCCAGCAAGACCCAAAATCAATATTTATGAGTCCGGTCGAGTGTTTCGCGTTTGTGCGTATTGCCGCGTGTCAACCGAAAATGATGAACAACTTTCTTCTTTTGAATTACAACAGAGCCACTACCGTCAACTTATGGGAAATCATCCCAACTGGAACTTGGTACATATCTATGCCGACGAGGGAATTTCTGGCACGTCATTGAAAAAGCGCGATGATTTCAATAGGATGATTGCAGCATGTGAGGCTGGAGAATATGATCTTATTGTTACAAAAAGTGTCTCCCGTTTTGCTCGCAACTTAGTTGACTGCGTATCTATCGCACGAAAACTGAAAAGTCAAAATCCTCCAATAGGAATTTTTTTTGAAACAGATAATTTCAATACATTATCCGAAGGTTCCGAATTGATGTTGTCTTTTTTAGCGACGTTCGCGCAAGAAGAATCCGTTAAGAAAAGCGAAAGTATGAATTGGTCCCTCCAGCAGCGCTTTAAAGACGGTAAGCTTTTAACACCAGCTCCACTTGGCTATAAGAAGCCTAAGGATTCATCAGGACACTACATAAAATATGCTCCACTGGAAATCGTGGAGTCTGAAGCTGAAGTAGTGCGCTTCATATTTAATGCTTTTTTATCGGGCCGCACGACAAAGGAAATTGCCTGTCTCCTGAATGATATTGGTTTTCCGACTAAAACAGGGGGGAAATTGTGGTATGACGGCTCAATTAGCTACATATTACAAAATGAACGATATTGTGGAAACATATTGACATGGAAAACTTTCACATCAGATATGTATGAACACAAACATCGAAAGAACCGCCAAGATCGTGATCAGTATCTTTACACTGATATGCACGAAGCTATTGTGTCAATAGAAACTTTTGAATCTGTACAGGTGTTGTTAGAAAATCGCAAGCACCATGTGCGAGGGCCGCTGCCAGCAATGCAAGTTATCGGAAGTGGTATTTTTCGTGGCTATATCCCAATTAATCATCACTGGGTGAACGAGGATACAGCGAGCTATTACGAAGCATCAAACAGTACATGTAATAAGTTGGAGATGCGGCGTATCAAGCGCAATCTGCTCAGCGTATTTGATTTTGAGGGATATCAAGTAGTTCGGGGACAATTTATGGCTGCTCACGCTGAGTGTCCAAGCATTTCCATCACGGGAACACGAATAACATTCAACATATATTGTGTTCGAAAATTCAACACTGTACCCTACATCCAACTCCTTTTGCACCCGTCAGAACGTAAACTTGCAATTCGCCCATGTGATGCAAACGATATTCACAGCATTCGTTGGCGACCAGAGATAGGCAAGCCAGTGTTTGCCAAGACAATTAAATGCCAGTATTTCAGCAGCGCCTTATTCCAGATTATGAACTGGAATCCGGATTTTCTTTATCGAATTCGCGGGGCATGGGCAACACGAGGAAATGCGCAAATCATTGTGTTCAATCTAGAAAATGCAGTACCGTACGTCTCGATAGAACAGAAATGTGACAGCTCCCCCAAACCGCACAAAAACAAGATTCCACTTTGCCCCGAGGAGTGGAGTGACAATTTTGGAGAAAACTTTTACGACCACCGTGTGCAATATGGTTTTTATTTTTTTGCTGCAGACTGGGATGCGCAAGCCGATAGCGTTCCTGTCCCCGGATTCAATAAAACAACAAATTTATCCGCCGAGAAGTTGAAAGAAAGTCTGGAGAATTTAAAAACGAAAGCTGGTTCACTTGATGGAACATAACGAATCGGATTATCTATTCAATAATAGTATTCCTATAGAGGAATCAACATCAGCGGAAACTGAAGTTGTTGACTTAGCCGGTTATCAGGTTACGAAAGCTGAGCTGTTTGCGCACACTAGAGAGCCCTCAATTACCATATGGGAAACAAGGATGAAGTTTAACATGGCATGTCTCAGACGCTTTCCAGGAGTACAATATATTCAGATTCTTATTCACCCTGAGCAGCGTCGGATTATAATTCGTCCGAGTGAAGCAGATGCTCCAGACTCACTACGTTGGGCAAACGGAGGTGGAGAAAAAGAATTAAAAAATAGAGACTTGCTTTGCAAAATTTTCGCAGCGAAAATCTACGATTTAATGCAGTGGAATAAGGAATATCGATATAAGATATTGGGAAGACCGGTAATCTGCGATGGTGAAATTTTATTCTTATTTAGGCTAACTGATTTCGAACTGTTTGCTACAGGGGCCAAAAGGCACTCATATTTGCCTTCCGATTGGCGCGACTATTTTGGAATACCCGTTGAAAAACATGAAGACGCGTATAAAGTGGATTTGGCAGATGGTTACATCACAACTGATAAAGTTTAGGAGAAGGAAACAATGCTTAATAATGATTACGGTATTAGTGAAATCAATATGGACGGCTTCCAAGTGGTACGAGGCCAACTATTTAGCCGAATGCTGGAACCTTTTATGTCGATTTGGTATAGTAGTATCTCCTTTAATGCCGCTTGTTATTCTGCACTGAATGAATGTGCAGCAATTCAGCTTTTAGTAAACAGCCATGACCGGAGGGTTCTTGTTAAACCGACTCCATCATCTGATCGAGATTCTATTAACTGGTCGAAAGAACCCGATAAGCATAAATGCAGAAAAATTGAATGTTCAAATCTAATGCATCAAATCTTTGATATGTGGGGTTTAGATAAGGAACTACATTATCGCGCTAACGGAAAATTGGTAACGGCAGATCGCAAGATCATGCTTTTGTTTGATTTTAATCGTCCAGAGGCATGGCGTGGATTGAAGATGGTGAATGGACTTGAATAAAGCAACGAGCATTTCGTTTTATCTGCGAACTGGAAGAATTCATATTTTTACTGATGCTATACGAACAATAGGCGAACCGAGTTTTATTCGTTTTTTGCTAAATCAAGATGGAACTTCAATGATTATAGAACCATATCATACAAAAGAATTTCAGTCTATCAAAGTACCACAAGGAATATTCACAAAGACGGCAACCATGGAATTTGGATGTAAACCTTTCTGCAGCCTTTTGGAATATACACTAGGTTGGAATCCGCGATACTCTTATCGCATCCCGGGGAAAATTATGCAGGCGCAACATATTGCATTGTTCGATTTGACCTGCGCCGTAAAAATTGAAAATATACGTCCGACAAAATACACATCTCCGGTTGCAAAATCCTAATTTTTTCCATACAACGATGACATTAGCAAAAATTTGATATCTAAGTTCATAGTATTCTGCTCTTGTGTTCTTTGAAGCACCGTTTTGTTACAACAACTTCAATCGAATAGACGCCTGGTGTTGTTTTCGACAAAGACATTTTCATTGTATGCACTCAACATATTAACTAACTGTTTTGATGCGAACCTTTTGTTCGCCTCTACGTGGTAGTATCTCGAACAAAAACTTACATAACATCTTTGCCTCGTCTTCAGTAAGCATATCAATCATACCATCACGTTTTGTATCATCCGGTTCCTGAAAAATGGCAGAAACTTTGGTTGTACTAAGCTGTTTGAACTTCATGTGGAGAGTTGCAGTCCTTTCATATAACTGTAATATTATTGGATAAAGAGATGCCCCCAGCCGTGATGAGCGGATGAGGGCGTTGGAAAAGGCGATTACGGTAGCCACTATTGTAATCCACATTGTAAGATTATTGTACCACTAAATAACCTGACACGCAACTCCATTTTACCAGACGTTCTATAGATTTTATACATTCCTAGATAAAGGCAGCAGCTTACATGTAATGTATGCCAAAACAAAACGGGAGATTACAATAGTTGATTCTTTTATTAGGATCTGCTAAAGAGTGGGTTCGCCTGCTCGATTTGTCCAATGAGCGCATAGCATTCTCCGTTCAGTTTCGCCGTCGCCTGCCGCATGAGCATCTTATCCTGTGTCGTTTCGTTGTGAAAGAGAACACGTCGAAGGGAGAAGCCAGAAGCACTCCTACCATGCCCACGATGAGGACCAGAACAAAAACAGGCGACGCCGCTTTATAACAGCCTGCCGTGTATATTTTCCTTTTCAAAATTTATTATAGAGCATTTCTGCATACCTAAAAGGAAATCATCACTCAAACCACGAGATCACCTGATTGCTGAAGTGAGCGATGGGAAAATTGACAAGGTAACGCTGCGCTGGCACAAAATTCAGGAATATCTAAAAACTCACGACTATATTATGAATGCCGATGTTCGGGAGCTGTACGGCGTATCCGCGGCAACGCGAATCGGATACTTGCCAGCTTTATTTCGGAAGGAAATTTTATTAAATACCACGAAGGCGGACATTGGGCATATAGAGTTATATTGTGTCAAATGAAGTAACGAAAATGTTGCTGATAGTGCTTTCTTTTGTACCACTATCACGCATTACTGTAGCATACAAGGAAATAGCAGCGCCTTTAAATCGCTTTGCCTAATTTTTCATCTATGGTGTCCTAGCCTTATGGGATAAGCCCCTAACAAGCGGGTAATTTGACACCAAATTGCCGTGTTTACAAGTACAGCACACACGCTATTCTTTATTTGAGCAGTCTCCCGCAGCTTTGCGGTGACTCGACCAGAAGATCCATATCTCCTATGACCGTAACGGGTTCTTCCCCGTGGATATTTTTGAAAGAAAATAGCACAGGCATGACCAGAGCCATGCCTGTGCAAAAAACGTGAATTGTTGTTTTACCAGCAGTGAGCTTCCTCTTTTCATTCTTGTCAATAGACAAAACTAATGGCATCGCTATTGCACTTTTCGCGGGACAAAAACGCGATGACTTCATCAAAAACTTAGAGATACTCTTTCGTATTATTGTGTCTAGAATTTCCAGTCAATTTCGACTTTTCTAGTGTTTGCTATATTATCATAAGGATACACTACTACTTTTTCTATCATTAGACAAGCAAGGCCACGACTTAATGTTTCCACTTTCCTTATATCTTCCCAATATCGTTCCAACTTGGCACGTTGTAGGCCTATATCTACAACTTCTTCCAACTCTTTCTCCAATCGGGAACATCGTTTGCTTAGCTCCTCTATGTCATCTAAAAAAGTCTGGTTTAGCTCTACAAATTGAGCCGACTCGACGATCCCACTGCTTTTGTCCAGATAAAGCTCCTGCATAGCTTTACGTCGGCGCTGTATTTCATTTCTTAGCCGTTCAAGTTCACTTTGCTTTGCACGTTGCTTGTTTTCAGTCCGTAAATCCATCAAATCCTTATCAGGTTTCTCTAAGGCAAGATAGCCTGAAATGTGATGACGTATACGCTCCAACACAATCGCTTGGAGTTGTTCCATAGGCATGTACTCCTGTCCCGGGCAACGCTTCTTATCTCGCTGGGACATACGACATCGAAAATACTTTAGTGATTTTCCTGTCTTTTTGTTGACGTAACCCGACCCTGTCTGTTCCATAGATGAGCCACATATCCCACAAAACACTTTACCTGCCAACGGGTTTATTTTTCCATGTCCACCGCCTCGGACACGGTCTTGTAGCATCTTTTGCACGCATTCAAAACTTTCATAGTCAACAATTGGCTCATGTGTTCCCGGTACAATAATCCAGTCTTTTTTGGGCACCCAAACGGTTTTAGGGGATTTGTAGCTAACTTTCTTATGCCTCCCCTGCTCCAGATTACCTATGTAGGTTTGGTTAGTCAACATACGATAAATAGTTGCTTTGCTCCACAAATCTTCATTTTGGCAACGCACGGACTGTTTGTAATTAATACCATGTTCACGCTTGTAGCGAGTCGGCGACGAAATATTTTCTTCATTCAAAAGCCGCGCGATGCGCGATGCACCATTGCCAGCCAAGTAAAGTGCAAAAATATATTTTACAATTTCAGCTGCTTCCGAATCAATGATTAAATGATTCTTATCTTTAGGGTCCTTCTTATACCCATACAACGCAAACGTGCCAATATACTTTCCCTCTCTGCGCTTATGCGTTAGCACTGAGCGTACATTATTTGACAGGTCCTCCAAATACCACTCATTGACTAACCCATTAATTTGTCTACTTTTCTTATTATATTCATCAGCTGTGTCCACATGGTCCACAACTGCGATAAACCTGATTCCCCATTCAATAAATTTGCCATGCAAATATTTTTCTACAAGTTCCATATCGCGTGTAAAGCGTGATTGAGTCTTCGCTAAAATGATATCAAATTTTTTCTGGCTTGCTGCCTCGATCATCCTATTAAAATCCGGCCTATTACGGTCAATACCTGAGTAGTCCTCATCAGAATATATATGGTAAATCTCGTATCCCTTTTCAAGCGCATAATCAATGAGCATAGACTTCTGATTTTGTATGCTCTCAGATTCCTTACCTCGATTTTCTTTTTCTAAATCTTCGTCTTCTTTACTCAGCCGACAGTAAATGGCAGCTTTCATCGCTCACCTTTCCTTTCATCGAAATTATACTAAGCTTTTAGATAGCATTTTCCTTGATTCCTTCTTTTATCAAATGGATATATTCACCCATTAGTTTTTGCAAGTTTTCCTCCCGCTCTCGCTGATTATCCGTTACAAAAAACTCTTGGATTACATAATGTTTTTTATCTTTCATTCTCTCCCCCCTCGTTCCTATAATATGTTGTCAAAAAAGCATAAATGCAGATATATCTTCGTCTTTCAAGTAATTTCTAGCCTTTCAGCCACACCTAATTTTCTTCGCGAGACCGGATAGAATTAAAAAGCTCGCTCAAAACTCACCCCTCCGTGCTTATGAGGCCAGCGCTCTAACCAATTGAGCTAATGGCACATGATGCGTTCAAGCATAAAGCTTGAACGCGTAAGTATTAACTGATAATTAGATTGTGTTGTAGAAAAGGCACTTTCGTGCCTTTCCCCTTGCCTGTCATCTGTACATTTTCTTCCAAACAAGATATTCGTGAGCGACATGCGTTCTTTTGGCTTTTACCATATACTGCGGGAACAAATTCGTAAGGAAGCGTTCTTCCTTATCGGAGCCTTTACTTGACTCAATGTCAAATTTCTGTTCAAACAGCGATGATTTCTGCACAGTGTCAAACGACATATTTTGTATCTTCATTTCCAAACCATCGTGTCCGACCGCCTTATCCAAAAGCAAATAAGACGCATTGCGTATCGAAAGGGTCGTTTGATGCTCCGCTCCAGTATACTTAAGCGCAGGAAACAAATACTCGCGGTTTGCTATCTCAAGGAATTCATTTCTGCCCACATCGAAGCTGTTGATCTCTGAATATTTCTTTACGGCACTCATGATCTCATACCGTATATAGTGAGCTCCAATCTTCTGGTGCTGGAAATCAATTTCTTCCATTCGAATGCCGGCAACTTTCTGATGCGGTATCCCACACCAGAGCAATCCCCAGAACACATAGGAACGCAGCCCTATATGCGTATTCAAATCAAACCTGTTTTTTAGTGCTTCGTTGAATTCGCCAAAAGATGAAAACAGGATTTTTACATATTGCTCAATTGCATATTCGATCGTCTCTTTCGGCGTGGGGAAATCAAATAGAACATCCGTTTGCGAGATGCCGCAGCGTGAACACTTCTTTTCCGTAATTTGCTTGATCTTGCTCAACCGCGTCGCTATGCTGGAGCGTGAGAAAATACGAGCGTTTACCAACTGGATATACTGCTCTTTTGTAAACCGCTCAAGCGGCACCTGGTTTCTTTTCTCCGCCTCACGGATGTCATTTAATATCGTCGCTATCGGCGATTTCGTCGTATCTCCTTCGTACTCGCCAAGGATCTCATCGTAAATATCCATACTGGCCTCCTCATCTCAATATGTACATTGTACGATTTTTGCATTGGCTTTTCAATAGTTTGCTACGGCGAGATACTCACTACTCTCTTCAATACCAGTTCCTATGGCCAGTGCAAGTAATGGTTCCTGCATTACCTTTGCTATCGCAACCTGCTGCAGCAAGCACGGTTCAAGCTCTCCGATATAGGATAACATCTGCTCTTTTGCCACGATCATCGGATTTTCCAAAATGATCGTTGATTCCCGTGACAAACCATTTAAATCATTCGGTTCTACATTTACGTGGGATGGGGACCGCCTGTTTGTACGCTTTGTTGTAAGTGGATATACCTGATACTGCGATGAATACGCTGAGTATTTGTTATTTGATGTAACAAGCACCGGCCGTACTCCACAATATATTGTGGACCCTGTACAGGCATCTTCACTTCCAAGATCACAATACCAAAGCTCTCCCCAGCGAGGAGCGGCGTTTTTGCTTTGCATCAATTGCCTTCTTTCTTTTTAGTATGTAGCCGCTCGCCCCTATGACTATAGTATAATCGCAATCTATTGTTTTGTCAATACTTATTTGGGAGTTTTTTTTGCTATTTTCCTTTGTGGATATATATATCCTCCGAAGTGGTAACAATTCGAATCCAGTCGTCCTCAAGTTCTTCGATGCTCACAATGGATCTCTCATTGATGGAAACTGTACTTCGATTCGCCGTTCTCTTACTCCCGCCGGGCGATAACAACAGAGTTCTATTCGGATTCTGTGTGAGCCGCGCATATTTGCACTTCAGTGTCGCTTCCCAAACATACTTCTTCGGATCACGGCCTGACCAAACAGAAAAATCCGTACCATCAAGCATATCAGCCAAAATATCTGAACTGATACAATTCGCCTTTTCCTGCCTGCACACAGCTGTTTCTTTCATCGACTATCCCCCCATACAAACCATACAAATATGAAACTCAAATGTCGTTGTCTTTACATGAATCCACTGGTCATCGACGGTGATGCATTTGATTTCACTTTCACGGATGGACACGGCGCTTTTGCTGCTCATGTCCACCCAATAGTAAAGCCGCTTAGGTGACAGCAACAGCAGCCTGTCCGGTTTTTGAGTGAGCATCGCGTATTTACATTCCAACTTGACCTCCCAGCCGCAATCTCCATCCGCAATACCTCCAGCTACAATGTTAAACTTCTTTCTATCCAGCATTGATACCAGCGTATCCACGTCTACATGTCTCAAGCAAATTTCACACCCTTCCAAATTGTCCTTGATATCGGACATATTATATTGTATAATTCCTTTTACAACTATAAGTTGTTATTTAAGCACTTAACAACCAATGGTTGTTTATTTGATGTTTTAATGATACTCCCTCTTCAAATAGTTTGCAATACATGGAGGTGCCATCTAAATGGCATTGACAACATTCGGAGCCAAGCTACGCAAATGGCGCGACGAAAACGAACTGACGCGGCGAGAATTATCTGAAATGATTTATTTTTCTGAAAATGCGATTCGTGGATGGGAGACAGGCGGTACGCCGCCGTCATATGACGCCATGATCGCCGTTGCCGACTGTATGGGGGTTTCGCTCGACTGGCTGACCGGACGGTCTGATGTCTGGAAAACATCTGAACAGCTCCTTCATGAAATTTACAACAAGCCTTTATGATATTTCACTCAACCTTTCAACAGACTCTTCCAGCAAATCAATGGTATCCTGCAGCGTATCCGAAGCAACTTCACTTGTCTCGTGGCGTTCACTGCCAACCAAATTTTCAGGCATACTTTTACGAGCTTCGTCTTCCTCATCACGAATCGTTTCAATTTCTGCTATGATGTTTGAAATCGAATCAGACACCCTCTGAATCTGTGTACGTCTTACTTTATTCAATATTCGAGCCTCCATTCATTGCTCTTTCAATGTATACTGTTTTCATAACCACTAAAAATCTTTACCAGGAAATTTTATACGCAAATCATATTCGTCTACTGGCAAGCCTTCTTTCGCCATCAACCGGCGGATGCACTTTCGTGCTTCTAAAAATACATTCGTACCATTTTCATGCGCGGTAAGACGGTGGGACACACCGTCTTCATTAAATACATCGTATTTTGCCATAAGCTCAAATTGCTTCTGGCGTGATCTCTGTGTACAGCCTCTTGTTAAAGCTGCGTATTCTGCGTCCCGTTTGTCACGTACTGCTTTTGCCTTTATGTTGTCGCTGACGGTATATACCCCAAGCCCTAAAAGCGTCAGCAGACCTAAAGGTCCAAACGGCACTAAGTGGATCCCCCCTGTACCGAAAAACTTTCCGGGTCTGTTCTGACCGTTGATTTAAGGACGCAGTTTATGTATGATACGATGTATAAAGCTGCCGCCTTATTAAGTGGCTTTCCGGTATTGGCATAAAGTTCAAGCTGTTGATTTGCCGCAGCTAATTTCACGTAGTTAACCTCCATAGCACTCCTCCAATTTAATTTGAATTCTGTATGACCTTATTGCGGACATACAGCAGCATTAGGATAAACACAAAAAACTCCGTAACATTCATCGCAACACCTCTTCATATTTTATATTCCAGCCATATCCTCCCGGCACTGATCATAATATTTACATAGCAAACAGCAACTTTTACACTTTTTATTACCGCGCAGCCAATACATTAACCGTTTCAGCATGTTAATCGCCTCCTATCTAAAAGGCTATCACACTATATGTCCAATAAAGTCACCTATTTCTTTGCCACCACCGAAGCGAAATTTGCAAGCAATGGGCAAATCACTCTAACAACCAGTTTACTGCATCTTCAAATGTATCGAACTCCTCAGTAAATGCATACCCGTCTCGATTGTCTACGGCCACGATTTTGTCTCCATCTTCAACATAAAACAGACCGCGCGGCCCCCACTCTCCCTCACGCCCGTGCGATAACATATTTGCAAATTCCAACACGGACAACTTGGCGACATTGACGCCAGCCTCTTCTGCACAAAATGACAACTCGTCACATTCGTCCATGTCGGGAAGTTCCCTTCCCTGTTTTATGTATCGGTCATAGGCAATTTTCTCCGCCTCATCAGCGCTATCAGCTTCGATCAAAACATGTCCACAAAGATTTCTTGTTACGCCTACATCATACAACATCACTTTTCATCCTCCGGAATTTTAAAATATCCTTCTTCTTCGGCTGCATCCAACATTGAATCTAACAACCCTATGATCCCTTCAATTACATCTGTGGGAATTAATGTATTACTAAAACAGCAGGAAAGAACAGCCTTTCTCTGTTCGTACAACAGCTCGAAATCAATATTGCGGACCAAAATATCACCAGTCACTCTTCGTCCTCCACCTCGATAATAAGCACCGGTTGCTTTGTTTTGAAAACACTATCGGTTTCTTCCATATCTGCAAATATATATTTTACACGTCTGTCCATGACTCTTTCATATTCATCAAGTCCTGAATACAATTCAGACAGACAAACTCTGAACTCATAATCGTTTTTCTCATAATCATACTGCTGAATGATCGCTTTGCACTGAATCTCATCTACTTCATTGGATAACTGTCGAACTGTCATCTGCTACCCTCCTCTTTCACGATAACCGCTGCTGTACCAATGCGGCACACGAACTCTCTTCCATATTCACTGCTCAAAACAGGAATATCCGCATTCTGTACAGGAATTACGCCAAATTGATACTTCAAAAACGCCACTGTTTCGGCATCTGTTTTACACTTGTTCGCATAACTAGCAAATTCCGCAACCTCTCGAATCAACTCATCATCCGTTTCAAAATCTTCTTGATAGCAAATATAATCCACGTACTCTCCGTCGCTATCTAGTACATCAACACGGCCGTCATGGAAAAACAAACTAATATATGGATTGGTGCACATTTCTTCAAGATATGTACTTATCTTCATTCCTCCTGCACGTTTTCAAGCGTATAATAATCGTCCCATGAGATGTCTTTGAATTCCATATCCTCCGCTGCGGCATAGGCTTCATCCTCATTTTCTGCCTGAATATATGCAACGCCTTCGCGCCTTACAAAAACTGCATATGTTCTCATTGTATTTCCTCCCCATATCCCACTGAAAAGATAAATTTCTCATTATTCAGACCTTCAAGCATATATTCCTCGCAGCACACATCACATACTTCACAAGGGCCTCCATCGACCCAATCTTCGTACCTGTCTGTAAGAATCTGCTTGGCTTCTTCAACATCGCCCTCAATGATTTCCACAAACAGCATCCTGTTATAGCACTCAATATAAAACGGTATCCAATTGGGATGAATATACAATTCTACATTCGCCATTTTTTCTCATATCACCTCTTGCATTTTCCGGTCCTCAACCAGACGCCCAAACCTATTTGCTTGGACGACTGGCGAAAGGAGTTTACCATGTGGCCTTGTCTCAAGCCTACACAGTTGTGGCACAGAGTTACCAGTTCTGCGCCTGGTTGAAGACCGAAAATGGTTTTTTGTTTCTTTTTGGCAAGCTTACATCCCAGCGGAGCAGAAAAAATCATCATTCACAAAATCGTATCCGTCATAATGCTCAAAAATCAATTCGTCAGGAATGTTACACGCTTCTGCCAGATCACTATAACTGGGACCACTGCATACCGTTTCAAACATGTACGTTTCTTTCAGCTCATTCAACTGTTCCCTTGACAACTGACGCACCATCATACAACTTCACCATAGGCAGCGCCCATTTCAGCGTCAAATGCCGCATTGGCTACGACCTTTTTAATTTCCTGCCATGCATCTGCATAGCCGGCGCTGTACCCTTCTTCAAATTCCGCCTTGAGCGCATTGCCGGCATCTTGAAATATTTTCTCAAGTTCATCGGCATTTCTATTATAAGTGCCGTTACGTGTCCTTGCCGCAGTTGCCTTCTTTTTCAGCTCCATCATTAGACAATAATCCATTTAAGTTTTTGACCTCCAGTCATCAACAATATTTTCAATCTTCACAATACCCCTATCCTTCACTCTCAATTTCATTCCATGCGGCTTCCGGTGACTGCCAATCGCAATAATCAAACAGCTCACGGGCTCGATTGCCTGCCAGCTCGATAAAATCTCGTTTTGTGTATACTCCGAGTGGATCTAAAAATCCATTGTCATATGCTGATTCTGGGATATATATGATCTCGTCATCCGGTACCCCGCTCCATGATTCTGTGCGAAGCAGCGGACTCATATTTTTGTATCCGTATCCCTGTCCGATCCAAAATGGCTCCAAAATTGCTGGACACTGTACGCGCTTATACTCCTGCATTGTCATTCGTATCGTCTCCTTAAGTCGCTTTCTTATTATAGACGTCCTTTCAGTGGCATCAGTTGAACGCTGCCGTCCGCAACGCCCCATGTGTATTGCTGTCCAGTACAGCAGTCTTCCAGGACATCACAGTCATTTTCCATTGCCATTTTTCTGATAACGGCTGCCTGCTGTTCTGTCAGTCGATGGTACGGCCTCGTCAATAGAGCCACAGCTTGCACAAAGCAGTCCGGCAGGCTGGTATGCGGGACCGGTCTCAAAAAATTAATTAATCGTTCAACTTCCGCTCTTGTAACAGCATCAGGCTTTTGAGTACTGACATCTTTCAAATCGCTGTAGAAAAAGTTCCAGCGAAGGCCATCGTCGGACTGGACCCGAAGCCCTTCATCATGCAGTTCCAAAACAGTCGCCCGCATCCAGATATCAATTTTTTTAGATGTGATAAAATGCATATAGGCCTGAGCCCCCTCTTTGAGGACACCTTGTGTACCATCAACTTTTTGAAAATGAATCGTTCGCTCGCATTCAAGATGTAATTTCATTTTCTGCTCCTTATTGTTTATTGGAATTCTGATCGACCCAAGGATCATCAATTTTTATGCAATTATATCCGAGTCCACTTTTCACGTTCTATTCTCCCAATTACACTTCTGGCCCTCCAATATCTCCATGCCATAGCAGATACTTGAAATCACACCATCCAGTGCAATCCCCTGTCCTGTATTGCCTCTGCCCCAATACCAATGGCCCCATCCTTCGATCACTACTTCGCCGCGTTCTTTCAGTTTATCGCCAAGCCAGTTTGTTACCGCCCACCATTCATATACTTCTTGAGGTTTTTCATCCAGATATTCGTACTCTTCTTCTGTATACACGTGACCGCAGCTTTGGCACTTATACAATTTTTCAGTAGAACAACATTCCCGTGCTTCTGCCTCAGTATCATAATCCAATCCGCACACAGGACACATATATGCTCCATCTTCATCTTTATCTATTTCAATTTCTTCGTCATCGGGATAAAACTCATCAAACCCATACTGGCTACCGCATTTATCGCATTCTTTCACAAAATAGTTACTTACATCTTCTTCGGTGAACGGAGCATCGTAACCGCTTAATTCATTCGCCAATCTCAATATGTATTCGACTTCCAAAGTCATACAACACATAACTTCACGGTTTACAAAATCTTGTTTTATCCGGTGATTTACGCTGGAATCAAAATCGTATTCAATACCATTTACCGTATACGGCATACGAACACCTCATTTTCAAATGTTAATCTATGCTATCGACTTCTCCAGTTTCCATCATTTTATGAATCTCAATTAATTGGTTTTTCAAAAAACGGACGCAGCCTGCATACAGCTTGTCCATTTCCTTTTTTGTGAACTTATTCTTTACCGCCTTTGCGTAATCTTCCCATGGCGAAAAATCACGTTCAAACAAACAACAACTTGTTTTCTCCAGACAAAAATCAAATGTTTGTGCCAACACACCATAGCACAACGCAGAATGGTCTGCCCGTACACGCGCGGCCCTCGGCAATGCTTTAACTTTGTCAACGCACTCATATAATGCTTTTCTGCTATAGCATGCTTTTTCAAATTTCATATTGTATCTTTAATCCTCCTCGTTTTCTTCTTCCTGTCCAATGGTTTTGCGGATATATGCTGCAGCCATTTCGTACTCATTCCATATCTTTCCCGGTACGAGATGTCTGTAAAGAGCTTCTGTTTCAAACAACATCTCAGCAATAAGCTGCCACTCCACGATATAGTTTGGGGATTCTCTGTCCAACGTGCCATCCGCTTTACGCTCAATAGTTGCCGGTGAAATCTCCTGAACAAAGTCGTCCAGATTTTCGTAGCTATAATAATGAAGGACATCTTCAATTTCATCTTCCGAGTAATCGTTAATGTTGATGAATGCGTGGGCAACTGCAAACATATCAAGAACCCCACACACCTGCCACAGCTCAAAAACATTTCCTTTGAATTCGTCAAGATTACGCACATATTGTGCACAGTCATCATCAGTAAGAATCCATTTTGAAGATCTTATTTGTAAACTCATATTGAATTTCTCCTTGTATTAGATAACTGATAGTTGCTGCCATTTCTACCCTCGTGACCCCAGGGCGGGCTTATGATTAAATGCGGATTCCGTAACCGTCAGGGCCATAAACAAGTTGCTGGACGGGGTCGGTACGGATGGACTTGATATATTCCTTTGCGGAGTCCATGTTATCAAACTCGGCCAGCAGCGACCAATTGTAGTCCGTGTTTCTCTGGCCTCTTACAAAATAGCCATGCACTACTTCGTGAGACTTTATTGCGGTTGTGTCAATGCGGAATGCTAAGTATTTCATATTTACCTTCATTGCCCTCGTGAGCTCCGTGGCGAGTCGTGGCTTTGCTTATTCTCCTATAATATCGCTGATGTATGCGGCTTGAATGGCTTCATAAATTTCCGCATCAATTTCCCCATAGTATCCAAGGAGATAGGAGACCGCATCAAAACGGGTTTTAAGCGTAGCAGCGTTTTCCTCGATTAATGCATATGCTTCTTTATTCATTGTTGTCTCCTCCCATCGTGAGCTCCGTGTGGGTCAGCAAGGTTCATTCTTATGTTTCTCCCAACATTTGGGACAATAAATTTGGTTAAAACTCTGCATCATCTTCATGTACTCGTTTTTTCCGTAGCGGTCAATGAAGCATTTGGAACAAAAATTGTCTCCGCATTTCTCGCACCCCCACATTTCGCCGTGGACATCATCCTTCTGTTCCCAACCCATTTCAAAATTACAAAAATCGCAAGTATAGGAATCATTTTTAATCGAATAAGCCATTTTGCTTTCCTTTCTACCACTTTATGACTTCGCAGGCGCTGGGAAAATCCACGCAGCGCGAACCGCCGGGGAAACGGTACATAGGCAATCCGAGGCCATCCCCAAGGGACGAATCTCCATAAAATACGCTGTATAACCAGATTCCTTGATGATACGCGGGTATTTAAGCGGCGGTTCATCCAGTGGGCAGTCATACGGCACTTGGTCGCAAGCGGCGCGCTCCTTGCACGCCTTGCAGTCGATGCGGGACCAATTAGCAAAACTGTGAATATCGAACAAATATCGAACATCTGTATTTCCTCTCTGCCCTCGTGACCTCTGGGGCGGGCTGTTGGTTATTTAGCGGGTGGGGTTGCGCTCCATAAATTTTCTTACGAATTCAAAGCACTTTTCCAAATTAGGGCTGCTATATATTGAATCCAGCCCGCCCGGAACTAATTCAAATTCCACTGAATAATTCCAATGAAAAATATCTCTAGCATCTATTACTTGCAAAAATTCTCCGCCATTAGTTTCCCATGCTTTAATCGTGCGTCTGCTCATATACGGATGATTTCTAATCACGTTCATTTTCTTTTCTCTTTCTCCCCGTATGCCCGATAGGCCAGGCGCATTTTGTTACGCAAGCGGAAGCGTATCTACAACGGCTTTAAGCTGTTCCAACTGGCTACTAAGCCGCTCTATCTGATCGAGGTCTGCGGTAACATCGTACTTATCCTGCATACCCAACAGCTCATTTGTGAGTTGGCTCAGTTGCTTGGCGTAAACGTCCAAATAATTGATATGGATTTTGATATTTTCCATCGTAAAACCCTTTCTGCCCTCGTGACCTCCGGGGCGGGTATTAATTATAGAAGTGTGTGCTTCCAAAAGCGGAGTTCCATATCTGACACATCCCGATATAACTTAGATGCAAGATAGCGCACTTCTCGACTTCTTGCGCTAAGCTGTAGGTCTTTAACCCTATCTGCTAAATCTTCTGCTAAAGGGTGGAGAGCAGCGAACGTTTCGCTTGTTCCGTCGCATTTGTCGCTAAGCTTCAAATATTCCTCTGTTAGCTTTTTCAATTTATCCATGGTGTTTCCTCCTTGTGCCCTCGTAACCTCCGGGGCGGGTGTTATTAACACGGGCTTTCAATGGTATAATCGCCTTCTCCAAACATTTCATCGCCGTATTCTTTCGCTTCTACATAGCTTTCAAAATCCTGCGGCATTTCATCAAGGTCATTCGGGAATACTGTACAAAACCATTCGTTCATTTTCTTTTCTCTCTTTCTCCCCGTCCGGCCGGTAGGACAGCCTGGTTGATTTAAGCTTTCGTACCTACGCATTCTCTTTCACATAAGTAACGATATCTTGGGAAATCGGTGCATACGTTCTAAAAGCTCTCTTTCCGGAAGCCTTTCATTTACACTGATCCATTTGTTCATTTTGTACACGAGTCCTCCATTGCTTTGTCAAATATACACGTTTCAGCTCAACATCACCATCGATACAAGATAGCCGCCAAAACTGGATATACTCTTCGATTCCACATCCGTCATAAACGAAATTATCAAACTCGATTCCATCTAATTCGTTTCTGTGAAACGATATATCATGCAGACATGTACCATCTTCCCGCAGACAGAGAAGCCATGCATGATTCTTTCCGCTCTCAACGACGCGATTTAATGTATCAATGTCGTAGAAAATATCTCCTGCGTAGATTTCTGTAATTTTCGCTGCAAGCCTTACCATACGGTCAGAAATATTCGAAATATTGCCAGTATCTGACCGCACAACAAATCGCGGATCATCGTCGTACGAGGAATAATTTCTGATTTCGTATTCCATTCATGCCACCTCTTCCATTTCTGGCCAGTGCTCGGTCATGCCATTTTCTGTCACATCACTACCATAGAATCCGCCGCAGCTATCGATTTCTTCCCAGAAAATATCTGCATAAAGGGCCTCTTGTGGGCTAACTTCCTCGCCGGCCACTGTGCCTCCCAGAAATTTTTCAAGACGATACCAATACACATCACCATGAATATATTGATTATAAATATCTACTTCTCCCCGAAGCACGCTCATAGCCGTTTCGAGATTCTTTTTATTGAATGCTCCGTACTCTTTTTCAATATCCTCTTTGGTAACATAGATAAAACCAACTTGACCAGAATCCCATGAATCGCAAAAACTGCCAGTGCTCATCGTAATTCCCGAATGGTCATAGAGATACAAAGGCAGATAGAAAACTTTGTCCTTGAGAAGCCTCTTACAATCTTCAAAACCAAGATCTTCTATGATGTCATCCTCAACGTACCAACCACCTGAGCGAAGGTCTTCAATGTCACCTGTGTCATATGTCTTATCAATGCACCATGACGCTTTTTGCTTATTCCCCAAGAAAGAAATATATCCCCAATAACAAAGCTCATAGCTTTCTTCGCCATCTTCATCAATCTCTTTCTGAAGCCTAACGCTCCCATCTCCGGATAGCGCATAAGCGAAAAGCGTATTTCTGTCAATATGCTCACGCACCATATCATGCCAGAAATCAATAGGTTCACTGTAATCGTGTTTGTCTCCGAGATTATATCTTCTATTCCAACACAGCATATGACCCAGTGGACTCCAATCGCGCGGCGAGTCAATCCAATCGTCCTGCCCTATTCGCAGCCTGTAATATGTACCGTCAGAACCTCGCGTCAAAAGGTTCTCGTCGAGATCTATGTATCTAAGGTTCATTTTTTAGTGCCTCCTCTACGCCGCATTGCTATGCTTTCCCATATAGTGCATATGCCTGCCATCAAACCGGAACAATTTGTAGAAACCAAACGGGGCAGCTACTGTTTCCATAAATTTTCTCGCTTCAAATTCAGTAGAAAACTCCACTGTATAAGTCGGATGGCTGACAAAGAAAACGCTTTTTTCTTTTGTCTCCACTTCTTCATCCTCATGCAGCTCATGTTTTACTGCACCGAGCAATTCATTAATGGTCGGACGCCCTGGAAGATCAAGTACTTCTTCAAGGAAGCTCTTAATAGAGCGCAATTCATTGTCTAAATACATCTCCGCGACATCATTGATGTCCCCATTGATTCGAATACACACAGTCGTTTCCTCCTAAAATTCACATTTAAAAATCAATCGTTCCGATTCGTTCTGGTTTATAAACCTTCTCCCAGTGCCAACCATCATCGTACAAATTAGGTACTTTTGTCCGTTTAAAGTCTCGAATGACTGTACTCATTCGTGCTTTACTCAATTCATTGAACACAAACTCAGCAGCGCAATGGATGTTGGATTCACTACAATGCTGTCCCCAAAAGCTATCTATAAGCCAACCTTTTTTGGTCTCTTCCAAAGCTGCATCCATTGAGTATTTCCCGTTTTTAATTGGTGTCTTGATGTAGTAAAAAGGAAAGAACGGGTTATCATCTACCTGGTAGTAGTAGTACACATCATTTAATACAAAACTAATGTACGAAGTATGTGTGACTTTGATCGGTTCTGCGTCCTTACAATTCCGGTCACTGATAAGAGCTTGCCTTGTAGGCTTTACCCTGCCGCCGTGCTCTTTCACCAAATTTGCCAGTGCTGACATCATACGCGCCATATTATAGTTGCAAGAATGAAGATAAAGACGTTGATTTTCTTTTAAAACGATCATATTTGACCCTCCATTAAATATTTTGTTGATACTCAAATCTGTGATAGGGCTTTTATGCAGATGCCCTTCAGAACTGCTTTTTCTATACTCTTACAAACTCAGATAGATAAAAAATGTCGTCTCCGAGCCTGAAGAATATCTTCCCGGTGTGTCTTTCACGCTTCACAGGCACTGTCCAAAATCCACGTAAAAAGCCATTTTTTCGATAAGTTACCGTTACTTCCGACAATAGATGCTCACGATTCGTTTTGCAGCCTACGATTGTAAAAACACGTGTTCCCAGATTTAAAACCATATATATCAACTCCTTTGGGGCGTTTTTTCTTTAGCCCACCTCGTATTGACTAATTATAAGATTGCGATATTTGCCTGTCAATACTTTTGCCATTATAATGTCAAAAGATCAAACCACGTGTGGGCAGCTCCTGTACTTTCCGCTCCCCGTATTGAGGCAGCTTGTTGATGTAATGCTCAATCACACTCGCCATTGCATTGCTGGGTTTACGATCGATATAGCATGCTCTTGCCATGTATTCAAACCGCTTCGGAGAACTTTGCGAAATGATTTTTACAATTTCTGTTCTAAGTTCATCCGGAGAAATGTCACAACGAGCCGTATAGACATAATTCAATGCCATAATAACCGATCTGCTATATGCTCCAGGCTCCATATGCCAGTTTGCTTCCCGAATAATTCTAAAAACCCACCGAAGTTCATCAGGCTCATTGTTCGTAATAGCAAGCGCAACACTTATCGCAGTCAACACGCCGGCACTGTTCTTTCCACATGCCTTTTTAATCTTGATACCATATTCATCGCAGATATCACGCAGAAGCAACGCAACCTTGCCACGTTCTTCACCGCTGGCACACGCCGCAATAAATTTGTCGTATTGCGTTAGTTTGGTTACATTTTCTTCCTGTGTTACAAACAGGTGCGCTTCATCTTCGTCTGTAAGACCTGTGCGAATATTGCAAAGCACATGTGTCTTACCAACCATAACGGCAGCACGCAAACGGTTGCCGCCGTCCCAAATATTAAAATGATCTCCTCGCTCACTCGCTTCCAAGTGGCCAGCTTTATTATCATCCCAATTCGATGCAATGTGAGCGACATGACGCCCTTGGTCACGCTGGTAAATTGGACTAAGCTCACACAGGTCAACGGGGATCAATGCAGTCTTGATACCGTTCCCCTCGGTGTGGGCGTTCATCATGATGGTTTCTACTCGGGCTTTGTTCTGCTTGTTCATGGTAATTCTCCTTTAAAATATGTATTTATTATGTATTTTTAATACTTACAGCAAAGCTGCAAGCATTTGCGGCACACAGAGATACAGGAGCATAACAGCTCCCACAATAACGCAGTTCTTTATAAATCTCTTGCGTTTCATTTTCTTTTATGCTCCTTTGTTCTGATTTTGGGTATAAAAAGAGCGCCCTATCTTGTTAGATAGAGCGCTTTATGCGAAATCAAAGTATCAAATATTTATCATTTCAAAAGCAAAATCACAAAAATTATAGCCAAACCAATCATTATAGAGGAAACAACTCTGAACAATGAGACAACAGGCGATCCCAATTGCCTTTCCTCGTATTTTTTTGATGACTTTACTTCGTGTTTTCTCATCGGAGCAGATTGATTGATCCTATCAACACTCTGCTTATAGTGTACATAACCGTCAAGACCTGAGCCATAAAACCCAAAATCATTTTTGGACATACAACCGCCTCTATTCGTACAAACCTACATTTACAATTGAATCAGTTCGTTCTGTCCATTTTAACAGCGTATTCGTTGCGCTGCGAGTAATTGCCACATCCTCAGCCTTATGTCCTTTGCTCGCTTATTTTTATTCAGCCTTGCGAAGATCTTTGAGTACAGCGGTGTGATTCATCACAACAGTTTCCAGCGTGCGCAACCTGTCACGCATGTCGTCGATCTGCGCGGCGCGGTCATTCGCCTTGTCCAGTTTTTCCGCAATATCAGTATACTGCTCTGCAATAAGGCTGATTTTGTGGTCTTGCTGTTCTACAAGCATGCGAGTGCGACGAACTTCTGTCTCCAGCTTTTCCTGGCCGGCCTTTAATTCACCCAACATCTGCAAAATCAATTCTTCGTTTTTCATTTGCTTCACTCTCCTGTGCTTGATATTATACCCCATGGCGAGAGGGGTTACAATTGGTCATTCTCACAAAGTTTTCCGAGCTACATTCAGTAGCCACAATTGAAGCCTACGATGGATTATACTTAGCAAATCATTTCAGCCACAAAAACGCATTTGAAATCCTCAAATATCGGACAAAAAATAGCGAAAATCAAAGATTAAAAACGGATTTTACGTTTTTATTATATAGCACAGTATAAAACAAGCATTGGCGCACAACTCTTGACGGCTCCATTTCGTCGCCTTGGAGCAAAAAACGCCCTGCAAAGCAGAGCGTTCTTCGTTATATTCAATTAATTTCACTGGCACTAAACTCTGTAACTGGTTCAACCGTTACCTTCGTTTTTTTTGCTTCCAACTCGCCCTTTTCATAGGCAATAGCTTCTTCTAGACCTAATGCAATTTTATCGAAAACGGTACTCATTAAGAAACCTCTCTACTTTTCATAATGCGTCCACATTCTGATGATTTTTACTATCTTTTCATCTTCAAAAACTTGGTACACTATCCTATGCTGTCTGTTAATTCGTCTTGAGTACATTCCAAACAAATCACCAACCAATTTTTCATATGACGGTGGGGTCTGATAAGGATTATTTCTGATTACCTCAATCAAAGCTTTTGCTTTGGTTGCAAGATTCGCTCTTTGAAGCTTTTGAATATCCTTTACTGCATCTTTGGAATATACAATTTTATAACTCACCAAACCACCTCGTCTTCAGGAATACACTCGGACAGAGGCGTGTTCATTCCATCGATCAGCGTTTTTTTCAACTCTGCGTTTGACGACAATTCAAGCGTTGCCATAATACCATTATACTCTTCTTCACTTAGCAAGATAGCATTGCCGGATTTTGTAGAAATATTTATTGGCTCATTGTATTTAATTGTATTCTCAAGCATAGCAAAAACATTTTTCCTGAATTGCGTAATATTTGTATTAAGCATTATAGACACCTCTTTGTCACAAAACATGTACATTATCGTGTACATATATTATATGCACTCGCTTACGAAATGTCAACAAGCACTGTGGGTTTTCCAGGCATCATCCAAAATATTTTTCATGCGCTACGTCCAAAAAAACGCCCTGCAAAGCAGAGCGTTCTTCGTTATATTCAATTTAATTCCATGATAAGGTTAGCTTTCGCTTGTTTGATGCACAATCTTTCAGATATAAATTTATAAGCGTTTGATACGGGATGCGGCCTCTTCAGACTGACTTTTGAAATAGTCTATTGCTTCCGCATCAATGTTTATTGTGATTTGTCGTTTTAGCTGTTTGCTATATGGGTTTTTCCTTGCATTTGAAAAATCGTATTCTCGTTTCATGTTGTCGCCCACCATAATCAACAATAAAATCTTATTTCTCCGTGATGATCTTGCCACTTTCTAACGATTTCAAACGATCTGGCTTCGATGACATCCATGATATCGGAAAGCATTCGTTCCGGAATTTTAGAATTATTATGGGCTAGCAAACATTTTCCTTGTCGTGTAATCCAAACTTTTGTTGCATTTCCGGATGGAGTCCCCTGTGTGATATGAACGTGTACTGGTTCTAATGGATAATTTTCATTTGACCAAAAATACACAAGATATGCCCCAACTCTAAATATTTGCGGCACAGCCCATTCCTCCTTGCTTCGAGAACCGAATGATCAAATGTGCCGTACTTTCAAGGAGTTCCTGAAAATACTGAATTTCAGCGTCACTATATCCATCAACATTTCTCCACGCATATTCAGGCAAACGGCAATATGCATTCTTGAACCCCGTGCTCACTGGTGTCTCAATAAATACATCTACATGTTCTCCCGTGTCATTTTCAATTGGCTTTCCAAATGTGATTTCTGTGTTATCTGAAAGTGTCATAAATGGATAAATCATATTATTCGCCTCTTTTTTACACTTTTAGTACGTAGTGACGATTTCTAAACCACTAAAACAATCAATGCGTGAGCTTGTGACAGTCTATGTTTCTATATATATTATATTCATTTCATGCAATGAGGTCAATTGCAACATTAAATAATTGCCCCATCTAAATAATCCATTTCCCATTTTTCAAGCCCAGAGTGATTTTCATAAATACTTTTTGTACCATACAATTTGTAGCTATGCAAAAGATACTCCGGACTTTTACAATGCATATTGCTTGTGTTATATCCTTTTGACACCTTGCATCTATGCGTTGTCAAACATTCAGAATGCGACGTTTGCGGCAATTCTTTTGTGCCGTAAAAATGCGCAATTTTCCCGTTTACTGTCTTATAATACCGTGGTTTCATCGCATAGAAAACATCATTACGCATATAGTCTTTCAGGTAGATATCACCTTTTGACGCAATACGCACGATCTGCGCTAGCGTTTTATCTGAATTCGTATTTGCGGCAACATATACCCAATTGTTATATCTTGCGTTATCTTTCCCTGGCATACGCCGATACATTTTAAAACTTTTTGAATGGGTTTCGATATCATTTTTATATGCGTTTTCAATAACATATAGGCCCAAGGCATCACGCCCATAAATATAACCGGGCAGAATTTGAAACCCATTCCAAATAAATTTTGATGTTGCTTGCGTGGGTGCTTTGTATTTTACTTTAGACATAGTTTCACCGTCTTTCTTTATAGTTTGGGTTTACTTCAATTTCGTTTTGGCTTTCCTTGCGACACACAAGACGCACTTTAATAAATTACTTGCGTATGGTATGGTACAATGTTGGCATGATTCCGCCTTTGCTATATGTATAGCTGTACCTATTCACTTTCATCTATTCTATGCACTTGTGTGCCGTGGGCAAAGTCAAAACAAGATAATTTTTGCGTGAAATTTGCTTTGCAAAATTGTTTTTGTTCTGTATGCCCTTTATATATTCGCCCTTGGATTTTTCAATTCTGGGCAAAATTGGCGCACTTTAATAAGCCCTTTTTCACTACGGTTTTTTCGTGTGTGGCTTATGTTTATAAATATGTATGCCCTATTGCCTTTAATGCTCCGTCACGGCCGCGCGGCTCTTGCAGCTATGGTTATACCATGCCCACAACTGCACATGAATTCAATCAAGCGCGCACATAAAGACAATTGTTCACTTTTCAAGGTGCTTTGCAATTCGCCTTTGCATGGTGCAAAGTTACCGGGAAACGCGGCGGGGACGCTTGCAAACTGTTTCCCATACCGCCCAATGTAGGGCGGTTGCGCGTTAGGCTGCTTTTATTGCGGTATTTTTTGCGGCGGGCTTTACCTGTTCCGCCTGTTTTGCCTGTTCCGCTTTTGCAGCCTTTGCGGCGGCACGTTTTGCGGCTTTTGCTTTGCGGTCATTGATTAATGCGGCGGCGTCCATTGCGGGCACTGCGTCAATAGCATCAATTGCCCACTGTTCAAGTGCTTTCCGTGCGGGCGCGCTTGCATCGTCATTCTTGCCGGAAACATTGATTGACCCACGGCGCAAGCCGTCAATGTTTTTCGTTAAACCGTTTACGGCTTTGTCACCAATAGCGGCAGTAATGCGCGTTGCCACAATGATATTACTTTCGTTTTTGCCCTCAAAAAGTGCGGCAACTCTGGCGGCTTTATCGGCGGCAAAGTAACCAACAAAACGAGATGCGGCACTAATGAGCGCGGATGCGTGCGCGTCACTGGGCTTTGCAGTGTTTGCAATATCGGCTTTGCAATCGGCCAAAGCGATAACTAGCGCGGTCATGCTTTCAAGATAAAGCGGATATGCGGCGCGGGCTTCTTTGGTATCCATGCCCCCAAATTCGGTCAATGCTTTGGAGCTGATAGCGCGGTCAATGGCAAGCGTTGCGCGTGCGGTTTTGGTGTAAATTGTTTCGGCGGCTTTGGTGTTGGTGGTGTTGGCTTTGGATGTGGTGTTATTTTTGTTCGTCATGGTAGTAACTCCTTTTCAAAAATTCAAAAATGTGTTATGATATCCCCATGAATGGGGGCGGTAACGTGGATACTGTGAGTGAAAAAAAAGCACTCGGCCAAAGATTGCAAATGTTAAGAATCAATAGCGGCCTAACTCAAAAGCAAGTTGCAAGCAAACTAGGTGTTACCGTGTCCAGTTATCAATTTTATGAGCGTGGCGAAAGGTGTCCTAGTTTTTTGCTAATGTGCCGTATCGCTGATGTGATAGGCGTGAATGTTGAATCATTCCGCGATAACACTAATCAGTGTCCCAACGCCTAAAGAATAACATAGACACTAATCAGTGTCAACATATTCGCGCTCAATCCACAACATTCGCAATCAATTTAAACAATTAGCCCAGGATACATTGTGAAAACGCTGTACATTGTCTCTAAGCGTTCATTGTGGTACAATACCCAGTAGGGCGGCCCCGCCCCGGTGTTGTTGGTTTGGGGCCTGTTCCCTATTGTGCCCCGTCGGCGTGTTCCGTGTCGTTGTCTGTTATGTACTCTTGATACTCTGTGTCGGATACAAAGTATTGAATGCCATTAACAGGGGTAAACGCGCGGAATGCGTCGGCGGTGTATGTACCGCCCAAGCTGTAAGCCCTCCTTTCTGTGTGGGTATCCGGTGGGCCGTGTGGCCGTTCCGGTGGTTAAAGAATAGCATATAACACATGTGATGTATAGCGGCAATGTACACAAACTATAACACATGTGTTATACGAAGAATATACAATATGCACAAATTGAAACAATATTACATGGAGATAAAGAAACTATGACTGATGCACAAAAGCGTGCAAACGCTAAATATAAAGCGAGAAACAGAGAAAATATAACGCTTGAAGCCCCCAAAGGCTACAACGACAAAATAAAACAATTATCCATATTAGCCGGAAAAAGCAAGGCACGCTACATCATGGACGCAATAGCCGCCCAGGCGCAGCGTGACGGCCATGCGGATATATTGGCCGCTGGGAGTGATCGCGACGGAGACGGAGAGACGGAGACGGAGACGGACGGCAGCGCGGAGGAAGATAGAGAATAAAATAATACATTATAGCGCGGAGAATATGCGGAGATAATAGACACATTGGTAATCATGTGTCTATTATTTTTACTGCAAAATGCGGTGATATGGGTATTGACAAATGCGCAAATATATGCTATTGAGGGGTGACAGCGAAAAAATGACTATTAGTCATAAATGACCATTAGTCATAAAATAGCAAAATGCAAAGCACGCTTTGCAAAAATAAAGTTTCGCTCTCTGCGCATAATTATGAAACATAGTTTTAAATACTAGATAATATTTTATTCATCATCAGATACAGGCAAAAAAAGCCGCAAAATTACCGTTATGCGGCTTTTGGCTTAGTAAAGCCATTTATGGGCATTTTCAGGGGGGTATATTTACATTTTTCAGGCATAAAAAATCACGCAAAAACCATTAAGTACCTCTCTCCCACACCCCAGATTATTTTCCATAATTTCTCACTATTTCCCCCATTTTTATTCGGGACTCGCTTCGGCAAAACCCTTGATCTAAGCCATTTTCCCCATTTCCATTCCTCTCAAAAGTCACATAAATCACGCTAAAATCCTACTAAAAAGCCTCAAAAACCGTTGAAAACACTACGTTTTCCCCGAATATCGCAAAAAAACGCTAAAAAGTTCAAATCAAATCTTAAAATTTTACCCTTCACCCCCTTCACTCCTCTCCCCTCTCATTCTCATAAAACCGCATCCCAAAGCCATTTTTCCCTCTTATTTCCCTCCCATTTTCGGTATTATTTCCATATCCGAAAATCCTCTAAAATCGTGTCATTTCAGACAAAAATAACATTCATCCACGGGGTCCAGCATAAAATTCCGATATATAAGCATAAAAAAACAGCAGGCCAAGCATGGTCTGCTGTTCTAAAAGCCAATATATTGTTTTCATATCTAAAACTGAAAAGTACAAGCTGCCATTATGCCAACTCATTAAAGTCTCATTTCTTTCTCTATTGGCATGAACGGTATTCCCTTAAATCAATCCGTATCATTTTATATCATGTGCTATCCCTCACCCCCCCCATCACAAGGGATTCCGTTTTTGCAGAATATCTTCTCGTTTAATCTACTGTCGTCCATTATAAAGAGCAGTTGGAAGATTTGTAAATTTGCTTCAATAATCAGAACCTTTTGTGAACGCAATTATTATACTTGAAATTTTTGAACATTCACTTTGGCTCTTGGGTGGACTTTGTTCCTCTTTTTCTTTCGATAATAAAAAGCTATTGACATTCGGAAAGCAGAGTGGTATGATAGCAAAAAATCAAACAGTCAAATGTGTTGATAAGGAAAAGTAGCGAGAGGAAAGCTTACAGAGAGTCGTGGGTTGATGGGACACGGCAACGGAACTTCCGTGAAAATCCCCTTAGAACAGTCCGGGTGAAGAGTGCGTCCTACGCTTGCGTAAGCCGGAACGTGTAACATACGTTATCATGTTTATCATTGACGGATGATAATTGAGCGGCCGTTTTCGGACGGCAAATAGAGTGGTACCGCAGAGTTGAAACCTTTGTCTCTAATTTTAGAGATGAAGGTTTTTTTGTATTCTGAGGGAACAGCGCATTGGCTGAAAGATTCATCACTTCAAAATGAGGAGGAAAAACAAATGAGAGTTTTGGAGAAAATAAGTGATTTTGTAGGAAAGTACATGGCAATCCTTGTCCTAGCCGTGGCTGCACTTGCCCTGTTCGTGCCACAGTCTGTAAGTTTCATTAAGACAAGCTACGTAAACACACTTCTGGGCATCGTAATGTTCGGCATGGGTCTCACCCTGAAAGCCAGCGACTTTAAGGTTGTATTCAGCCGCCCCAAGGATATCATTATCGGCGCTGTTGCACAGTTCACCATCATGCCGCTGCTCGCCTTTGTGCTGACAAAGCTTTTCCAACTTCCGCCCGAGCTGGCCGTAGGCGTTATTCTGGTGGGCACATGCCCCGGTGGTACTTCCTCCAACGTTATGACTTATCTTGCAAAAGGCGATGTGGCTCTGTCCGTTGGCATGACCGGCGTCTCCACCATTCTCGCACCGTTCCTGACTCCGCTTCTAACTAAACTGTATGCTGGACAGACGGTAGATGTAGATCTTCTGAGCATGTTCTTATCCATCGTAAAGGTTGTGATCGTTCCCATCGTGCTGGGCTGCATCATCAACAAGCTGTTCTCCAGTTTTACTGAGAAGGTTACAAAGATTCTGCCCCTTGTTTCCGTCACTGCCATCGTGGCCATCGTAGCCGCTGTTGTATCTGCTAACTCTTCCAAAATTATGACCTGTGGTTTTCTCATCATGCTGGTAGTTGTTCTTCACAACTGTCTCGGTTATGCGCTGGGCTTCGCTGTGGGCAAGGTTCTGAAGCTTGACATGAGTAAATGCAAGGCAGTTGCCATCGAAGTCGGTATGCAGAACTCTGGTCTTGCAACCTCTCTGGCGGCCACCCATTTTGCACAGTATCCGCTGGCTACTATCCCTGGCGCTGTATTCAGCGTATGGCATAATATTTCCGGCGCTATCTTTGCAAACTTTATGACGTCCAAAGAGTAATCTGGTAATGATAACTATTTTGCTGTTGACTTACAGTGCAGATAGTGATATTCTAGCCATGATAAGACTTTCACAAACGAAGTTTTGCGGTTGAATTAGGAGTAATTCCCCATGAAGAAACCTGCTTGCTTTGGCTCTGGCGGCTGTGGCTGGCGCAACTTCTTCCCGCGAGTCCGTGAAAGCGCTGATGGCAGCTGTTGAGAAGCAGGCCAAAGCTGGCAATACGGAAGTTGTTCTCGTAGATAATGCGAAATAACTTCAACTTTTAAGAAAAAGGGAAGCAAGAGCTTCCCTTTTTTTGTACATAAGCATTTTTTAGTTTGTAAAGCAATCCTTTATCATTGTCCATAAGCAATTACATTTTTCGAAGGAGGTCTTTCAAGTGACACAGGAAGAGCTGCAGATCATTTCTAACCGCGATGCGCACTGGGACGAGGTTATAAATCTTTGCAGGAAATACGGCTTCATCACGCAGGAGTATGGAAACGCTGTAACACTCATGACAAACAGCTATCAAATCGACTCATGGCAAGAGCCGACTTACCGCTTTCGTCAGGAGCAACTGTTTGGCAGCTTCCCGCAACCTGGGGAGAGCTCTGGGCAAAAGTAAAGAGCACAATTCGACTTGCCACAAATTTCATTGATTATAATCAGCAAAATAAACACTAATTGTTTAAGCAACAACTTTATCGGCTTAACTCTATCAGGCTCCAAAAACAAATAAATTTCCGACAAATCAAGATATACTTGGGTACGATATTCAGAAGTCTACACAAAGCTTCAAACCCCGGCACTTTTCTACATAAAAAATCCGAGTGGATTCAGATATTTCTGCTCCACCTGGATTTTTTCATTGCCCTCCAATATCTACGCTACACAACTCACAATGGTTCCCAGCTCTGTTTCAAGTACCACTCAATTCAGCATAAATCCCAACGACACCCTTTAGACGATGTACTCTTTGATGAATGCATAGCAGTGACCAGAACACATTCAAAAGATAGCAGATAACAAATTCGTTATTGACGGTTAATAACAAATGTGTTATAATACAATCACAACAAAGGAGATGAACTAAATGCCAGAGTTATGCAGATTTTTCAATATCGTAATCAAGATGATTTTCAGCGACAACGACCAGCACCACAAACCGCATTTTCATGTATATTATGCTGAATATGAAGCTTCCGTAGGAGTTGACGGTGAATTATTGGCGGGGAGCTTACCGGTAAAGCAACTAAAGCTTGTGCAGGCATGGGCGGCAATCCATGAGGATGAATTATATGCCGCTTGGAACAATGCAGTTAGAAATATCCCATTTGGTAAAATTGAGCCTTTAAGATAAAAAAGTGAGAGGGGAAACATCGTGTATATAAAAAATGGAATTGCCTACGCCGGGGAACAAACGCAACCGCTAAAAATAAGCGGTGTGCGTCCCCTTGAAGATTATAAGCTGTGGGTACGGTTCAGCAATGGAGAAGTGAAAATCTTTGATTTTTCAAAAGAACTTAACTCACCGGCTTTTTCCCCACTAAAAGATAAAGCTATCTTTAACTCCGTTTATATTGACTATGGCGTAACTGTTTGGAACGATGGCGATATTGATATTGCGCCTGAATATCTCTATAAAAACGGGGTATCTGTTGGGGGGCCTTCTATTGTCGGATAAATGTATTGCTATCATAGACGAACTTATAGAGCTTCGAAAGGCTAAAGGGCTTACGCAAAGAGAATTAGCCAAAGCAACAAACCTCGCACAGCCTGCTATTGCTCGGCTTGAGCGCAAAGCAGCTATCCCTCAGCTTGACACGCTCCTTAAGGTTGCTGCCGCTCTGGATTATGAGCTTGAGCTTGTTCCCACTACCAGATAAGAATAGACAACCCGCTCCAGAGCTTATCACTCTTGAGCGGGTCTTTCTTTATGACTACATGATGTAGTATGTCCCCAATTTTTCTACCGTCATTCCACCATGCTATCCATCACACATCCGGAGCCTCTCCACGCAGCACCGTTCTGTTGCAGCGCACACGCTCTTCAAAAAGTATTTTCCAGACATTTTCAACTGCCCTCATTTTTATTGAAATTTACAGAATTTTGAAACGCAGCACTTCCATCGACAACTTTTATCGCATCATCCAAACAGGTCACAAAACATATAGAAACTTCAATAAAATCTCCATATACTTGGCCACGATAACGCCAAGTCTAAATTTTTTTATAGCCTCACCCATAACTCCGCTTCACTTCGCTCTCTTCCCCATCATCTGGACACCGGATCGGATGGTGCACGCAGCACCATTGCACCCCCACGCTCCACAGCTCTCCAAAAGCATTTTCAAGCCACTCTCAACTACCACTATTTTTTATGGTTGATTGTAAAATGAAGTTGGACACCTAAATAGTGTTTACACGAGCGATATGGTATAATGGGAGCAAGAGATCCGAAAGAGGTGTTCCCATGAAGAATGAACAACAACGCCACGACATCAGCGATGC
>ERZ827520.978-NODE-978-length-38394-cov-7.043089_pt1 | contig 38394 bp, 46 predicted proteins | sample MGYA00519581_ERZ827520 | MGnify/ENA primary metagenome ERZ827520 (study PRJEB31778, sample SAMEA3449339) | human gut metagenome | biome: human gut; feature: human-associated habitat; material: faeces | place: United Kingdom | collected 2010/2012 ...
GATTTGCTTCTTCCGAAGTTTCATTTCATTCTTCCGAACTTTTATTTCGGCCCTCTGTGGGGAATTTTCGTTTCCTCGCTGGAGATCTCTGATTTCCTACCGAGGGGAGAGGGTAGAGGTTAGAGGTTAGAGATTAGAGGTGAGAGGTTAGAAAAAACAGAGATCAGAGCCATCGGAGTCATCAGAGCCATCAGAGCCATCAGAGCCATCGGAGCTATCGGATACGTGCAGCCCGAAATCCTAATCTCTAACCTCTAATCTCTAACCTCTAATCTCTAATCTCTAACTTCTAATCTCTACTCCCGCTTGTTGGGTCAAAAAGTTTTTGTACCTTTGTCCTCGCTATGCCTACTATAGGTAGTTGTGATGTGTGCGTTGATGCGCTTTCGCAGGCTCATAGCAGGGTAGCACGAGAATCATAATTGTATATCAAGAATTAAGTAAACGAGAAGTTAATGCCTACTATCCAACAGCTAGTAAGAAAGGGACGAGAGACCTTTGAGGAAAAAGGTAAGTCTCCAGCCTTAGGTTCATGCCCACAGCGTCGTGGCGTCTGTGTCCGCGTTTACACAACCACCCCTAAGAAGCCTAACTCGGCTATGCGTAAGGTGGCTCGTGTACGTCTGACCAACGGCAAGGAGGTGAATGCCTACATCCCTGGTGAGGGTCATAACCTTCAGGAGCATAGTATCGTATTGGTGCGTGGCGGTCGTGTCAAGGATCTGCCTGGTGTACGCTACCATATAGTGCGTGGCGCACTCGATACAGCTGGTGTCGACGGTCGTCGCCAGCGTCGCTCTAAGTATGGAGCTAAGCGTCCTAAGGCGAAGTAAACTAGTCGCCTAGATTGAGATGCCGTGGCGAGGTGCTGGATGGCCTACTGTCCCCCTCAGCCGACTACTACCCCTAGCGGGTGAGTACACTATATATAGGTACATCAGCGAGTACCTCTCCCCACAGAAATATCTATAGACACTCCTAGTCGCAGTGCACGCGAGCTCACTAGAGTCCTGCATGTCTCGCATGGGGAGTGCAATCTAAATCTAGTAACCACACTTGTTCTCGTGGTTCTATTTGGATAAGCTAATCCTTGAGAGATCAAGGGTAGGTTGAGTAAATGCTCCAGAGGGGGCGTTGAAGACAACAGATCATTATGATGGCAACCCAAATAAGACGACGAGACAATAGTATAATATCACGAAATAATGAGAAAGGCTAAGCCTAAGAAGAGGCAGGTACTGCCCGATCCCGTGTTTGGAGATCGTCAGGTCACAAAGTTTGTGAACCACCTCATGTATGATGGCAAGAAGAGTCTTGCATATAGCATCTTCTACAGAGCCCTTGACATCGTCAAGGACAAGATGTCGCAAGAGGAGAAGAGCGCCCTGGAGATCTGGAAGGCAGCTCTCGATAATGTAACCCCTCACGTGGAGGTCAAGTCTCGTCGTATCGGAGGAGCAACCTTCCAAGTGCCGACAGAGATACGTCCAGAGCGTCGGGAGTCTATCTCCATGAAGAATCTGATCATCTTCGCTCGCAAGCGTGGTGGTAAGACGATGGCTGACAAACTGGCAGCAGAGATTATGGATGCCTACAATAGTCAGGGTGGTGCCTTCAAGCGTAAGGAGGATGTACACCGTATGGCTGAGGCTAACCGTGCTTTCGCACACTTCCGCTTCTAATCCATCACTAACCAAGAATCTATGTCTGCAATTCATTCTAAGCTCGAGCAAACTCGTAATATCGGTATCATGGCGCACATCGATGCTGGTAAGACGACGACCTCTGAGCGCATACTCTTTTACACTGGACTAACACACAAGATCGGAGAGGTGCACGATGGCGCCGCTACGATGGACTGGATGGAGCAGGAGCAGGAGCGTGGTATCACGATCACATCTGCTGCAACTACGACCTTCTGGACCTATGGTGATAAGAAGTATAAGATCAATCTGATCGACACTCCGGGACACGTTGACTTCACCGTTGAGGTGGAGCGTTCACTCCGCGTCCTAGATGGTGCCGTGGCTACTTTTTGCGCTGTGGGCGGTGTACAGCCTCAGAGCGAGACTGTATGGCGTCAGGCTGATAAGTATAAGGTACCCCGTATCGCATATATCAATAAGATGGACCGCTCGGGCGCAAACTTCTACGAGGTGCAGCGCCAGATGGTCGAGATGCTCGGGGCTAAGGCTTGTCCTATCCAGATCCCAGTAGGGGAGGAGGACTCCTTCAAGGGTGTCATAGATCTGATCACTATGAAGGCTATCATATGGCATGATGAGACCATGGGTGCCGAGTATGAGATCGACGAGATCCCCGACAATCTCCGTGCTGATGCTGAGGAGTGGAGAGATAAGCTCCTAGAGACGCTCGCAGAGACTGACGAGACGCTCATGGAGAAGTACTTTGAGGATCCCTCTACGATCACTGAGGATGAGATCCGTGTAGCTATCCGCAAGGCTACGCTAGCTATGGAGATCTTCCCGATGCTATGTGGCTCTTCATTTAAGAATAAGGGTGTACAGACGCTCCTAGATGCTGTCTGCGCTTATCTTCCTAGCCCTGTAGACACGCCAGAGGTGGTAGGTCATGCAATAGACTCTGACAAGGAGGAGGTACGTGAGGTCGACCCCGAAGCTCCTATGAGTGCGCTCGCCTTCAAGATCGCTACCGACCCCTTCGTAGGTCGTCTCTGCTTCTTCCGCGTGTATAGTGGTCACATTGACGCTGGTAGTTACGTCTTCAACTCTCGCTCTGGCAAGAAGGAGCGTATCTCACGTCTCTTCCAGATGCACTCAAATCATCAGAACCCGATGGAGACTATCGGTACGGGTGATATCGGTGCTGGCGTGGGCTTTAAGGATATTCGTACGGGTGATACGCTCTGTGATGAGAATGCACCGCTCGTACTGGAGTCTATTGACTTCCCCGATCCAGTGATCGGTATCGCTGTAGAGCCTAAGACGCAGAAGGATATGGATCGTCTCGGTGTCGGTCTGTCTAAGCTTGCTGAGGAGGACCCAACGTTTGTCGTCAAGACGAACGAGGAGACGGGTCAGACCGTCATCAGCGGTATGGGTGAGCTACACCTTGATATCATTATAGACCGTCTGAAGCGTGAGTTCAAGGTCGAGTGTAACCAGGGTAAGCCTCAGGTGGCTTACAAGGAGGCTGTCACTCAGACAGTAGACCTGCGCGAGGTATACAAGAAGCAATCAGGTGGTCGTGGTAAGTTTGCTGATATCATCATCAAGTTTGGTCCAGCAGACGAGGACTTCGACGGAACGCTACAGTTTGTCGACGAGGTGAAGGGTGGTAACATCCCGAAGGAGTTTATCCCCTCAGTCCAGAAGGGCTTTGAGAAGGCTATGAAGAGTGGTGTCCTCGCAGGTTATCCTCTAGATAGTCTTAAGGTGACACTGGTAGATGGATCTTTCCACCCAGTAGACTCTGATCAGCTATCCTTTGAGGTGGCAGCTATGATGGCCTTCAAGGAGGCTTCTGAAAAGGCTAGCCCCGTCCTCATGGAGCCTATCATGCAGCTTGAGGTGGTAACACCTGAGGAGAACATGGGTGACGTGATCGGCGACCTCAACAAGCGTCGTGGTCAGGTCGAGGGTTCAGAGGTCAACCGCTCTGGCGCTCAGGTTATCAAGGCTAAGGTGCCTCTGAGCGAGATGTTTGGCTATGTGACCGCCCTGCGTACGATCACGAGTGGTCGTGCCTCCAGTACGATGAGCTTCTCGCACTACGCAGAGGTCTCTTCGTCAATAGCAAAGAAGATCCTTGAGGAACTCAATGGTCGCGTTGATTTGATAAAGTAATAATCTCACAATATAGTAATGAGCCAAAAGATCAGAATCAAGCTGAGGTCATACGACCACATGCTCGTAGACAAGTCTGCCGAGAAGATCGTCACGGCCGTACAGAATACTAATGCGCTGGTCAGTGGTCCTGTACCACTGCCCACGCATAAGCGTATCTTTACGGTGAACCGCTCCACCTTCGTCAATAAGAAGAGCCGTGAGCAGTTTGAGCTAAATGCTCACAAGCGTCTGATCGACATCTACAACGCCTCAGCACCTACGATTGATGCGCTGATGAAGCTGGAGATGCCCAGTGGCGTAGACATCGAAATTAAGTATTAACCAGAGTAATCAACTACAGAAATGCCAGGATTATTAGGAAAGAAAATCGGAATGACATCCGTATTCAGTGCCGAGGGCGTCAATGTGCCATGCACTGTCATCGAAGTAGGTCCTTGTGTAGTGACTCAAGTAAAGACTGCTGACCGTGATGGTTATGAAGCGATCCAGCTGGGCTTTCAGGATGCTAAGGATAAGCATACGACACGCCCACTACAGGGACACTTCAAGGCAGCCGGAGTGACAAACAAGCGCCACTTGGCCGAGTTCATGGGCTTTGGATCAGATTACAAGCTCGGTGATGAGATCACCGTGGAGCTCTTCAACGATACGCACTATGTGGACGTACACGGGACGAGCAAGGGTAAGGGATTCCAAGGTGTAGTCAAGCGTCACGGATTCGGTGGTGTCGGTCAGTCGACACACGGTCAGGATGACCGTCTGCGTGCTCCCGGTGCTGTCGGTGCATGCTCTTACCCTGCGAAGGTCTTCAAGGGTACACGCATGGCTGGACAGATGGGCAATAAGCGCGTCACAGTTCAAAACCTCGAGGTGATCAAAGTAATGCCCGAGCACAATATACTTGTACTCAAGGGTAGCGTGCCAGGGGCTAAGGGTTCAATCATAGCAATAGAGAAGTAATGGAACTATCAATCTACAATATACAAGGTGAAGATACGGGACGTAAGATAGCCTTGGAGAGCTCCGTCTTTGGTATAGAGCCCAATGATCACGCTATCTATCTAACCGTCAAGCAATACCGAGCTAACCAGCGCCAGGGTACGCACAAGACCAAGGAGCGCAGTGAGATGAGTGGCTCCACACGCAAGCTATTCCGCCAGAAGGGTACGGGTGGCGCTCGTCGTGGTGATATCAACTCTAACATCCTACGTGGTGGTGCGCGCGTCTTCGGACCTCGCCCACGTAGCTATAGCTTCAAGCTCAACAAGAAGCTCCGCCAGCTAGCACGTCGCAGTGCCCTCACCTACAAGGCTCAGGACAATCAGATCATGGTACTGGATCAGCTCTCTTTTGAGGCTCCCAAGACCAAGTCTTTTGTGAGCATGGCAAAGGCACTCAACGTAGATGGTCAGAAGACTCTCTACGTGGTCTCACAGATAGAGGATACGGTAGCACTCAGTGCTCGCAACATCCCTGGTGTCAGCATCATACGTGCTCAAGATCTCAATACTTATTGTGTGCTGGATTGTCGCAAGATAGTCTTCACAGAGGATGCTCTAGCACAGGTCAATGAGATGTTTTAAGTCGAAACACAGTAGTAGAGCATTGATATGGGAATCATAATCAAACCAATAATCTCAGAGAAGATGACAGCAATCACTGAGAGCAATCAGCAGAGGTACGCCTTTCTAGTAGCGCCTACTGCCAACAAGATTGAGATACGTAATGCTGTCGAGAAGATGTACAACGTCAAGGTCGATAGTGTCAACACCTGTCGCTACGACGGTAAGCGCTCAAGCCGCTATACCAAGTCTGGTGTCATCACGGGTCGTAAGCCAGCCTTCAAGAAGGCTTTCATCACGCTCCAGGGTGAGGATACAATCGATTTCTTTAGCAATATATAAGCAATGGGAATCCGTAAACTAAAGCCCGCAACGCCGGGGCAAAGACACAAAACTATTGGTGCATTTGACGCCATCACTGCCAGTGCACCAGAGAAGTCTCTTGTAGTTGGAGCTCGTAAATCGGGTGGTCGTAACAATACTGGCAAGATGACCATACGCAACGTAGGCGGTGGTCACAAGCGTAAGTATCGTCTCATCGACTTCAAGAGAACGAAGGATGGCATCCCCGCTACAGTCAAGAGTATCGAGTATGATCCAAACAGATCATCTCGCATCGCACTCCTATACTATGCCGACGGAGCTAAGAGCTATATCATCGCTCCTAACGGACTGACTGTAGGCCAGCAAGTGATGTCAGGTGACAACGCAACACCTGAGGTAGGTAACGCACTACCACTAGCTAAGGTACCTGTCGGTATGATCGTGCACAACGTAGAGCTGCGCCCTGGTCAGGGTGGTAAGCTGGTACGTAGTGCTGGTGCCTTCGCACAGCTGGTAGCTCGTGAAGATAATTATGTCGTACTACGTATGCCTAGTGGAGAGACTCGCCGTATCCTCGCAGCATGCAAAGCTACGATAGGTAGTGTCGGTAACTCCGATCACGCACTCGAGAGATCAGGCAAGGCTGGCCGTACACGCTGGCTAGGTCGCAGACCACGAGTACGCGGTGTCGCTATGAACCCTGTCGATCACCCAATGGGTGGTGGTGAGGGTCGTGCCTCCGGAGGACACCCACGCTCACGTACGGGTCTATACTCTAAGGGTCTTAAGACGAGAGCTCCTAAGAAGCACTCCTCTAAGTACATCATCGAGAGAGCCAAGCGTAAGAAGTAATCATTGTATCATTTAAGCAAGAACTAAACACATGAGTCGTTCACTTAAGAAAGGGCCATTTATCAGCGTTAAGCTCGAAAAGAAAGTTTTGGCTATGAATGAAAGTGGCAAGAAGTCAGTCATCAAGACTTGGTCTCGCGCCTCAATGATTTCTCCAGACTTCGTGGGACATACGATCGCCGTACACAATGGCAAGAGTTTTATACCTGTATTTATTACAGAGAATATGGTGGGTCACAAGCTCGGAGAGTTCGCTCCTACGCGTACCTTCCGTGGTCACTCTGGCAATCGCTAGTTAGCACCCCTGTAATAAATCGAATCAAAGTAATTATCACACATGAGTGCCAATAATCAAGATACAATAGAGACGACCGCTCAGGAGACGGTGACACAGCCAGCTGTAGCTAGGCTACGCAACGTGCCCACATCTCCTCGTAAGATGCGTCTAGTCGTCGACAATATAAGAGGCATGGAGGTAGAGCGCGCGATGGCTACACTAAGATTTAGCTCTCGTCGTGTAGCTGCTCAGCGTGTAGAGCAGCTCATACGTAGCGCTGTCTCTAACTGGGAGCAGCTCAACGGTCGCAAGGCTGATGAGGGAGAGCTCTACGTCTCCAAGGTTTATGTAGACGAGGGTGTCACACTCAAGCGTCTACGCCCAGCCCCACAAGGCCGTGGCTACAGAATCCGTAAACGTTCGAATCACATAACCGTGTGGGTCGACCAAATAGTTAATAACGTAGCTAAGTAACTGACATGGGACAGAAGATTAATCCAATAGCAAACAGACTCGGCTACATACGTGGTTGGGACTCTAACTGGTTTGGTGGTCGTAACTATGGCGATACCCTAGTAGAGGATGACCGTATCAGAAAGTACCTACACACTAGACTGTCAGGTGCTCTCGTGAGCCGAATCATCATAGAGCGTGCCCTCAAGGTAGTCACCATAACCATCTGCACCGCTCGCCCTGGCATGATCGTCGGAAAGGGTGGTCAAAATGTGGAGAACCTCAAGGCTGAGCTCAAGAAGGTCACAAAGGCTGACAACATACAGATCAACATCTACGAGGTGCGCAAGCCTGAGGTGGATGCTGTCATCGTGGCTAACGATATAGCGCGCAAGCTAGAGGGACGTATGTCATATAGACGTACAGTCAAGATGGCTATCGCAAACGCTATGCGTGCTGGCGCTGAGGGTATCAAGATACAACTCTCTGGTCGTCTCAACAACGCTGAGATGGCTCGCGCAGAGCTATACAAGGAGGGACGTACCCCACTACACACACTACGTGCAGACATTGACTACGCTCAGACTGGAGCTCTCACCAAGGTGGGTATGATAGGTGTCAAGGTTTGGATCATGAACGGCGAGGTATACGAGCGTCGCGATCTAGCTCCTGACCTCTCACAGCCACGCCGTCAGGCAGGACGCCGAGGTGGTGACTCTCGTGGTGATCGTCGTGGTGGCTTCCGTCGTGGAGGACGCAATAGATCTAATCGCTAATCAAAGACCACAGCTATGTTACAACCTAAGAAGACTAAATTTAGAAGGCAACAAAAGGGCCGCATGAAGGGCAATGCACAGCGTGGCAATCAGCTCGCATTTGGTTCTTTTGGTATCAAGAGCCTAGAGAGTAAGTGGATCACTGGCCGTCAGATAGAGGCTGCTCGTATTGCGGTAACGCGTTACATGCAGAGACAAGGACAGGTCTGGTGTCGCATCTTCCCCGACAAGCCAATCACAGCAAAGCCTGCTGAGGTGCGAATGGGTAAAGGTAAAGGTAATCCCGAAGGTTTTGTCGCTCCTGTGACTCCTGGTCGTATGCTCTTTGAAGTAGAGGGCGTACCCTACGAAGTTGCCAAGGAGGCGCTACGTCTGGCTGCTCAGAAGCTACCAGTCACGACAAAGTTTGTCGTACGTCGAGACTACGACGCTGCTAATCCTAATGTTTAATCCGCTAGACCTTATACAGCTATGCAGATAAGCGAAATCAAAGAGCTCACAACGGAGGAGATCCGTGAGCGCATAGAGGCTGAGCAGGCCACCTATCAGCAGAAGAGGATAGACCACTATGTCTCTCCAGCTGAGAATCCTGCAGCTTTTAGAGAGCAGCGTCGCACGATCGCTCGTCTCAAGACTGTCCTCGCTGAGCGAGAGACAAATAACTAACCCTGCAGAATAGACTATTATTCACATGGAAAGAAATCATAGAAAAGAGCGCATCGGGATCGTCACCAGCAACAAGATGGAAAAGACCATCACCGTAGCCTCCCGCTTCAAAGAGAAGCACCCTATATATGGTAAGTTCGTCAGCAAGACTAAGAAGTACTATGCACATGACGAGAAAAATGAAACGAACGTCGGTGACCGTGTCCGCATCATGGAGACGCGTCCTCTGAGCCGCACCAAGCGTTGGAGACTCACCGAGATTATAGAAAGAGCGAAGTAAACTATGATACAGCAAGAATCAAGACTCAATGTAGCAGACAATAGTGGTGCTCGCGAGGTACTCTGTATCCGTGTACTCGGTGGCACTCGTCGCCGTTATGCTTCGGTCGGAGATATCATCGTGGTGACCGTCAAGAGCGTCATCCCCTCCAGCGATATGAAGAAGGGTACCGTCGCTAAGGCTCTCATCGTAAGAACCAAGAAGGAGATACGTCGCACTGATGGTTCCTACATCCGCTTTGATGACAATGCCTGCGTACTACTCACCCCCAATGGAGAGCTACGTGGTACACGTATCTTCGGTCCAGTAGCTCGTGAGCTACGTGCCGTCAATATGAAGGTCGTGTCTCTGGCTCCTGAGGTCCTTTAACTTATAAAGAGAATAGAGATGAGCAAGTTTCATATTAAGAAAGGCGACATCGTCATGGTAAATGCTGGAGACGACAAGGGCAAGACAGGACGTGTCCTCAAGGTTCTCGTCAAGAAGCAGCGTGCGATCGTCGAGGGACTCAACATGGTATCTAAGCATACCAAGCCCAATGCACAGAACCCCCAGGGAGCTATTCTCAGCATGGAGGCTCCAATACATATATCTAACCTGAACGTGCTAGATCCTCAGTCTGGCAAGGGAACGCGTATCGGACGTCGCCGTGATGACAACGGTAAGCTCGTACGCTTCGCTAAGAAGTCAGGAGAAGTAATCAAGTAACTATGGCACTGACAGTAAATCTTAAGAAGCTATACACAGAGCAGATCGCTCCCGATCTGATGAAGCACTTTGCCTACAAGAGTAGCATGCAGGTGCCCCGCCTAGAGAAGATCGTCATCAATCAAGGCTTGGGCATGGCTACAGGTGACAAGAAGATCATCGATGTAGCTATCGATGAGCTCACACAGATCACCGGACAGAAGGCAGTAGCGACACACTCACGCAAGGATATATCCAACTTCAAGCTACGTAAGCAGATGCCTATCGGTGTCATGGTTACACTGCGTGGAGACCGTATGTACGAGTTCCTAGAGCGTCTCGTACGTGTAGCTCTCCCACGTATCCGTGACTTCAAGGGTATCAACTCTAAGCTGGATGGACGTGGTAACTATACGCTGGGTATCTCAGAGCAGATCATCTTCCCTGAGATCAACCTCGATAGTATCACGAAGATACTAGGGATGAACATCACGTTTGTAACCTCTGCTCCTACCGATGAGGAGGGCTTCGAGCTACTCAAGCGCTTTGGTCTCCCCTTCCGTACTACTAATAAGTAAGATACACATAGGTTTATGGCAAAAGAATCAATGAAGGCCCGTGAGGTCAAGCGCCAGAAGCTAGTTCAGAAGTATGCGAAGCGTCGTGCCGAGCTCAAGGCTGCTGGAGACTATGAGTCTCTGCAGAAGCTACAGACACTCCCTCGCAACTCCTCTCCAGTGCGTCTGCACAATCGCTGCAAGATCACGGGACGTCCCAAGGGTTATATGAGACAGTTTGGCATCAGCCGTATCCAGTTCCGCGAGATGGCTTCTGCAGGTCTTATCCCTGGGGTGAAGAAAGCCAGCTGGTAAAAAATCTCTCGTCGACACCCACATACCAGGACAGAGACCTCTCGTAGACAAATCGTCTATAGAGAGTCGCAAGGCTCAGATATACTATGCTGAGAGCGAGTTGGAGCGTCATGCACAGCCTACACGGCGAGCATGATATGCTCCTGATAAGCTCCGAAAGTTTTCATAGTATCTAGACTATTTGTATCTTTGCCTAGAATTGTCCTCTCATATATCCCCTCCACACTGGAGGGTGTGTATGAGATGCTCGCACTCTCTAGAGTGAGAGCGTGGGGCGATGACTGACAGCGAATCAATTAAATATTGTCTGGGGTAGCCTATCACTCATAGCTCCCAGCCTTGGTATACGTGACTCCTATTGTATAGGTGATCATCCCTTTCGCAAGAAGGGTAGTGACCCTAGAGGAGTAGATGATACGTTAGGCAAAGAGCTTAGAGCAAGCTAGGAACCCTCCAGATCAATTTAATCTTAATACACAATGACAGATCCAATAGCAGATTATCTCACCCGATTGCGCAATGCAATCAAAGCGGGGCACCGTGTGGTAGAAATCCCAGCTAGCAACATCAAGAAGGATATCACCAAGATCCTCTTTGACAAGGGCTACATCCTCAACTACATGTTTGAGGAGGAGGGATGCAAAGGAACCATCAAAGTTGCCCTCAAGTATGACCTCTCTAACAAGGTCAACGCAATCAAGTGCCTCAAGCGTGTCTCACGCCCAGGCTTACGTAAGTATGTAGGCTACAAAGATATGCCTCGCGTACTCAATGGACTAGGTATCGCCATCCTATCTACATCTCACGGTGTCATGACTGACAAAGAGGCTCGTGAGCTCAAGATCGGTGGTGAGGTACTATGTTATGTATATTAATCCTCCTTATAGCAAAGCAATATGTCTAGAATAGGTAAACTACCCATAGCTATACCACAGGGCGTGACCGTCTCTCAGGAGGATCACTACGTAACAGTAAAGGGCCCCAAGGGTGAGCTCAAGCAATACATAGATCCTCGCATCGAGGTCTCTATACAGGACGGTGAGATCACACTCGCACGCCACTCTGACGAGCGCCAGGAGCGCTCTCTGCACGGTCTCTACCGTCAGCTAATTCACAACATGGTGACAGGTGTACACGAAGAGTTCACCCAGACACTCGAGCTGATTGGTGTCGGTTACCGTGCTACCAATCAGGGGCAGATCCTAGAGCTCTCGCTAGGCTTCACGCACGCCATCTATCTAGTACTTCCCAATGAGATCAAGATAGAGACGCAGATGGTGCGCAATCAGACCCCAAAGATCATCCTAAAGTCTTGCGACAAGCAGCTACTAGGACAGGTCTGTGCTAAGATTCGTTCATTCCGCAAGCCAGAGCCATACAAGGGCAAGGGTGTTCGCTTCCTCGGTGAGGAGGTACGCCGCAAGTCTGGTAAGACGGCTGGTAAGTAAGTCGTATCCACTATCTAAGTAAAGAGTCATATGAACAAGAAAGCACAAAGAAGAAAGCACATCAAGACACGTGTGCGTGGCAAGATAAGTGGTACACCCCAAAGACCACGTCTATCTGTATTCAGAAGCAATAAGCAGATCTACGCACAGGTCATTGACGATATAGAAGGACGCACCCTAGCAAGCGCCTCCTCACTCAAGATGGAGACCTCTGGAACTAAGAAAGAGGTAGCCGCTCAGGTAGGACAGGAGATAGCTCGTGTAGCTCTTGCTGCTGGTATTGATACCGTGGTTTTCGATCGTAATGGATATCTCTATCACGGTCGTGTCAAGGAGCTAGCAGATGCAGCTCGTACAGGAGGTCTCAAATTCTAAATCATAGAGCACATCATGGCAATAGCAACAAATAGAGTCACAGCTACCAATGATCTAGATCTTAAGGATCGCCTAGTAGCTATCAATCGAGTAACTAAGGTCACAAAGGGTGGTCGCACCTTTACCTTTGCAGCGATTGTTGTCGTCGGTAACGAGGATGGCGTCGTAGGCTATGGTATGGGTCGTGCCAGCGAAGTGCCCGCAGCCATCGCCAAGGGCGTAGAGGCTGCTAAGAAGAATCTCATACGTGTTCCCATCCACAACGGGACCATACCTCACGAGCAGATCGGTCGCTTCGGAGGTGCTCGCATCTTGCTGCGCCCAGCCTCTGCAGGTTCGGGAGTCATCGCAGGAGGTGCTATGCGTGCGGTACTAGACAGTGTAGGCGTTACCGATGTCTTGGCAAAGAGCCAGGGCTCAACAAACCCTCACAACCTCGTCAAGGCTACCATCGCAGCACTCGCTGAGCTACGTAGCCCCTTGATGGTTGCGCAGAGCAGAGGTATCTCTGTAGAGCGTGTGTTTAAAGGATAATCACCTAGACAAGTAAAGAGTATTATGGCAAAAATCAAAATCGAGCAAGTCCGTAGTCGCATACGGTGCAACAAGTCTCAGAAGCGCACCCTCGATGGTCTAGGTCTTCGCAAGATGCACCAGATTGTAGAGCATGAGGATACCCCTCAAATCAGGGGTATGGTGGCCAAAGTACACCACTTGGTTCAGGTCGTAGAGTAATAAAATATAGACAGATAATAGCAATGGACTTATCTACACTCAAGCCAGCCGAGGGCTCTGTTCACTCTCGTCGTCGTATCGGTCGTGGTCAGGGATCTGGCCGTGGTGGCACGTCTACACGTGGACATAAGGGAGCCAAGTCTCGCTCTGGATACAAGCATAAAGTCGGATTTGAGGGCGGTCAGATGCCTATACAGCGTCGTCTACCTAAGTTTGGCTTCAACAATATCAATAGGGTAGAGTATCGTCCTGTGAACCTAGCTGCTCTTGAGCAGTTGGCACAGAATACGGAGTTCTTCCCTAATCAAGCAGAGACAGCTGTCATTACTAAGGACAAGCTCGTCGAAGCAGGGCTAGCCTCACGTAATGAATCCGTAAAGATCCTAGCACAGGGCGAGCTGACACGACCCATACAGGTCGAGGCAGACGCATACTCAGCTCGTGCCAAGGAGCTCATCGAGGCTCAGGGAGGATCTATACTACAATAAGATAAGCTGATATGCGGTTAGTAGATACAATTAAGAATATATGGAAGATTGAGGATCTGCGTAAGCGGATTCTCATCACTATCCTGTATGTGGTTATATACCGACTAGGTAGCTTCGTCGTACTGCCAGGGGTCAATCCTGATACACTGACCAGTCTAGCTAGCCAGACCAGTGAAGGTCTGATGGCTCTGCTCAACATGTTTTCGGGAGGTGCCTTCTCCAATGCTTCGATATTTGCTCTAGGTATCATGCCTTACATCTCGGCAAGTATCGTCATGCAGCTGGCAGCGATTATCATTCCCTCCATGCAGAAGATGCAGCGTGAGGGTGAGAGTGGACGACGCAAGATCAATCAGTGGACACGCTACCTGACGGTGCTGATTCTATTGATTCAGGCTCCAGCCTATCTATTGAATCTAGACATGCAGCTACGCGCTGCTGGAGCGTCGCTACCTTCGGGCTTCATGTATCGTGTATTTGCTACCGTCATACTAGCAGCGGGCAGTATGTTTGTCCTTTGGCTAGGTGAGCGCATTACAGACAAGGGTGTCGGCAATGGTATCTCATTCATCATCCTTATCGGTATTATCGCTCGTCTGCCTCATGCGCTGATAGCGGAGTTTAACTACCGTCTCATCAGTGCTTCGGGAGGACTTGTAGCATTCCTTGCTGAGATCGTATTCCTACTGTTCGTTACGGCAGGAGCTATCCTACTGGTACAGGGTACACGCAAAGTGCCCGTGCAGTACGCCAAGCGTGTCGTGGGGAATAAGCAGTATGGAGGTGCACGTCAGTATATACCTCTCAAGGTAAATGCTGCCAACGTGATGCCTATCATCTTCGCTCAGGCGATCATGTTTATCCCCATCTCACTAGCTAGCTACTTCACAGGAGGCGATGGTACACCCTCGCGCTTTATCCAGGTATTGTCTGACAATACGAGCTTCTGGTACAACTTCATCTTTGCTACGTTGATCATCCTTTTCACCTACTTCTATACGGCGATTACGATCAACCCCACACAGATGGCCGATGACCTCAAGCGCAACAATGGATTCATCCCAGGTGTCAAGCCTGGACGTAGCACGCGAGACTACCTCGACGGTATCATGGATCGTATCACACTACCAGGAGCATTCTTCCTCGCACTGGTTGCTATCATGCCAGCCTTTGCTCAGATCTTGGGTATAAGTTCGGCATTTGCACAGTTCTTCGGAGGTACATCACTGCTGATCCTCGTAGGTGTGGTCCTAGATACACTACAGCAAGTCGAGAGTCACCTACTGATGCGTCACTACGATGGTCTACTGAAGAGTGGACGTATCAAGGGACGTACGGGATCCGTATCAGCATATTGATACTCCTTACAGTAGTGTTGTTTCATTTGAATATATTCAAGTAGATGATTTACCTAAAGACATCAGAGGAGATAGAGCTGATGCGCGTGGCCAACAGACTCGTTGGAGAGACCTTGGGTGAGGTGGCAAAGCACATTGCTCCTGGGGTTACGACCAAGCATCTAGACACGATCGCCTATACCTTTATATGTGATCACGGAGCTACTCCTGCGTTCTTAGGTTATGGAGGCTTCCCCGCTAGTATCTGTACCTCGATCAATGATCACGTGGTACATGGTATCCCTTCGGATCGAGAGATACTTCGCGAGGGAGACATCATCTCCGTAGATTGTGGTACGCATATCAACGGCTTTACAGGCGACAGTGCTTATACCTTTGCTGTAGGAGAGATCGATCCCGAGGTGGAGCGTCTACTGACGGTCACTCGTGACTCCCTCTACCTAGGCATCAAGCAAGCTGTCGAGGGGCACAACGTGGGGCATATCGGAGCCGCCGTCCAGCGCCACTGTGAAGCTCATGGGTATGGTGTCGTCCGTGAGTTGGTCGGACATGGTATCGGGCATGCGATGCACGAAGATCCCAACGTCCCCAACTACGGTTATCCTGGAGTTGGACCCAAGCTACGAGCAGGTATGTGTATTTGTATCGAGCCTATGGTGACGATGGGACGTCGCAAGGTCGTCTTTGAGTCTGATGGATGGACTGTCCGCACGCATGACGGCAAGCCTGCAGCGCACTTTGAGCACTGCCTCGCCATTATGCCAGATGGTCAAGCACCCCAGATCCTCTCTACATACGAGTATATCAAAGAAGTATTAGGCACACGAGAGTTTTAATATGGCCAAGCAAACAGCTATTGAGCAGGATGGAGTCGTCCTAGAGGCACTGAGCAATGCAATGTTCAAGGTACAGCTCCAGAACGGACATATCATCACGGCACACATATCGGGCAAGATGCGTATGCACTTCATCCGTATCCTGCCAGGAGACAAAGTCAAGGTAGAGATGTCTCCGTACGACCTCACACGTGGTCGCATCTCCTATAGATACAAGTAATCAAGTCATAGCGACAATCAGAATAAGAGCATACTATGAAAGTCAGAGCATCAATCAAAAAGCGATCAGAAGACTGTAAGATCGTCAGACGCAAAGGTCGTCTGTACATCATCAATAAGAAGAATCCTAAGTTCAAGCAGCGTCAAGGATGAGCTTAGGGATGAAGCTCCGCACATCACTTAGGATGACGGAGAGTCAGCTTATCACGCAACAAACATCACACAGTATATAGAGTATGGCAATAAGAATCGTCGGCGTCGATCTGCCGCAAAACAAGAGAGGTGAGATAGCCTTGACCTATATATATGGTATAGGTCGTAGCAGCGCTGCTCGCATCTTGGATGCTGCAGGGGTCGATCGCAACATCAAGGTCCAGGATTGGACAGATGATCAAGCTGCAGCTATCCGTGAGCAGATCTCCAATGGCTACAAGGTCGAGGGTGATCTACGCAGCGAGACACAGCTCAACATCAAGCGTCTCATGGACATCGGTTGCTACCGAGGCATCAGGCATCGTATCGGTCTCCCACTACGTGGTCAGAGCACCAAGAACAATGCCCGTACACGTAAGGGTAAGCGCAAGACAGTCGCTGGTAAGAAGAAGGCAACTAAGTAATAGAACCACCTTATGGCAAAGAAAACCGTAACAAAAAAGAGAGCAGTCAAGGTCGATGCCCAGGGGCAGGCGCACATACACTCTTCTTTCAATAACATCATCATCACCCTTACCAATAGTGAGGGACAGGTCATCAGCTGGTCATCAGCTGGTAAGATGGGATTCCGTAGCTCTAAGAAAAACACCCCCTATGCTGCTCAGCTCGCAGCTCAAGACTGCGCTAAGACAGCATTTGATCTAGGGCTACGTAAGGTCAAGGCTTATGTCAAGGGCCCCGGCAACGGTCGTGAGTCCGCTATCCGCACCATCCACGGTGCTGGTATCGAGGTGACAGAGATCATCGACGTCACACCACTACCACACAACGGCTGCCGTCCTCCTAAGAGACGTAAGGTCTAGTTGCTACAAGTATAGAGATCACAGCTACCTAGAGAGCAGGCACACCGACCTGGTAGAGATAGAGAGGAGAGACCACATCTGGACTCGATCCCACTTAATCTACAGATAGACTGCACAGTCAGTCCGTGGTGTAGCTTGCGACATGGCAAGCTCTACAGATAGGTCTCAGCTTAGACATAGCCTCAAGATAGTGACTCTGTAAGTCGACAGGCGTAGTGTGAGATTGATGCGGTTGCTCATGTACTTTCCCTCTTATTCTAATCGCATCGCGGCTGCTCTATATGCGCCGTTACTTCTAGACTTACTACTTGAGATATGATTTCAGCCTTGACCACCACACAGCAGAGAGTGGCACATATGTCCTCGAGCATCCTGTAGAGCAGATGTATGGTGTAGCATTAAAATGAAATAGAACAATGGCAAGATATATTGGTCCTAAGTCCAAGATCGCACGAAAGTTTGGTGAGCCCATCTTTGGTGCAGACAAAGTCCTGAGCAAGAAAAACTATCCTCCAGGTCAGCACGGCAACAACCGTCGTCGCAAGCAGAGCGAGTATGCGCTCCAGCTCCGCGAGAAGCAGATGGCTAAGTACACCTACGGGGTCCTAGAGCGTCAGTTCCGCAATCTCTTTGAGAAGGCACAGCGCACCTCAGGCATCACGGGTGAGATACTTCTACAACTCCTCGAGTCTCGTCTAGACAACGTAGTCTTCCGTCTAGGCATTGCTCCCACACGTGCAGCTGCACGTCAGCTCGTCTCTCACCGTCACATCGTTGTCGATGGTGAGGTGGTCAACATCCCCTCCTACACGCTCAAGCCTGGACAGATCGTCGGTGTACGTGAGCGTGACAAGTCTATGGAGGTCATTGCGGACTCTCTCGCTGGATACAATCATAGCAAGTATCCATGGCTAGAGTGGGATGCACGCACCTACAGCGGTAAATACCTCAACGTACCTACACGTGAGGAGATACCCGAGCCCATCAAGGAGCAGCTCATCGTCGAATTGTATTCTAAGTAACCCTCTCACTCTATGGCAATATTAGCATTTCAACAACCTGACAGTGTCCTCATGCTGGACGCTTCGGATCACTACGCCAAGTTTGAATTTAAGCCTCTAGAGCCAGGCTATGCTATGACTATTGGCAACGCCTTGCGGCGCATCCTCCTCTCATCACTAGAGGGGTATGCAATAGCTTCTATCCGTATCGAAGGTGTAGAGCATGAATTTGCTACTATTCCAGGGGTATTGGAAGATGTAACCCATATCATACTCAACCTCAAGCAGATCAGATTTAGAGCTACTGTAGAGGATCCCCAGGAGGAGACCATTACGCTTCATGTCACGGGTCGTAACTCCTTTAAGGCTGGTGACCTCAATAAGGTCTTGACTAGCTACAAGGTGCAGAACCCCGACCTAGTCATCTGCAATCTTGCTGAGGACGCAGACTTCACGATAGAGATACGCATCAACAAGGGTCGTGGCTACGTCGTCTCCGAGGAGAACCGCCGCGAGGACGATCCCGTCAATACACTCCCCATCGATGGTATCTACACCCCGATTCGCAAGGTCAATCAGACTACCGAGGCATATCGTGTAGATCAGCGCACTGACTACGAGAAGCTCGTCTTAGAGATTGAGACCGATGGCACCATCCACCCACGGGAGGCGCTACGGGAGGCTGCTAAGATCTTGATCTCGCACTTCGCTCTCTTTACGGATAAGGAGTTTGAGGTCGAGCTCCCCGAGGAGGAGCCCGAGCAGCTCTTGGACAATCAGATGATGAAGGTTCGCTCCCTGTTGATGACAGACCTAGCTACGACAGATCTCTCTGTCCGTGCGCTCAACTGTCTCAAGGCTGCGGGCATCTCTACGATTGCAGACCTGCTGAGTAGAGATCGTGAGGAGCTCTTGAAGATCAAGAACTTCGGCAAGAAGTCGCTCGTAGAGATCGAGCAGTTCTTGACAGATCAGAAGCTAGACTTTGATATGGATCTCTCACCCTATAGATTAGATAACGATTAATCCCTCTTATGAGACACAATAAGAAATTCAACCATCTAGGCCGCACCAAGGCGCATCGTGAGGCTATGCTTGCCAACATGGCTAGCTCGCTCATCATGCACAAGCGGATCAATACGACAGTGGCCAAGGCTAAGGAACTGCGTAAGTTCGTCGAGCCTATTATTACCACGGCAAAAAACGACACCACTCCATCTCGTCGTCTAGCCTTCAGCTACCTGCGTGACAAGGAGGCAGTCAAGGAGCTCTTCGGCACCGTCGCTGACAAGGTCGGCGATCGTCCTGGAGGTTACACACGTATCCTACGTACAGGGCTACGTCTTGGCGACAACGCCTCTATGTGCTTTATCGAGCTTGTAGACTTCAACGACAACATCACCAAGAGCGCCTCTGCACCTAAGAGTGAGGGCAAGAAGCGCACACGTCGTTCACGTCGTGCTAGCGGTGCTACTAAGGCTGCTGCCCAGGAGGCTCCAGCTACAGAGGCACCCGCACAGGCTGAGGAGCCCGCACAGGAGTAGTTCACTAGGAGCATTGACGAGATACAGTCACACATAGTTCGCTCCTACGAGGAGAGACTCTATGTCGCCTGTGAGGGCTGACAAAGCCCTCAGTCACTCGTCTTTGCTTTACAAAACAAATAGGAGAGGGAGTGTCGAGCAATTAGCTCGGCGCTCCCTCTAGTCATGTATGACGGGCATGTCAGACATCTGTGGAGACTGTAGCAAAAGTCAACAGTCTCACAGTCTTGCTTGCAAGATTGTCCTGACTCGGTGTGGGGCTCCTGCTCCCCAGTCGTTCAGAGAGTATCGACCTCGCCGATGACTAACTAATAGTTCCGTCCTCCTCCGTTACTTGACGCGGAGGCTGATTGCTCCGAAGAAGATGAGCGCAAAGAGTCCCGCTTACTTTCGTTACTTGACGCGGAGATTGAGCGTTTCCGTTAGGTAGGCGACCTCTTTGTAGTGCTCCTTGTAGTAAGTCGCACGCTCCTGAGCTGTCGAGGCATGTTGCGTCTGCTCCACAGCTGCGACCTCAGTCGTCAGGGTCAGGTGATCGTTGTGTAGCTTCTCCTTGAGATAGCGAAGTAGAGAGCGCTGGATCCGCTCGAACGACTCTAGCTGTATGTTGCTTACGAGTGAGAGCTTTAGCTCATGAGGCGGTTGTAGCTCTGGAGTGACCGTGTGAAGTAGTTGGGAGAGATAAGCCTCCTCCGCGAGCTCCTCGTCGGCGTAGGTGAGCCACCACTTGAGTAGTGCCTCGGGCGTGACAGGCTCGTCACGTTGCTCTGAGGCCGTGGTAGCGCTCTCGTCCTCAGCCTTACTAGAAGCTGCTTGTGCGGAGAGCGACTCCTCCGCCTGACGCTTGAGTGCCGATATGCGTAGTGAAGAGGCCTTGGGAGTGTACTGCTTAGGTTGGCTAGTGGCTACCTGAGGACTCTTTTTTTTTTCGTCCTGCGTAGGCGTAGCTGCAGAAGGCGTAGGCATAGCTGTCGAAGGCTTAGGCGTAGCCGCAGGAGGTGCCTGATAAGTAGCCTGCGGCGCTTGGACGCTACTCTCTTGTGGCGCTGGAGTTGCTGGAGCTGCCGTTGGGGGAGCGACCGTAGCATTCTTAAAGGCGCCACACATCTCAGAGATCCCCATGAAGGTCAGCTCCACCAGTAGGCGCTTAGCCTGTGACGAACGGTAGTTGCGCTCGCAGGAGACCAACTTAGAGATAGACTTGTAGAGAAAGAGCGGATGGATCTGCTGCGCTAGCGTGGCAAAGCGCTCCGCATGTACGCCCGTATAGGGGAAGAGTTGCATCGTCTCAGGGGTGCGAGCCACCAGCAGATTGCGCATGAAGTCCGCCAAGCCGATGATCAACTGTCGCATAGCTACTCCCTTACCGAGGAGCTCGTCGAGGAGTAGGAGCGTGCGCTTGTAGTCACCACTGTATAGGTAGGTGGTGAAGTAAAAGTAGTACTCGTCATCTAGTATGTTGAGCGTCTGTAGCGTCTGCTCGTAAGAGATGACCCCGTCCTGCGCTGTGCTAGCCAAGCGGTCAAAGAGTGAGAGCGCATCGCGCATACCGCCATCGGCAATGCGTGCGATCGTGTCAAAAGAGCGAGGATCGTACTGCAATCCCTCCGCATCAGCCACACGGCGTAGTTGCTCCGCAATCTGCTCCGGCGGTATCGGCTTGAAGTCGTACACCTGACAGCGTGAGAGGATCGTGGGGAGTACCTTGTCCTTTTCGGTTGTGGCTAGGATAAAGACCACATAGCCAGGGGGCTCCTCAAGGGTTTTGAGAAAAGCGTTGAAAGCGCCCGACGAGAGCATATGCACCTCATCGATGATGTAGACCTTGTACTTGCCCTGCTGTGGACGTATGTAGACATCCTCGTTGAGACGACGTATATCGTCCACCGAGTTGTTGGAGGCAGCATCCAGCTCGTATATGTTGAACGCCCGCTGATGCAGCGCTGCCTGACAGTTAGCGCATACGCCACACGCCTCTCCCTGCGGGGTGAGTTGCTCACAATTGATCGTACGGGCTAGGATACGTGCTGCAGACGTTTTGCCCACACCGCGAGGCCCGCAGAAGAGGTATGCGTGAGCTATCTTGCCCTGCTGGATAGCACTCTTGAGCGTGAGGCAGATAGCCTCCTGCCCGAGCATCTCGTCGAATGTCTGCGGGCGGTACTTACGCGCTGATACTATAAAGTTATCACTCATCTCCTTCTGGTTTATTTTCGTCCGTATGCGTCTTCTCGTAGCGCTCCTGCTCTGACTTATTTAGGGCTGAGAGTCCGCTGTTCTGTACGATTTGAGAGAGTCGCTCGAGGGACTTCGTCTCTTGATGATCCGTAGAGGCGGACGGCTTAGCCTTTGACCCAGGCACGTAGTCATGACGGTATAGGTTGATAAAAAGCACAATCAGAGAGAGGATCAGTGGCCCGAAGATGACTCCCCAGAAGCCAAAGAGCGATAGTCCGATGAAGACCCCGAAGATGGTGATCAGCGGGTGAATGTTTGCCATCTGCTTCTGTAGTAGTAGTCGAGCCACATTGTCCACACCGCCGATGACGATGAAGCCGTAGGCTCCTAGGAGGATAGCGTTGAGCCAGTCCCCGTTGATCCCCATGATGATAGCCATCGGCACCCACACGATCATCGTGCCCAGCACGGGGATGATCGTCGTAAAGGTGGTCAGCACGGCAAAGAGTAGCGCATTCTCCACTCCAAATATGAGGTAGCCTATATAGGCAAAAACGCCTTGTACGAGCGCTAGGACTGGGATGCCGATAGCGTTGCTCTTGACGATGCTGATCGTCTCGCTGGAGACCGTCCTCTTATTCTTCCCCGTGAAGGGGAGTAGCTCCTCTACAGCAGACTCAAAATGGTCATACCCTCGTAGCATGAAGTAGAGGAGGAAGAGGATGATGAAGGCATTTAGAAAAAACGAAGACATTCCCTGTAGCAAGCCTTTTACCAAAGAGGTCGAGACGCTCGTCAGCTTCTGCAAGTTTTCTTCGCTCCATAGCTCTATACCAAAGCGATCCTCTACCTGCTGGATCATCTCCTGAGCTTGCGTCGTCAGCACATTGAGCGACTCTGGGTCAAAGGTGGAGAAGAGGTCAATGAGCATCAAGACGATCCCCAGTATAGGTATCAGAAAGAAGAAGATAGCCTCCACAGTCAGTAGCGAAGCAGCCCAGCTGCGCCCCCAGTGCTTGCGCTCCACGAGCCACTTCATCTGGCCTCTCAGCAGGACGTAGATGGTTAGAGCACCCAGCACGCCACTCATATAGGGTAGGGCATGCTTGCCGATGATCAGGAGCAGTACGAGGATGAGCGTGATGAGGGAGGTGCGAGGCGTCCAGAAGGAGACCTTGTATACAGGCTCTCCGAGCTTCGTACGGCTATGGGTCAACTCGTCAGGTGTGGCCTGTCTGGAGCCCTTCGTTTCGGACGGTTGGATGGCTGAGTCGCTAGAGGCTTTGTTACTTGTCATAGAGCAGGGATGCGTTTCTTATGAGAACTATCTTGAGGAATGATGCTGAGACGAATTAGAGACTGTTGCATAAAGGCGAATCGCTGTGTTGCTTTCGGGATTCGGCTTCGGTCACATACGGAGGTATGCTCCCTTCAGACCTCACCCTCAGCGCCTTGCGCTTCATCCTTTCTGCAAAGTCTGGACAATCTTGCTTGCAAGATTGTGAGACTGTTGACTTTTGCATCAGTCTCGAATTAAGTCTCACCCAAAGGTACGAAAAAAGAAGTTAGAGATCCTCGCTCTAGACGCAAAAAAGAGTGACTCACACGACCGTGTAAGTCACTCTTGCAGTAGGTCTAACGACCCTAGTCGGGATGACTGGATTCGAACCAGCGACCTCACGCCCCCCAGACGCGCACTCTAACCGGACTGAGCTACATCCCGTATTTCGAGAGGCAAAGGTACAACTTATTTTTGGACTAGACAAACTGATATAGAGATTAGAGGTTAGAAATTAGAGGTTAGAGATTAGAATTTCGGGCTGCACGTATCCGATAGCTCCGATCGTTCTGATAGCTCCGATCGTTCCGATAGCTCCGATCTCTATTTGTTCTAACCTCTAATCTCTAACCTCTAATTTCTAATCTCTCCCCTCGGTAGGAAATCCGAAATCTCTAGCGAGCAAACGAAAAATCTCCACGGAACCGGGAAATAAAAGTTCGGAAGAATGAAATGAAACTTCGGAAGAAGCAAATCAAAGTTCGGAAGAATTTTTTTATTCCTCCGTGGCGGATTCCCATTTTCTACCGAGGCAATTTCGATTTCCTCGGAGGTGTGCTGTCGGGGTCATCGAAGTGCGTCGGAGTGCCTCGGGGAGTTAGAGGTTAGAAATTAGAGGTTAGAGGGTAGAGATTAGACGAGTAGCGTCGTGAGATTTGACAAGGCGCTACTTGTGAGTTGTGGGGTGTGGAGGGGTGAGATGTTCCTTTTTTCACTACCTTTGTATGGGAGGTTATATATGGTTAAGAGCATTGGCCCCCGGACCTCCGATATTCAACTAAGGACTAGGTAAATATGGCAAAGAAAAATGAGAGGACTGTCGTCACTCCTCCTATTACAGATGTCGCAGCGAAAATGAAGGCGCTGGAGACTACCATGGGACGTATACAGAAGCAGTTTGGCAAGGGCGCTATCATGAATATGGCGGATGATGCCGTGGAGGATGTGAGTGTGATCCCCTCGGGGAGCTTGACGCTTGACATAGCTCTCGGTGTCGGGGGCTACCCTCGTGGACGTATCATTGAGATCTTTGGCCCAGAGTCTTCGGGTAAGACGACGCTGGCTATCCACGCTATCGCCGAGGCGCAGAAGCTGGGCGGTATCGCTGCGATCATTGATGCGGAGCACGCTTTTGATCCGACCTATGCACAGGCTCTAGGAGTGGACATTAGCCGCCTGTGGATCTCTCAGCCTGATGATGGTGAGCAGGCGCTAGACATTGCGGAGCAACTGATTCGTTCGTCAGCGGTGGATATTCTTGTAGTGGACTCGGTAGCTGCTCTGACTCCGAAGGCGGAGATAGAGGGCGAGATGGGGGACACGCAGGTGGGTCTACACGCTCGTCTCATGTCTCGTGCTATGCGCAAGATCACTGCTGCTGTGAGTCGCTCTAAGACTTGCTGTATCTTTATCAATCAGCTACGTATGAAGATCGGTAATGGCTACAGCCCTACGGGCCCTAGCGAAGTGACGACGGGTGGTAATGCGCTTAAGTTTTACTCCTCTGTGCGCCTAGACATACGTGCCTACAAGCAGATTAAGAAGGGCGACGATGTGGTCGGCAAGGTGACGAGTGTGCGTGTGGTCAAGAACAAGGTGGCTCCGCCTTTCCGTCGTGCTCAGTTTGACATACTCTTCGGTCAGGGCATTAACCGTGTAGGCGAGATCATCGATGCGGCTACCGACATGGGCATCCTCAAGAAGAGTGGCTCGTGGTTCTCCTATCAAGGCAATAACATAGGTCAAGGCCGTGATGCGGTCAAGGAGCTCTTGGATGACAATCCTGAGCTGGCCGACGAAGTGGCTCAGCAGGTGATGGATCAGCTGGCTCATGAGGGTAAGCTGCATCTCTCGCAAGATGCTGACGAAGGTGAGGAGGGCGAAGCCCCAGATACGACGGATCAGCTGGTCGACGAAGACTTTGATATATAATAGATAGTCTGAGGGGCGTAGGGTGCGTAACTCGCTAGTGATCACACCCTAAGCGTCTCTCTAGACTTGCGCTCGCTGGCAAAGGCTGGCGCTAGGCTCTCACAAGTGAACATCAAACTCTAAAGCATAGTTATCATGACAGCTCTACAGATACCCAAAGGATGGCAACGACTTACAGATCGTACAGACGAGGCATACACACCAGAACGCATCTCAGTGCTCCGTGAGGACGAGATCTTTGTCTTCGGGAGCAATCTGCTGGGACACCATATGGGAGGTGCAGCACGTACTGCTCGGCGCGTCTTTAACGCAGAGATGGGTGTCGCCGAGGGTTTGACTGGACAAGCTTATGCCCTGCCGACGCTGGGTGAGGATATGCGACAGGTGCCTCCAGAGGCGCTACGTGCTAGCTTGGAGCGCTTGCTACGCTTTGCTCTAGAGCATCCGAAGCTTACCTTCTACCTTACGGAGGTAGGGTGTGGTATCGCTGGGTGGTCTATTGAAACTGTGAGAGACTTACTATGGGAGGCTGTGCGTGAGCTCTCGAAGGAGGCTTATGAGCTACGAGCTGTGCCAGCTAATCTCTTGATTCCACAACGGTTTAGTTAGTCCGCCGTGACGCTTTCCGTCTCTAGTGAGCAGTACACGCGATGGTGTGCTGAGACACCTTCGCTACCACTCTATGCGCAGCCCTGGTGGCTATGCGCAGCTTCGGGGAGGAAGGATCTGTCGGTGCTCTCTACAGCAGGGGCTAAGGAAGGCGCTCCGACACTGGTGTGGCCTCTCTTTATGCCTACGCAACGGCACCTGATCGTGCCTCCTTACTGTCAGTTTGCGGGGCCACTGAGTGATCGTTCGGGAGCAGTGGGGGAGGATCCTTTTGATCGAGATCGATACATTGCTCACCTCGCCGCTATGAAAGCGCTTAGCGAGGCGCTCCCCTCATCACTACATTATATAGAGGCGCACTTACCGCTCGACTATTGGGACTGGCTCCCGTGTGAGACGCCTGCGGGAGCCTGGCGTAGCTCGGTCGCCTATACGCATCTTCTAGACTTGGCGCAAAGGTCACCCCAAGAGCTGTACAATAGTTTGATCCAGCGAAAGGTGCGTCGCGCCACTGCCTTAGGTTTACGAGAACTTTGGGCTGAGGAGACGAATGTGGCAACTTGTGCGGAAATGCTGGTGGAGCTCTGTCGCAAGAGCTTGCAGCGTAGCGGTGGAGATCGTCTCTGCGCCTCCTCGCTGAGGCGCCTGGTGACGGCTGCTGTGGCACATCGGCAGGGTGCCGTCCTGCTTCTGCTCTCACCACAGACGGAGGAGCCTGTGGCTGGAGCTTTTGTGGCGTATCATGCTGGCACTGCCTATTACATTGCGGGGGGGCAGGATAGGACGCCTGAGGGCGAGGATGCGATGGCTCTACTACTGGATAGGCTCATCGTATGGAGCCGAGAGGCGGGGTGTCACACCTTTGACTTTGAGGGGTCGATGCAGGCAGGCATCGCCTTCTTCTTTCGCAGCTTCGGAGCTGTGCCACACCCTTACCTGCGCCTGCAGGCAGGGCGTCAGACGCTGCCCATGCGTCTGCAATTGCGTCGGTACTATCTACGGTATCTCTATTGACTATTCTATATGCGACACTACGAGGCGACAGAATATATCCTCTCCTTCCTACTCGGAGATGCGATCCCGCTCGACATCTCGGGCAAGATCCGCATCTCGCGTCACGCTCAGATGCAGCGCTCTCCGGACTACGTCGCCTACTGCCGGCCTGAGGAGGCGAAGCCGTATCATCGTGTGGTGATCGTTCCGTCGGGCTTCTTTGACTATGAGCAGTACGGGCGTGCCGAGTCAATGCCTACACTGCCTCTTGCTGAGTGGCATGGGATGCCGCTACTCTTTGGGGAGCCTCGCGAGGAGAGCTTAGAGACGCCTTATGGCACACGTCTTATTATCTACGCAGACCTCGTGGCGAGTAGCTACTTCCTACTGTCTCGCTACGAAGAAATGTACTATCGTAAGCGGAGGGATCAGCATGGTCGCTTCCCAGGACGGGAGTCGCTGGGCTATCGTGCGGGCTTTCTGGAGCGTCCACTGGTGGATGAGTATGCTGCGGAGCTACGACGACTGATGAGTGAGATAGGTCTGGCGGTACAGCCGATGGAGCCCGGCTTTAGCTCGGTGTCGCTCACACATGATCTAGACCAACCCTACTACAGCTCGGGTGTGCGGGGCTTCCTGCGCCTCCTCCTCAAGGAGCGTCTCTCGCTACGAGCCGCTTATCGCAATACGTTCTCGCGGGCTAGTGAGGATCTCTTCTTTAGCTATGGTCGCTTCCTAGATTGGAATGTGGAGACACAGCGTAAGTGTGCTAGCCCTGTGCGAACGATCTTTTTCATCAAAACTCCTAGTCCGCATCCACTGGACAAACCAAACTACACGCTACGCAATCATAAGATAGCAGCCATCATGCGGTTGGCACGGAGACGCAAGGTAGAGTTTGGACTCCATCTAAATCTCTACTGCTCGGAGCATCCAGATGCGGTGGAAGCGGCTAAGGAAGAGCTGGAGAAAGAGCTGGGCGAGCCCGTAACCTGCTCTCGTCATCACTACCTAGCAGTGCGTGAGCCTGAGGACTACAATGCACTCCTCGGGGCTGGCATCTATCATGACTACTCCATGAGCTACGCTGATGTGGCGGGCTTTAGGCTGGGTACGTCGCGTCCTGTGCGCTTTATCAATCCTCAGAGCATGGTGGTCACGGACTTGATCCTGCACCCGCTCACGGTGATGGACTACACGCTACATGATGAGAAGTATATGCACCTCGACTATGCAGAGGCTGAGCGGGTGGCTCTGGCAATGATCGATCAGACGTATCGGTATCATGGCGAGGTGACGCTACTCTTTCACAATGAGAACCTGCTGCTAGACGATCCGCACATTTACCACACACGTCTCTACCGAGCTTTGTTGCGACAGATCATCAAGCTCTCGCCTGCGACGGACATCGTTGGGCTATAGTCCTTGCGCTCCTATGCTTCCTCACCGTATCCTGCTACTGACCGATCTGCTGCCCCCGCAGTTTGCGCCTCGCATCACGGCACTCCTGCAGCGCCTCCCCCAGCAAGAGTGGCAGGTGGACGTGGTGAGCGAAGAGATCAGAGGGGATCACCAAGGCTCTCACGGCTCTGTGGAGCGCACGAGTAGTTTGCCTGCACACCGTCTAGAGCGTGTGCCATTAGCTCCCAAGAGGGGAAGGTCGCTCTATGCGCTCGCTGATGCGCTCTGGCAGGTGAAGAGCAGGCGCTTCGTACGGCACTTGCGTCAGCATTACGACTTGACACAATACGAACTAATCGTGGGAATGAGCTATCGCACCTTCCCGCTCCCAGCTGTCGCTCGCTTGGCGCGGCAAACGGGGTTACCCGCTGTGATGGACTGCCGAGACATCGTCGAGGAGTACACACCCGAAGGATTTCTCCCAGCACCGCTACCACGCTGGTTGCCTTTACGCCGAAAGCTCTACAGCTGGCTTCGAGCTCGCTTCATCAAAGCTCGAACAAAAGCTTTGCGCCAAGCTTCCGCCATCGTGACTGTCTCCGAGTGGCACCGCAATCAGTTGCAAGAGCTCCATCCAGAGCAACGAGTCCTCTGCATACCGAATGGATATGATGAGGGACTCTTCGTCGCACAGCCTGAGCAGTCTCCACAGCTACCACTACGCATCGTCTATATGGGACGCTTGCTCTCGCTAGAGATGCGGGACCCGACGTTGCTTCTAGAGGCGCTACAAGAGGAGGCGCTAGACAAGTGGGTCCAGCGTGGAGCTGTCGAGGTGCATTGGTATTGTGACAACGCTTCGCAGCAGCTCCTTGAGCAACTCCTAGAAGCGTACCCTCCTAGTGTACGAGCTGCGCAGCACTTTCACGCGATGGTGCCTTACGCTGAGGTGCCGAAGCTACTGGCTCAGGCCGATATGCTCCTTCTCTTAGGCCGTCGTGAGCAACCTGAGGGACCACACGGGATGGTGACGACCAAGCTCTTTGAGGCGATGGCGATGCGTCGGCCTATCCTGATGGTGGAGAGCGACGAAAGCGTTGTGGCGCAGATCCTCCGAGCGCATGGCGGAGCGCTCGCTGCTACCGATGTAGCGCAGGTCGTAGCGTTTGTCGCACATCACTTGGAGCGTCTAGAGCGTGGCGAGGCGCTACCGAGAGAGACCTTTACCGACCACTATCAGCAGTACACACGTGAGGCGATGGCGGAGGCTTTTGTGCAGCTCTTCCGTACGCTCGTCTGAGTGCTTTCTTTTTCTCTAGAGCTACTAAACGAATCAAGCCCAGCAAACGAAGAGTCTGCTGGGCTTGATCTGTATAGGCGGACAGCCTATGCGATACGTATTAGAAGTTTTCTGCCATTGGTTCAAAGAACTCCTGTGGGTGAGCACAAGCGGGACACTTAGCGGGTGCCTTCTTTGCCTTGACCACGAAGCCGCAGTTACGGCACTGCCAGTAGATCTCCTCGTCACGCTCGAAGTACTTGCCAGACTCGACACGCTCTAGGAGCTTGAGGTAGCGCATCTCGTGCTGATGCTCAGCCTTGGCTACGTTGCGATAGACGGCAGCAATTTCTTTAAATCCCTCCTCGTCTGCGATGTCAGCGAACTCAGGATACATCTCCTCAGCCTCGCAGTGCTCACCAGCAGCTGCAGCCTTGAGGTTCTCAGCAGTGGTGCCGATGACACCAGCAGGGAAGGCTGCGGTGATCTCTAGCTCACCACCCTCGAGGAACTTGAAGAAGCGCTTAGCGTGCTCCTTCTCCTGATCAGCAGTCTCTAGGAAGACAGCCTCGATCTGACGATATCCCTCCTTGCGAGCTACTCCGGCGAAGTATGTATAGCGATTTCTAGCTTGAGACTCTCCAGCAAATGACTTGAGGAGGTTCTGTTCGGTACGTGTACCTTTGATTGATTTTGTACTCATATATAGGTATTCTAAAAGGTTAAGCGGTTTTATTACCACCACAAAGATACCTATTTATTGTGAGCTATGCAAATCTTGTGCGCCTCTATCAGAGAGATTTGCGGAAAAGAGTATCTTTGTCTTCACCTGAATCAACCTTTTTAGAGAGACTTGAGATAAGATATGCACGAATTGATTTGTCCGAATTGCAATAAGCCGTTTAGTATTGACGAGCGTGGCTATGCGCAGCTCCTAGAGCAGGTGCGTGGCGAGGCTTTTGACAAGGAGCTTGCTGAGCGGATCGCGCTTGTAGAGGAGCGGAGCCGACAGGGGCAGCAGCTCGCCGTGGCGCAGGCTGAGGCGACACTCAAGGAGCGCTTGGCACAGCGAGACACCGAGCTGGCACAGCTCCAGAGCAGACTAGACGCTATGGGAGAGAAGAGCCAAGCGGAGCTACGACTAGCGCTGGCAGACAAGGAGAAAACGATAACGGAGCTCCACGCAGAGCTGGCGCAGCAAGAGAGCTTGCGGGATAACGAACGCCTGAAAGCCCAGGCTGAGAGCCAGAAAGCGCTACAAGCTAAGGAGCAGGAGATCGTCGTGCTACGATCTCAGGCGGAGCTGCAGAGTAAGGAGGCTCAGCTAGAGCTTAGCCGGCTGCAGGAGCAGCACAAGGAGCAGGAGGAGAGACTGAAGGAGCAGGTGAGCTTTTACAGAGATCTCAAGGCGCGTCTCTCCACCAAGATGATAGGCGAGACACTGGAGCAGCACTGCGCTCTAGAGTTTGAGCAGAAGCTGAGGACCTTTTACCCCTATGCTTACTTTGAGAAGGACAATGAAGTGGTCGGTGGCACCAAGGGGGACTTTATCTTTCGCGACTATGCGGGAGAGGGCGAGCCTGAGTACATCTCCATCATGTTTGAGATGAAAAACGAGGCTGACGAGACAGCTACGAAGCATCGCAACGAGGACTTTCTCAAGAAGCTGGACGAGGATCGTCGCAAGAAAGGGTGCGAGTATGCCGTCCTCGTGTCGCTCCTAGAGCCCGACAACGAGCTCTACAACGGGGGCATCGTGGACAAGTCGCACCGCTACGAGAAGATGTATGTGATCCGCCCCCAATTCTTCGTACCGCTGATCACGCTCCTGGTCTCTGCCTCACGTAAGAGCCTCGATATACGGAAGCAACTCTTTGAGGCGCAGCAACAATCCATCGATATCACACACTTTGAGGAGGATATAGAGGAGTTCAAGGACAAGTTCGGGCGTAACTATCGCCTAGCGAGCGATAAGTTTAAGAAAGCAATCGAAGAGATCGACAACTCAATCAAGCATTTGCAAAAGATCAAGGACAATCTCATCGGCAGCGAAAACAACCTGCGCCTAGCTAACGACAAGGCGGAGGGGCTAACCATTCGCAAGCTCACCTACAAGAATCCGACGATGCAGGCTAAGTTCAAGGCACTCAAAGCGCTTGATCAGTCGTCGGAGGATTAACCTAGCAACGGAAGGTCGGGACGTGTGAGGTAGTCGGCGACAACGATAGGGTAGTAGGTGTGCTCGAGGCGATGAATGCGCTCAGCGAGCGTGTCAACCGTGTCATCGGGGTGGACCGCTAGGCGCACCTCGCAGAGCGTCGAGCCACGATCGTACTCGCCATCGATGAGGTGGATCGTGATGCCACTCACTTTGCAGTGCTCCTCGAGAACGCGCTCGTGGACACGGTCGCCATACATTCCCTTGCCCCCATAGTCTGGTAGGAGCCCTGGGTGGATATTGAGGATGCGCCGAGGGAAAGCTCGTAGCAAGCTCTCTGGCACCAAGCCGAGGAAGCCTGCGAGGACGATAGCTGTCACCTGATATTGCTCTCGGAGTTGCTCGGCAAAGGCAACGTCCGCCATCTCTTTGCGCTGGAAGACGAGAGAGCGTACACCTAGTCTCTCAGCACGCTGGAGGACTCCGGCGTGAGGATTGTCAGTTGCTATGAGCGCGACGGAAATGTCGTCTATATTTGTGAGGTAGTGGACGAGAGCTTCAGCATTTGTTCCATTGCCCGAGGCGAATATTGCTATGGTTTCCATTTTTCTTCGTACATTTGTTGCACATAAGGGGTGTATGTGTGCAAAATGCGACGGCATTCACACGCTCTGACACCTCTTCTGCACAAAGGTACAGCTAAATCTGCGGATACGATACGCTCCTCGCGTGGGGCGACCAGCAGAGCTACGCTACCGACCCAATATGACTAATCAATTATTCATCAAATAACCTATTAAGCAATGAACGCAGAAGTAGAAAGCAAGGTCAAAGACCTAATAGCAGACAAGCTCAACGTTGAGCTCTCAGAGGTAACTCGTGAGGCAAACTTCACCACCGATCTCGGTGCTGACTCTCTTGACACGGTCGAGTTGATGATGGCCTTCGAGAAGGAGTTTGATATGACCATCCCCGATGAGGAGGCTGAGGGTATCAAGACCGTTGGCGACGCTATCGACTACATCGAGAAGCAGCTAGCTTAATCCATCTAGAGGAGTATACGCAGTAGCGCTCTCCTCATCATACGATACGGAGGTGTCGCCGCGTAGTTGCGTGATGCTCTCCTACTAAAGTACAAAGCCCGAGGGCAAGTCTCAGATCTCCCAGCATGGGTGCTGGGCTTGCCCTTGTGTGCTTCCCAATATTCAGTTTACACCGCTAGGATCTGTTGCACACAGCAACAGACACCTCATATACTGACGCTTGACTTTGATATAGCCTATGCAATTTAACAGAGTAGTCGTGACTGGCCTAGGTGCCATCACCCCCATTGGCAATGATGCTCCTACCACTTGGCAAAACCTGCTAGCGGGCAAGAGTGGAGCAGCTCCCATCACACAGTTTGATGCCTCCAAGTTCAAGACCCAGTTTGCCTGTGAGGTCAAGGGCTTCAATCCCGAAGACCACTTTGACCGCAAAGAGGTACGTCGCTATGATCGATACACTCAGCTCGCTCTGGTAGCAACAAAAGAGGCGATCGCAGACTCCGCTGTAGACCTAGAGCATGTTGACAAAAACGAGGTCGGTGTCATCATCAGCGCAGGTATCGGAGGCCTAGAAACCTTCCAAGAGGAGATCCTGCAGTATGATCCTGAGCGAGGACCTCGCTTCAATCCCTTCTTCATCCCTAAGATGATCTCCGACATCGCAGCTGGACTCGTATCTATTGAGTACGGCTTCCACGGTCCCAACTACAGCGTCGCCTCAGCTTGTGCCTCCTCGACGAATGCTATCATCGACGCAGCTATCATGATACGCCTAGGCAAGGCTAAGATGATGGTCGCAGGCGGTAGCGAGGCCGCTGTGACAGTCGCTGGTATCGGTGGCTTTAATGCGATGCACGCCCTCTCTACCCGCAACGACTCTCCCGAGACAGCCTCTCGGCCCTTCAGTGCTAGCCGCGATGGCTTCGTACTAGGCGAGGGTGCCGCTATCCTTATACTAGAGGAGTATGAGCATGCAGTCGCTCGTGGAGCTAAGATCTATGCCGAGTTTGCCGGCTTCGGACTATCAGCCGATGCGTATCACCTGACTGCCAGCCACCCCGAGGGACTAGGCGCCAAGCTCGTGATGACCCGCGCACTAGAGGATGCCGGCATGAAGCCCGAAGATGTAGACTATATCAACGTCCACGGTACCTCAACACCTGTTGGTGACGCTTCAGAGGTCAAAGCTATCCAAAGCGTCTGGGGCGACAAAGCTTACGATCTCAATATCAGCTCCTCCAAGTCTATGACCGGACACCTCCTCGGTGCTACAGGAGCGCTAGAGGCGATGGCTATCGTCAAGTCTATTCAGGAGGATGTCGTCACACCAACCATCAATCATGAGCCAGGTGACGAAGACGATCAGATAGACTACAAGCTCAACTTTACCTTTGACAAGGCTCAAAAGCGTACTGTCAACGTAGCCATGAGCAATACCTTTGGCTTCGGCGGTCACAACGCTTGCGTCATCTTCAAGAAGATCCAGTAAGCGCACCCGCACCGTATCAACTCATGACACTGTATCAGCGATACCCCCTCACGCACGTTGCTTTAGAGCCGACGAGTATGGAGGGGTATCGCTTTTTGAGGTCTTCTAGAGAGTGACGGCTATGAGATTCTTTCGTACCTCTAGGACTAGATCCCTGCTCCGAGAGCTGGGCGAGCGCTGGCAGCACTGGTGGCGTAAGATGCGTGGGGGCACTTCGCAGCGCACGCCAGATCTGACCTCACTCTTTGACCGGATAGGCATCGTGCCCGTCCGCACAGACCTCTATCTCCTAGCGATGCGTCACCGCTCCTGCACCATCATCGGAGAGGATGGGGAGAAGCTCAATAATGAGCGACTTGAGTTCCTCGGCGATGCCGTCCTCGAAGCCTCCATCTGCACCTACCTTTACCACCTCCACCCCACATGGGACGAAGGTGATCTGAGCAAGTGCAAGAGCTCGCTCGTGAGTCGCCCCGTCAATAACGAGGTAGGCCGTCGCCTGCATCTAGAGCGCTATATCATCATGGTGCCGAGCGCACTGGACAACTCGGTAGACATCTACGGCAACACCGTCGAGGCGCTCATCGGAGCCATCTACCTCGATCAGGGCTATGCCCGTACGCAAGATTTCGTCCGTGACTACATCCTCCCCACCTACCGAGACATGCGGGAGCATACGGTGGCGAGCATTCAGAACTATAAGAGCGAACTCATCGAGTGGGTACAGAAGCATCACCTGTCCCACGAGTTTCGTCTTGAAGAGCATCAGACGATGCCTCACGATCACTTCATCTACAGCGTTTGGATCGATGGCAAGCCCGTAGGCCGAGGCGCCGGTAGTAGCAAGAAGCGCGCCCAGCAAGAGGCCGCACGTGACACCCTCGAGCTACTCAAGCAAGCCTACTCAGCCATACAGAGTCGCACTAGCTAGCCCCGCTCCCTCCGAGTAGCCCGCTGTAAATGCGCTCAAGACGAGTAGCCTTTGTAGGGACGCACGATCTGTGCGTCCGTTGTGTCAAAGCGAGACGAATAACGGCTGTAGGGACGCACGATCTGTGCGTCCGTTGAGTCGAAGCGAGACGAATAACGGCTGTAGGGACGCACGATCTGTGCGTCCGTTGAGTCAAAGCGAGACGAGTAACGGCTGTAGGGACGCTCGGTCGAGCGTCCGTTGTGGTACAGCAAGACGTATAGCCCCGTGTAGGGACCACACAGAAGTGTCTAGTGAGAGGGTCTCCGTTCTCGTTAAAGCCCTGACGCCGTTACTTAGTCTTTGTCTAGTCAATCGACAGTGCAAAGGTAATACAAGAGCCCATCGCGCCAGACCCCTAGTGCCCACAACATCGGTCTGTGAACAACAAGCGTCTCAACAGCCCCTAGATAAGAGCGACACAACGGCCGTTACTCGTCCCTTCTAATCTCTTCCCTCTAACCTCTAACTCCTACCCTCTACCTCCTCCGATTATCGCATAAAAAGGACCTCGCAAGAGGTCCGACGCTTCGTAGCCGTCGGTCGGAGGGGCTCAGCCCCGAACGACCGATGGATAGACGGACGTGGTAGAAGATCGACCCCTTGTGGGTCGGACTAGACGAAGCTCACAGTTACAGTCACAGTCCGACCTCCCACACAGGGGAGGTCGCTTGCTTCGTGTGACACTCCTGCCCCCGCAGTCGTTCGGGGCTTTGCCCCTCCGACTGGGGGCTACGATGCGTCCGACCGCAAGCGGTCGTCTAACCCCTATCCTCTAACCTCTAACTTCTAACCCCTAACCTCTAATCAAAAAAGGGGCGAACCATCGTTCGCCCCTTTTTTGATTCTATCGCCTTACCACTACTCGGTAAGTCTCGCCCGCTACGCAGACCAGGTAAACCCCGTCCGCATAGGGTGTCAGGTCAATCTGTAGCACGCCTCGATCATCGGCACGACCCGCATAGAGCCGTTCGCCAGTCATGCTGTGGAGCGTCACTTCGCTAGCAGGCGCTACACCCTCCACGACCAAATGGTCAGTCGCTGGGTTCGGGTAGAGCTGCATCCGCTGCGTGACGGTCGTCTCCACGCCCGTGTTATCTGCAAAAGTAGCCTTAACCGCCGTATTCGCAGTAACTTTAAAGCGCTTCGTCTGGAGGATGTCCTGACCATTGGCAGTCAACTTAGTCAGCTTGTAGCCATCAGCAACGTTTGTCACAACGGTTAGCTCCGTATCATAAGGCACATTCTGCAGGTCATCAGCACCTGTAATACTGATACTGCCACCGTTACTAGACGAGTAAGTCACAGCAAAAGTCGGTTTGTCTAACCCTGCATAGTCGTAACTTTTATCATCACGATAAATCCGTGTCCTCCAGTTCTTCGCCTTGGCGGTAGCTACATGCGTTGCAAGACAACCATTGCCATCTTCATACCTACTCTCTTTAAAGACATTAAAGAACCCCTCCTCTGCACCTTGGCGATCAGGCAAACTATTGACTAGATTCGTCATCTCAGTTCCTTTGATCTCATTGTTAAAGCAACTTAGCGAACTCAAGTTAGTACAGCCCTCAACGTTAAGCTGTTTCAGCAAATTGTCAGAGCAGTCAAGCTTTGTCAAGGCGGAGCCGCCCGAGACGTCCAAGCTGGTCAGTTTATTCCAACTGCAGTCGAGCTTTGTCAAGGCGGTGTTCTTTGATACGTTCAGGTTGGTCAGTGAATTCCACTTGCAGTCCAGCGTTGTCAAGGCGGTGTTCTTTGACACGTCCAAGCTGGTCAGTTTATTGGTGCCGCAGTCAAGCTTTGTCAAGGCGGTGTTCTTTGATACGTTCAGGTTGGTCAGTGAATTCCACTTGCAGTCCAGCGTTGTCAAGGCGGTGTTCTTTGACACGTCCAAGCTGGTCAGTTTATTGAAGCCGCAGTCAAGCTCTGTCAAGGCGGTATTCTTTGATACGTTCAGGTTGGTCAGTTCATTGCCGGAGCAGTCCAGCGTTGTCAAGGCGGTGTTCTTTGACACGTCCAAGCTGGTCAGTTTATTGAAGCCGCAGTCAAGCTCTGTCAAGGCGGTATTCTTTGATACGTTCAGGTTGGTCAGTTCATTGCCGGAGCAGTCCAGCGTTGTCAAGGCGGAGCAGCCCGAGACGCCCAAGCTGGACAGTTGATTGCTGGAGCACTCAAGATATGTCACGTCGCCTCGGATGGTAATCCATTGTCCGGTGAGGATGTAGCATTTACGACTGCCATCCGTTAGGGCGGACCCTTGAACTCCATATATTGACACAGAGCCATTTGCTCTGATTGTCAGGAAGATGAAAGGTACGGATGCTCTGGAGGTGGTCATGGTGATGAACCCTTTGGCGAGGAGGGAGGTGGACGCTAGCAGCGTGCTGAGGAGGGCAAAGAGCCAGATGCGTAGTTGTTTATTCATTGTCTTATTGATTTAGGATGATTGTATGCTTTAGAAATTGCTCTCTATGAGGTGACAGTCTGCTGTAGCCGTTGGAATAAGAGCTCACGAGAGCCACACTTGTGCTGGGCGTGGCGTGGCACAAGCGCGTAAAGAGACGACAAGCGGGGCGGACGCTTGTTGCGTCAGCCTGCGGGTCATGTGATATGGATGATGGGTTGCCCCTGCGTGGTCGCCTAGAGGACGTCTATATGCGCGATTTTCGGGGGGGTAAACATACTGTCCATCAGCGAGATGTGACGGCAACTCGCCTCTGAGACGTATGTACGAGCGTACGAGAGGACAGAGTGCAGAGTAATGGTCTCGCGACACGGACGTGTGGTGAGGCGGTCGTGGTGAGACCTCGTGGTACTATAATAATAGGTGGTACCGCTGCTATCGAAACGATGCACTGTCAGGGGGGGGTAAGCTATGTTTGTTAGCTGCTTTATGGAGGAACTATCCTCTGATAAGTAATATCCTGCACAAAGGTAAACCTTTATTTTGAGTTGAGCAAGAGAGGGGGGGAGAAGGAGAGAAATTAGAGGTTAGAGGTTAGAGGGGAGACGAGTAACGGGTGTAGGGACGCACGGTCTGTGCGTCCGTTGTGTCAAAGGTTACAGCGTCATGGCTTTAACGGGGACGGACGCACAGATCGTGCGTCCCTACACGGGGTTACTCGTCCCGAGCGTCCCTACTTTAACTTTGCAGAGTGAAAAGAAATCGACCCGAGATTAGG
>ERZ827520.987-NODE-987-length-37781-cov-4.914595_pt1 | contig 37781 bp, 41 predicted proteins | sample MGYA00519581_ERZ827520 | MGnify/ENA primary metagenome ERZ827520 (study PRJEB31778, sample SAMEA3449339) | human gut metagenome | biome: human gut; feature: human-associated habitat; material: faeces | place: United Kingdom | collected 2010/2012 ...
CCCTTTTTCCCATTTCATCATTGTACCGGGTCATCGCGGCTGCAAAAGCCTGGGGAAAACATTGTACTTCGTTTATTTCGATTGTGTATGTGCAGTCATTATATGTAAAGTCAATCACCTCGGGCCGCAATAAGTATTCTTTGAATTTTTGGCAAAGGCTTTGATAATGCGCAGGCGGCAAGCCGACTGCAAGTTCAATATCGTGGGGGTATCCATCGGTATAGATATCCACCCCCTGCTTTTTCGCGGTGTCAAACTCTTTTCCGATCGCAAACAAAGTCAATATAAAATAATCAACATTGACTGTCTTATCTCGGTGATAGAGCAAGCGTTCGTTGGAAAGGGCATATGTCTTACCCTCAAACTCAAGCGCATCGTTACCGGCAACCACCATATGAGGATTTTCTATCAGGCCGGACGTGAAAACATGGTGCAGCGTTTTCATGTTCCGATTGCCATGATCGATAGGAATCAACATTTTATCAGCTCCTAAAAGTAGTCTTATTCCTTATATACTGAATTCAAATCCGAATACAAACAGCTTGCCAAAAAACAGGCCGGTTCTTCCATTTCTCGAAGAACCGGCCTATTTATAAGTTTCCTTTTGTAAAGGGGGAAGGAAACATAGGATAGCTGAAAAAGTAAATTATTAAATTTCATACCAAATACTGTAAAACATTACCATAATAAGGTAAAATAGTTTAAAGAAAATAATTATTTAATGTATACAAATAAGAAAAACATTCGATAAGGAGCGTCCGCTTATACGCTAACAATCGACACAAAAATAATTATTTTAACAAAATTTGGCGGGGCCGTACTCTCCACGCGCATATTCCAGTTCAACGTACAAGAATAGTGCGGTTGTACTGCCGTGCGGTTGGAAGCGATTTCCGGTGACCATAACAGTAGCAGAGCTCTTGCTTCTGATCTGGACAGGCTATTATCGTCATAAAGTAAAAGGCGATGGCCTCACGGATAACCTAATTCTAATATCCAACCGTTACGCCAAACTTGTCCTTCAAAATTATGAGGGTGAGTTTGGCCTTTTCTATTTATGGCTTCAACCCATCCGAGGCCCCCCTCCGGCAACCTTCTTTCCCAAAATTCAGAAAAAAAGAAGGTTGTCAGATGAAAATACCAAGGAATCCAGGGAACAGTGAAAGCGACATTATCCAGAACCGATTTACCGCATATGCTAAAGCCGCAATGTATCATTATCGCGAACGCTATCTGGAACAGAGAACAAGAAAGCTGTTACATGAAATATCCTACGAAGAGAAGCAACCCATCCTCGGTAATCTACCCAGCAAGGAACAAATGGATACCGGCGGATTCCTCTCTTTTGAAAACGATGCGCTATGCCGTGTATTGGAAAGTCTGCGCGAAAAGGATCGACTTATCCTGATTCGCCATACGGTAAACGCAGAAACATTAACGGAAATCGCCGCCGATCTGCAAATGCCGTATGTGACGGTCAAAACAATTTACAAGCGGTCAAAAGAAAAAATATTGAAGGAGATGAAAAACAAATGAATTTCAAGGAGCTACTCACAGATGCTCAGATACATATTTCTAGTCAGGAGAAAATAATACAAATGTACGCCCCTCTCCTTCTTCGAGCATCTATGATAGACGGTCAAATCGATGAAGACTTGCATCAGGAGCTCACTTTAATCCTGATACGCTGTATCAGGACATTCCGGATTTAGAACCAAGCTTGGTGCGGGGAAAATCGATACAAGCGATTTTCCCCGCATCCTCATTCTATTACAAATTCCTACAAGAAAGATGATCTTTAAGAAACAATCCAAACACGACTGGGAATAGCGTAATGATTAAACTATTACAAGGTTCAAATCTCATGCCAAAGAAGTATACTAATAGTGTAAAATACAAACTATAGCATGGGTGTGAAGCGTCGTATGAAATTGAATTATATAGGGAAAAGAATTGGGGATTATCGACGCCAGATAGGATTGAGCCAAGCTAATGTAGCTGAACAAATTGGAGTTTCCGTAAAATATATCAGTGCTATTGAAACCGGGCATGAAATTCCCTCGTTGGATACTCTCATCGCTATCGCAGATACTTTGCATCAGCCACCCGGCAATCTTTTCGGAGAATTGGTTTCGGAATCCTATGATTATGAAGTTATCAGTGAACTAAAAGGGATCAGCACGCTAAGCCATAAAAGCCAGGAAAAAATATATGCCGTTTTAGAGGCGCTATTGGCTACGTCTGAGGTGGAAGAATGTTAGGGAAAAGAATACTCCAGAGACGGCTGGAATTAAAGCTTAATCAAAAAGAGCTTGCTCAAAAAGCGAATATATCGGTGACATACCTCAGCGAATTGGAACGGAACAAAAGCTATCCTTCCGTCCGTGTTTGCGTTGACATTGCCAATGCGCTTGGCGTATCAATGGATTATCTGCTGCAGGACATGGCAAAAGAAAGCGGACAATATCGCTTGTCGGAGTATTCTAAGCGAATCCAACGCTTAAAATCAGAGGATCAGCGTATCGTCATGGTAGTAATGGACGCCATGATTGCTCATCTGGATTGAGTTCAAAACAAAATTACATATAAAGAGTGTTCTAGCTTTTTAGATGGAGCATTTAAATTGGTCGGCAAGCGGAATGTGACAACAAAAGACGGACTATCGGCAGGAAGCTGATAGTCCGTCTTTTGTTCAAATTTTGTGGATATGGAAGGCCCCACCCAATGGAAAATGGTGGGGTATTAAGAATTAATCCGTATTATTAGCTTCGATTATCAGACCAACCTTAGTACCGATGTTATACACGTCCTGCTTAGTGAGCAATCCGGCGTCGTAAGCCTTTTGGATGGTATAGAACTGCGAGTCTCTGTAGGCATACAATTCCTGGCCGTTGCCAAAAGTGAGGGAATATCCAGCTACTTCGACGGAACGGATTGCTTGCGTGTAAGCTTGAAAGCAATCCATATACGCGATTTCACAACCGCTATAATTCCCATAATAGGCTACTACTCTTGCTTTGTCTATATCCCATCCATCGTCGTGTGGATTCGTCTCTTCTAGAAAACGGACATAGTCCTCGCGCATTCGTGAAGCGAGACTCCTGCTCATATTGTCCGGATATAACGGATCCCCATCCGGCGTAGTTGGAATACTGCAAGCCACGAGCGTACTTAACAGAAACACCACGAATAATATAACACCATAGAATTTTTTTGCACACATGACGAACTCTCCTTTAAATGAAGCGCCAAGTCATATACCCGGCGGCAGAACCTTTTCTTTGTGTGCCACAGAGAACATAATCCTGTGAAGAGGAAGTTGCCGAATTCATTTCACCCGCCATTGTCCAGCCAGCAGTCGTTCTAGAGTTGTATATACCACTTTTTGCGTTTTTTATTCCAAATTCATCAAGCGAGTATTCGATTGGTATACTACCGTTTGGAGGCAGGACATTCGGCGAAAACGACGCCCTTAATTTCTTACCGGACGGGACGGTTACCGTTTTAGTAAATTGCTTTGTTGGGGCGCTAACAGACGTTCCCGTATATTTGCTTATGGAAATTACATTGCCACTTCTGGCAACCTCAACGGATTTCCTGGCATTTACTAAACCAAAGCCTGACTTCGTTCTCATCCAAGGACAATTATTGTAATTATACCCTCCCCCCATAGAATCCGTTGGCAAGGAACCTATAAACGATTCAGCGATAGCCCCGTAATCTGAACCTGTCACAATTACTGACTTCAGATATGCCGGATTATATTTATAGGAAGAGGTACCTGCTTCAATCACCTGTGCTACAATTCCAGTGACAATAGGAGCCGCAAAACTTGTGCCACAATCGTATGGTAAAACTCCCGAATGAGATGATCCGGGAATATAAAAACATCCTGGAGCAACGACATCTGGCTTATAATCACAAGTATAAGACGATGACACATGAAGCCCCTTACCATATAACGTGTTTGCATTTCCAACCGTAATTGCATTGATTGCCCTACCGGGAGATACAACGTTTGTAGATTTATCCCCATATATGTCGCTATTATTTCCTGCGGCTACTACACATGTCACATTATTTATAAGAATAAAATTATCAACATAGCGATCAATGTCTGAATAGGCAGTTGTATTAGATGCCAGGCTCATATTAATGACTCTAACGTTATCATTAAGTAAAAGCTCAAGAGCGCTTCGAATCAAGGCATCACTATTAGCAGATGTTTGATATACTTGCGCGTTTGGGACAACTCCTGTCGGACCGACTATGAGGCTTACCACATTCGATGCGTGTTCATCTACCGCTGGTGAATATGAACCGTTTTGTCGATACACCAATCTTCCGCTTTTAATTGCCGATGATAATTGACTACGCGTTGAAGAATAACGTCCCACTTCAATCACGCCAATGGGTACGGATGCAGAGCCCCTATAGCCAAGTGTATCGCGTACATAGGGAACATCTACTTTTGGCAATTCAGTTGATGTCTGTTCTTCAGCTTCAAGATTGATGTAGTACCCAATGTCAAGCACCTTATTTGAGCGTGCTAGGTTAGTGATCTCCTCCCGTGTTAAATTCATGAGGATATTGGCGGTATACTTCGAAGTAAAAATAATATTTTCATCCGATAAACTATCAATTGATTCTATAATATTTTGGTTCAGTGCCGTATATTCTCTTTTATTTAGATTTTGCTTTTCCGTTACATAACGATCAATCTCGGCATTAATGGCCTTTTCAGCCAACGAAATACCTTCAAACTCTGTTTCAGCTTTCGATGTTTCATCTGCATCGGAAGCATTCAATATTTGTTCTTGTTGTTCAGCAGCAAGAGGTTCTATCTGAGAGGAAACCTTGTGCGCCGCTTCATAACCAACAGCCTGTTCTACACGCTTAACAATTTTAGGAGCAATTTGGCTTTGGAACTTTTCGTCATTTTCATAAACCGCAGGATCCATACCCTTCTCATTTTTTAAAGCGATCTCTACTCTATTTTGAACTTGTGTATCGTCCAGCCAAACAGTAACAGGAATCAACTCATCCTCGTCGCTGGAGTCCATTACGTTCCATAGCTCCGTGCTGATTTTCTTTTCCCACGCATCGCTTTCCTGTACGTCCAGAGCGACAGCAGACATCGCCAATAACAAAGCAGCTGATACACAAAAAGTCAAGGTGCGATGTAACCCTTTTTTCATCCTCTTTTTTGACAACATAGCTCATTCCCTCCAAACTTTATTTTTTCCAACCTGAAGATACAGATCCATATTTAATAAAATATCACCCCCATTTAAAGCCCCTGATCCGGGTTAATTGCATTCAGCCTTTCAAACGCCCACGGCAAATCATAGAAGTCAATACGGATATACGGTTGATAAAACATATTGTCGGATGTAGCAACCACCTTTGTGCCTTTAACACCATCAGCTGCACTCATCGCCAATCCATAAACCTCCGTGTTCCATTCTTCGTCCTCGATACACGCCTTAACAAAATTCGTAATGTCAAAAGAATATCGTCCAGCTTTTGATATAGTGGTCTCGCATTCTTCCTCATAAGTTTTAAATCTTGTCAACCAATTAATATGCGTGCTGCTCCATACATCCCGTAATCGCAACATTTCCACTGACATCTGCGCCGAATCATTGGATAAAGCAGTAGTTACATAAGATGCAGATTTGACATTCTGTTCAAATGATTTGAAAACATAATTAATACGAAACCGTAAATGATGCAAGCTATTTCCATAATATTCATTATTGCCAAGAACAGCATAGTTGGCAAGAAACACATTGGTAGACGGCTTGTTTTCATAAATTGTAGAATCTGGCATCGTATTCCGATATAGTTCAAATGTTGGGGTGATAGTCACAGGATATTGCGTATTAGGATTCTTTAAAAACTCGTCATCTAAAACGAGCGTATATTTCCATACTTCATTCTCGTCTGCTATATCTACTGTGTTATTAAAACTTGTTGAACCAATCGCATCCTGAAGGAATGTTGTATAGATAACTGCTTTTGATGTGTTTTTCTTGGCATCCCTAAAAAGAATATACTGATTATCTTTGTTTTCATAAGAAAGACTTTCCTGCTTCTTAATATAAAAATCTATAGTATTGCTCTCTGGTTTGGCACTAATTACAACGTTCGCCATAATTCCAGCACTCGTTGGAACATATTCAAGTTGAACATTGCCCTCTTTTTGGTATGTTACAGAAGGAAGTTTTCTACCTAAAGCATCCGTAAACATACCTGTTTTAAGGTCGATATCTACCAATTTTGACGCAGGTGAAAAAGATAAAGTATCTTCTTGATTCTGAATTAAGAACTGGGTATTCAAAAGATTTTTAGGAAAATAAACCTTGATATCGCAGTCCTTATTTTCAAGAACATAACCCTTTTCACGCATTCCGTTATCTGTTATTGATATTAACGAGTTGTTAATGGGAACCAACGCACCCTCTTCGCTGTAATACGCAATTGGAGATGTAAAAATATAGAGACTCGTGGTGCCATCATTGTTTTCGTAGCAAAGTGTATAAGGACTCTCATTGTCATAAAGGCGTTTGAGATGTAAATTGCTTACTGCATCATCACTTATTAAGTTGCTTATAGGGTCTATTGTTTTGTCATCTGAACAGGAAGAACACAAGACGCTTGTAAATAGTATAGCCGCTATAAAACTTCCGATTTTTTTCATAATATCGCCTTTCAAAACAACATATTGCCATCTTTGGATTCTTCTGGTATATTTATTTTAATTCATTTTTACAAATTAGTCATTGTAGTATTGAAACCGTTTTTTTTGAAAATTGTACTTTTGGAGGTACCGATAAGATGACGCGCATAAAGAATATATGCGGCAATCTAATTGCAGTTGAGCTATTGGAAACAGACTATGTTTATTGTATGGATACACATCAAGCCTATCATATTATATTGATTGATAATGGCTTCCTTACCTTACGGGTAGATGAAGACATAGTAACCTGCTGCGCTCCAAGCGCTTTTGTGCTAAAAGAAAATATGCGAGTTGAATTCATGACAGCCAATATGCTGTCAGCGCGAATTTGCCGTTTTGATGTTTCATTTTTGTGTCCACTAGTTAACTATGAGATGATAAACAACGGTGAATACACAGATTTTGCTGATAAAGGGGGATTGTTTCCTCTTGATATTTTTTATAAACCAAAACTTCCATCACATCGCTTACTTCCATTAAGTGAGACTGAGTTTTCACAAGCTACACGGCTAACTGCTGAATTTGCAACGGAACTCAAAGATCAAAAAAATCCCCGTTGGTCATGTCGCGCACGGCTTTGCCTTGGCTTACTCTTGGAATTACTTCATCAATCATATTGCGATTCACTGAACGCTAACATTGTCTGGTACGATACGAAAGATAAGCACATCTGGGTGACAAAAATCCTGAAAGAAATACATAGTCACTATGCAGAAAAAATCCGTGTACAGTCTCTAGCTGATCTGGTTAAGATTAATAAAAATACCGTACAAAAAGAATTTAGGGCAATAACCGGTTTATCAGTGAACGAGTACATAATTATGTATCGTTTACGATGCGCCTCTCTTTTGCTTGCTACCAACGAACTCAAGATTTGTGAAATAGCAGCGAGATGCGGATATACGGACGTAGCTTTTTTCTGCACACAATTCAAGGAGCGCTTCTCTATGACGCCTACGGAGTACAGAAAAAATATTGTTAGTGATAGAAGGACAGTGTCTAATGCCGCTATTTCACACCCGTCTTACGACGAGGTTTCGAGGCGGCGGAGGACTACTGCCTCCTCTCAGCGGCCGCTTTGAATCTCGGACAAATGATTTGGGCCACAATTAGACGCCATTCGGCGTCTTTTTTTGCCCGTAGCGCCGGCAACTGCCTTAAAAAGGGACTTGTGTAGTTCTGAGATTGTGGCTCCACGCTGCAAGCACAGCCCTGTTTTTGCAGACAGAGCGTACTACAGGGCAAGCCCCTTGGAACTCCCTGACAACAAAACAAGCGGTATGCTGTCCACTCCGGGAGCATACCGCTTGTTTTGTTGTCAGTAGCCTGTTTCGCGATCTGCATGTATTTCCTTGTAAATTAATCTAAACAACAATAAAAAATAAAAACTTTCTTTCTCCATATTTCGACATTTATCTTTATTTATTACACTTATAATCCAAGTGGAGATTAATCTTATCAAACTATTGCTTATACTAGGAGGCGTTCAAAGTGAAGAAAAAACTGTTATTAAAATTGCTGGCGTTTCGTATCGAAGGCAAACGGCTTATTATTAAGCCAAAAGAAAGCTCTCTTTGTTGTCACAAAAGCATGCTTTCCGGTTAAAGGACGAAGCCGGGCAGCTTGAAAAGAGCTATATTCGAATCAATCAATCATTATAAACGATGAGGAGGAAAATGCAGTGAAAGAGAATCTTGTTTTAAGGGCAATCGATGAAGAGGGCAGGATCGTACTGCCGATGCAATTTCGAACCGAGCTTGGAATTCAATGCGGAGATCAATGCTGTATTGAACGGCTATCTGATGGGAAGTTCTCTGTAAGAAATGATCCCGAAGGGTCAACAAAAGTGGACGAGCTGGGCCGCATTCAAGTTGATGGTTACGCCGCTGGCACCACCTTCGAGTTCATTTTGGAAAACAGATGTATTACCATGTTCCCTACAGAGCATATCTGCGAAAACTGTAATGGAACGGATACGCTCTCTATCGTTGGAGGAGAAATATTGTGCCTGTCATGCGTTCATAAAACCAAACTCTAAAAAGTTTGGGAGGGCTCCCTAAACAAGGAAGCCCTCCCACTAAGACGCGAGGTAAATAAAGGAGTATTGAACATGAAAAAGCATCGAAATTATCAGAGCTCAGTTATAATTAAATAATTATCGGTTTGATTAAATCCTCATTTTCCATTATAACCAAGTCACATCCTGTATCTAATTCTTATTATAACCATAATTTTCTAAAAGTCAATACAAAATTGTAAATTTTTATAAATATATGAACAATTAATTTTGTTATTATGCATATATAGAAATATTTCCATTAACTTATAGCCATAATATATTAGTTAAAAATTCTATATTTTGGTTGAAATAATCTGTCTTTTCTGGTAGTCTATTATCTAGACTATAAACCAGAAAGGACGGATTATGATGGAGAATTCGGATGATGATATAATGCAATACTTGGAATATTTCCATTTTGGATGGCAGCTCGGAGACAACACAGTTTCTCAAATTGAAAGTTATGTAAAAACTTTAAAGCTAGGAAATAAAGAAGCGATGAAAGCTGAACGAATTATTGCAGATGCGACTTCAACCTTCCTTCTAATGAGTTATTTAATCATGTTTAAAAAGGAAGATATGGAATCCATCTGCAAGGATCTAGTTTATAAGGCCCTTATATTAAGCAAAAAATGTGAAAGGAATGAAGAAGAGTATTATACACCTTCCAACCCAACATCATGAAAGCTATCCACAAAAGGATCGGAATCAAGAAATTGCCAATAGAATGCCAGAATGAAGTATGGAATTAAACGTCCAGGCAATATGGTGTTTTGCAAAAAGTTCACTAACATGTACGGAAACCAAATAAAACCCATGTAGTCAAGGCAATAAACCTTGTAACTACGTGGGTTTTGTTGACATTCGACTGGCTAATTGAACGACTTATAAAAGGATTGTATCAATCCGTTTAACATTTTCAATTCGCGGTATTTTACGGAGGATAAACAACGATTGATAGATAAATATATGTCTTTAAGCGCCGCCGTCTCTTCATCAAACAACAGTTGATCCACGGATATGGATAATATTTGAGAGAGCTGAACAACTTTTTCAAGTGTAAGTCTTGATATACCGTGTTCAACCCTACTCATATAAGCAGAGGTTACGCCGAGTTGATCGGCCAATTGTGTTTGACTTAAATTATGCATCTGTCTTAGTTCCCGTATGCGGTCACCTATTTCAACATAATTTAACTCTACCAGTTTCACATGATCACCCTCCAATTTTGGTGTGCATTTTTTCAATATTGAAGGCAAGGGATACCGTGGAAAATTTCTAGTTCTTTATAGAGAGTACCATTTCGCCTTCTTCTGATAATTTACGTTAAAACTTTACCATGATCTAGCTCATACACGGTGTCGCAAAGAATCTGGATATCCTCTTTCCCGTGACTGGCGATGACAACGGTTTTTCCTTCGTCCTTTAAGTCCAGAAGCAGGCGGCGGATATCCTCTACTCCCTTGTTGTCCAAGCCGTTCATGGGCTCGTCCAAAAGCAGAATGTCCGGGTCTTCCATCAAGGCTTGGGCCAGGCCCAGCCGCTGCCTCATTCCCAGGGAATATTTCCCCACATGCTTTTTGCTTGTTGGATCAAGTCCCACACGTTCAATGGTACGGGTAATCTGTTCTTTGCCGATTTTCTTATTAATGGTGGCGAGAAATTTTAAATTGGTAAAACCGCCGTAGTTGGGAAGAAATCCCGGCGCTTCAATGATGACCCCCACGTTTCGCGGGATATCAATATCCTTTCCAATAGTTTTCCCGTCTATAGTGATTTTCCCGCGAGTGACAGGCACAAAGCCTATAATACATTTGAGCAGCATGGTTTTCCCCGAACCGTTGCGGCCGATGAGGCCGGTGATCTGCCCCTTTTGAAAGGATAGAGTAATATTATCGAGCACCGTGGCTTTCCCAAATGTCTTGGTGACATTCTCCACTTGAATAGCTGTATCCGACATGGCTAACCCCACTTTCTAATCTGTTACATATTCGGCAGGACATCAATAGTCTGCTTGCGGGTGACGACAAAGGATAGAGTAATCAACAGAGCAATAACAAGGCTGTATCCAATCAAAATAAACCGAATGCTCGGATAAGAGGAAACGCCGCCGATATCAATGGTTTGCAGATTGCACCAAGAAACCGGTGACAAGCGGATCAATTTGTAATTCTCTCCGCATACAGCGTCCCATACCAAAAAGAACGAAGCCGTGAAAACCCCTAGGCTCCGGGTATGGGTCAGGGAGTTCACAAAATAAATCACCAGTCCCAAAAAGATACCCGCCAGCCAAGAGAGAAAGAAGGTGTACCACATGGCGACAAGCGGTGTAAAATAGGTGACGATGTGGCTGGATACAAACACGGGATGATTCAGCTGTTGATACGCATCCGTCTTGGCAAGTGTTCCGATCACCTTACCCCAATCCGCTTCAAAAGTCATATGCGGGAAATGAAGCAGCAGTGTGCAGAGAATAAGGACGGCAAAGTACGCGCCTGCGGCGAGAACGATATACAACACCTGACCGGCTCCCCATGCGCTCCGCCCTGCGCGGATCAGAATATAGGGCTGGTTATCGTCGATAAACGGGGCATTGCAGAACAGGAGCACCAGGGGAAAGAAAAAAAGCAGTTTGACATAATTGTGCGTATACAAAAACGGATAAATCCAAGGCGTTACCGGAATATGTACCAAACCGGAAAACTCAGCGATTCCCTGCGTAAATATCCGGGTTAAAATCAGCGCGAAAATACCAGCGATCCAAACGCGGTAATCCGTGGCCCATTTCCGGAAATCCTGTCGGCATACCACCCAGGCGCGCCTACACCAATTCATTTTGCACCCTCCTTTGTACTGTCCGATAGAAAAAGTATCCGGCCAATCCTATCAGGGCCAAAAAAACAAACGCGGAATACAGAAAACTTATGCCGGCTCCTTGGCCGAGAATATTTCTGGCCCGTGATAAATAATACAGGTTGAATTGTGGCGGCAGGGATTTTGTCAGTTCCTGCAGCAGATAACTGGCGATCAACGGCGTGCAGATGGCGACAAACTTATTGGGGAGCCGGGCGGATACGGCTAAACCAACCACCGTCCACAGGGATGCAGACAGGGCGAATAAGGAGCCGACGCATAAAAGATATAGAAAGGGCGCTGGCCCTTCCAGCAGCGTACCATAGGGAGGGACGGGAGGATTGAGCGGGTCGGAGTGCGCCACCGGCAGGAAAAAGCCCATAAACACGAAAAATAGGGTCATGCCAATCAGCACGATCAAAAAAGAAGAGAGGGCGCAGACCAGCACCTTGGACAGCGCATATCTTTTCACCCCGGAACGTACCACGACCGGACGGATAAACTGACAGCACCAGTCGTTGCAAAAGCTGGCCGCCGTTGGAATCGCCGCCGTTAAAATAACCAATTGCTGAAACAGGCTCAAATCCATGAAAAGATCCATCACATACGCTAAATCGATTCGTGGTATGGTAATATCGAAAATGGTTTCCTTGGCGCTCGTCACGCATAAAATAAAGACAATAACAATAGAAACATACAAAAAAGGCGAAAATAGTAGCTGTCGGACAGACATGAGAAATACCCGTCGTTTTCCCGATCTCCGCATCAGAACACCCCCTCGTTCGGGATTTCAGCGCCGGTTACGGCGTCGATGAGAACCAACACATCCGCAGTCATAACGCCGCCCTTTTCATCGTCAACTTTCTGTATACCTTGGAAAATCCATGCCGGTACAATTTCAAACTCATAGGTTTCCGCATTAATGTACCGGGGGACGTATTCCAAACTGATCTTCTGAATTTGAATCGGATCTGTCAAAAGAATGTTGTCATATGTGGACGCCATTTTTTCGCAGGCGGTATCCAAAGAAATAATTTGTCCGGATAACGGTTGCTGATTTTGGATTTCATACGCGCCGGAAATGCTGAGAAAAATAAGGCCCTCTTTTCCCACCACCCCGACAAATTTGCTTCCATGTACGTAATCATTATAAAGGGAGCCAGGCATATACCCCAATTGAGTTATTGGAGAACCGTCAGGCAAAGCCGCTTGGAACACAATAACGTAAGCTTCCCGTTCCTTAGTCCATTCAGGGTGCTTTCCATCTGGATATTTGGGGTTCTCAAAATCTTTCCAGTTGGCTTCAAAATCTTTTTTTAGGGAATCAATATCCAAAGAATAAACCTCCGGCGTTTCCAAAACCGGAACATTCAGTGCGTCCAGTTTTTCTTTTACCAGCGCGACGGCCTGCTCCTTGTCGATGTTCTCCAGCGATGGCTTGGGAAATTTCTCCCGGAAATCAGGGCGTATCCAGCCTTCATAGGCATACATAGACAGCGCGTATGGGTAATCGCCATACACCTTTTCGTCAAAAGTTAAGCTATTATTTGCTCCTCCATAGTTAATAGCAACTCCAGACCCATCGCTGGGGATAAAGCCCCGATGGGTGATCTCGTTGGTAATCGGATGCCTTTGTTCTTCATAACGAATGTTGGTTTTGCCTTGTAAAAAAATCTCGGGCAGTTTATTATAATCAAAACTCAATGCAACAGCTTGGTAGGCCGAGGAAGGAGATATCGCGGGAATCTTTACGGAAGCATCCAGGATTAGAGTATCGTTCAGTTTTTTTTGTATTTTGGAAGGATAGGATGTTGTAACGGCAGAATCGCCCCCCATATTGGAAACGGTGTTATCGAGAAGATTCGATTTCCCGTCCGGAAAACAGCCGCTCAAAAGAAATAGGGACATAGAAACAAGAGCAAATAAACATATACATTTTTTCATGTCAATCCCCCATATCTTACACACAACAAGCCGATGCAGGTTTTCGGCTTGTTTTTCATTTATTCAGCGATTATGGACGCTTTGCCTCTCAATAGGGTTAAGAGAACCAATGGCCCGTCACCCATACAGAATAAACGAGAGAACGCAGCTGCAAAAACATCTTGTCATCTTTTTTTGTAGTAATGGTATAATCCATCAAATTTCTGGAATTTCCAGTGATCCGATATTCACCTGTGCAGTTAAGACCAGTAGTGGCATCTGTGCTATTCCAAACCGACATATAAACTCGATCGGCTGTGATAATATTGTGGTCTGTTACATACACGTAGGCCCGCTGCTCTGCGTCGTTTTTGGGATTTCCAGCGGTAAAAGCTGTCCCATATTTTGACACACTTAACCGATAGCCTTGGTCGGAGGCCGCAGCGCCAACAGCGAAAATGGACAACAGGACGCCAATGCACAAAAGAATCGAATACACACGCTTCTTCATTTTTAACACCTTCCATCTTTTATAATTTCGAAATCTGCTCATTGACCTGCATAAGCAGTTTTCTTTCTGAATGGAGAAGTCATGCCGCATACGGTTAAGAGAACCAATGACCTTTTACCCATGCAGAATAAACAAGGGAATGCAGCTGTAAATACATGATCTGATTTTTTGCTGTAGTTACGGTATAATCCAACAGATTTCTGGAATTTCCAGTAATTTGATGCTCACCCGTGCAGTTAAGGCCAGTCGTTAGGTTGGCACTATCCCAAACCGATATATAAACCCGGTCATCAGCGATAAGGTTATGGTCTGTTACATACACATAAGCCCGCTGCTCTGCGTCGCTTTTGGGATTTCCTGTAGTAAATGCCTTCCCATCCTTAGTAACAGATAATTTATATCCTTGATCGGCGGCCGCAGCGCCGACAGCGAATATAGAGAGCAGCACACCAAGACACAGAAGAATCGAATATACACGCTTCTTCATTTGTTACACCTTCCATCTTTTATAATTTCGAAATCTGCTCATTGACCTGCATAAGCAGTTTTCTTTTTAGAACGTAGAAACCACGCCATATACCTATGGTACACAGCGTGGTTTCCGTTACTTAATAAAGCGATTGGATAACCTTCACGAATTCATCGGCGGGGACATTGCCCCGTGTATAAGCATAATAATTGTTTCCACGAATTTGGAACACAGCGGATAAATCAAAGCTGCTTATTCCCGCCTGCCGGTCAGCTTCAATTTCTTCTGGTGTGGGATTGTTTTTCATCAGGGTTGCCTCAAACCCGTCAAAGGTTGAGGCTTGGAGCTCTTGGGAGTCCATCGGCACATCGTTATTGGCATACACTTCCACACCGGCAGGGGCAACATAGATCGTAATATCATCCTGCCCCTTTGTACATCCTAAAGCGAAAAAGCTGTAATAGTCCGCCCAGGAGCCGTCTGGATTGACATAGAAGGTGGACACTTTCTGCGAGGTAACCTCAAATCCCTGTGGGATATAGGTGGGCGTAGGGTCATAACCCAAGATATTGCAGAACTCTGAGAAAGAAACCTGTCGCGCTACAGCATCCGGGTCTTTATACATCATGGTTGCGCCCCCTGACCGGATATTGTTCCAATAGAATTTCCCATTCGGGGTAGGCGGAACCACTACCGTAGGGGTTTCCGGCTCGGTTTTGTCAATGGGTGAAGTTTCAGAAGGTGTTTCCACAGCAGAAGATTCTACCGGCTTGGGCTGCTCGCTTGCTGCAGACTGCGAGGATTGTTCTACAACAGGAACTGGGGAGAGCCCAGGTAAGCCGCCGTGCTGCGAAACCTGTACGCCTGCAATGATGATAGCCAGTGCTACACACGCAGCTGCTGCCACCGACACATACCGGCGAATGGTTTTCTTGTTTTGATCCGGCTCGCTATTTTGTGCCTTATCCTTCCTCGCTACAATTTCATCAAGAATCTCTTGTGCCTTTTCGTCGCTGACCGTACACCGGTCAAGTGTCTTTCGATACAAATTCATTTGATTCGGAAGGCCTTTCATCGTAATCTACTCCTATCTTCTTACGCAGTATTGTTTTGGCCTGCTTGTGCCATGTTTGAATCGTGTTCGGGCTTCGATTGAGGAGGCCGGCAATTTCGGTTAAGGTATATCCTTCATAATAGTGCAGATAAATTACAACACGATACTTTTTAGGCAAGCCCATAATGATCTCCATCAGCTCGCCTTCCTGTTGAGTAATATGGCAAGGGAAAATACCCTCTTCGGACAGAGTGATATTTCTGTTCCAGAAGGAATGAACTTTATTTTTACTTAGGTTTATCGTAACGCGAATAAACCAAGCTTTTTCATGTTTTTCATCTTGGAATACAGGCGCAGACTCCACCCATTTGAGGATTACTTCCTGTACCATATCCTCAGCATCCGTCCAATTTTCCAGATAATGCATCGCAACGCGGGCGATTGTATCTTTATATTGATACAGAATCCGCTCTACCTCATTGACGTCAAATGGGATAGGGATAAGTCATCACCCCTTTCACTTATAAAACAAATTACAAAGGCGTTTTCGTCTACCATTTTGAAAAAAATTTAAAAAAAGTTGATCCGGCGCTGCCGAACCAACTTTTTTCAGCTCCTATACCCAGTATAACCCAACTTACACCATACGTTAAGAATCAGCGTACACAATCTCTGCTGAGGTTCGCAGTTCCTTCGTCCACTGCTTTAGGGCAAAATTCTGAAGCTCAGAATCCAATGTCTGTTTAAGCTGTTCATCAGTATATCCGTCCAGCTGCTCCTCCAACTTGTTTACCGCTTTGAATTCCTGAATCAACGGATGATCGATAGGGCATATTTCCTCCAAAGCATAGTCACGCACAGTGGAAAAGAGCAACCGGTCGCCCAGCTTTTTCCGGATTTCTTCCTCTGTATAGGTTTCAGATAATTCCCGATACATATCTGGGTAGGTGCTTCTGTAAAACGCAACGCTTTCGTCAATATCGTCCTCTGATACGGACAGCTTATATTTAGGCGCTTGCTGAATCACCAGAATTTCATCAATCGTATCCTCAACAATCTGCTCGTAGGTCACGTCGGATTCCCGGTATTCCTCATAAACTGGGTCGATTTCCGACTTCAATATGGGTTCGCCGTTGACAGTCGCTAAAACGGTGCCTCCGGCATCTGCTTCCTGTGTAGGGTTTTGCTTCCCACAGGCACACAGGCATACGGCGATCATGCCCGCCAGAAAAAAACAAAGAAGTTTTTTCAAAGACTTTCACCCCTCATGGTGCCGTGGCACCGCTAGGGTGCCACGGCAGAACGGCTAATTCAATATTTGTTCTTATTCGCTATCAGAGTATTGAGACAGCGGGAGCAGATCTTATCCTTGTTGCCCCCATTCATAATACATACGCCTGAGCCACAGCAATTGTCTTTCGAGTTCCCCGTACAATAATCACGCAACCCATAAGTGTGTCCAACTTCGTGCTGGCCTACACCCCAGTTGGCATCGTACCCGTAATCAAAAATAATGGCATAGGGTGTGCCTGTATATGCCATCCCCATTGCGTCGCCGGGGATATGCGCGCTGAATGCGATCATCATATCGGCTCCGCTGAGACCCCATTCTCTTTTCACTTCAGCTAATTGATCTGCAGCTTTTGTGGAAGATCTGTTCCAGTATTTTTGGCTTTTGGAGTAAAACTGAACGCCTATCTTATCCTCCAGAATATGATCGCTTTCAATGACGACGCGGTGTGCCTGCCACATCCAGTTATTGGGATATTTATTCTGCCAGTCCTGATCACAGGGTTCATTAACATACAGTACCTTAGTGGCGCTTCGTGTTACTTGTTGCTGTGTTAGAAAATCCATGCTGGGCGGAACAAAATCACGCAGAGGATCTTCCACAGGGACGAAATCATCTGGGGCATAGTCTATCGCAGCGATACCGTCATCCGTAGAAATAGTCACAGCATTACCAATAACAGCATCATTAGCAAATGCAACCATGCTCAACAATGCAATCAGACATGACAAAACCAGAAAAACAGATAGTAGCTTCTTCATTATTACGTGCCTCCTTCAAATTAAAAATCCTATGTTTTACTTAACTAAACCATTGGAATCATCCCCTTGTATTTATATCAATAAAACAAATCAAAAGGCGATTATCGTCTAAATATTCTCATAATTTATGAAATGTTTATAGTTAATACCGGATCGGAACTATAAAGCAAAGTTTTCTGTTATTTTAGAAATATAAGAACTTCATCCTTTCAACCGATCTGCAGCATAAATTAAGAACAAGACGGCATTTTCTGCCGCCTTGTTCAGATAACATCAGTTAAGCATTCTTTTTCACAGGCTGCGGGAGGGCGTAGACATTCTCCAGCAAATCCGCAAGAAGGACATCAGCTAAGAGCTGCCCTTGGAAATCGCCGGTACGAATCTTCGCTTTCTGTGTACAGAGCGTTGTAAGGTTCTGTATACGTAGAGTATGGCTACTGCTTGCCATCGCATAATCCTCTTCCGACAGCCTTTCTGCAATTACTTTCTGCCATTTCCGAAGGAACGGTATGATTTTCTGCATATCCTTTGGTTTTTGCCGATCATACTCCGTTCGCTTTTGCCGCACAGTCCCATCCGGCTCCACTTCCAGCGTGTAGTAGGGCTTGTCCGGTTCGGCGGTACGACGCAGAAATAAGATATAGGATTCCCGCCGCTCTAGGCGATCCCAGTAGTGCTCGCTGTGGTAGACGCAGTGATGTAATGTCCGGCTTTCACTGAAGATATCTTCTACCTTTTTAGGGGCCACAATGGTATATGTGTCATCGGAATACTCATACTTACCCGCTATCGAGCGACAGATTTCGTCCACATGGGGATATTTTTCTAAAACCTTGCCGATTTCCACAGTGGCGTCCTTATCCTCTAACTGCCGGATCAGGTCATTATGCCGCTGGTGCAGCTTACGAACCCGGTAGACAATCGGATCGTTGGTATCCATGCGGAGTCCACGCGCCATCGAAAGATAATCGACCCATGTCTGCAGGACATCCTTGCTATCCATATGACTTTCGTTCATCTGTCGGCGTACATAATGATAGATCTGGATGATACTCATTTTAGGGTAAATAAACTGTAGCTCTCGGGGATGTATGTGTTCATCAGCCAACCACACAATCACTTCATCGGGGAAATTTTTGTGCGTTTCATTTTCGTATTGCAGCCATTCCACCGACTGTAATCCGCCGTTGAATTGGCGTAGACGTTTAAACTGCTGCCTATTGATTCCTAAAGCTTTTATTAAACTGGTGCATTGCCAGTCTGTAAATAGCGGCGGGTCATAGTAACAGCCTATACAATCATCGGCCAGCCGAAACAATCCAGCTTTTAAAAGCTGCTCTAATCTCGGAATTCTTTTGAGCGCCGCTAGGTAAACATCCGGATCAAAGGTATTACTATAGCGAAACCGTTCTAATAATCCGGTACGGCTTAGTTCTTTTTTTGCGAGAGTGGGAAGCGTTTTGCCGTATATTTTCCCCGGGAACGAATATCGCCATTGAAGTATCCCTGTTACCCAACGTTTTCCGCGTTGCTTGTAATCCTCCCAGAAGTAACTCCGCACTTTATCCTTTTTCTGATCGTGGATCGTCCTGGCAATTTCCCAAAAGGTCACTTTCGGATGCCTGTATTCACCCGCTCGGTATGTGCGATTGCCCCGAAACACCCTGCTGACAAACCCATCCCGGCATCGCTGGAGCAGATACATATAATCCGTTTCCGTTCGTACTGTTCCGGCTTTTCCCATGGATTTATAGATAACTTCGTGCCGGCAGCAGGGACAAAGGCCGCGTTTGTTGTAATACGGTTGTTTGATCGGGACTTCCTTTTCACAGTAAGTACAGTAGCCGGTTTTGGCTCCCCCCTTGCGGTATTGATAAAAAATGTAGTTCTCTCGAATGCCCACCTTGGACACCCACCGTTCCCAATCCTTGGGTAGTCCTGGCACCTGCGAAAGATCTGCGTCCCAAGGGTCAGTCTCCTTCTTATGGCGTTGTTGCAGCTCTTCCTCCCGGATTTGATTTTGGTAGTGGAGAATGCCCTCATAGCCGCCTTCCTTTTCGCCCAAGTACGTTTGGATTTTCTTATAATCACTTTGCCGAATCCATTTCTTTTTTGAATAATAAAAATACGTAGGCCAATACAAGTTATGCAGTGTGGCCGTCCGCCATTTTTGGTTTATGTGATCGTAGGTGATAAAGCGCCGTTCGGCACGCAAGACATACAAGGTGTAGGCCGGTAATTTTCCCTCAGTGCGCAGGTAACTAGGAAGGAAAAGCGCGACAATGAGGATGTCGTTTTGAATTGTGCAGCGCATAAACAAGCCGTATTCATAAAACTCATATGTGTAGTTTAAGTGAGCATATGAGATGGTTTCTCTCTGAAGCGGATTCGCCTGCATCGCTTTCATTATTTCCGGCGTGGCTTTTAAAACGCGCAACGCTTGTAGTTCCTGCTTTTTCATAAATTTTCACCGCTTTTCTTTAAATTCACGTCGTACCAGACGTCGGAAAAAATTCTCTTATTGTCCACTTGTACGCAAGCTACCTGTACAATTGTGTGATTGTCGGGGTCTTCTTGGGCCAGGGCTAATATATCGCCCATCTGACCGGACGCTTTGGGATTGCTCCCTCTTGCCAAGGCATAACCGCTGCTGGCTCTCGCCTGTCCATTTCGGACGTGGGAGTTCCATTTCAGTGACGGGTGATCGGCCATATACGCCAAGCCTAGCATGAAAAATTCTCGAAGTGCCAATTTTTTTAGGATTGTGAGTTCGGTACAGGAAATTTTGGAATCACGTCCGTCTTCATCGATGTCGCCGCCTGCATTCACAATGTAATATTCCGAACTTGCTATGTCGGGATAATAGGTCAGACAATCCAACGGATCGGCCGCACAATGAAATCCATTGGCACCGCAGTTGGCCTCTACCGTTCTATTCAGCCCCATTTTGAACTGATATCCAAGGCATATCAGACCGGGAGCAAACCCTTTATATGCAATCATGCCGCTACCTCCTTTTTAAAAGAGTGATATTTGTTGAGGATCGTCGTTTTTCTTGGGAGTCGTCTTTACCTGAGAAACCTTTTTAGCGGCCGACGGATAGTAACGGTGAGGATTGAATTTTTCCTCTGGTTCTTTATCCTCAGCTGCTTCCAAATCTTTGAAATAATTGACAACCCACTGGAAGCACAAATTTTGAGGAAAAGGAAATACGGCATACGCCGCACCATTTTGTATTCTTTTTTGAATGTCCTCTTTTTGTAGATTGTAAGCCTGGGTTCCCATGTAGCGAAAACAGTTTTCTAGGCTCTTTTCAGGGTTCATAACAAGCCGCGCAAAATCTGTATCGCATTGACAACCGGCCATTAAGGTTTTCACAACCTCTATTTCCAGGATGCCGCCGTTTTCGGCGCCTTTAAAGTCTTTCAAAAAGTCCTTTTTATAGTCTTCAATTTTCTTGACAGCAGCGGCAATTACTTCGGTGTCTGACATAGCAAGGACTGCTTGCCGGGCCTGCGCCTTCTCTTCCTGTTTGCGTCGCTGTCTTTCGTCAAATTTTGCTTTTCGCGCGGCTTCTTTCGCCTCGTGTTCCGCTCTTCGCTGTTTTTCCTTTTCTTCTTCGGTATCCGGTTGCGGGGACGAATCCGTTTCCGTTGCGACAGAAGGATTCTCCACACAAGTTGCGCCTTGTTCCTCTTCCAGAGTTTCATCCAATAGCAGTTCTGATAGTGCACTCATTGTTATGCCTCCTCTTACAATTGACATGGACGAAAACGGTGCAGACGCCCGTTTCCTATCCGTCTTTTTCCTCGGTTTTCTTATGACCCACCATCATTGCTTTTTCATATTCTAAGATTTGCCCAAAGGTCAGCCATTCCGGTTTACCGTCATCTGAGAAGCTATTCCAAATGGCTTTCATATATTCAATTTGCTCTTTTTCATTGTTGGCCCAAAGATTCTTTGGGTTCCGATTGCCATATCCTAAATAGTAAAGACAATCCATTTTCATACGGCTTAGCAGCCGATAACGAAAGCGGTCGCCGCGGCTTAGAATCCAATTTAAATCAAACATCTTGTGTTCCTCCTATCCGGAATAAAAAGGAGATGACGCAGCTTGGATATACTGCGCCATCTCCTGCTAACTTTTATGCGGCTTTCTTCAAGGGCGTGGACAACGCCGGAGAAAACCGCACCCTTATAAAGCGGTCTTTGGCGTCGCAATAGTAGTAACGCCTTGCCTGTTCATCATACAGTTCAATCACGTCGGACGCGGCAATATACCGGCCGCTGTGATCTGTGCCTACGATCCTGGCATACGTTTTGGACAGTTGAAGCAAAACGTCTGCTTCGCTAAGCCCATTTCGGCAAAGAAAATCATCATCATGGACGAGCTGATAAAGCGCAGCTGGCGGCTGCGTATATCCAGCCTTTTGGAGCTTTTTGATTCCCTGAAACGCAAAAGGTATCGGAGGCAGGGCTTGTCCAAGACGCAGCTGATAAATGCGGTAGTTGACGCGCTTGTATTGGCTAAGCGGTAAGGGAGCCGCCTGTAAAGTGCAGTCCTCTTCTTTCGCATCAGCCTTTAAGGACAACAGCCAATCATCAATACCTTTAAAGTTCGGATTCCATGTCATCGAAAGTGTTTGCATCCCTTTACTGCGTGCCAGACTAAGAAGGTTGTGCATCCCTTTGTAGACAGCGGGATTTGAAAATTTGTCCATATCGGCTGCTTCAACGATAACTTCCGTTCCGTTGTCCCGCAACATGGAGAGCAGCCCTTCCAGTGCTTTTTGATTGTTGATACCAGCTATCGCAGCAAAGGTACGCTGCGACAGACAGTGCGCCACATCGGCCTTTAGAAGTCCTTCGGTTATATAGACTTTACGTGCATACGGATCGCCGACCAGATGCGCCGGACTGCCGGAGGTAACGCCCATCCGACAAGAAGAGGAGGAAAACCATATGTATTTGGCTCCCAATTTGTCGGGATCAGCCCCTTTGCTTTTAATCGGGTTATCCAGCCGGATTTGCATTCCTTCAATGTGGCCCATCAGATCTCGGGCGGGAATCAATATACCTGCCGACCATTTTTTTAAGTTTATTGTCCACCTGTTTTGTTTATCCACGTAAAAGCCGGGCACTCCTTGTAGGGTGCAGCCTTGTCTTAGTAGGGCACCCGCAAGCGGTAGGCACTGATCCGGCGCGGGGGTACTGCGATACTCCAGCGCGTCGATCTGCGCATCTGTTAATCCCCTTGCCCGCAGTTTTTCCCGATGAACTGCCGAAAGCGGCAATAATTGCAGCAAAGCAGAGTAGGTGTGGTGCAATACTGTGTTGTCGGCTCGTTCGGCCTGTGGAGGTGGAGCCTTTGCAGCAGTTTGGCGAGGGGACTCCTGTATGGTGAAATCATCACCATACAGGAGCCGCTCACAGATTTCATGGTAAGCTTCCGAATTGCTGCCAAGACCTTGCACTCTTGCATACAGATCCAGCATTCCGCCCCCCACCCCGCAAATATTGCACCGGTAGACATTTTCACCTATGTGTAAGAACATCTTCCCACGTTGATCTCCGCAGAACGGACAATCCGTGTAGACACCATGCGGCGCTTGACGACGGATAGTCAGGTGCAGAAGAGCGGCAACTTGCAGAATATCGAAGAGGAAAGTGCCCATTCGAAATCACCCCCAGCTCACCCGGCAAGGCTTTTTTGCTGTTCCTGCGCTTCGTAGAGCTTTTTGACCGCTGCATAAAAGAGATTGTCACCAGTACCCGACAAGGTGATGTAATACGCCAACATTCCGGGCACTTGTTCTGTAATTTCTCCCAGCATTTTGCCTTTGTAGTTGCCGGTGGGAATCTGCACTTTTTCAGCCTCTTCTACGGTAATCTGCGCGTAGATTTCATCTACCGACATATCACCTGAGATTTTCGGCGGTTCCGGTTCGGTACTTCCCTTACTCTCAGTCGGCATGGGAAGGATTTTGCGCTCGCTATCATCAGTCTGGGCGGGTGCTTCTGCTTTATCTGTAATTGTTATCTGGTTTTGTGGAGACGGGGTCTCTTCATCTGAATCCGCGCTTTCCTGTTTAGAGCCTTCAACCGGCTGCTGAACAGATTTTGAACGGCGTTTTCTGGATTTCGCTTGTCCGTCCTTTATGATCCCGAGTTCGAAAAACGCTTGGCTTAATGCGTCATCCTGGGCCATCTGAATATAGGGGGATAATTCGCCGGTTGCATAGCAGCAGGAGATCGCTTCAGCAGCAGGTCGGGTATCGCCTTGTTGGAGATAAATCTGCACCTGCATAACCGCACGCCCCTTACTGATACCCAAAGGATGCTTCGTAATGCATCCGTCTGGATATTCGGCTCGGAACGCCTGCAGGTGTTCCGGCCAATTGAGATCACGCCGGCGTTCATCTTCGGCGGGAATGATGTACAGGACATCATTCGTTGTAGCAGTGGAATTTTCCATCGTGGTGTTCATCATTGATACTCCTTCCAAAAATAAATACGTAAGACGCAATCAGCAGATCGCCTCCGCGTCTTTTAGCCTGTTTTCAGCTGTCTCTCTTCATTTTGCATGAATTCAAAATATTGCCGTATCCGTCCGCCCAGCATCGTATTGCGCTTATTTCCATCTGTTTTAATAGCAATTGCCAACGCTTTCTTTTGCCCGACTAATATGACTTTTCGTTTAGCACGGGTAACCGCCGTATAAATCAAATTCCGGTTGAGGAAAAAGGAATGTGCCATTAAGACCGGCACAATAATCGTATCGCACTCCGAGCCCATAAATTTATGAATCGTAATAGCATAGGCTGTTTGAATTGACTGCATATCTTTTGCTGTGTAACGTGCCATACGCGAACCGGAAAACTCAATGGTAATGATAGCTTCCTTCCCCGGAACAGTTTCGATTCTGCGGATGAAACCAATGTCTCCATTAAATACGTTGATTTTTTCATCGCCTATCTTTTCATTCCGCGTTTGGATCACCCGGTCATTCTGCCGGAAAATACGATCACCAATCATAATCTCCGGTATTGTTGCGGATGAGGGATTGATGATTTCGCGGATACGTGCGTTTAGATTCACAGATGATACGTCTCCATCCTCGCGTTTGGGTGTCAAAACCTGGACGTTTTCCACACCGGACTGAGCAACCGCTTTGAGATAGTTTTCTTCGATTAGTACAGCTGCATCCGATTGTGTTTGACATTCTGCCATGCGGAAGTCATCTCCGTAATCTAAGCCGACACGTTTTTCCCTGATAGCGACGGCATTCCGAATAATCGGACTGCCTGCCGCCTGACGAAAAACTTCGTGGAGCCTTGTGACAGGAATCACGCCGCTGCCAATCATCTCCTGAAAGACATTGCCGGCCCCGACACTGGGGAGCTGGTCGGCATCGCCCACCAGCAAAATCCGTGTGCCGGGTGTGACCCGCGAAAACAGCACGGAGGACAGCCACATATCTGCCAGCGTGAATTCATCGACGATTAAAAGGTCAGCGGTTACGGCTCCGTTGCCGCGATAATTTCCTTCCTCCGCCTCGATGCCTAGTTTTAACAAGCTGTGCAGCGTTTTGGCATCCGAACAGCCGGTGGAATCCGCCATACGACGGCTGGCCTTACCGGTTGGTGCCGCCAACAAGATTTGTGCATTTTTGAACAGCTTTCGATAGGCGTGAATAAGGACTTTGAGCACAGTGGTTTTGCCGGTGCCAGGAGAACCCGTTATCATCGACAGGTTATTGTGAAACACCATTTCCACAGCCTCCTGCTGCTTGGTGGATAAAGAAATCCCCAAATCGGAGGCGGTGTTTTGAATTACTTGGGAGAGTAAAAGGTTTGCTCCTGAACTGCCGATCAGTGAAGCGATGTGCCGTGCTGTTTCGTCCTCCATCGCAAAGTCCTGGGCCAAATAGATAGCCTCACCGCAAGACACCACCTTACCAGCCAAGATAGAAGCGCACAGTTCATCGCTTATCTCGCGTTCGGTGACTGCCTGTGTTGTATGGTTGAGAAGGCGCAGTGAGAAACTCCGCAAATCATTCGTTTTTAAATATAGGTGGCCTTTTTCATGTTGGGCCGCCAGACAATAAAGCAGCGCGGCACGAATACGCGCAGGCGAGTTGGCTGCACACCCGGTCTTGCGGGCAATTTCATCAACCCGCAAAAATCCAAACCCCGGTATCCTTGTCAGCTCATAGGGTCGCTCCGTCACAACCTGCAGAGCTTCACCCCCAAAGAACTGCTGAATTTTGAAGACTGTGGTGGGGGTAATATGGTAGGGCCCCAGGGTCATCATCAAATTGCGCATTTCATAATGCTGGTTATAGGATTCCAAAATTTCTTGCAGCTTGGTTGGCGTTATGCCTGGGATTTCCAGTAACCGTTTCGGATCTGTTTCGATGACTGATAGGGCATCTGTTCCAAACCTTTCCACGATTGCAGCAGCGATTTTCTCTCCAATCCCTTTGAGGAGTCCGGATGAAAGATATGCCTGAACGCCGGTCTGCGTCCGTGGAACCTGCTCCTCAAAACTGGTAACCTGAAGCTGAAATTGTTCGAATCGCTTATTGAATTTCCACTCTCCAGTCAATTCGAGGAGTATTTGATTGGTTTGCGGCAGGTGATATCCTACAGCCGTAAATCGGATATATCCATCAGGATCTTCATACGATGTGCGAGCGCGTATAGGTACTCTCTCATCGGTAGTACGGACGCTGATAACAATGAACCCATTTTGAGGATTGTAAAAAATACGGCGCTCAAACGTACATTTAATCGTGTCCAACTTTCATTCCCTCCGATTACGCCGCCTTTTCCGGTTTGGCCGTTTTGATTGAAAAACGGTGTCCCGTAGAGGTGGTGACGTATTCTTTATAAATTTCCGGTCTTAATAATCGAAGCCGTTCTAAGCCTTCTTTGCTGATCGTTGTCCGTGTTGTCGGTGTATTAGAAATCACATAGGAATTGTTCGCCCCACAGGTAGCCTTGCAGTTCGGGCCCATTTCCGTTAGTATGGATGCCTTTAACTTTTTCATGGCGTTTTCAATCGCTTTCAGCTGAAGGGATAATGCATCTTTTTGTGTCTGTAGCGCCATATAGCGATCTACTATCGCTCGAACCCGATTATCCAACATCACAACCGTGTCGATAGGCTCCGCTATTGCCATCTGTCGCTCAACGCTCTGCAATACGAGATCGCCGCGCTCCGTGTAGGGCGGGGGAACTTGGGCTTTTACGTGCTTTTCCCAAAAGATCTTTTCTAAGTAGATGATCTCCTGCTCCATTCCCATATCGCGTTCTAGGCGTCGGACGATAACATCATCCTCGGAATTAGCGTATAGGCAGCAGGTGAATGCCAAATCGAGGTTTAGCACGCTCATATAGTGCCTCACCTGCAGCTCGTAGTGCTTCGGAACGATTTCACCATGGGCATCCCACCATTGTGACCTGTTGTTATAATGAGTGGTCTTTGTTTCGAGGATTGCCGTCTGATGCTCCGGCATATCCACAAAAAAATCGACGTCCGCCAGCATGAAAGGATACAAGGGATGATAAAACATTTCTTGGATTTTATAGACCGGCCGCCCAATTTTCAGACTGAATATTTTGGCGACCAGTTCCTCCAACAATTTTCCTACCTCCAGCTGTACCCAGTTGGCTTCATCGTCGATAGGTGTTGCTACCCCGATCTTGTCATAATACAAATCTCGGGCGGTCATAAAGGGAGAAATGCCAAATACAGCGGCTACATCACTGCCGCCGATTCCACGCCTGCGGTATTCCAGCCACTCTTCACGAGAGAGTGCGGAAGTATTCACCAATACCTGCGGCTGATAATCCAATGACGGCATATTCATCCTGCCTTTCTGTTACTTTGATAGCCGTTCCTCCTCGAAATTCTGGCTTTAACCCTGTGAGACGTGTTGATAACCCTCCGACAGTCCTTACGTCGTCTGTTCCAAATCCGCGAACAGGCCTTCGGACGGTCGGTGATTTTCCGTCTTCTTTTTTTCACAGCAGCTTTCATAAATTCAGTCAACCTTTCCTTTTTATATTCAAAAGCGGGATTATCCTGCTTTTAGACAATAAAAAAGCGAGAAAGGTACACACCCAACAACAGGCTACCTCTCCAAAGAAGAGGTTGTGCTCTTTCTCGCATTTAAACAAATAAAAAAAGATGCCGGTTCATCGCGCCGAAAAGGCACAATAATACCGACATCTTACAAACTTAACTACGTATGTAAATGCCGCAAAGGGCAGATACACAAAAACAATTACGCCATTATAATACCACTATATCTTGTGCATGTCAATACCGATTTACTGCATATAGTGGATGCATCTTCGACACGCTTAGCAGCCGCAATATTTCTCTTTAAGGTTTTCAAATTTTTGTTGGATATCACCCGGCCCATCGAGCCAATGGGTTTTGCAGCCACATTCCCAACAAACAAAAAATTCACCTTTGTCACAATCCACTAAACATTTAAAGTAAGATTCAACTTCTAAAATGGTTTGCGCTATATATATCATATCTATATTAGGTTTGCGATTGAAAATGAATTTGGTAACAGCATAATCATCAATATCGTACCAATGCGTAAATTGTGCAATCCAATGTTCTCCAGATTGTCCTACTTCTATTTCGCTAGAGTTGAAATAGGCGGGCAAATAATAAATATGCTCAAGCCCTTTGGTTGGAACGCTGTCTGCGCCGCCCATGCAATTCGCCACACTTGTATAGGATTCCAGGCCAATACGCTGCTTTGTTGCATCGATATATGATTTTGTACGCGATGAATAACCATAAGCAAACCGTGTATAAGTTTCTTCATCCATGTTGTAGTAAATCCGATATAATTCCTTGCCGGAAACACTTAGGGCCTGCTTATTATCAACTAGCGTTTTGACGTTATCTAAATTCTTTGGTAGATCTACAGATGATAAATTCTGAGGGATGAAAACCATAGGGTTTTCGTTGATATCGATATGCACAGTATTTTTAGTTTTTTGATTAATAGTCCAAAGATGATTGATCTGCTTACCGTTGCATATGCGATACCTCTGGTGTTGTCCTTCTCGTCCGTCTCTTTCATCACATATTGCGAGATTATCTAAACCATCGACATCGCAGTTTGGAAACAACTCATATATAGTTTTTGTCATTGTAGTCAACTCCTTACTATTTTAGTTATCATTATTATACAATAGCATATACAAAGCATTTTTCTAATCCAGATGAATATTTTTTATCCGGCTAACTTACTTGATGGATCAAAATTCAACCCATCCCGATATCCACGGTTATATTCGGCACCGTGTTCGCTCAGGTTTACTTTTCCGAAAGCTTTTGGATTACTCATTTTTTGGAATATGTCGTTGACCTCGGTTGGGGTTACCAGAACCAACCCCCATTCCTGATGCTCTTCCTGCTGCTTTCGATACACGGCTCGCAAGCCACTTACGAAACCGGCGCCGTATGCATTGGCGGCCTCGCGCAGTTGTCCGGCAGTATAGGCGCTTTTATAACGAGCCCGGAGTTCTTTACAGCGTTCCGTAACACAGTTATAGGCATACTTGAAAATGCGGAAACAGAATTCAAAATCTTCCTCAAAACCAATGAATCCGATTGTCATTAGGCGTGCGCGCGGGGCTTGGTATCGAAATGCTTTACATTTATGGTTGTCGGCAATCACGCAGGCAAGGTTAATTACCCAAGGATCTGTCATGGCCGTACAAGAAATGCCGGTTGATTTTTGGACAACCCTGCGTGTATCATGATGTAAGCGATCAACGTCATTTCGGCTGATGTTATATTTTACAAACAATTCCTGCGCTTTTTGGGCAGCGACATAGGCTTCATTCTCATTGGAACTCCCGGCAAGCCGCAGAAGTTTTTCCAGTTTGTCCATGATCTTATCATTGGCGTTCATAAAGCTGACTTCCTTTCTTTGTACATTAATGTTGATGACCTCGGCAGACGTCGAGGCACGCCTTGGAGCGGGCCGATTGCTTTATACTGTAGATACGGGGGGATCTGTAACGCCGTTCAAAAAAGACGGATTTGTTCTATCGATTGACGCCTTATGAATTCATTTTGCGCGGCGGTCAAATCTTCCTGCTGCATAAGGCCCCGCTCGATGAGACGGTTAATTCTGATTTGATCTACGGTTTCCAACCCGTCCAACCCATGCTGCACTACATTGGCAAGGTGGTGTCGGATTCTGGCTTCTAGGCGTTCTGCCCGTTTGGCGCGTTTATCTTCGCGTAAAGCCTTCTCCTGGTCGCTTTTATGCGTGACTGTATACCCGGCTTGTTTATCAGTCAAATCCTGTGCTTCGTCTCGGTTTTCACGCTTTGCCGCCCGGATGTTTATTACCTCCAATTTAAAATACTGCCTATGATGTTCGGCAAAAAACAACTCCCGGCTGTAATGATCCCGCTCTTTTTGAATGATCTTCTGCTGGAACTGTTGAGCAATTATCGTGCAGATGTCCAAGCTGGCCTGATGCTCTAAGAATTTTTTCCCTTTGATGATTTGCACAGAATATTCTTCTTGGAACAAGCCATTTTCCTCTTTTTTCGTGGTGATTTTCACATCATAAAAAACATTCCCCTGCGAATTGCTCAGTTTTCTTTGTTGCAGGGAGCAGTAAGAACAATGCCGCTGTGCGCATATGTGGATAGGGTCATATATTTGCTTCCATTGCCTGTTTTTGCTGTCGTATCTGCAATGTTCACGGCATACCCTTCCGTGCATCTGTTGGGCAAAAGCTTGGTATAGATCCTCTTCGACAGCCTGGTCTTCGACATCGATGATATCCCATGAACGGTTATAGTCGTATGCCTCAGTGACTTCATGACAGGCGCATTCGATCATCGTGGAGCCTTTTCCGCCTATCGGGCTTTCCCGCAGGAATTCATGGTTTAACAGACATCCTATTTTGCGATAGGGACAGCGGATCGTGGGGTTATCATTCTCCATCGACCAAGTAACGCCCATATAGAACATAGTACCGCTATTCCAGTGGGAACCCTTTACGAGTAGCCCGCAGGGTGTTGAGAAAACCATACTGTTTTTCTTCTCGCGGGTGTACTCGAATCCGCCGTAAAAGATGCTTTGGTATGTCCAGTTCTCAACATAATCCGGGTGTCTGTCCTTTGTGTATCCCTCTGCAAACAATCTTTGCGTCAGCTTATTCAACTCATCCATAATTTTCTCCCATAGAAGTGGGGTCAGTTCTGTCCCCCGCCAATTGTTGCGATAAAAATATGAAAGGGAGAATAGCAAGATGTTTTTACAAACATTTTCACTCCTCCTTATTCTCTTCGCGGATAATGCCGTATTTATCATCTACATAGAAACAGCCTGTAAAAATGTTGAAAATCGCCGTACAGACAACGCCGTTATATCGCGCATGAAAAAGGTTGTCGCCCAAATCTGCGAGAATCTCCACTTCACGCTTGTCCTTTACGCTGTGAACCATTGCCAATCTTTTCAGGGGGGGATTATAAACTATCATTTTTGTCCTCCTTGTGTTTATAAAATAATCCATAGATTATTTACTTCATCAATTGCTTGCTGCTTCAGTTGTTATCCTCACATTCGGGGAACCTCAAATCGATTCTTATTCCGCTGCTCCCGCTAATTTGCTCTATGGGGCAATGATACCGGAAACAATAGGCATTGCCTTTGTCCTTACAGCCGGAACACTCAGCGGACTGCAATCCTTTTTCAGCCGCCCATAGCCGGAGATTTTTTTCGGCTTCTGCATATGTGTTTACACGCGGCATATTTTTCGATTTCACAGATGTCCAGCTGCCGTTGGGTTTACGCCGACAAGAGCCCCAGCTATTACCGCCCAACCCTGGTCGAACGGCAACCACCGAACCTTGATAGAAATATACATTCTCCATTTGTCATTCCTCCTGTGTTCGTTTTAATATGAAAAAAGACGGCGTGGTGTTATACCGCGTCGTCTTTTTGGCATATGGTGATTCTTTTTCTGATAACCGATTCCGGATGCTTCATGTCATTACTGATCTTGCAATTTCTTAATGACAAAAAAATAGCGAGAATGCATCCCAATTACTGAAAGTCATTCTCGCTCGCAAATAGTTATTTAAAAAAGCCCGCACTTATCAGGCGTTACAAACTTAACAGAGTATGTAAATACTTAAGTAAATACACAAAAACATTACGCCATCACTATAGCACTATATATTGGGTTTGTCAATATTTTTTCACCATATATTGTATCCTTTCTGGCTTGTTGAAAGTAAGGAGATCAATATAAGGTTACGTTCATACGATTTTTGACTAACTGTTACCCAGAAATATGCAGAAAATAGTTGATTTTTTGATATATATTTGGTAAAATATTTACAATAAATGAGACTAAAACTAAAGAGGCGGCAATTATGAAAAGAGTTAACAAAAGCATACCGACGTGTACGCTTGATTTAGAGACATATGAAGACACATATTGTTATACGATAAGCGAATTTGTAGAGATGAGCAGTGTATTTTGTTTGCATAACTCCCCATCGTATCAAAATCTTATAGATAAAACATCGTCACATAATTTTTCGGATCTTTCAATACCACTTCAAGAAAAAATAGGTGACTATGAAAGTACTTTATCTGATAAACTTTTTTGCCGCTCCAGTTTGCTATATGAAGCAAGCTATTTACATTGTGGTAGGGCGATAAATCATGGCGACAATATAGACAATATTTTATCAATAGCATATGATGAAGCGTTAATGCTACTAGATAATGAAGACCCTTTTGGGAATGTAGAGATCGCAGAGGACTATAAAGAATCCACAGAAGATGTCTGTTCATTTGATTTTTCAGATCTTCCGGATGCGGTTATAACTAGAATATTGGAATTGACAACGGACATTATCAATGAACAAACGTATCTTTCGGCTTTGATGTACTATATGGGGTACGAAAATTGTTTACGTACTTTGGAAAAGTGGGGCGTACTTAAAGGTCAAGACCACTAGAAAAAGCAAGGACCACCCCGCCGGTGGATCCTTGCTTTCGATTTAGTATGCGTTATTTTAATTGAAATGTACTGGTTAAGTTAATATGGGTTTCTGTCGCTTTAAATATTAGCAGGCGCGGCTTTTCAACATAGTGCTCACAGGCGGCGCGATAATATCCAGCTGGTGCATCCAAAAGCTTTCCGAAAGAGCTGCTATTATAATTGCTATAGTAATCCTTCCATTGTGCATATGTCTGCCATGTGCCATTCACCAAACGATCTACACGTACATAAGTAAACCCAGCTTTTGTTACCTCCATAACTCCTTCTGTGTAGGCGCTGACAGCTAACTTGCCTCCGCTTGATCCAATCGTCAGTTTATAAGCTGTCAATAAACCTGTGGCATAAGGGGTTATCCCGTTTGTGGAATCATATAGTCCGTGCGCCGCATCGTCGAAAGAGAAATTTACAGTTTCTTGGGAATCGGCCGATACCGGGAATACCCACGCGGCCATCACTATCAAGCAACATAATACAAGCGAAATGAATTTTTTCATAAAACCAGCTCCTTATATCGTATTGGCAATTTGAATAGCAGTCTTCAGTCCGGCCGCAACCTTCAGGTTATATACTATCTGACCGACAGCGTATCGGATATCTGTCTGATTTTCGTTTGTCGTTAGATAAATTTCTGCATTTGCGGTCTTGATCTTTTTAAAATCACCTGTACCGGTAACAGCATAGTTGTCCATCATGGTTGAATCGGTAAAGGATTCTATGCTACACATGACGCTGATTTCTTGGTTATCTATTGTAAGAATTACTGTAAATTGCGCGACGGCCGATAAGTCCGTCGTGCTTATTTTTATATCTCGGACTGCGCTTTCTTGAAATACCTGCGGCAGATAGAGAGGAGAAATACCACTTTCCAATAGGCGTTCTTTTAGGCTGGTATATTGTAGCGCTGGTTCGGTTGCCATATCAGAAAAATTAAAAACTAAGGTTCCGTTATGAAAATCAATAAGGTTGCGCTGATAGGCGATGACACCGCTCCCAACTAATATCGCAAGCATAATGGTAGCAGTAACCAACAACTTCCATCCAAAGTGCTTATTCTTCCTTCTTGCAGATGAATTTTCGATGATTGGACTGCTTCCCGTGTAATGCACATCTTTATCCTGCAGATGCTTATCAACAGCGGCCTTGACCTGATCGCAGCCTCGGTTGGTGCGCGGTGGGGCAGGAAAGATAAATTGCGGATCATTCAGAAATTGCTTTATAACGTTTTCATTGACTTTTTTCATTTCGGCACCTCAAAAAGTTACGGTCACACAAGCCATGAAGTCCAGCGTTCTTTTCAGTATCCTAATAACTTTTTTCCTCAATCGGTAGTATCGCTGCCGAAGCGCGACCGATTTTATGTTCAACTGCTCCGCTGTTCCTTTATTAGCATGGCGCTCATAATGCTGCAGAAGCCACCGTTCAGATGCAGTCAATTCCTTTAAAACTCTCTTATAGAGTTCCTCCGTATCCACACCGCTCTCCAATGAGAAAAAACCTTCTTCGCCAAACAGGGCATATTCCTTATCATCAAAATCAAAGGCGCTTTCTCGTTTTCTGCTTCGTTTTTGAAGGCTGTATAGAGCTCGGTGATTCGCTGTTTTGTATAGCCATACCCGTGGGTTATACATGGTTCTATCCTGCATGAGTTTCCACAGCAGCAGAAATACTTCCTGTGTACATTCTTCCGCTTCACCGGAATCATTCACCATCGAAATAACATAGCGATAAATATCATCGTGATAGTCATTCCATATCCGCAAAAATTGTTGTTCTATGTCTTTTTTCATTCCAGTGTTTCAATCCCATTTTGAATCATTGTGTGACTGCCATTATTTTACCAGTTAATTTATATCTTTTCAATAATAAATATGCCAATTTCAAAAAAATATATAACGTTTAGCCGTTAAAAGCGATTATATTTATAGACGGGACAGGAAGGGGGTAATTCCAATGCAGAACAGGAATTAAAGCAACAACGGGCTAAAACAAAATCAGCAGATGATCTATCAATCTGCCGAATTTATCTTACAGCAAGGGAGCGTTAAAGATGAAGCATTTGAAACGAACACGCGCATTGTTATCCATGCTCTTTGCGCTGGTTATTTTGGCGACCTGCATCTCCTTCCCCATGTCAGCCAGCGCCAACGTGGGAAGCGCCTATACTATGGGCGGACAAAAATATTCGGACACTGATATTCAAAAATTCGCCTATTGGTGGGATGCCTGTGGTTGGCATAGCTATTGGAATCACGAAAATACCTACGATTATGTCAATTCAGAACGGCTAAACAGCGATATCATATGCTTGGTTGGACACGGAAATCCTCTTGATGTAGTGCTAACAAATAATAATGATCCCGACTTGGAAATACGTGTAACCAATGGTTACAACGATATTAGCCAAAATCATGTGGGCTTAAAATCGCGCAGTTTAAATAATGTCCGTATGGCATATCTTTGTGGCTGTGATACAGCGGGATACGCATATGGTGGCAATATATGTGAAGTCGCTGTAGCCCAAGGTGCCGACTGTGCTATTGGGTGGAATGCCCTCATTTTAAATACAGATGTATGCACATTTAGAGACCGCTTTGGATACTTAATAAAAGGCGGATCAACCGTAGCAGCCGCTGCTGCATACGCAGCTAGTTTCAATGATTATCACGATACGGGCATTAAGGCTTATGTAATATATGGTAACGCTAACACGGTTCTTAAAAAATCTGCTGTAACCCGATCAATGGGACTGCCAGGAGCTAATGCTGCTCTTCCGGCTCTCACTTTCCGCTACGAGGATACCGATTATCAGCCAATTTTCAACGCATTAAGACAGTTGTATCCCCAAGTGGATTTTTCATCCTATGAAGTTTCGGTTACTTCAAACGATCCGAGCAATAAAAACTTTATCGTTGATGTTACGGAAACCGTGAACGGCTATCAAACCAATAGTGGCTATTCTCTTGTCTTTTTGAATGAAAAGCTGGAATCTGTCCGTGACAATACAATTGCCGGACAAAGGCCCATCACTTCTCATAGATTACCTTCTGCGAGTGATATTGCTGCCGCGAAGCAATTAGCCGATCAAAAGGTGGAGGGTCAAAACGACGGCGGCACAGTATATGACCACCACGGAAAGGCTTTCTACGATATTGAAAGCGGCAAGTATTATTATCGGTTATTCACTGTAGTAGATTATGACGGTGCAAAAGATGAAATCCTTACGGATTACGAAATTATCTGAAGATATCTAAATGAAAAACAGGCAGGGCCGGTGCAATGATCTGCATCGGCCCTGCCTGTTTTAGTCACTTTACTTTATCAATGCATTCAGCATCTTGTTATAGGTCTCGCTGGTGGTGGTATAGTAATCGAAATCCTGCCCCCAGCCGCTGGCCTTGATATGGTCGGCATAGGAAACGCCGTCCGGCAGCGTATCCATGACGATAAAACCGTTACCGCCAAGTTCGGCGCAGAAATGGATGATTCTCCTCTCGTACTCGTTTTCTATCACCACCGCATAGTCCGGATACATGGGATGTTTTTCGATCCACAGAATCGGCTCTTCCGTGTAGGCGATCCACTGTCCCTGACTCATAATTTCCAGCACGGCTTCGCCCTTTTCCGGCGCCAGTTCCTGCGGCACATACGTCGCATCAATGGTGTTGATCGGATCGTCGGGTGTATAGAGCGTCACATTTTTCACAGTGAGCGGTTGCGCCGGCGTCTGCACGACGGGAGGCGGCACGATTGTCCCCGTGTCAAACCCATAGGAATCTTCTCTGTCGGTAAATCCGATATACACATCGTCTTTATCCCTGTTGTCCGCATCCCCCGTCACGGTGGCGGTGGTTTTATGCTCCGACGCTTCGGTTTTATCCGGGGCCGGGACGCTGGTCTTGCCGGTTTCCGGTTCCGGCTCTTCTTCCGGTTTCTGCTGGGAGGGGGCTGCATAGTTCGGATCAGCCGCAAGGACGTTTTGCTTTTGCTCAGCGCCCTCCGGCACATCGGTTTGCTGATAACAGGCCGCCAGCGACAGACACATCAGCAGGGCGGCTGTCACCGATAGGATTTTGACTGCTTTCATGCATCTCTGACCTCCTAATTTCAATTTAGAACAATGGAATATTCCATCGGTTCCCTTGGTTATGGTAAATATTTGCCGTAGATGTTCTGGGCGTCGGTGATGTGGTGGCTGCCGTCGGCCCCGGCCGTCACCAGCAGATAATGCAGGCCGTGCTTTTCCGCCGCACTTGCCAGGCACCGCCCCGCCTGATCGGTGAAACCGGTTTTCCCGCCGTACACCTTCCCGCCCTCCAGCAAGGCCGGGTCCCAGTTTTTCAGGAAGGTGCTCCGCAGGTACAACCCGTTTGGATGAATGTTGGTCGGGCTGGTGGTGTACTCCGCTGTGGAGAAGATTTCCCGGAAGGTGTCGTTTTGCAGGACGGTGCGCAGCAGGAGCAGGATATCCCGTGCTGTGGAATAATGGTTGTCGTCGTGCAGGCCGGTGGCGTTGACAAAGTGGGTGGCCGTCATGCCGATGCGCTGGGCCTCCCGGTTCATCCGCTCGGCAAAGGCGGCTTCGGAGCCGTCCAGGGCCACGGCCAGCATCACCGCCGCCTCCCCGCCCGAGGGGAGCATCGCCCCATAGAGCAGATCCTTCACCGTCACCTTTTCGCCGGGCTGGAACCCGGCTATGGACGCTTCATACAGGGCCGGGAAGATGTCGGCAGATACCGTGACCTTCTGCTCCAGCGGGAGATGCCGGATAGCCAGCCACATCGTCATCATCTTCGTCATGGAAGCCGGATACATCCGCTGGTCGGCGGCCTGCTCGTAGATCACCTTGCCATCCTCCACCCGGTACAGCAGGACGTACTTGCTGTAAATCCGGCCCGGCTGAAAGCCGTCTGCAGACGGTGCGGTGGTGGTTGTGGTCGTGGTTGTAGGGGGTGCGGTTGTCGTGGCGGTGGCCGTCGTGGTCGTTTTGGTAGTGGTTATAGTGGTTGTCGGGGCGATGGTGAACGTAGTGGTGGACAGCC
>ERZ827520.988-NODE-988-length-37777-cov-6.353295_pt1 | contig 37777 bp, 23 predicted proteins | sample MGYA00519581_ERZ827520 | MGnify/ENA primary metagenome ERZ827520 (study PRJEB31778, sample SAMEA3449339) | human gut metagenome | biome: human gut; feature: human-associated habitat; material: faeces | place: United Kingdom | collected 2010/2012 ...
TTCGAAATCTTTCTTCCGAAGTTTCATTTCATTCTTCCGAAGTTTTATTTCCCGGTTCCGTGGAGAATCTTCGTTTCCTTGGTAGCTATTGGGAAATTCTTCCGTGGGGGATGCGCTTGGTCGGCAAGGCTTCCCAGAAAAAAAGCCCCCCCACCTACTGTGCGGTGAGGGTGCTGATGCGATATGTTGCGGGGTGGCTTTCGTCGCTAAACCTATATTCCGCTAATCTTACGAGTAGCCCAGTGTAGGGACGCACGATCTGTGCGTCCGTTGTAGAACGTTCTTGACGATGTAGCTTTTGACGGGACGGACGCACAGATCGTGCGTCCCTACAAAGGGCTACACGACTCGCTTTGACAGAACTACAAGCGTTCCTCGTCTAGATGCGGAGCCAGCTCCAGAGGTCACGTAGAGAGGGCTTCTTGCCCGTGAAGAGGATGCCGACACGGTAGATACGTGCGGCTAGCCAGGCGATCCCAAAAGCGGTGAGGTAGAGGAGCGCAATGCTGAGGATGAGCTCCCACGTGGCGACCCCATAAGGTAGTCGAACCATCATCACGAAGGGCGAGGAGAAGGGGATGATACTGCCCCAGAAGGCCATTGCGCCGTCGGGATTGTCCATGCTGCCCATAGCGATGTAGAAGCCGAGCATCATGACGAGGACGAAGGGCATCATAAACTGGCTGGCATCTTCGTCGCTTGATACGCTCGACCCTATCGCTGCAAAGAGCGAAGCGTAGAGGAGGTAGCCCCCGATGAAGTAAACGAGGAGCATGATGATGAGCTGTACGAAGTTGATACTCTGTAGCACCTCTAGGCTAGACTGCATCTCGGTGACGGAGTCCATACTCATACCGCCTGCAAGACCACCCATCTGTGCGGGGTCTAGCTGCGAGAGTGCCGAGAGGTCGTAGACACCACCGACGGCGACAAGAGAGCCGACGACAAAGATAATTCCTCCGAAGATCAACCAGATAGCGACCTGTGTTAGTCCAACGAGGAAGACACCGACCATTTTTGCGATCATCATCTCTATGGGGCGTACGGTGCTGACGATGACCTCCATGATGCGGTTCTTCTTTTCCTCTAGCACACCGCTCATCACCTGTCCCGAATAGTTGGACATGAAGGCGAGGATGATACCCGAGAGGACCATCCCGATGACACCAGCTAGCGAGCCACTAGACTTAGCCTCCTCGCCCTTGGAGTCCCACTGATAGGTAGGCACGGAGATGGTTGTCTCCACATCGTTGATGATTTCGGGGAGTCCCTCTATATCGTACTGAGCTATGCGTTGCTCTTTGAGCCGCTCGGTAAAAGCATCATTGATGTAGCGAACGATACCGTCGGGGAGCTTCTTGTAGGAGTAAAGGCTCCAGCCGTTGGGATTGTTCATCAGCGTGTCTTTTATATAGAGGACTGCTGTGATTCCCTCTTCCTCGAGCTTTGCCTTGTCGGTATAAGCCTTGAGTGGCTCGGAGCTTGGAATGAAAGTGTAGTACTCGTTGTCGGCCAGTACGTCGCTATAGAGTCCCGTCTCGTCAATGACGGCGATGCGCTCGTCACTGAGCGAACTCATACTGACGTAGATAACGATAAAGAAGATAGCCGCAATGAGGATCGGGACGAGGAGGGTGGTGACGATGAAGGACTTCTTCTTGACACGCACCATGTATTCTCGCTCGATAAGTATGGAGAGCTTAGAGGGTGATTTCTTGTTCATAAGAGTGGGGCTGGTTAAAGGGTGGTCGTAGCGGGCTGAGCTTGAGCCGTGGTGGTACGGATGAAGATGTCTTGCATGGAGGGTATCTCCTGCGCTACCTCTAGGAGGTGCAGGTCGGTGGGAACCAGCTCAGCGAGAGCGCGTACGTCACGCTGCTGCGGGTCTTTGAGGCGGACGCGCATATCGTGTCCCTCACGCTTGATCTCGAGTAGCTCGATCTGCTGCTCGGTCAGAGACTCGACCCAGTTGGGGCGATACCCCTCGCCTGCGATGAGTAGCGAAGCGATGCCCTCGAAGTGGCTTCGCTTGACCTCGGTTACGTTGCCTCGGAGCACTACCTTACTCTGGTTGATGAGGGCTATGTCGTCGCAGATCTCCTCAACGGACTGCATGTTGTGCGTGGAGAAGATGACGGCACAGCCGTTGTCTCGTAGCTCTAGGATCTCACGCTTGAGAAGCTCGGCATTGACTGGATCAAAACCACTAAAGGGCTCGTCGAAGATGAGTAGCTTGGGACGGTGAATGACGGTGCAGATGAACTGGACCTTCTGCTGCATTCCCTTAGACAGCTCCTCGACCTTACGGCGCCACCAGGGCATGATGTCAAACTTCTCAAACCAGTGCTTCAGCTCCTGCTGTGCCTCCTGTCGGGAGAGCCCGTGCAGACGAGCGAGGTAGATGGCTTGGTCGCCGACCTTCATCTTCTTATAGAGCCCGCGCTCCTCGGGGAGGTAGCCGATATGGCGTATGTCTTCGTAGGTCATCTCCTGGCCGTTGAGCAGTACGGTACCGCTGTCGGCGAGGAGGATTTTGTTGATGATCTTGATGAGGGTACTCTTGCCAGCACCGTTGGGACCGAGGAGTCCGAAGACGCTGTTGGGCTGGACTTGTATGGAGACATCGTCGAGGGCGAGGTGGTTCTTGTATCGCTTGACGATATGCTCTGCTTCTAGTAAGTATGGCATGAGACTTTAGAGGTTAGAAGTTAGAGATTAGACTTTAGACCTTTGAGGTTTGGAGTATGTCGAGGGCTCGCTGGTAGGAGGGTATCTCGGCGAGCGGTTTTGCCGTGGCGGTGGCGTAGTCTATCTGCAGGACGAGGTGGGAGAGCCCATTGGTCATCATCAGGAGCGGTGCGTGATAGTGCGCGTTGTAGCGAGAGATCTGGTTGATCGTCTCTTGAGAGAGTGGCACCTCGGGCGCCTTGCACTCGATGAGGGCGAGGACTTGTCCGCCAGGACCGTAGATCATCGCGTCAAAGCGGTCTTGACGTATGGAGCTGGCGACGAGGCTCTCGACCTGTATGGAGAGGCGCGGGTAGCCTAGATGATCCGAGAGATAGTGCAGGAAGTGCTGGCGCACCCACTCCTCAGGGGTTAGAGCGACCATACTCTGACGATAGACGTCGTATATGACCGAACGTCCTGACTGCTCCTCAATAAGAGCAGGGTAGGAGGGTAAGTGGAGTGGTTTCATTAACTTTGCTTCGCACTACTGCTATTAGACGGTGCAAAGTTACCATTTCCACCAATGAAAACAAAGAAAGAGATTGCTACCAATTGGTTAACGAGGTACACTACACGGAGCCTCGAGGCGTTTGCACCACACATACTCCTGACCAACTTCACGAGCTACCTGCAAGCTTTTGCCAAGAAGATCGGCGAGCCGATCCTAGGCGAGAGCGCCTCGATGCCAAACTGTGGCAATGCGGATATGACGATGATACACATTGGCATGGGCAGTCCGAATGCGGCGACGATCATGGATCTGCTCTCGGCCATTGAGCCGCGGGCGGTGGTCTTCCTCGGTAAGTGTGGCGGGCTTAAGTCGCAGCTGACGCTCGGGGACTACGTCCTCCCGATTGCGGCGATACGTGGCGAGGGGACGAGCGATGACTATATGCCTCGTGAGGTGCCGTCGCTCCCTTCCTTTAATGTGCTCAAAGCTTGTAGCAATGCGCTCCTAGAGGCGGGCATAACGTATGCGCCAGGGACGGTCTACACGACGAATAGACGGCTCTGGGAGCATGACGAGCACTTCAAGGAGTACCTTCGCACGACCCATGCGGACGCGATAGATATGGAGACGGCTACGCTCTTTACGGTGGGCTATGCGAACCGCATCCCGACGGGTGCTCTCCTGATGGTGAGCGATATGCCGATGACACCCGAGGGCGTCAAGAGCGACGAGAGCGATAGCTACGTGACGGCACACTTCGCCGAGCAGCATCTCCAGCTCGGCATCCGCACCGTCGAGAGCCTCTTCCAATCTCCCGAGGAGATGAAGAGCATCGTCTTTGACTGGTAATAGAGACTCCAAACCGCTATGACTGAACTCGTACAGATTAGTGACCAGATCCGGTCGGGGCAACCACTCCCGCCTCTCGTGCTTGGCTACGGAGAGGAGAGCTACTATATCAATCGCCTAGAGGAGCTGGTCGTCGAGAACTATATCCCTAAGGAGGAGCGCACGACCCAGCTGGTCGTCTACTTCGGCTCCGAGACGACCGCTCCTGAGGTCCTTCAGCAGGCGCAGACCTTCTCCATGTTTGCGCCGAAGCGTCTGATCGTCTTGCGTGATGCGCAGGATCTTAAGAAGAGCTCTGTCCTCAAGAAGCCGTACGGCATTGCCGAGCTGATACGCGATGCGACCACCTTTGCCGAGGGTACCACACTCCTTATATTATACCACGATGCGCTCCCCGCAGCTGCCAAGAAGAATGCGCAGGCGCTCAAGTCGCAGGTGGCGCTCATCGAGTCGGCACCCGTCAGGCGTGATAACGAACTAAGAGAGGCGATGATCCAGATGGCTAAGGGGCTAGACTTGGAGTTGGCTCCGCAAGCAATCTCGACGCTGATCGAGCGTGTCGGATACGATCTGGAGACGCTCTACTCGGAGCTGCAAAAGCTCTCCATACCTGCCAAGGGCGCTGGCGGACTCGTCTCTCGTGCCATGGTGCAGCAGGTGGTGAGCAAGTCGCGTAAGTACGGCCCCTACGACCTGCTCAATGCGGTGCAGCGACGCCGAGATGACGAGGCTCTGCAGATAGCACTCGCCATGGCGGAGGACGAAAAGCGGTACCCCGTTCCCCAGATCATCGCTTCGCTCTACGGCTTCTTTGCTAATCTGATGGTAGCGCACTACCTCCCGTCCAATAGTCAGAAAAATATACAGGAGGCACTCAACCTGAAGTATGAGTCGATGGCTCGAATGTACCAGTCGGCCATGCGTCTCTACTCCAAGCAGCAGACGCTCAACATCATCTCCGCCATACGACGTGCCGACGGTGACGCCAAGGGTGCCCACGGGGTCAACGCCTCGGCACGCACCATCTACCTAGACCTCCTGACGCAGATCTTTGCGCTGAAGTACTAAACGAACGCTCCCGCTCGTTGGAAATATCCTTCGAGCAGACACCTCCTCCCTTCCCGTTGATTACGATTTCTCCCGAGGAAATCGGAAATCTCCAGCGAGCAAACGAAAATCCTCCACGGAGCAGGGAAATAAAAGTTCGGAAGAATGAAATGAAACTTCGGAAGAAAGAAATCGAAGTTCCGAAGAATTTTTTTATTACTCCGTGGAGGATTTGCGTTTTCTATCGAGGCATTTTCGATTTCCTCGGGGGTGTGGTGTCGCGGTCCTCGGAGTGCGTTGAAGTGCCTCGGAGCCATCGGAGGGGTAACCCCTGTGAGGAAACAAACGGAACGAGTAACTCCGTGTAGGAAGGCTCGGCCGAGCGTCACCTTAGCATCGTCTACTTATTAAGGAGCGAGAGATGTTGGGTCTCAATGTGGGTTAGAACCACTTGTCAATCTCATCGGAGGTGAGCGAGACCATGATGGAGCGCCCGAGCGGGTCGAACTGCGAATTGGGCGTCAGGAAGAGGTCAGAGATAATCTGACTGGGCTGCGCAGCTCGTGCATGGAGTGTATGGCGCACCAGTTCGCTGGCTTGGCGAAGCGCTTCGCCAGAGAGGAAGAGCTGCGCTAGGATTTCCGCAGGGGGAAGTGTGGTATCCGTATCGTCTTTATCAACCTGATCCAGGTATTCACCGAGCGTCTTGGTGATCAAGTCAGCGACACCGATGGGGCGGAGTGGCTTGGGAACGGAGGTGATGAGGTAGACGTTTTCGTCTGGGTCTGCGGAGGCCTCTGCTTGCGGGGTGATCTCAAAACCGATCTGCTGCAAGCTCTCGACCAACTCGTGATGGGTCGGGTAGAGGTCGCTGGGTAGTGACAGTTCCTCGGCAAAGAGTAGTGGCTGTGCTTGGTCAGGTTCGAGTGTGAGTGTGGCTATCTGCTGTTCGTAGTAGATGCGTAGTAGCGCACGCTCAATCTGTATGACGGCGAGGCGGTCGCTCATGGTGGTGAAGAGGTAGCGCTCCTGAAAGGTGTAGACCAAGTTGGAGCTATGGGCCACAGGCTGAGAGGGGCTAGCGGAGACCGTAAAGAGTGGATCCATCGCTGTGGGGGCTGCCTCAGTGGGTTGGCTTTCGGGAAGTGTTGATTCGCCTCGTCTCTGCTGGAAGTCGTCGATAAAGCTTTCCCAATGAGCGGGCGAGCCACTACTCATTGAGGAGAGCGGGTCGAGGGGCTTCTGGTCGTCCGTAGAGATAGCTTTAAAGGGATTGTACTCAGGGTCTATCTGTACAGGCGGTGGCTGAAGTGCAGTGCTACTCTGGCGTGTGGCATCGTAGGCTGGTATCTCAATGAGCTGATCGGTGCTAAAGGTGATAGCGGGCATAGCGCTGGTGGTGCTGAGGTGCTCTCGTAGCACTACCATGAGGAGCTTGAAGATGGCCTGCTCGTCGAGGAACTTGATCTCGGTCTTGGTCGGATGTATATTGACATCGATGCGACTGGGGTCCACCTGAAAGTAGATAAAGTAGTTGGGCTGGCTACCTGGCGCGACGAGGTCCTCAAAGACGTTCATGACAGCACGGTGGAAGTAGGGGTGCTTCATATAGCGTCCATTGACAAAGAAGAATTGCTGGGCTCCTCTGCGCTTAGCATCTCGTGGCAGGGTGATGAAGCCCGAGACATTTGCCAAGGGACCCTGGTACTCGATGGGGATGAGCTGCTTGGAGTAGCTTTTGCCTAGGAGGTCTACGATACGATGCTGGAGGTCGCTCTTGGGAAGGTTGCGTATGAGCTTGCCCTCGGAGTAGAGAGTGAAGGCGATCTCGGGGTAGACCAAAGCGATGCGCTCGAACTGGCGGTAGATGTGTCGCAGCTCTGTCTCGGAGCCTTTGAGGAAGCGTCGCCGTGCGGGGACGTTGTAAAAGAGATTCTTCACCGTGATAGAGGTGCCTATCTCGGCAACGGTGGGTGCGGAGCTGATGACCTCAGAGCCGTTGATCAAGAGCTTGTAGCCTATGTCACTGTCGGCTTGTCGTGTGATCAGCTCGATCTGAGCTACAGCCACGATGGAGGCAAGAGCCTCGCCTCGGAAACCCATGGATCGGAGCGTGAAGAGGTCATCGACGGAGGATATCTTGCTGGTGGCGTGTCTCTCGAAGGCCATACGAGCGTCTAGCGGACTCATCCCGATACCGTCATCGATGACGCGCATGAGCTCTTTGCCGGCATCTTGCAACTCGATGGTTATCTGCGTGGCGTGGGCATCGATGGCGTTTTCGACCAACTCTTTGAGCATGGAGGCTGGTCGCTGGATCACTTCGCCAGCGGCTATCTGATTGGCGATGCTGTCGGGGAGGAGATGTATGATTTCGCTCATAGGAAGGAGAAGAGGGGACCCTGTCTATAGTATAGTACCCAGACGACGAAGCCTAAGAGAATGAGCATAAGGATGCAGCGCAGGATGATCCCCGAGCGGGCGTAGTTGTCTATCCCTCGGTCTCGTTGCTTCTTAAGATGTCGCGTACCACCGTAGAGGCTCTCGGAGAGGGTGTCACGAAACTCTTCGCCAGAGCCATAGGCGGACTCTACTTGCTTGCCGTCGTCTTTGCTGGTGTCGTCGCTACTTCCTGCTGTGTCGGAGCCTTCGGTAGCTTCGAGCTCTCGTCTGATCTGCTCGATGCGTCGCTGGAGTTGCTCCTTCTTAGGATCCCAGTAGATGGGTTGGTGGTGGAAGGTGCGCGGTTTTCGCGGTCTAAATATGAGTCCCATGAGTATAGTGGTAAGAGGTGCATGTAGCTCTGCAGCGAGTCTGCGAGAGACGGTACGGAGCTGGTGTCGCTCTCTAGTGGGCGACGAATGTAGACGGAGAGTGGCTGCACGGCTATGGTCGTCGTGTCGCGTGGAGCCGTCTTCTTAGCTTCAGCTGGCTTAGGCTTCTCGATGGCTTGCTTGTATTCCTTATAGAAGGCTTGCCATGCGGCTAAGCCGTCGAAGCCTTTGCTCATCTTGCTGTTTTGCCACTGCAGTGTGGCGAGCGAGTCGGTAGAGGCTGGAGGCGCTGTGCGGTCTGGGATAACATCTTCGGGTGAGAGCGGACGCTTGTCGCCATGCCACTCGGCACCGCTCATCTGACGCAGCTCATCGGTGAGGTCTTGGATCGGGTGGATCGTCCCCTCGGCCTTGCCATGCCAGAGGATGTGGTCGAGCTTGTCATCGGTAATGTAGACGTCCATCTGCGGGTTCTTAACCTGAGCCAGAGCGTAGTAGTGCTTTGCTTTCTCCTGTATGAGGTAGTAGCGAGACTCGACGTTGGAGCGGTAGAAAGCGTGGTCGAGGGTACCTTCGCGAAAGTATGCTTGGATCGTATCGGCCTTGACACGATCCTGCTTAACGGAGTCAAGCCAGCGAACGCTTGACGCATTAAGCCAGGCGAAGGCGTGGTCGATCGTATCGTTGGCAAGGTGTGCATAAATGGTGTCGCCCTTGAGCTGGGTCGAGTCGTTCCACAAGATCGGAGAGCCAAAGAGCTTGATGAGCGAGTCTAGGGAGAAGTAGTGCACCGAGTCTCCGATAGCCTGTATATCCTTGCGGTAAAGGCGTACGTTGTGGTAGCCTTTGGTGTACTTGACCTCTAGCGAATCGGTAGCTCCTGGAGGCGGGGGCAGATTGCGCTTGATCCCCTCCATGATCTCGGCAGACATATATAAGGTGTCCTCCTCAGAGTAGTCCATGACGTAGGCTCGTCCTGTGGCGTAGGTGTAGCCATTGGCCTGATCGAGATAGCCGTAATCGCCGAAGTAGGTGGCTTTGTCCTTTTGGTTGTCTATCACCACGTCGTAGTAGGCCTGGCAGATCTCTCTTTTCTTGTCGTAGAGTATCGAGTCGCCCGTCATGGTGCCATCGGGATGGGTGACGAGAGAATGGTCGAGGAGGATGCTCTGCTCGGTGTCGGTATTGTAAAAGCCACGATCCGTCTCTATCGTGACTGAGTCGGTCGTCTCAATGATGGTGGGGCTAACGATACGGCAGATTGAGGTCTTCGTATTGTAGTGCAGGATGTCGGTGTCGAGGGTGAAGCGGTCGTTCTCTAGATGTACCTGATTCTGAAAGAGCGCTTCGTCAGAGCCCGTGTTGTACTCCCCGTAGACAGAGGTAAGCGTATTGATCGAGTCGGCGAGAGTACCGAAGTTGTCGTAGTAAGCGACCTTTTGGCTGCGATTGTAGAAGAGTCTTTCGGTAAAGAGGGTCGTGACATTCTTGGTCAATATCACATTGTCGTGGAGCTCCGCTAGAGTAGTCATACCGTCGTAGGTCATCTCTCCAGCGGTGATCGAGATCGAGTCACCCTCTTGTATCCGTACATGCCCGAAAGCGTCAAAGGAGTTGGTCACCTCGTTGAGATTGGCACTATCGCAAGTCATGATCCAGCTACCGTGCCTGAGGCGTACATTACCTGACAAGATGACGACGTCCGGGAGTATAGCTTGATCGTGGCTGAGGATGTCGGCGTGGTCTAGGATGATGAGACGCTTGCCACTCACCATCGTAGGGGGAGGCGCTGGAGCCTCTACCGTATGAGGCGAAGAATGTAGCCATGCTGTCCCACCCCAGAGCGGTAGCCCCACAAAGAGGAGCAGAGCGACTGCTAGCAACCCGCTGAGGGTGAGTAGTAGTCGCCTTGTCGTGCTTGCTTCGTTAGGCTGATGGGACATAGACTCTTATAATCTAATGGGCAGAGATATGGATCCTCTATCGTCTTCCCAGAGGAAGTGTAGGAGCTACTTCTTGATCCAACCTGGATACCTGAAGTTGCACTGCTGAAAGTCAGGGCTGATGCGTATATAAGTGCTCTTCTGATGCTGGACGATCCACTTGTCTATCTCCTTCTGCTTCTTATCCTGCAGGGCTAGTTGCTTGATAAGCTGAAAGTCGGTAGCCATATCAGCACGGTGCCCCGAGATACGCTGCTTGAGCTTAAGGAGAACGACCTGTGTATTGCCATTTGCATCCTGAGAAACGAATGCTGGAGAGACATCGCCCACCTGCATCTTGTCTACTTGGGAAGCATAGTCTTGCTGTAGCTCAGACATCGTAAAGAGTGCCGTGCCGTAGCGGTCACTCTCCTGGTTTTCGTTGAGGAGGAGGCCATAGTTGTTTTTCGTCTCTTCCACGTTGCTACATAGGACGACGGCATCGTCAAAGGTCGTTTTACCATTGCGCACCACTACAGCGACAGAGTCCGCCTTGCTGACGGCTTGCTGTAGTTTGTCTGGTGCAATGCTGGGCTTGAGAAGTATGTGGCGGAAGTTGATCGTGTTGTCACGCTTCTCAATCAGCTGTACGATATGGTAGCCCGTAGCGGTACGTATGATGGGAGATACCTGCTTGGTGTCAGACAGTGCGAAGACAACCTGTGCGAACTCAGGCTCTAGCGAACTACGAGCCACGAAGCCATACTCGCCACCACGTACAGAGGTGCGGGAGTCCTGCGAGTAGAGTCGTGCGATCGTAGAGAAGTCACGTCGCCCAGCCAGGATGTCCTCGGAGTAGCCTCTGAGTTGCTCTTTGATCTTGTCAATAGCTGCTAGCTCAACCTCTGGAGTAATCCTAAGCACCTGCACCTCAACAGCATCTGGTATGTAGGGCAAGCTGTCTTGTGGTATCTGAGCGTAGTACGAGCGAATCTCTGAGGGCGTGACCGTGACTCCCTGGATGATCTTCTGCTGCATCTGTCGAACGATCTCATTATTGACCGCCATGGTGCGCTGTTGCTCACGAATGCTTGAGTAGGGACGATTGAAGTACTCCTCGAGACGCTCACGAGAGCCGACTTGCTGTACGAGGCTCTCCATAAAGTTGTCCACAAATCGGTCTACCTTAGTATTATCTACCGAGATACTATCGATCTTAGCTTGGTTGAGGAAGAGCATCTGAACCGCTAGTTGCTCCGTCAGGTAGCAGTCGGGATTTCCCTCGAGGTGCATCCCCTGAGAGCGCATGTAGAGCTTTTGGTTCTCTATCTCAGACTTGAGTATGGGCTCATCGCCTACGGTCCATATGACCTCATCAACGATAGATCCTCTGGATGCTTTGTGCTGTGGCGTTTGTGCTGTCAGGGAGAAGCTCGCCAGTAGCGACAAGAGGATGAACGGTATCATCCAGCGTACGTGTGATGTAGATGATCTATAGATAGACATAAGAGTTGTATTGCTAATGTGGTCCTTATTGATTGCAGGAGTAGATGATCATAGCGAGTCGTAGCTCCGCCTCATTGTAGAAGTCTTCGTACTCGCTGATGAGATCGTCCAGGGTACACCCAGGGTGATCCTCTAGATACTCCTTTAGCTCGTCATAGCTATCCTCACCAAGCTCAGAGGTGATGAGGTAGTTGAGCTTTACCTTAGTTCCAGACTTGACGATGCGCTCCAGCTCTGTGAGCAGGTCATCTGTGCTGATGGAGTGCGAGATAGCTATATCCTCAAGGATTATCTGACGGTCTAGTTGCTGCACGATAGAGATATGCTGCTTGGTATTGTTTGGCAGAGTGCGGATCTTGTAGTCCTCAGGTCGCTCTATCTCATACTCCTCGACATAGTTGCGTATGATGCGGACAAACTCCTCTCCATACTTGTCGGCTTGCTCTACATTGATACCCGAAATGTTTTTCAGCTCCTGTAAGGTTATGGGGTATAGAGTAGACATCTCCTCAAGTGCTGAGTCGGGGAAGATCCCAGCCGTGCCGAGTCCTAGCTTGGTGCTCAGTTTCTTGCGTATATCCCTGAGTATGCTGTATAGAGCGGGGTCTGTAGAGGCCGTACGACCACGTCCACTAGATGCAGCGCTATCTACCTCATCATCATCGTCTAGATCATCGTCGTCATCGTCTAGATCCTCCGCATCGGGAGCGACAATCTTGAATGAAGTAGGCTTCTTGATAAACTTCTTACCACTCGGTGTGACGCTCAGGATGCCGTAAGTCTCAGTACTCTCGGTAAGGTACTGTAGCACCAATGCACGCTCTACGACTAGCTCCCAGATCTCTCGTGAGTAGTCTTCACCGATACCGTAGGACTTCAGCTTGTCATGATGAAAGTCCTCAATAGGGGCCGTGTCGCAACCTAGTATTACGTCGATGACGTGGTCCTTCTTAAATTGTTCTTTGAGCTCCAAGACCGTTTGGAGCAGTTGTTTCAAAAGCTCTTTCGCCTCCATCGTTTGTCTGTTTTTTGCACAATTGTCACACGCTCCACAGTTATCCTGGTCATATCTCTCTCCGAAATAATAGAGCAAATATGCCCGTCGACACATGGGCGTGAGTGCAAAGGTAGAAGTTTTTGCGAGTAATTGCCTACCTATCTCCTGCTCGGCGATAGGTTTTCCCTGCATGAAGTTCTCCAGCTTCTGTATATCTTTCTCATTATAAAAGGCTAAGCAATATCCCTCGCCTCCATCACGACCTGCACGTCCTGTCTCCTGATAGTAACCCTCGAGGCTCTTAGGCATGTCGTAGTGTATGACGTAGCGTACGTCGGGCTTGTCTATACCCATGCCAAAGGCTATTGTGGCGACGATCACACGGCACTCCTCACTGAGGAAAGCATCTTGGTTTGCCGAGCGCTCCTTAGCGTCCAGTCCCGCATGGTAGGGGAGAGCCTTGATGCCGTTCATCTGGAGTAGCTTGGAGAGGTTCATCACCTTCTCACGGCTCATGCAGTAGATGATACCGCTCTTGTTAGGTCTCTTGCGGATGAAGCGGATGATGCGCGCATTGACGTCTTCCCCCTTTGGCTCTACGCTGTAGTAAAGGTTAGGACGGTTGAAGCTAGACTTAAATATATTCCCATCGAGGATGCCTAGATTCTTGCGTATGTCGTGCTCTACCTTAGGCGTCGCCGTCGCCGTTAGGGCGATGATCGGTCTGCGTCCTATCTCATCGACCACGGGACGTATCTTGCGATACTCAGGGCGAAAGTCATGACCCCACTCCGAGATACAGTGCGCCTCATCGATCGCAAAGAAGGATATCTTGATCTTGCGAAAGAACTCAATGTTCTCAGCCTTGCCGAGCGACTCGGGAGCTACATAGAGTAGCTTTGTAGCACCCGCAGAGACATCTTGATAGACCTGATCCAGCTGAGCTTTATTGAGCGACGAGTTGAGTACGTGCGCTATGTCGTTAGATCCAGTCGTCTCTCGCAGGGCATCGACCTGATTCTTCATTAGAGCAATCAGCGGGGAGACGATGATAGCCGTCCCCTCCATGATGAGCGCAGGGAGCTGATAGCATAGGGACTTACCGCTACCCGTAGGCATCAAGACAAAAGTGTCGTGACCCTCCAGCAGGCTTTGGATGATCTCTTTCTGATTTCCCTTGAACTCTTCAAAGCCGAAGATCTTACTCAGTAGTTCTGTCAGATTGTGTGTCATGGTAAGTGAGATTGACCGTCAGGAGAGCTGTTGTATGTACTCTCCAAAAGGTGGATAACGATTACATAGAGTGATGCACAGGTTTGTGTCAGAGGTAGATTTAGTTTGCTAGAGAGGCAGTCATGCTCGGTGTCACCTTAGAGCGGGCATACTGCTCTGTGATACGTAGCGTCTTGCGCTTGAGAGAGGGTATCTCGTACATCGCATCGATCATGATCTTCTCCACGATCGAGCGTAGTCCACGAGCCCCCAGCTTAGTCTCGACAGCTATGTTGACGATATACTTAAGAGCGTCCTCGTCGAAGGTCAGTCGTACGCCATCCATCTCAAAGAGCTTCTGATACTGCTTCGTGATAGCGTTCTTAGGCTCCACGAGGATGCGCAGAAGCGACTCACTATCTAGAGCGTCTAGATAGGTGAGGATAGGCAGACGGCCTATGATCTCGGGGATCAAGCCGTAGCGTCGTAGGTCTTGATGAGTAATGTGCGCCAGCAGATTGTTTTGGATCGTCTGGTAGTCCATCTGTTGCTCCTTATAACCCACCACACGGGTGTTGAGACGAGAGCCGATGATCCGCTCAATGCCATCAAAGGCACCTGCACAGATGAAGAGAATCTGCTGCGTATTGACCTGGATAAACTTCTGCTCTGGATGCTTGCGACCACCATAAGGGGGGACGTTGATGACGCTTCCCTCGAGTAGCTTGAGGAGACCCTGCTGGACCCCTTCACCACTCACATCACGAGTGATGGAGGGGTTGTCGCCTTTGCGGGCTATCTTGTCGATCTCATCGATGAAGACGATGCCACGCTCTGCAGCTGCTACGTCGTAGTCACAGTTTTGCAGTAGACGAGAGATGATACTCTCTATATCCTCTCCCACATAGCCCGCCTGCGTCAGGACCGTCGCATCGACCATCGCAAAGGGCACCTGTAGCATACGAGCGATAGACTGCGCTAGTAGCGTCTTGCCACACCCCGTCGGTCCTACCATGAGGATGTTGCTCTTGGCAATCTCTACATCGTCCAGTTTAGAGCTCTCGTCACTCTTACCGTCCTTCTCTTGGCTAGCTAAGATACGTTTGTAGTGGTTGTAGACAGCCACCGAGAGATACTTCTTAGCATCGCTCTGTCCGATCACATAGCGGTCCAGATAGGCATCTATCTCCTGAGGCTTAGGTAGCGACTCGTAGGTGAGTGGAGCAAATGAAGCGTTCTTGACTTTCTGCTTCTCCTGTTGAGTAGCGTCCAGCACAGGTGCAGAGACAAGCCCATTCTGATAGAGCAACGTGTAGATCTGCTCAGCACAATCACTACAGATCTGTGCAGAGCCTTCGGCACCTATTAGTATAGGCACCTCGCTCTCAGGACGATTGCAAAAGGAGCATCGACGCTCTATCGAATTACTTTTCTTTGCCATCTGCCTTCTTCTCCTTAGCTGTCTGCTTAGTCGATATGAGTACTTTGTCAATCATACCATACTCCAGAGCCTCTGCAGCGGTCATCCACTTGTCACGGTCGCTATCTCGCTCGATATCCTCGACAGAGCGACCCGAGTGATCAGCGATGATTTTGTAGAGCTCAGCCTTCACCTTGAGGATCTCCTTAGCAGCGATTTCTATGTCGCTCGCCTGACCCTGCATACCGCCCATCGGCTGGTGGATCATCACCCGTGAGTGGGGCAGTGCGTAGCGCTTGCCCTCGGCACCCGCTACGAGGAGGACAGCAGCCATCGAAGCTGCCATGCCCGTACACATCGTCGAGACATCACAGCCCACGTACTGCATCGTATCGTAGATGCCAAAGCCCGCATAGACCGACCCGCCAGGACTATTGATATAGATTGAAATATCCTTGCCTGGGTCCGCATTATCTAGATATAGGAGCTGTGCCTGGATCACATTGGCCGTGTAGTCGTTGACCTCCGTGCCGAGGAAGATGATACGATCCATCATCAGTCGGCTGAAGACATCCATCTGAGCCACGTTGAGCTGACGCTCCTCGATGATGGTTGGGTTGATATAGCCTGCAGAGGCAGTTATGTAGTCGTTGAGTGCATTCGTATTCATCCGAAGATGAGCGTGTGCATAGTGGACGAAGTCCTTATTATGGTCTGTCATATTGATGAAGCAGAGTTGTGTGAGTTACTATTTATAGGTTAAAGGAGCGAAGCCAAGCTTCACTTGCTAAAGGTTATAGCCAGGCAAGTCAACCCCACCTAGCTCAATCCAGAAACAAAGATAACGTTATTTCTGAACATACGCTACACCTCTCTCGTCGTAGATCCCGCAAATCTCACGAGTAGCTGGTGTAGGGACGCACGGTGAGTGTTTAGCGGGAGGGCGTCCGTTGTGTCAAAGGTTACAGCGTCCGTTGTCGAGCCAGCCGACGAGTAACGGTTGTAGGGACGCACGGTCGTGCGTCCGTTGTAGTACAGCAAGACGTGCGTCCCTACATGGGTTACTCCTTGGGAGAGATTGCAATCGGCGAAGATCTAGGCGTAGCTATGGCGTGAGGTTATAGCACTGTGTATCGTGGTTTAACTTGTGTATCACCTCGCTGTCGTTATGCGTAGCCCCTAGGATGCGGGGTTATTATGCATCCAGCCTGGCGAATTAGTGCGCCTCGAGCCAATCTTTGCCAGTGCCGATCTCCACGACAAGCGGTACGGAGCACTCGGGCCAGGCGCCTTCCATCGCTTCGCGAACGAGGGCTGTGACACGATCCAGTTCGTCGAGATAGACGTTGAGGACCAGTTCATCGTGCACCTGCAGGACGAGGTAGCTGCGTAGCTGTTGCTTCGTCAGCTCCTCCTCGACACGTATCATAGCGATCTTGATGATGTCGGCGGCGGTGCCTTGGATCGGTGCGTTGATAGCGTTGCGCTCAGCATTGCCACGCTGGGCTCCACGTGCCGTGCGGAGGTTGCGTAGCTGCCGACGACGACCGAAGGCGGTCTCCGTATAGCCTCGCTCGGTGGCCAGCGCGATAGCCTCATTCATAAAGGCTTGTATATGGGTGAAGGTGGCGAAGTACTCCTTGATCAGCTCGGCAGCCTCGCCAACGGGGATGTTGAGTCGCTGGCTCAGACCGTAGGGCGTGATGCCGTAGTTGATGCCAAAGTTAGCCGTCTTCGCCTTGCTGCGCATTAGCGGGGTCACCTCTTCGGGAGCCACCTTAAAGACTTTAGCAGCTGTCGCTGTGTGAATATCGTCACCCGAGAGGAAGGAGTGTATCATCGCTGGGTCTTGGCTCAGATGCGCCATGACGCGTAGCTCCACCTGCGAGTAGTCCGCACTCAGCAGGACAGCGCCGATCGGCTTCTCATGGGTGTGATCCACAGGAGCGCAGGCGGAAAGGCGTGGGGTGTAGTACGGATCAGCGACAAAGGCACGACGCAAGGGACGGCCGAGATCGCTACGGATGGGGATGTTTTGCAGATTCGGATTGCTCGAGGAGAGCCTGCCCGTGGCGGTGACCGCTTGATTGTACGAAGTGTGGAGCTTGCCATCGGGGTAACACATCTTGGGCAGCGGATCTATATAGGTGTTGAGTAGCTTGCGCGCCTCACGGTAGTCTAGGATGAGCGCGACGACGGGGTGGAGCGAGCGAAGCGGGAGAAGCGTCTCCTCGTTGGTCACATAGCTACCGGTCTTGGTTTTGCGCGGCTTCTCCACAATCTGGAGCTCGTCAAAGAGCAGTTCGCCGATCTGCTTCGGGCTATTGACCTTGAGGTTAAGCCCTCGTGAGGAGTAGCTCTGTATCTCCTTCTCTAGGCGAAGGACGCTCTCGAGCAGCTCCTGACGGGAGCGCTGCAAAGCCTCAATGTCGAGGACGATACCACGTTGCTCCATGTGCATCAGCACGTAGAGGAGCGGTATCTCCACCTCGGTGAGGAGTCGCTGCTCGGTAGGGGAGAGCTGCTTGTGCAGGGCTTGGTAAAGGCGTAGCGTCACGTAGGCATCTTCGCTGGCGTAGTCGCAGAGGAGCTTGGGGTCTACGTCGGTGCGTAGCGCAAAGATTTCCAGAGGCGAGAGATCTTTGTAGCGTATCGTGTCGTAGCGGAGCAAGCCCCCAGCTAGTTCGTCGAGGCTATGCCCCTGGTCGGCATCGATCAGATAGTGCGCCAGCATGGTGTCGTAGAGCGGGCGCGCCTCGGGGAGTCCGTAGCGTGTCAGCACCTCTAGGTCAAACTTCGCATTGTGCGCCACCTTGAGCACATGCTCGTCCTGCATCAGATCCTTAAGCGGAGAAAGTATATGCGTAGCCTCCTCAGCCGACTCGGGCAGCGGGATAAAGTAAGCTTGCTGCTCGTCGGCACAGAGCGACATCCCGACGATACCCGCACAGAGCGCATCAAGGCCGTCGGTCTCGGTGTCAAAGGCGACAACGGAGCTACCCGCCAACTGCTTAGCGAGCTGGCTCACTGCTTCGTAACCTTGCACTTCGGTAAAGGTAACGCCAACCGTCTTGTAGTTTTCTAGAGGAGTAGTGGCGCTAACGGGACCCGACACCTCGATCGTGGCTGGTGAACTTGGCGCTGCTGAGGTACCGCCAAGGTCAAAGAGTCCTACCTGAGAAGCGGTCGTTGCGGGCTTGCCGATACGCTTCAGTAGCGAGGTAAAGGCAAACTCTTTGAAGATGCGCTCCACAGCGGCGTGGTCGGGGCCTCGCCACTTCATCTGATCTGGGTCAAAGGTTACCCCTGGCACGTCGGTCACGATGGTCACGAGATGTCTCGAGAGCATCGTCTGCTCCTTGGCTGCGAGAAGCTTTTTCGCATAGGTCGGCTTCACCTGGTCAATGCGTGAGTAGATATCTTCGATCGTGTCAAACTCCTCGAGTAGTCTCTGCGCAGCGACTTTGCCAATGCCTGGACAGCCTGGCACATTGTCCGAGCTGTCGCCCACAAGTCCCAAGTAATCAATCATCTGTAGCGGATAGCGGATGCCGTACTTAGCGGTTATCTCCTCAGCGCCTAGTAGCTCGAAGCCTGACCCCGTGCGCTGTGGCGCAAACATCTGTGCATGCGGCCCGACGAGTTGCCCGTAATCCTTATCTGGCGTGACCATGCGCACCTCGTAGCCCGCTTTGACAGCTTGACGGCTCAGCGTGCCGATCAGGTCGTCTGCTTCGTACCCTTCGACCCCTAGCAGAGGTATCTGGTAAGCCTGCACCAATTCTTTGATATAAGGCATGGAGAAGCGTATCGTCTCGGGAGTCTCGGGGCGATTAGCTTTGTACTCTGGGTACTCCTTGTGGCGAAAAGTTCCTCCTGGCATATCCATCGCCACGGCAATGTAGTCGGGGCGCTCCTTGTCAATGATGTCTTGTAGCGTGGAGGCGAAGCCGTAGAGCGCACTCGTGTCGCGGCCCTGCGCATCCACGAGGGGACGATTGATGAAGGCGTAGTAAGCTCTGTAAATCAGTGCATAAGCATCAAGCAGATAGAGCGTAGGCATAGTTCAGATAGGGTAAAAGTAACGGGTTAATCTAGGGATTCGGTAGGCTGGCTGAGCGAGCGAATGACACGGCAGGGATTGCCCACGGCTAGGCTCATCGGGGGGATGCTCTTCGTGACGACACTTCCCGCGCCGATCACGGAGCCTCGGCCGATGGTTACACCGGGGAGGATCGTACAGCCTCCACCGATCCACACGTGGTCCTCGATGATGATCGGGATGCCAAACTCCCAGCCGGCAGCGCGCTCCTCGAGGTCGAGCGGATGCCCCACACTGTAGAGGGACACGGAGGGACCGATGAGCACATGGTCGCCAATGGTCACATGTCCGCCATCGAGGATGGTGCAGCCACTATTGATGAAGGTATGACTGCCCACCTCAATCTCGCTCCCGTAGTCGCAGAAGAATGGTGTCACCAGCCAACTCTCCTCGCCGAGCCCTCCGAGTAGCTCCTGTAGCGCACGATAATACTGCGCCCGCTCCTCGACTGGTATGCGGTGCAGGGCTTGCAGTCGCTCTTTGCACCGACTGGCCAAGAGCTGACGGTCAGTGTCGCTCTGTATATTATAGTAGCGATAACCCTCGGGCTGTGGGGAGGGTATAAATGATAATGGGTGCGTAGTGTGAGACATACGGTGAAGTGATAAATGCAGAGAGGCTTTTGCTAAGCGATCCGCTACGACAAAGGTACAATAAATCCCCTCGCCTTTCTCTTTCCTCCTGCTGGCACTCTAGTTTCTTCCGTAGGAAACTCTAGTTTCTTCCGTATGAAACTCTAGTTTCTTCCGTATGAAACTACAGTTTCTCCTATATGAAACTCTAGTTTCTTCCGTGGGAAACTTCAGTTTCACCTGTTTGAACCTAGCTGAAGTGGGGATGAGTCAAAAGAAAAGTGGCGACCGCTCCTCTGTAAGAAGCTGTCGCCACCTAGACGAATGTGTTGGGGTAGGGGACTAGAGTTTCACGGCGAAAAGGAGTTTACGCCTTATCGCTAGTCTCCTCGGTTTTGGGAGAAGAACTGATTGAGGTTCTTGAAGCCAGTCTTGGAGCTGGGTAACTGAGGAAAAGGAGAGCGCAGTATGAGCTTGCGTTCGGTGCGATTTGTGTAGCCCTGGATGTAGTTAAGATTGACGATGTAGCTCTGATGCGTCCTAACGAAGATGTGTAGTCCCTGTAGCTCTCTATCGTAGGCGCCTATGTTTTTAGAACTGTAGATCTCATCACCATCAGACAGATAGATCTTACACCCCCCGTCACTAGACTGTATGTATACGATCTGATTACTATGGAAGATGCGCGTGTCTACCGCTGTAGAGACTTGTAGCCACTTACCAGTCTGGTCGCTTGGGGTAGATGCAGTACTCGTCTCTTGCGACTGATAGATATGCTGAGCAGCCTTTTCGATAGCTGAGCGTAGCGACTCCTTGTCTATAGGCTTGTCAAGAAAGGCAACGGCTCCCTCATAGATCGCTTGCTGCGCATACTTAAACTCACAGTGCCCGGAGAAGATGATGAGCTGAAACTGTCGGAAGTTTTGCCACTCCTCTAGTAGGTCAAAGGCGGTCCGCCCCTCAGGAGCAAACTGTATGTCCAAGATGAGTAGCTGGGGGGCAAACTTCTTGATGGCTAGATCTACCTCTGCCAGCGAGGTACAAGTCGCAACAATCTCTAGCGTTGGGGCTACCTCCTCGACTAGAGAACGCATCAGAGCCAAGATCTCGGGAGAGTCGTCAGCGATTATGGCTCGTAGTGGTGGGATAGTTGTAAACATAGATTTATAGGCGATAATGGGGTGGTAAGCGTAGTGTGATGGTGGTTCCTTGCTCCGAAGAGTCTATACCGAGGTCTATCGCATAGCCTAGTCGATTGAGGAGGTTGATACGCTTCTTCGTTAGCTCCATACCATAGGAGTGATAGCTGAGCTTGGACTTGTGTTGTAGCTTTTGGGCTTGCTGTATGCCGATACCATTGTCAGCTATCTGGATAGATATGGCTCCACCCTGTTGGTCTAGAGAGATGGATACTTGTAGCATCGCTCTACGGGCATCATTGAGAGGCAGTAGTCCGTGACTTATAGCATTCTCCACAAAGGGCTGCAGGAGCATCGGAGGTATACAAACCTGATCGGAAGATATAGCCTCCTCAATGGTAATCTGAAAGGCAAAAGCATCTGGGTGTAGCTCCTGCTGAAAGCTCACAAACTGCTCCGTCAGCTCTAGCTCCCGCTGTAGCGTAGTCCAGTGCTGTGCTAGTGTAGAGTCTGGCGCAGCTACAGAGCTTTGTATCGAACTATGGAGGAATGCTCGTATGAGCCGACTCAGACTGACCAACTGCTGCTCGGCCTCTTCGGTTTTCTGTAAGTGTACCTTAGCCTGTACCGAGGTCAGGACATTGTAGACAAAGTGTGGATTGAGTTGAGCTTGTATCGTATCCATCTCTGCTACCTGAGCTTGCGTAGTGGTCTCAGAGAGGCGCCGCTTAGTACGTAGCAAGAGGAGTACACTCCCCACGATGGCTAGTAGCAGTAAGAGAACAATGCTCGGGACAAACCACGCCTGATTATAGAAGGCTCGCCTCACCGATATCTCTAGTTCATATAGCTCCTGCTCTGAGCAGACCTTATCAGTCCCTTTGTATAGCACCTGCACCTGCAGTGTCGTTGTGCCATGAGGTAAGTTGGTCAAGACTATATAATCCTCATCCTGAGGCTTGCTCCAGGGAGCTGTGCTACTCGTACGATAGCGATACACCAGCGGATAGGGACGACTATAGGCAAGCGTCGTAAGCGAAATGGTCACAGACGATCTATTGGTCGGGAGGCTCACTCGTCGCTGATTATATAGTATAGGCGTGTTATCATAATAGGAGAAGAAGAGCTTGGCTCCGTGCGTAGCTATCGGTCTCAATAGATTGGGGCGAATAGATGCTAGCTGCGAACTACTAGCTACCCAAATGTTGCCCTGAGAGTCCATATAGGCACCAGCCTGCCCAGGCTCCTCTACACGAAAACCATTGGACGCATCGATATAGCCCCACAGCTTCACTCGTCTCGTATGATGAAATGCCTTGAGATCGATGATACAGAGCCGATCGCCCTGCGACACCAGTAGTCGCTCGCTATCTATCGGTAGGACGAGGGCGGTCACCTCTTGGAACTCGGGATCATCTACTACGCAGATTTGATCTTGCTTAGCATCGTAGTAGCATAGTCCCATACCAGTGGCAAACCAAGTCGTGCCATACGCATCTGTCGCCATCTCCATACAGAAGTATGAGGTGCCTCGCTCGTTAGCATACCTAACTAACGCTCCTGTGTCGTAGTCATAGCGGTAAATCTCTCTACCACCCAGCCAGTAGCTCCCGACAGAGTCCCGTGTGATGGAGAGTATATTACCCTGTATTGTGACACTCTTATATTGTGTGACTGTACGCTGTACTTTACCCTCTTCGTCCCATATAGCAAAGCTACCCATACCTCCTCCCCATATAAGCCGACGCTGAGCATCGTAATAGGTATAGAAGCAGAGCTGCTCATGCACCCCTGTACGCTCTAGCTCTGAGACCTTACCACTCTTCGGATTATAACGTATCACTCCTTTAGAGTGTGGAAAGTAAAGCACCCCACGGCTATCTCGTACAGGATGAAAGTAGTACCCTTTATCTAGCTCGCTAGTAAGTGAGAGCGACTCTACCTGATCGCCACGGATGCGCTTGATCTCGTGCGTAAAGGAGCTAGCGTATATCGTGCCATCATCGCCAGCGACACAGCCCCACACCTCAGGCAGTAGCTTCGCATCGTAGAGCTGAATCGCATCAGGCAATACCTGTAGCATACCGCGCTCTGTACCAAGATAGACGCCCCCCTGATGGTTAACGACCATATCTGTGATATACTCCCACTGCGATATATCCTTACTAAGATTTATCAGCTCGCCATAATTTAGGAACTGTATCTCTCCTACATGTAAGCCCGGCAGTATGACATTGCTTAACCCATACCAAGCTCTAGGGAGTGGCTCTAGCCAGCGCCCTCCTACAGAAGAAGCTATACGACTAAGCCCCTTAGCAGAGAGAGCATAAAGCTCCACCGTCCCCACCTCTCGGCTAAAGGCTATACAGACCTCGCCCCGAGGTCCATAGAGCAGACGCTTAGACTGTTGCTGTAGTTGCTTAGGGAGGTCAACGGTTGTGATACGCCCCTCTCTCGTCACCCGCAATAGCCTCTCAGAGCCATCATCATACGAACCTACGAGGTAGAGGTCGTGGTGTAGCTTATCATAGCGCATCGGAGAGTGTACCGAGGTGACCCCTGGAGAGAGAGGCATCTCTTGCAGCCTCCCCTCTGCATAGTGACCGACTACAAAGCGAGACGATGCATCCCGCTTGGCATACCACAGGGTACGCTCTCCACCTAAGGTTGCGGCATATAGTCTCGCCAGAGGTACAGGGAGTGTCTGTACACTATCGCCACTGATCCTTGAGACACCTTGCGTCGTAATGATCCATACAAAGCCATCTTCATCCTCCTCAAGATGGACGACCTCTCCAGCTGACAACCCCTCCCTAGATGCCGTAAAGGGGTGAAACCGCACGCCATCAAATCGACCCACACCAGCCTTCGTCCCAGCCCATATATACCCGCGACTATCTTGCATCAACTTAGTCACCTGACACTGTGGCAATCCCTGCTCCTTGGAGTAGCGTATGCTCTGCACCCCCTTCTCTTGGCAATGAGCCTGAAGAGAGAGCAGTAACAATAGGGAGATACTCATTATAATCCGACTGAGTACGTATCGGCTATTTGGCTTCATTCCTTCGCAAAGATACAATTTAGAGACTAGACTCTTCCCTCATCGACATACTATCTCGACTTACCTCCCTATAGTTAGCTCTCCTACGAGTGCTAACTCACAACTCTTAGGAGACCTCTATATAGAGACTATTGCATAAAGGCGAATCGCTGCGTTGCTTTCGGGATTCGGCTTCGGTCACATACGGAGGTATGCTCCCTTCAGACCTCACCCTCAGCGCCTTGCGCTTCATCCTTTCTGCAAAGTCAAGACAATCTTGCTAGCAAGATTGTGAGACTGTTGACTTTTGCAACAGTCTCATATAGATAAACGTCCTTTTCTTACATCTCATCTTTTGTTTGCCCGAGGGCAACGGATTTCTATAGCATAAGTATCAAAGTGGGGAAAAGGAACCACAGTCCCCTTCCCCACCATCACTAGTAAAGCTCTAACTCTTTAGTCCTTACCAAAGGATTATATTGTTGATTGGCTGAGGCTGATTTAGGGCATAAGCCACAGCTACGTCTCGTGCAGCCTCTAGGGTGCTTATCCTCTCTGAGTGACGACGCTCTGCCTCTCTCTCGAGGAAGTCCCACGTACGATTGTCATCCGCTATAGCCTTCTTTGCCACCTTGTCTATAAAAGCACTCACCTGCTTGTCATACTTCTTATAGCCTGCGGGGATCTCCCGTAGCAGCTCCATCGCCTTGCGAGCTCCAGTCGCATTGGGACTCGCAGCCCACGTAGCCTCCGCCTGACGCAAGAGCTGTGGTGCCCGCACCTCTATATAGAGGCCATAGCACTCTTCGATAGCTGAGATGACCTTACCGTAGGATGCAATGCTCCCAGGGACCTCACTGAGTAGGTACAGAGCCAGACCATACTCCCCTTGCTTGGCATGAGTACGAGCGAGAGCTACGAGATTGTCCACCTGTCTCTCATAGAAGTCATTGATACGACTCCGAGAGCGTCCGATGAAGCTTTTGAACTCGGGCGTATCGAGGGACAACGCAGTCACGGAGTGGTGTATAGCGTTTGCCTTATTTGTCCCCTTGCCCTGTACAGTAATTTCATAGCTGTTGAAGACATTGCCCGTCTGCATATCTGTTACGTCAAAGGAGACAGAGAGCTGCATCGTTGTCTTAGGTGGTACCGTGGCACTGGTGTGTTCATCGACGATGGTAATATGAGGCACCAAAGCAAAGCGACTAAGCTCAGACTCAGAGGAGAGACCGCTACTCGTCAGGACTCGCTTCATCTTCTGACCTAGTAGGTGATCCGTCTTGTCGCCTAGGTTGTAGTCAGAGACTACGTGTGCAGGAGCTATGGTAAGCCCCTGAGCAGAGATAAGGCGAGGAGATAAGCAAGCTATTGCCAAGATGCTAAATAGTAGATATGTGACCTTCATCATTGTTGTATAGTTACTTTAGCGTTATCTCAATCTGTCCTATAGAGCCTGCGACATTGCGCATCTTCGTCTTAAAGCCTAAACTCTTTAGTTGCTGCTCTAGAGGCTTGAAAAAGCGTCTCCCATCTAGAGCCTTACCAGCATCATCAAAGAGTGGCATCATAATCTGAGAGGCTTGTAGCACCTCCTCTTCCATCTGATCGATATTAAAGGAAGAGCCTACACAGTGCTTCTCTAGGAACTCTTCAATCACCTCTCCGACCGTCCGACCGCCGTGATCTTGCTCTAGTCGACCTCGCTCATCTCGCACTATGAGCGAACCCTCTCGACCATTGCTGACCCACTCCTCAAAAGTCTGCTGCAACTGAGCACAGAAAGGGTCAATCTTGTCTATCACAGCCTCCTGTAGCAGACTGATGGCAGTAGCTCCTATGGCGGGCTGACTCTCTCCCGAAGCTGAGGCGACATTCTTGAGTGCTGCCATATCAATCCCTGCAAACTCGGCATAGAGGAACGTGCGAGGTCCTTGCTGCGTTACCTTATAGTTTAGGTCGATACGGATATCTATAGGCAAGACGTAGTCGGGATTGTCCTGCGCCTTCTTGAGAGCCATCTCAAGATTTGTAAGTGGGAAGCCACGCTCACGCATTAGCTCCTCAAACTTGGCGATACACGCCTTCAGCTCATCATTGAGAAAAGCCAGCTTGTAGTGCTGATAGAAGTTGTAATCCCCCACATCGTCCGTAGCTTCGAGCAACCCCAGCTTGTACATCAGAGCATCTGAGGGGACAATCAGGAGACGTGGCTTCTTGGCTTTTTGAGCAGACATAGAGCATATCCCCCCCATCAAGATAGCTAGGAGGAGTAGGCATATTCGTTTAGTCGCTTGCATAGTCTTAGTATGTGATGTAGTGTATGATTAAAACATAGATCCGAGCTTATCAATGATACCCTCAGCCTCTAGATACTTACGGAGAGCATCCTTTTGTATGGATAGAGCTACACCTATCTTGTACTGTGCGCCCACCTTAAGACGATCTTGAGGTCGTATCGTACCATCGTTGGATAGTGTGACAAACTGTAGGTATCGCCCTGTCTTGTAGAAGTCTTCGAAGAATTTCTGATGCTTAGCATGCGCCTCAGGCGAGACCATCGGCTTCTGAGCATAAACCCCAGGACCCGCAGGTATACCCTTAAAGAGGACAGCATCTACGCCATCTCGCTTAGCACGTTCTATAGCCATCCGCTGCGTAGAGGCGTAGCTATATACTTTGATCAGATAAGTCCCCTGACCACCCACACCTAGCGAGTGTACCTCATAGTCGTAATTATGTCTTGCGCCACATGCAACAAGCAAGGTAAGCGAGAGGATAGCTCCTATGAGCTGTGCAAATGTCTCTATCTTCATCGTCTTAATCTGTTTTTTTTAATGATGCGTATAGGACTGCTATAACCACACTAGAGGCTACAGCAGTCCTATGGAAACTAATCAGATAATCTATTCTTCATGTTAGAATGAGATACGTGTACCCACACCAAAGTTGATCGGCGGGATACCTACCGCCTTGGCTGATTTAGCCCCAGCTACCCATAGCTCACTACCTAGATGGGCAAAGACATTGATATTGGGGTGTACGTAACAGCCGAAGCGACCTCCGAGAGTTAGGTAGCCGAAACTTTCTGTATTCACATTTGCATTAGATAGAACTCCTAGAGTACCATATCCTAACTCTACAGAAGCATTGAGTGCTCGAGCGAAGTTAAACTCCTTGCGTAGACCATAGGTCATACGTATGAAAAGAGCCGATACATCTTCAGAGGTCACTGCTAGTACGCCAAAGCCCCCATCCTTAGAAGCCTTGAGTCCAAAAGGTATACCCATACGGACGAAGAGGAAAATACCTGGGACAGACTTCCCCTTGAACTTTGGAATCAGCGACAAAAGGTCTGAAGCACGGTAATCTACCTCAGCACCCACATACATAAAGTTCACCAAAGGGGTCAATCCGACTCCTAGATCAGGCTTGCTGATGAGGGTCATACCCTCTTCGAGGCGACTAAACCCTGCATATTGATAGAATCGTGTGAAGTCCTGCTGGTTGCCATCGGCAATCTTCTTGTTGTCTGCAATGTGCATACCAACACGTACGGCACCACGGCGTACAGTCTTGGTCTCTCCTGTGGCGGGATCGAGGATATTCTCTACGACGAAAAAGCGGTCGTCCGTCTTCAAGTTTTCCTTCGTCCCTATCTTAGCAGAGATAGGACTCGTCTGAGCGATGGGAGCCTGAGTCTCTAAGTCGTGTACATTATTAGCGATTAGCACATCTGCTAGTTGGAATACGTTCATAGCGAGCGTCTCGTAGTTGGTATCCTTGCCCACAGCTGTACCCTTGGTCATACCCATCACAAAAGAGGAGACCTTGTTTTCCTTCGTTGCATAGACAAACTTAAGTGGGAATGTAGCCTTGTCTATTCCGTCAGGTGAGTTGAAGTGCTTCGTATAGAAGGCATTCATCGTCTCAGCACCGAAGTCTAGCTTATAGACGAATCCGCTCACCTTTGCCTCTTTGGCCTCAGTGAGATATACATAATATACGATTACATAAGAGCGGTCGATGAGCTGCTCTCCGATGGTATTTAGCTGTACAGAGAGGTCTCTATGAGCCGTCTTTGCCTCAACGATATCAGCATCCGTTGCGGCAAATGCTCCTCTCGCCTCTAGGACTTCGAGAGAGTACCCTTTGCTTGCCTTATCATAACGAGGGAACCAGCTCTTCATAATCATACGCCCCACGTGCGCATTCTCGAGAACACGAGTGATCTCATCTTGGAGTGCTTGGCGACCTTCGGCACTATTGGGGTCTTTAGGCGGTGTCAGCTCGATGCGATCTAGGACAATCTCATTGATGTCAAACTGCTCATTGGGATGCTGTTGCATTATCTCAACTAGTCGCTCTGCGACGTCGGAGCCATCTGTTGCATAGATGACGGAGCGAGATGGACGTAGATACTTACGTGAGAGCAGGTCTGTACGAGCTGCCGTCAGCGTCTCGACCTCTTGAGCATTTAGCTCTGTGGAACAGACAGTCTGTAGCCCTACAAAAGCCCCTAATACCAGCGCTAATAATGTAGTTTTCTTCATTTGGTTGTTATTTGATTATATGTGATTTGTAGCGCAAAGATACAGTCGTTGTAAGCTACTAATCAAGGGGTAAAATGGCGGTAATCAGGATTTGTCTAAACACTACACAATTCGGTCTAGTTTTACCAAGATTTGGACGAAATTCTTCTCTTGGACTCAATGCCGTAACTCTCACGAGTAGGGATACCTAGACGAGTAAAGACCTGTAGGGGCGGACACTTAAGCCGAGCGTTCCTACTGGTCACTACGCGTAAGATTTGTGGAATCTAGGGGAATCATTTTTTGAAGGGAGACATGTTTAGTTTCATAGGATAGAAACTCTAGTTTCATACAGGGCTGACGCATGATATACAATGAGCTCATCTACCTCTCTACTCCTCGCTTGTCGCTCATGTGTAGCTCCTAACAGAGCGATTATAATGCGTCAGCCCTCCAGTTTCATAGGGAAGAAACAAAAAGAGACTGCCACACGATGGTGAGCTTAATCGCTTGCCACCATGCAGCAGTCTCTACTATAGAAAAGGGGGTAGCCCTACTTCTTGACCACTAGTCGCTCCTGCCACCCAGTGCTTACGAGGAGGTAGACACCATCGCTGAGAGCTGTCAGGTCGATCTGCAGATGCCCCTCTGCATCTGCTTGCATAGCGCACAGTAACTCGCCAGTCATGCTGTGCAGCATCACTTCGCTAGCAGGTGCTATACCCTCCACGATGACATACTCAGTCGCTGGGTTCGGGTAGAGCTTCACCTGCTGCGTGACGGTCGTCTCCACGCCTGTGTGATCCACAAACGTTGCCTTCACTTCGGTAGCACCCTTGACGACAAACTGCTTCGTGGCAAGGATATCCTCTCCGTTGGCTGTGAGGGCGGTCAGCTCGCATTGATCGTTCTTGCCCGTAGCTTGAACTGTCAAGGTAGTCCCATAGGGTACCGCCTTGAGATCTACGTTCTCGACAATCGAAATCGTACCATGCTCATTGCTCGTTAGGGTCACGGCGAAGCTCTTCTTAGTAAAGGTTGCCTTTACTTCAGTAGCACCTTTGACGACGAACTTCTTCGTAGCGAGGATATCCGTGCCATTGGCAGTAAGTGCAGTAAGCTCGTACCCCTCAGCTGGAGTAGCGACAATTGTTAGTTCTGTGCCGTAGGGGACAGCTGTGAGATTGTCGGCTCCCGTAGCGGTAAGCGTACCTTTACCTTCCTTAGTTAGAGAGACTGCAAAGCTCTTCTTAGCAAAGGTCGCCTTGACTTCAGTAGCGCCCTTTACAACGAACTTCTTCGTAGCGAGGATGTCTGTGCCGTTGGCAGTAAGTGCAGTAAGCTCGTACCCTTCAGCTGGAGTAGCGACAATCGTCAATTCTGTGCCGTAAGCGACTGAGTTGAGGTTGCTGGTACCCGTTGCGGTAATCATACCCTCACCCTCCTTAGTTAGAGAGACGGCGAAGTTCTTCTTCGTGAAGGTTGCCTTGACTGCAGTAGCACCCTTTACAACGAACTTCTTCGTAGCGAGGATATCTGTGCCGTTGGCCGTAAGTGCAGTAAGCTCGTACCCTTCGGCTGGAGTAGCTACGATGGTAAGCTCCGTATCGTAGGGGACTGCATCGAGGTTGTCTACCCCTGTGACTGTGAGGGTACCCTCTCCTTCCTTCGTGAGCGTGACGCTGTAGGTAGGGTCTTCTCCCTTGTAGTCACCAGAGAAGGAGTGGATACTCCAATTCTTACCCTTGGCGATGGCTACGTCACTCTTGAGACATATATTGCCATCTGTCTTAGCATCCATGCCTATAACTCGAAACTTGCCAGGCGCCTTGCCCATACGATTGGGTAGACCATTGACAAGCTCTGTCATCGCCTCACCCTTGATCTGATTACCATAGCAATCAAGGACCTGCAATTCGCCATTATGTGACACATCAAGGTGGGTCAGCTGGTTCTCCCCGACACCTAATCCAATCAACTTAGTACACGGAGAAAGATCAAGTTGCGTCAGTTTATTTTCATAACACACCAAGGTCGTCAATGCACGGGCATGTGACAGGTCTAGACTGGTCAGCTGATTACCCGAACAGAACAACCGTGTAAGCGTCTCGCAGTTTATGTCTAAGCTCGTCAACTGATTCTCATGCGAGGGGGGCGTCTCCAGATCTACAGCACCATCACACCATAGAAGTGTCAGGTTCCCCCGGAGGGTGACTGTCTGGCTCGTGAGCGTATAGAGATGCCCCTTGCCATCGAGTATCAGCGACTCCTTGAGTCCCTCAGCGATGACAGTCTGCCCCTTGACGGGCCTCACCGCCAGCATAATCTGCTCGCCTACTGCCCTAGAGGTGGTCATCGTGATGACACCGTCACCGACAGAGGGCTGAGAGTCGTCCTCTCCCTCGTATGGATCGCCATATTCATCGTTGACTTTCCAATTCTTAGCATTGGCGATGGCAACATCGCTCTTGAGACATTCGCCAGGTACGAAGGTCCCCTCTTCCAGACCCGTACGATCAGATAGGGTCTTGACTAGTTGTGTCATCCTCTCTCTCTCGATCGGATTACCATCGCAAAAAAGAACTTTCAGATTGGGGTTGTGTGACACGTCAAGGCTAGTCAGCTGATTATTGGACAGATTTAAGTACCGTAGGTTAAGACACTGAGACAAATCTAGGTCAGTCAGTCGGATGTTAGCACCGTCCAAGTCTTCCAAGGCTCGAGCGTGTGACAAGTCTAGAGTCTCTAGCTGATTATTCGAACAGTATAGATCAGTAAGAGCTTCGTTGTGCGTAATGTCCAAGCTTTGGAGCAAATTACCAGAGCAGTTCAGCACTGTTAATGTATTACAGCGTGATACGTCCAAGCTGGTCAATTGGTTCTGATAAGTGATAGGCGACTCCCCGCTTTGGAAAAAGGGTCCACCACAGTCCAAAAGCGTCAAGTTCCCTTGGAGGGTGACTGTCTGGCTCGTGAGCGTATAGAGATGCCCCCTGCCATCGAGTATCAGCGACTCCTTGAGTCCCTCAGCGATGACAGTCTGCCCCTCGACGGGACTCATCGCCAGCATAATCTGCTCGCCTACTGCCCTAGAGGTGGTCATCGTGATGACACCGTCACCAACAGAGGGCTGAGAGTCGTTCTCTCCCTCGTATGGACCGCCATTTTCATCTTCGACACTCCAATTCTTAGCCTTGGCGATGGCGACATCACTCTTGAGACATATATTGCCATCTGTCTTAGCATCCTCTCCTACTACGACAAACTGACCATGAGGATCCTTGCCTATGCGACTAGGTAGACCATTGACTAGCGCTGTCATCGCCTCTCCCTTGATCTGATTATCATAGCATTCTAGGAACTGCAATTCGCCATTATGTGACACATCAAGGTGGGTCAGCTGATTCTTGGCCAGATCTACGTTCACTAGGTTAAGACACTGAGACAAATCTAGAGTCTCTAGTTGATTACCCCAACAGGATAGCTTAGTAAGAGCTTCGTTGTGCGTAATGTCCAAGCTTTGGAGCGAATTCCCAGAGCAGTACAGCACTGTTAATGCATTACAGCTTGACACGTCCAAGCTTTGGAGCGAATTATAATAGCAGTACAGCTCGCTTAATGTATTACAGCCTGACACATCCAAGCTTTGGAGCGAATTCTCAGAGCAGTCCAGCACTGTTAATGCATTACAGCCTGACACGTCCAAGCTTTGGAGCGAATTCTCAGAGCAGTCCAGCTTTGTTAATGTATTACAGCGTGATACGTCCAAGCTGGTCAAATAGTTCCGATAAGGGACAGGTGGCCTAGAGAGGTTTCCTTTACATTTCAAAAACGTCAAGTTCCCTCGGAGGGTGACCATCTGACTCGTGAGCGTATAGAAATGCCCCGTGCCATCGAGTATCAGTGGCTCCTTGAGTCCCTCAGCGATGACAGTCTGCCCCTCGACAGGACTCATCGCCAGCATAATCTGCTGGCCTACTTCCCTAGAGGTGGTCATCGTGATGACACCGTCACCGACAGAGGGCTGAGAGTCGTCCTCTCCCTCGTAGAGGTAATATTTAAGCTCTCCGTTTACTATAGCCGCTAGATAGACTTCCCAGTTCTTAGCTTTAGCTATAGCGACATCGCTCTTAAGACATCTATTTCTCTCCTCTTGAAAGTGAGAATAAACGGCAAAGCCCCCCGCCTCCTTACCTGTGCGGTCGGGGAGGCTATTGACCAATTGCGTCATCGCTTCTCCCTTAATCTGATTCTTATAGCATATTAGATACTTTAGGGAGCTACATTGGGAGACATCAAGATTTGTCAACTCATTTTCCATACAGGCGAGCTCAGTGATGTCTCCTCGTAGGGATACTTGTTGGCTTGTAAGGGTATAGTCGATCCATTTTTTTTCTTTGGGAGTCCCTGTCGCTCCTTCTATTACGACATCACCTTCCGCAAAGTAGGCGAAGGAGATATTTTTTCCGACTGCCCGTGCCGTGGTCATCGTGATGACTCCATCACCGACCACTGGCTCACCATCACAGTACACGGAGAGCTTAGGCTCCTCCATAAGAGGTATTACACTGATGATACGCCGCTCCTCATTATTTACCTCAAGAAAGGTGGCTGTGAGCGTAATATTATCGCCACGCTTTGCGCCTATCTGACGAAGTTCGCCTGCTAGATTTGGGGCAACAAGCTGCTCACCTCCAGCAGGGATGTCAATCTGCCTCCAATAGGTGCTAGCCGTCTGTTTCTCCTTCCGTAGCTCCCAGCGATAGTAGACACGGTTCGTTGGTGTCTTCGTACCTATATTGCGTATACGTATCTGTGAGAGGTTGCCACTATTCACATTTACCGTGACAGGCTGATCTGAGGAGAGGACGTAAGCTGGGCGTATGTCGGTCGCAGACTGTATGGAGACAGTCGTCGTCGATAACTGGTTAAAGCGATTTCCGATGAAATATCCAACTCCTAGCTCCACATCTCCAGATCCATAGGGGAATCGATCTATCTCGAAGGTAACCTCTTTGACCTCTCCAGCACCTATCGCTGGGATTATATTGACTACTGGTTCAAATATCCGTTCACCGACCTTTCTAGCGTATAGGTATAGTTGGTCGAAAAACTCTACTCGCCCTGTATTGCGTAGCTGGAGAGAAACTTTGCTCTTTTCATAGCCTACGATAGAGCTCTGAACAGATCCTGCGACCAGCTCTAGCATAGAGAGATTGCTGCTAGCCTCCTCTGTTACGACATAGGAGCCATCGCTCTCCTGCGTGATCGTGTAGGTGTGACGATACTGCTCTTTGGCACGTTCGTGCTGACCGCAAGGTCTCCACGCAGTCTGACCTTTGGCATCTGTATGACGATATGCGAGGAAGATGTCCCAAGTACCGACACCGATGTGATTACTCAGCTGTAGCTTTTCGGGGTCGATGCTAAAGTCTTGATAAAGTCCATCAATACGAGCATTGCGTGCGTATTGATCTAGGTACAGCGTATCTGTCGTTCCGACCTTGGTCACGCCATAGGTTACGGACCCATCGTATGGAGTCGCATCAGTTGTTAATGTAACGGTGTACTCTGCACTAGCATCAAGTGTACCCTCTGTGAAGGTCATCCCAAATCGCCACGTGGTCACTAGCGAAGACTCTTGTCTCTGAGATGAGCCGGTCTTGTCGGGCTTGATGCCTACGACTGCTCCTTGGCCGAGACTGAAGCCTCCTCCAGCACCGCCACCTATACCGAGATCTGAGGGGACGAGGTAGTTGAGGTTGAAGTAGCCATCGCTCATGCCTCCCCAGCCCCAATTGATATGAAAGAGTCCCTCCATATCGTAACCATCACAGACAAAAGCGTGACCACCGCCACTACCACTACCACTATAGACTACAGGACGAGCGGCTATCAGCTCGGCACGTAGCATCTGCTCCCAAGAGGACTGAGTATAATTGCTTCGACTCTTGAAGCTCACCCTCTTGTCATAGCGGAAGTGATCTGCCAAAGCTCGTGCTACAAGGGGCGTATAGGAGCCACTACCACTGGGTGCGTACATCATCTCGACAGCGACACCTGCATGGTAGGCAAGCGTAGAGAGTGCTTGGGTCTCCTCAGAGGTCGCAGACGATGGGTCGTTATACCGCTCAGGCATATGCGCCCAGTCATACGTAGTAGCCCCGTAGTCTACACTATGCTGGCGGTTACTTCTTTCTTCTGTATAGGAGAAGGTTCCCTCACCCTGCGTAGGCCACTGATGATAACGCATCACCTGCGTATAGGCGGTTGCGACACAACCGACTGGCATATGCTTTCCTTGATTGTCGGTAGGAGTCTGATTATTCCACGGGGCACTCTGATTCCACTGTATGTTTCCCAACAAAGGAGCAATCTGTGCTGGCTCTGTAGCGGTTCGGGGTGTAGGTCTGAGAGAGCTACGCAAACCTACACTAGAGGTAAGCTCATCGATACGCTCCTGACAAGCCTTGAGAAAGGCTCGGAGCTGTTCGGGCATATCCTGCTCAAGGACTTGTCCAGTCGTAGCGTAGCCGATATAGGGTGTCAGCTCATCATCACCAGCGATGATGACGAAGCCTGCATTGCTACCTCTATTATAAATATAGTAGTAGCGAGCCTTGTCGCCCGATAGGGTGCGTAGCTCTACACCAGCACTCTGACGTATCGGAGCTGATACGAAACTGAGCGGTTGTTGCGCAGGAGCCAACACCTTATGTGCATAGGCTACTTGATGGAAAAATTGCTCGGCGAGGTGTCGAGCTTCACGCTCGCTCAGAGGCCGAGCAAAGAGCGCACTCACACTACAGAGTAGTATGAGCGAGAGGGCAAGCAAATGTCGCCAACGGATTTGTAGATAGTTCATATATGATTGAGGATTGTTTTTGTTGAGACTTAAATTGACGCTAGTCGGATGGCTATGCCGAAGTTGAGTACAGGCAGGAACTGAGCCTTGTAAACTATATCCTGCACCTTGGGGTCATAGTCTAGCAGTGTATTGAGATCACCTGCTATGGCATTGGGAGATGCTAGTCCTACCTTGCCCGTAAATAGCACCCCAAGGTCGAAGAAGAACGAGACACCGGACTTAGGCGCTATCTGACCATAACCAATCCCCACGTAGGGCTTCACATTGCGTTGCCACAAGATTGAGACATCGGCCGAAGCATCGCCACTAGGCTGAAGGGTCACACCCGCTGAGGGGTCATTGGCATCTTGGATGGTAATGCGAGGCATATTGTTCGGATCAAGGTTGCTCTCCTGCTCCATAATAGACCTCCCCGTCTTGGTGTCTATCAGCATAGCATGTACATGAACCTGAGGCGAGCCAAAAGTAAGTCCACCCGTCAGACGAAAGCCTCGCCCGAAGGGATGCCAGTCTAGCAAAAGCTGCCCCGACAAGTTGCTATAGGCGACCTTTGCATCTATCCCAGGCGTATAGCCTAGAGCCTTAGTGTACTCCTGCATCTCAGTGGGGTTCCCAAAGTCAAAGTCTGCCTTACTATAGAGCTGCTTCTTAGGGAAGAAGCCTATCCCGCCTCGAACAGCCAGCTGTGGTATGATCCGAAACCCTAGCTGAGCAAATGTACCATAAGGGACAGAGACACCTACGGCTAGTCCGATCCCTGAGAGTCCTTCATTTGTAGGCTCCATAGGTTGACTAGCTCCACTTACCACGTAGCGACCATCGGCTAGTCGCTTATAAGAGGGAGACTCCTGTGCACTGAGGAGTGTGGAGAGGAGTAGGCAAGTTGCTACTCCTCCCATTAGTCGATTGAGTAGCTGCTTCATTTCGTCAATACGCTAGCTGTTCCTGTGAAGGTCACCTGCACCCGTATCGTCTTAACATCGGGGTTAGGCCAGTCTGGGATTGACGCTCTTTTGCTGGTCACCATTATCGGCAGTTCACTGACACTGACATAAGGTAGTAGATCCTGCTCGTATAGGACTAAGTCTATCACGTCTGTCTGCGAAGGCTCTACACGAGTCTCTGCAAATAGTCGGCTATCCTTGCCTATATAGAGGCGTATGGGTGCTAAGATGGATAGATCTAAGCCTGTAGGGTTAAGGCACTTTATGGAGATCTTATCTAGTCGTAGACTCTTGATGTCGTCTACTGAGACATTTGTAGCTCCTAAGCTCTCCTGAACGCTCCAAGAGACATTGTCCTGATACAAGACCCGCTCTATCTCAACTCTCAGAGTACGCATCCCCGACTCTGGGATAGTAAAGTAGTCTGCGACATTGAGGTGGATGTCGAAGGACTTAGTCATAGGCACCTCTGCCTCTACCTGTAGCTGGCGAGTCGGACCCTTAGGGTCACAGCTCGGGAACACTAGAAGGGCAACTGCAAGAAGCCCCAAAGTGTACAAACGTTGTGTCAATTGCATAGCTTTATGTGATTAGTTTTTAATTGGATATTGTCTATTGAAATAAGGAAAGTCAGCCCTCAATGCTAGCGCAAAGATAAGACAGCTACCTCCATTTATATATGTAAGGACCTGTAGAGACGAAGCAATATGTCCGCCTCTACAGGTCGTCACCTAATCCTTAGTGCTGGACTATGATACGATGTGTTTGGTCGGCTATGCGGAGGAGGTAAGTACCCTCAGCATAAGCGGAGAGATCTATGCGAAGCGTCCCCTCGGCATCGGTCTCATCTTCGTAGAGGCGCATACCCTCCATACTATATAAGGTAACTAATGTAGCGGGGAGTGTACCCTCTACGATAATGTACTCTCTAGCAGGATTGGGGTAGAGGCGCATAGTTTCTCTGTGAGACTTATCGATATCTGTCTTCTGTGTGAAGGTCGCTTCTATCTTGGTTTTTGTCTTTATGGTAAAACTCTTGGAAGCTAGGATGTCGGTGCCGTTTGCCGTGAGTGCGGTCAGTTCGTATGCATCACTATCGCATATAGCTTGGATTGTGATTTTGGTACCACAAGGGACTGCTTTACTGTCCACATTTTCTACAATAGAGATATGACCTCCCCGATTACTGCTGAGGATGACGGGGTAGCTAGCAGACATATCTAGCCCCTCGTATGAGGTTGAACCCTCGTCTTGCATCATATAGACTTTCCAGTTTTTACTTCGAGCTATTGCGATATCGGAGATCAAGCAGATATTCTCCTCGTCCACTCTGTATGATACAGCATAAAGATCTTTAGACCATTCAGGATCATCCTTTGACAACCCTTTTACGAGCTGTGTCATAGCTTCTCCTTGTATACGATTCATATGACAAGAGACTTCCCTCAGTCCCCTGCATTGTAAGATGTCCAGCTGGGAGAGTCTGTTATAGGAGCAGTCCAACTCACTGAGGTCTCCCCCTTGAGGTAGGATCAGCTTCGTGAGCTTGTTCTTAGCACAGTTCAAGATCTTTAGATTTTTATGGTGCGAGAGGTCTAAGGTTGTCAGCTCGTTGTCACGTATTTTCCACTCCAAAATGCAATTTGGAGTGGAGCTCGCCCTGCTCCGGACG
>ERZ827520.993-NODE-993-length-37682-cov-4.489170_pt1 | contig 37682 bp, 38 predicted proteins | sample MGYA00519581_ERZ827520 | MGnify/ENA primary metagenome ERZ827520 (study PRJEB31778, sample SAMEA3449339) | human gut metagenome | biome: human gut; feature: human-associated habitat; material: faeces | place: United Kingdom | collected 2010/2012 ...
ATCCGCTTCGGCGACCGCGAGGTCAACGAGACCTATGCCCGCGGTCCTGAACTGCTGGGCTGCATGTGGTAAACATCGTCAGAAAAGAAAGGAATGTGAAATTATGACCGGATCACAGTACAAAAACGTGGCCCAGTGGACGCTGGCCAATACCCCGGGCGTGGAAGCAATGGGTTCCGCCGACACAGCCCGTGCGATCTTCAACAACCTGGGCGTGGCTTTCCCGAACGGAAGCTGCGAGGAAATCCTGCTGACGCTGATGAGCGAGGACTACATGGGGTGGACGCCCTGCACCTACCGCCAGGCGCAGGAATACGCCAACGCGGGCGTGGCGGCGGTGGGGGTGGATACCTCCCGCGTGGTCGTCATCCTCCCGGACGAGAGCGCGGACGGCGTGATCGCTTCCGCCGACGCGGCGGTTGTCTCCGCCAGCGCGAAACAGACGAGCGATATTGCGGCTACCGAGCGGATAGGGATGCAGTTTTATGCGTATGGCTCCGGGACCAATACCGGTTCCGGATCGGGCGGTTCTACTACGACCGTGACGCCACAGATGACCCACCGCTTATTAACTTGCTATCAGACTAAAAATGAATGTTATCTGAACGGAGAATCCATCGGTGTGCCCAAGGGTATTGTCGTTCATAGTACCGGCGTAAATAACCCATTTCTGAAACGGTATGTTGATTACCCTGAAGAAGTTGGTGTGAATTCCAATGGGAACCATTGGAATCAAAGCGGCATCGATACAATGGTGCATGCTTTTATCGGTCTAGATAAAAACAATAACGTGGCAATAGTAAATACCCTTCCATATACCTATGCCTGTTGGGGTGTAGGTAGTGGATCTAAAGGAAGTTATAACTATTCTCCAAATGGCCATATTCAGTTTGAAATTTGTGAGGATGGACTTGACGACTTTGCTTATTTCAACGATGCTGTCTTTGGGGCGGCAGTAGAATATTGTGCTTATCTCTGCCGACGATTTTCATTTTCTGTAAATTCAATTGTCAGCCATAAAGAAACCCACGCATTGGGGTACGGCTCTAATCATGGAGATCCTGAAAATTGGTTGACTAACTTTGAAAAAACTATGAACGATTTTCGAACTGCCGTAGAAGCACAACTGTAAACTAATTTGGCCCAAAAAACGTGTAGTGCCACAAAAAAATTTGCGGCACTACACGCTTTTATTATCGCAGCGACTTTCATATTGCAACATTTTCTGCAATTCCATCTGTAATTTCTATACTAGTTAATTTTTTTAATGACAATGTCTAATTCTTCAGCAAAATCCGATAAACCATTATTGTTTGGATCCACAATAAGATAAAGGCTTTCATCCTGCTCAAGTTTCACTTTTATATGATAAGTAACACCTTCCAAGCTTTTTATGGACTCGCTATAAATCCGTTTTGATTCAGCCAAAACCGAAATTGTTACTCCGTCGCATATGTCTTCTGTACCAATATTACCTGCAGCAAGATCAATATCCGCTATGTAAACTCCGCTAAAAGGAGCTTTCCAAGCAAGTACGGCTGATGCATAAGGAGCATTATCCATAGCAGGACAAAAATATCCATAAGCAGATTGCCTCCAGTGGTTTTCTTGCGTCGGAAGTTCAATATTTTTATCATAAACGCCTGCTACCCAAGTACCATAAGTCTTATTTGTATAAGGATCCGTATCTGAGCGCTTTTTATACCAGCATTCCTTGATTTTGGATATATCATACTCTCCATTCCGGTTCGTTTCTGCTGTATACAGATAATACCAATTGTTAACGCCCTGTTCAGTGCCATCACCGTTTAAATAACTCTTTCCAAATGCCCATGAAGATATATTGTCAACGTATACTGAAATAGTTTGGGTAACCTCTACTCGTAGACTATGACAGACGTCACCATTACCGTTCTCATTTGGATCTACAATGATATAGCAGCATTGCCCTGCTTTTAGCATGGCGTTTACGCCAAAGCTTTCTCCTTCCATCAAATCATCTCGTATAGACCGACTATATAACTTTCTCTCATTCCCATAAACGGATACGGTCACTCCATCATTATCGGAGTTAGATGGTTCATTATTTCCCGCGGTAAAACTGATATTAAATGAATAATTACCGTCTTCCGGCGCATTGAATGCGAGTACGGCAGAAGCATACGGTCCCCTAGAAACAGCTGGACTCATGTTCATGCCACCAGATTCCATCGATTGATTCCACCAATTATTGGAGGCCCAAATATCGGTATCTTTATTATAAATGCCTGGCACCCAAGTTGGTCGCTTTCCCCCCTTACTGCTTGATATACAACTCCCCCCTCCATCTATCTCTGAGTACCAACATTCTTTTATCTTGGAAACATCATATACACCATTTCTATTAGTTTCTTCAGAGTACATATAATACCAGTTATTACTTCCCTGCTTAGTCTCATCTTGTCCTTTCTCTCCATAAGTCCATTTAGGACTGTCTGCCCTTGAAACTTTGGAAAAATCGTAGATATTGGAGTCTTTGGAAGAAGAAACCGTTTCCTCCGATTCCGTGTCGGAGGAGCTGGCGGGGGCTTCGTTGCATCCTCCCAATAACAGTGCGGCGGCTAATATCGCCGCCGTTAATCCGGCTGTCCATTGTTTCATCTTGTTTGTCCCCTTTCCATATTTTGATTTTCTATTAATGTGATTGTAGTATATACCAGAATCTCCCACTTTTCAATCTTTGTTACAATACTGAGATGATTTTCTCTCCTTATTCTATGCGTGTTTTCTTTTCTTGTGAACCGCTTGCCGCATGTACGACGGCCGGCGTGTCGGCCTCCGCAGGAAGAAGGCGAACCCGAAGCGTGGACGCCGTTCTGTCCCTCCGCCCTTACGCCGGAGGATATCGGCCTGTGGCGGCGCGGGGTAATCCGCTTCGGCGACCGCGAGGTCAACGAGACCTATGCCCGCGAGCCTGAGCTGCTGGGCTGCATCGCCGGGGAAACCGCGGCGTTTTCCGTTGGAACCGGCTCCTTCGTGGCAGGGGAAGATACCTCCGCCGCCGGATCGTCCGCATTACCGGAATCGGAGGAAGCCGGCGTTCCTGCCGGGCCGCAGCCGCTGAAAAGCTGCGCGATCAGGAGCAGCGTTGCCATGCTTCCTGCCAGACAAGCGCCCTTCATCCATCAATTCATTTGCTTTGGCCTCTTTTCCTTTGTTCTTGGACAAACCCGATTCTGACGGCGGCGTCAGGAATATTTATCGCAGGTGGTTTACAAACGGCCGGTAATTTTCTCTTTAATATATGAAACGAGCTGGAAACGGCGTGTCGTACGGCAACCGACTGTCCTTCGAATTTCCCTTATTGCTTTGCCATAATGTCATAACCAGTATAAAGGAATATCCGCCAATGATCAACAACCGTAACAATTTCGTCAACTATTGTTACAGCATTGACATCCGTCTATGCGGCAGTCTTCAAGCCGGCCTAGAAAACGAAGGGAGAGAACAAGCATGACACGAGAGAACGACTATATTCTGGCGCTCTGCCAGTTTCTCCGGCCCGACCAGGAGAAGCTGGAACAGCTGATGGAGGAACCGCTGGATTATCCCTATATATTAGGGCAGCTTCTGTTCCATCGGATGGGCGCGGCGGGTTATTACACATTGAAGCGCTGCGGCCTTCTGGGGCGTGTGAACCGCGAATTCCGGAATACGCTGAAAATCCTTTACGACAGCGGGGTGGAGAAAACCGACAGCTTTCTTCAGGCGCTGGAAGGGATGCGAAGTGTCTGGGATACCGCAGACTTCCCTTACGCCCTCCTGAAAGGGGCGTACCTGGCCGGGCAGTATCCGGCAGGGCTGCGCACCTCTAACGATATCGACGTTTTGCTCCGTCCCAGGGACATCACCGCCTTGTCCTCCCGCCTGAAAGGCGCCGGATTCCGGCAGGGGCACATCCGAAACGGCGCCTTTACGCCGGCCACGAGAGCCGAGATCATTTCTTCCCGTATGAACCGGGGCGAAACGACGCCGTTTATCAAGAAAGTAGACCTTCCCGGGATGGAATATCTGGAGCTGGACATCAATTTCTCTCTGGGTTTCAAACCGGAGAAGGAGGACGGCGCAGTGGAAGCAATGTTAAGGAACGCCCGGAAGAGCCTTTTTGGCAATCGGCATACTTTCTATACCCTGTCGCTTCCCGACTTTTTCCTTCATCTCTGCGCACACCTGTTCAAGGAGGCTACGATTATGAGCTGGGTGGAAATGGGAAGGGATCTTTCCCTTTACAAGTTCTGCGACCTGTATCTGCTGATCCACCGCTATCTGGAAGAGCCGCTGGGCCGGGAGATTCAGCGCCGCGCGGAGGAGCTGGAGCTGCAGCGGGAATGCTATTACGCCCTTGTGCATACCCGGCGATTGTTCGGCATCGAGAGCCGGGAGCTCGACCGGCTGCTCACCGCTATCCGGCCCGACGACCTTCGCTTTCTGAAGCAGATCGTCGACCCGGCCGGCCACAAAACCTGCGCCTACGACATGGAATTCACCGAATGGCTATTCTGTCCGAAAAGGAGGCTGCATCTGCATGAAGAGCGGAACTAGCCGGGAGCTGGAAATGTTCCCGAACAAAAGCCGGGGACGGCTGATCACCTTCTGCGGCCTGGACGGCTGCGGAAAAACCACGCAGATTCGTTTGCTGACACGCTATCTGGCGGACCGGGGGCTCCCGGTCTGCCTGACCAGGCAGCCGACCGACTTCGTCAGAGAGTCGGAAATATTCCGAAACTACATGGATACGCCGGAGCATGGGGAATTTGATTATCGGGCGCTGTCCCTTTTGTGCGCTTCGGACAGGGTGCAGCATTCCAACCGGGTCATCGCCCGGAAGCTCGAGGAAGGCAATATCGTGATCAGCGACCGGTATTTTTATTCCTGTCTGGCCAACCTGAGGGCGCGGGGATATGCCCAGGACGCCTGGATCTATGAAATCGCCCGTTTTATCCCCAAGCCCGACATCGCCTTTTTTTTGGATGTGGACGTAGAGACGGCCGTTCGCCGGGTGCGGGCCCGGGAGGAAGAACGCGACCGGTATATCGACCTTCCTCTGCAGCATCGTCTGCGGGCGGAATACCTCGCCATTTCTGCGGAAAACGACAGCGTGCTGCTCTCCACCGCCGGCGAAGACGAAGACCAGTGCTTCCGGCGCGTCCGATGCGAGGTGGATCGCCTTGTTTGAAGGAATTTATGGAATGTCCTGTGTGGAGAACCAGGTGCTGGCTATCTTGCGGGAACAGCGGAACGATATCCGGCCGCTGTATCACAACAGCGCCATTCCCCTCCGGGAACTGATGGATCGTATGCTTATTCAGGGGGAAAAACCATACCGGTTTTACCGCGTGCCGCGGATTCAGGACGAGCTGAAGGCCATGGGACGGATCGAAATCGCGCTGCACAAAGAAGCTAATACGGACGCTGTACGGGAGCACATCCGCCGCTGCGGAAACGGAAAAGAAGGGAGATATGTTCTTGTCCGCGTCACGCCGGAATTCACCAAAACCGTGCTCCATGCGCGGGGATTCCGGGAGGACCATTATGTGCGGGCAGTCCCTGCCGGCAGAGATTTTCTACTGTATAACGATATTCCCGACACCGCTGTTTCCCTCGGTGAAGCCGCCTTCGGGGACAGCTTCACCGGCGAGTTCCTATCCCTGTCTCTGCACGGCTCCCTAGGCGACAGGGAAAAAGCGCAGCTGTGGGACAATCGGCTGTTTCGGCCGGAGCAGCCGGGCTCTTTCCCGGCGGGGACGGGGACGCTCATGATCGAGCGGCTGCGGGACCTGCTCGGCGTCTGCAAGACCATGCGGTATCGGATGCGGGCCTACTACGGACAATACGTCGATACGGATTTTATCGGAGAGCTCCTGTCTGTGGTAGAGCGGGATTATGCCAAGGCGGAATACTGGAATCTTCGGAAAAGCGCACCCGAACAGGCGCCGGCAGCGCTGCTGGAGGAGCTGTGGCGTCAGGACGCGCGGATGATGGAACAATTGACAGAAAGGTTGGAGGAAAAGCAATGAAAAGGGAAGTAGACCGAATCCTGATGGAGCTTTGCTTTTTGGAGGACGCGCCTATGCCGGCTATGACGCTGAAGGATGAGCTGGGGCTGGACAGTCTGCGGATCGTAGAGCTGATGGTAGCGCTGGAGGACGCGCTTTCCATCCAGCTGGAGGAAAGCGATCTCGACCCGGCGGAGTTGGAAACCGTCGGAGACATCTACCGGCTGGCCGACAAATACCGGGAGGCGGCGGGCGATGCTGTATGAGTACATAAAAGACCGCATGCTGGCCACGCCCGCCCAAACCGTTGGAGACGAGGAAAGACGGATTACCTACCAGGAGCTGTTGGAGGAGGCGGAAGCGCTGGGCCGCCGGCTGAAGGAACGGCCGGAAGAAAAGTACGGCGTCCTTTGCCGATCCGAATTGAACGCCGCCCGCTCCCTGCTGGCTTGCCTGTATGCCCAAAAAACGGCTGTGCCGCTGTCTTACCGGTATGGTAAAACGCATATCCGGAAAATCGTCGACGCTGTCCGCCTGTCCCACGCCCTCACAGACGACGGAATCGAAACGCTTGGACAGGCTTCCCCGGAAACCGAGGATTTGACCGACGTCGCTCTTATTATGTGTACCTCCGGCACCACGGGGACGCCGAAGGGCGCGATGATCACCGAAAAGAACCTGTTTACGAATCTGCGGGACATCGAGAAATATTTTCGGATCGACCGCAGGGATCGCATCCTGATCGCCCGCCCCCTGTACCACTGCGCCGTACTGACCGGAGAATTCCTGATATCCCTGATAAAAGGGGTCTCCATCTCGTTTCTGTCGGGCGGATTCAATCCGGCGCTGCTGCTCCGCCGGGTTCGGGAGCAGAACATCACCGTTTTATGCGGTACGCCCACCCTCTTTTACCACCTGTCGGCCCTGGCTCTGAGAAATCGGGAAGCAACGGCGCTCCGCGTCATGGCGGTAAGCGGCGAGTGCATGACCACGCTTGCTGCGGAGCGGATGCGGAACGCCTTTCCGGAAGCGCAGATTTACAATGTCTACGGCCTGACGGAAGCCAGCCCGCGGGTCAGCTGGCTTCCGCCGGAACGGTTCGACGCCTGCCCGCTGTCGGCCGGGAAGCCGCTCGCCTCTCTCCGCGTCCGGATCGTGGACGGCGAGCTGCAGGTCGCGGGGGACAGCGTGATGAAGGGGTATTACCGCAACCCGTCCGCTACCGAAAAAACAATCGTCGACGGCTGGCTGCATACCGGCGATATGGCGGAAATTGATGAACAGGGGCAACTGTACATCAAATGCCGAAAGGACAGCCTGATCATCCGATCCGGAATGAATGTTTACCCCCAGGAGATTGAAAACGCCCTGCGGCAGGACGACCGGATTGCCGATGCGCTGGCCTTCGGCGTCCGGGATGCTTCCGTAGGGGAAAGAATCCACCTTCATGTGGTATCTTCCCTATCCAGGGCGGAGGTGTTCGCCGTGTGCCGGGCGCGCCTGCCCGGCTATCAGCTGCCGGATGTGCTGGAGCTGGTGCCTGAGATTCCGAAAAACGCGTCCGGCAAGGTTATCCGAAAAAAGGAAGCGCCGGAAAATGAGAATCCGATCCGGCGGAGCGTCATTTAAGAAAAGAGGAAACTATATGAACACAGCAACCACGACAATGCCCGCGGCATTCAAAAACCTTCCCGCGGTGCTGGAAATCCTGGCGGGCGCTTTGGATGTTTCCCTGGAGGAACTGGCCGCGCTGCCGGAGGACGCCGCGCTGGCGGAAATGGGACTGGACTCCCTCCGCTTCATCCAGTTCGTCGTCGAGGCGGAAGACCGGTTCTCCATTGAAATCCAGGACAGCGACCTGCTGGCGTCAAATTTTGAGACCATCGGGGCGCTCTGCGGCATGCTGCAGGACTATCTGGAACCCGATCCGCTTCCCAAAGCAAATCCGGACAGGGAAAAGAGCGAAGATACAGAAGAGGCAGAGGATGCAAAAGACGGCGAAAACGACGCTTTAACCCGTAAGGAGATTCCTCCGTTCGAGGACGCGCCGCCCTCTATGGAAAACGCCGGTTTTACTGACAGCGACAACTGAACGCAATGCTTAAGGATACCCAATCTCCGCCTTAAAATAAGCTGCTCTGCGCCTTTCGCAGGAGCAAACGCACGGAAAGGATGCGCGATGGACTATGCAAAAAATACTGCCGGCCGCTATCGAAGAGGCGGCCATCGTCAGCGAATGCTGGACTTTTGAAAAGCTGGCGATCATACAAACCTCCCCTTATGCCGAGGACTGGCTTGCCTCCCATTTTCGTCTGTACGTCGATCCCTGCTTCTGCCCCCATTTCGGGGAAACGTCCGAGCTTCACCGTCCCACGTACTATGACGATATTTTACATGCCCGTCAGCTGGATTATCAGAGCTTTACATCGGAAACCATTGTCGGCGCCATCAAGGAACAGCTGGAGAAAGGACGCTATGTCAGTTTATATTCGGATTGGTCTTTGGGGGAAGGCGATCCCCGTTTTCACGAACTGCTTTTTTATGGATATGACGACGAACGGCAGGCCCTGCTTGCGCCGGTATTGAAAAACCGGAAGTTCCGCCCGACCTGGATTCCCTATGCCTATATGGCGTCCACTTTTCCATCGGTCCTGAATTATTTGAAATCCGACCCTCTCAAAGAGCAGCATATGGCCGTCTATTATCAGGGGCCGATGACGACGTACTCTTTGCGAAGCGATTATTCCACCGATGCGTGCGTTTACATGGCGATGGACAAAATTGATAAAGAGTTTTACGGGACCATGACTACCGTATCCATTATCGGCGATTATTTATCCACCTACGACGCTCCCCTGTATTACACCGGGTCCGGCTGTATGAAAGCGGCGGAACAGATATTGCTCTGGGAGCTCCAGGGAAAGCCCTTTGCCGACTGCTTCAATGGGATTGCAAGATTCCTGAAAACCATGCATGAACATCGGAAGCTGCTTCTGCTTTCGATGAAATACGTCCAGAAGAAATGGACGATCCCCGATTCCTGTGTCGGCGAGGCAATCCGCGACTATCAAGGCTGCTGCGATCAGTTTCAGATATGGTATTATCTCGGGCTGAAATATGAACGGACGGCGGACAAGCGGATTCTTCAGCAAATGCTGTCCGACCTGTTTTCCGCTTTTTCCAGGGAAAGACGGGCTTTACAGCTTTTCCACCACAACGCTTCCGGCTATCGGGCGCGGGAACGGTCGAGGTAAAACCGGAAAGGAACGCCTATGGACGGGCGGGGAATAATCCCCCGCCGAAATGCGTCATCTTGGATATAAGGAGCGGCAAAGTAAAAAATATCACAGTGGATACACAAGAAGCCAAGCGATTATGGTACTATGTCCAATAGTTAGCTAAGAAAACATGGGAATTTCAAGAAAGAGGTTTTGCCATGAAAGTTATTCTTCCCATCGCCGACGATCCCCTGCTCAACCAGCTTCCCAGCTACGCCCATCCGCTCAGCATCCTGCTGCTGGACAGGGAACGGAACCTTCCCTATCTGCTGAATGATTTTGTCCTGCCGGCGGCCAAAAAGGAGAACGGCGTCCTGTGCAACGCCGCTTATGACTGGATGTATATTGGCTGCGGCGCGCTTTCCTACGAATGTGGCGTGTTTCCCCAAAGCATACTGGAGGAGCCCCCGGCGCTCCTTGACTTTCTTCTCGCCATGCTTCGCCGAGGCCGCTATTGCCTGATGGACCTGGATGAATTCCACTGCCGCTTTTCCGGCCGCTATCAGCGGGAGCATGCGGCCGGCGGCTTTCTCATCAACGGTATGGATACGGAACAAGGCCGGATTTATCTCTGCGGTTATTCCCAAAACGGCCTTTATACGCAGAACGCCGTATCTCTGGAGGAATTTGCGCAGGCACTGGGCGGTTCCTCCGCCGATCTGGCCGTCCACTGCCTGAGGGAAAAGCCGGGCTCTCCCGCCCCGGTATTTAACACCGCCGCTTTTTTTCGACAGGCCGGGGCATACGCCGATCCCGACGGAGTAAAGGGGCTGCCCGAGGGCTATGTCTATGGCTTTTCCGCCATATCCGCCTTCATTGACCAGATCGTCGAGGCAAAGCGGCGAAGGGGGGCTCTTTCGTGGCATTCCGTCTCAACGCTGCGGGAGCACAAAGCCCTCATGGCCGCCCGGCTGTCCTATCTGGCGGAAAGGGGCGTGCTGGAACCGGAATTCCCGGCGCGATATCGGGAAATCCGTCGTCTGACGGACGATCTTTATGCGCTGGCGCTTGCATACCGGGACGAGGCGCGGCAGCCGGTCAATGAATTCTACTCGTTGGCGGTCAACTACCAAGGAGCGCAGGAACGGTTCCTGCTGGAGAAAATGGAGGCCAAGGCGGTTCGCCTGCGGAACGCGGAACGGGATTTCTTCGCGGAGCTGGGACGCGCGGGCATCCGGGAGGAGATAAAAAATGGGTAATGCCTGTCTGCTTCCGTTCACGCTGGAACCGCCGGTCAAGACATATCCGGGATATGCGTTTGTGCTAAGCCTTTTGTTCGCCGAGTCCAAACGCTTTTATCCCTGGCTGCTGAACAATTACATTCTTACGCTGGGAAACGACAGCGGCACACGGTACGAATTTCTGCCGACGGATCCGTTTCACATCGCGGAAGGCGTGATGAAGCACTATACCGTCAGCCTGTCAAAAGAGATGCTCTGTGACGATCCGATGTTTTCCGCCCTTCTTCGTATTCTTGCCGTCATGCTCCGTCAGGGATATGCCATGACCTGCTGGATGAATGAAAAATTCATTCCAAACCGGCGGGCCTATCAGACCTTCGATTTCGAACACGACAACCTGGTGATCGGTTATGACGACGTCGAGCAAACGCTTACCCTTCTGGGATACTCTCCAAAGGGCGTGTTCTGCGCCGGCCAGCTTTCCCAGAAGCAATGGATGGATTCGCTGCGGAACAACCGGCACAGCCAGCTGACGCTGAATTTTCTAAAACCCAATCCGGCCTTTTCACCGGCTTTCGACGTGGGAAAGGTTCGTTCCCAGATACGGGACTATCTGGATTCAACGTCCATAGAAACGTTGGGATATACCGAATTCTACGGCCTGTCCCGCTGGGTTACGGGGCTGTCCGCCACCAGAAGGCTCGCGGAATACCCCATTGCGGAAACCGGGCGGTACGATATCCGGCTGTATTCCTTTCTGAAGGATCATACCTTCCTGATGAAGGAACGCGCAAAATACATGATGGAAAACGGATATATCCCCTGTGACGCCGCGCTGCTGCGGGAATTCGGCGAGATGGCGAACCTGGCCGCGGTCACCCATATGCTGGCCGTAAAATACAACGCGGCCCCACAATCGAAATATACGACGGCGATCCGGGAAAACATCGAGTCCATCGCCCATACGGAGGAACGCCTGCTGCCTCGTCTTCTTTAGCGGCGAACGACTCGGAAATCCCGCTCGGAAATCCCGCTTTTCACCCGGTTTTCCTTTTCATGGAAAGCCGGGTGAAAAAACAGTTGCGTATAACCGAAAAAAATGGTAATGTTAATTGTTGGATGCCGGTCGGTTCAGGCCGGCTCTATCTCGCCGTTTGGAGGAGTCGTTTTGCCGGATTTAAGCCATTTACGCAAGGAAATCGAAAAGCGCCGCACCTTCGCCATCATCTCCCACCCGGACGCGGGTAAAACCACCCTGACCGAAAAGCTCCTGCTGTACGGAGGCGCGATTGCGCTCGCCGGCTCGGTCAAGGGAAAAAAGACCGCCAAGCACGCCGTCTCCGACTGGATGGAGATCGAAAAGCAGCGCGGCATCTCGGTTACCTCCTCGGTGATGCAGTTCCATTACGACGGCTACTGCATCAATATTCTGGATACCCCGGGCCATCAGGATTTCTCGGAGGATACCTACCGCACCCTGATGGCGGCCGATTCCGCCGTGATGGTAATCGACGCCGGCAAGGGCGTGGAAAACCAGACCCGCAAGCTGTTCAAGGTCTGCGTGATGCGGCATATCCCGATATTTACCTTTATCAATAAAATGGACCGCGAAGCCCGCGACCCTTTTGACCTGCTGGATGAAATCGAGAAGGAGCTGGGCATCCGCACCATCCCGATGAACTGGCCGATCGGTTCGGGAAAGGAATTCAAGGGCGTTTACGACCGGCAGCGGGAGGAGATTCTTTCCTTCGTGGCGAACAACGGCCAGCGGGAGGTGGAGACCATCGAAGCCTCCCTCGGGGATGAGAACCTCGACGCGTTGATCGGCGCGGATCATCACCGCGCGCTCGCCGACGATATCGAGCTGCTGGACGGCGCGAGCGACGAGTTCGACCTGGAGGCGGTACGGAAGGGAACGCTCTCCCCGGTGTTTTTCGGCTCCGCACTGACCAATTTCGGGGTGGAGCCCTTCCTGAAAGCTTTTCTGAGCATGACCACCTCTCCCCTGCCGCGGGAGGCGGAGGAAGGGAGCGTCGACCCGGCGGAGCAGCCCTTCTCCGCCTTTGTCTTCAAAATCCAGGCCAACATGAACAAGGCGCACCGGGATCGGATCGCTTTCATGCGAATCTGCTCCGGACGGTTTGAAAAGGGCATGGAGGTCATGCACGTACAGGGCGGGAAGAAAATCAAGCTTTCCCAGCCCCAGCAGCTGATGGCGCAGGAGCGGGAGATCATCGACGAGGCTTACGCCGGGGACATCATCGGCGTGTTCGACCCCGGCATTTTCTCCATCGGGGACACCTTATGCGACCCGTCGGTCAAATTTCGGTTCCGCGGCATCCCCACCTTTGCGCCGGAGCATTTCGCCCGGGTGCGTCAGGTGGACACCCTCAAGCGCAAGCAGTTCGTCAAGGGCGTGACCCAGATCGCGCAGGAGGGCGCCATCCAGATTTTCCACGAGCCCCACACCGGCATGGAAGAGGTCATCGTCGGAGTGGTCGGCGTCCTGCAGTTCGAGGTGCTGGAATACCGGCTGAAAAACGAATACGCAGCGGATATCCGGCAGGAACCGCTTTCGTATCAGTACATCCGCTGGATACAGAACGAGGACTTCGACCCCAAGGCGTTGGACATCACCTCCGATACCCGGCTGGTGCAGGATTTCCGGGATCGCTACCTGCTGCTGTTCACCAACAGCTGGAACATCAACTGGGCCGTGGAGCACAACAAGTGGCTGGAGCTTTCGGAGTTTGGCATATAGGCGGGGAGCGCGTCGAACGGCATAGCGCTTGACCCAGAGAGGACCGTCAGGGGCTTGTCCCGGAATTCCTTTCACTTATAAAAGTATCCATCCGCAGGCGATAAAACCCGCAAGAAGCACGCTTTTTGCGGGTTTTCCCCATCCGGGAGAAAACAAGACGGCGCAGGGCAGTCCTTCGTTATGAGGCCCGTTTCTCTGGGCGCATCGCAGAAGTGGAATTTGAAAGGGGATTGCACTATGTCGATCGGGTTAAAACGCGGAGCCGTATCGCTTGAACCGCATAGCGCCGCATGGGAGGAACACGCAAAAGAAACGATTTCTGTCCTTGAACATATTCTCGGTTCCGATGCTGTTGATATACAGCATGTTGGAAGCACGGCGATTGTGAGCATTATGGCAAAACCAATCATTGATATTGCGGTTGCCGTCAAAGCCTTTCCAGATTTTTTACAGCACGAGGAAGCATTGGAAGCAGCAGGAATCGTTTTCAGAGGCGAAGATGTTGCAGGTCAGATGCTGTTTGTCATTGGCGATTTTGAAAAGGATACCCGAAGCGATCACATTCATGTGGTAAGATGGAATGATCCGAACTGGATGAATTATCTTAATTTCAGAGATTACTTAAAGGCAAATCCATCCGCCGCATGGGAATATTCAGCACGGAAAGAAAAACTTGCGAAAAAACATCCGAATGACCGCGCCGCCTACACAAAAGGAATACGGGAAATGATCCATAAGCTGTTGGTACAGGCAGCCGTGTGGCGGAAAGAATGCCTGGCGGCTTCCGGGCCGCCCTTCTAAAGCGAGCTTTTACCTGTGGATAAAGCGCCCTCCGGAAAACTTGCCCGGAGGGCGCTTTCAGGATAGATTTTGCCGTCAAAATCCGACGCTCGCTGATATTGCGGAAGGATATCCGCCCTCCTTTCCTTATGGAGCGCGCCGCTCGCCAAACTTATCTGACAGGCTGTATCCTCCGGGGGACGGAAACGCTCCGGAGGATTTTTAATTCTCCGGCAACAAGCTGTCCGGAAACTTGTTTCCCGGAAACTTGTTGCCCAATACTTGACAACCCTCTTTCCTCAAGCTATAATGCAACTGTGATATCACTAATAGCACAGTTGCGGAAAGGAGCAGGATATGCTGGATATCGATCCACACAGCCGGGTGGCGATCTACGAACAGATCAAGACCCAGATCATGGAGTTGATCGCGGTGGGCGCGCTGAAGCCCCATGCCCAGCTTCCCTCCATCCGTGCGCTGGCAAGCGAGCTTTCGCTGAACTTCAACACGGTAAAAAAGGCCTTCGGGGAGCTGGAAAGCGCCGGCGTAATCTATACGCTGGCGGGCCGGGGCTGCTTTGTCGCGGACGGGGCGCTGAAAAGCCCCGCTCTGCGGGAAAAGGCGGCGCGGGAGCTGCGGGACGGCGCACAGGCGGCCCGGGCGGCCGGCCTGACGGCGGAGGACGCCCGGGCCATCCTCGAAGAGGTATACTCCCAGACAATTCAAACGGAAAGGCGGGAACTCCATGATTACATTTCAGGGCCTGAAAAAAGCCTTTGACGGGCATGCCGTACTGGACGACGTGTCCTTCCGGGTGGAGGACGGCTCCCTCTGCGGCCTGGTCGCCCCCAACGGCGCGGGGAAAACCACCCTGCTGCGTATCGCGGCCGATATCGTCCGCCCGGACGGCGGAACGATCCTCTACGACGGGCGGGATCACCGGGAGAATGAAGCGGTCCGCCAGTCCCTTTTCTTTCTGCCGGATGAATACTACCGGCTTCCGCAGGCCACCCTGCGGGGGATGGCGAAATTTTACGGCGGCTATTATCCCACCTGGAAGGAGGAAACCTTCCGGCGGCTGGTCGCTCTGTTCCAGCTGGATGAGCGCAAACGGCTGCAAGGCTTTTCCAAGGGGATGCAGCGGCAGGCGTATCTGACGATCGCCCTCGCCTGCCGACCCCGGTATCTCCTGCTGGACGAAACCTTCGACGGGCTGGACCCCGCGAAGCGCAGTCTGGTCCGCCGCCTGCTGATGGAATACATCGCGGAAACCGGGGCCAGCGTGCTGATCTCCTCCCACAACCTGTCCGAACTGGAAAGCCTCTGCGACCAATTCGTCCTTCTCCACGACCGCCGGGTCGCGCTGACAGGCGGGGAGGAGGAGTTGCGCGGCTCCATGACGAAATTCCGCCTGCTCTTCGACCGGTCGGTTTCGCCGGACGACTTCGCCGGACTGGACTGCCGGAGCTTCCGTCAGGAGGACGGGGCGGTCACCTTGATCGTCCGCGGGGACGGCGAACAGGCGGAAGCGACCCTGCGCGCGATGAACCCGGTCCGGCTGACAAGCTGTTCCCTCACGCTGGAGGAAATATTCCTGAATGAAACGGAGGCGTATCGTGATGACCTCACCGACCTGTTCGAATAAGGGCGTTCGCGCCCACGCGATTCTCTCCACCCTGCGGCAGTTCTGGCTTCTTCTCCCGCTGGGGCTGGGGTATTTTCTGTACACGATCCCCGGTTCGCTGAGGTCCTTTATGAAGCCCTCTCCCGCCTCTTATTACCTGCTGTTCGGCAGTATGCCCCTGTTTCTCCTCTTCGGAGCGGCGATTTTCGCGCTGCTGACCGCTTTCTGCCTGTTCCGATTTCTCTTCAGCGAACCGGCGACCGGCGCGTATTTCTCCCTTGGTGTCCGACGCGGCACGCTGTTCCGTATCCGGTATGGGATCGGCGCGGGCATCCTGACCGCCGGCATCCTGCCGCCCATGCTGATTTCCCTGCTGCTGAACCTGATCAAGAACAGCTCCCACGCCGCCTTTCTGCTGGAACGGTGGGGGTATGTCACTCTTCTGCTCTGGCTGGCGGCTATGGTCATCTACACGCTGACCGTGCTGGTCTGTACCCTCTGCGGCTCCTTCGCGGAGGCGACGGTTTACACCCTGCTGCTGATCGCCACGCCCAATCTGCTGGGGTGGGCGGCCGGCTCCCTGATTTACGGCCTGATGCCCGGCGCTCCCTTCGACGCGGGGAGCAGCCGGTTTCTGGATTCCTCCATGTTTACGGTGGACTTGCCGAACCGGTATATTTCCAGCCTGTTGGAGCGTTCCGTTCCCTTCGGCCCTTTCACCTTTGCCAGCGGCGATTTGTACCAATTCCACTATATTTCTCTGGAAAAGGACAGCCCTTATGGGACCGCTTCTCCAACCTGGGGACTGCCCATCGCCTGGCTGCTTGTGACCATCGCCGCAGCGCTGCTTTCCGCCTTTCTTTTCCAGCGACGGAGAGCGGAAAGCGCGGGCTTTACCTGCCGCAGCCGCGTCCTCGGGCTGAGTGCGTCCATCCTGCTGGGGCTGTGCGCCTGCGCCGCTTTCCAGAACGATGCGTTTACCCTCCCTCTTAGAATCCTTTTGGGGCTGGCCGGCTCTGCGGCGGCCCTGCTGCTGGCGGGTCTGGCCGCTTTCCGGGGACCCCGCCGCCTTTTCCATGGGAAGCAGTGGATCGCTCTGCCTGCCGCCTTCGGCGGGATCGCGGCGCTGGTCCTGATCCTGTACACCGGCTGCTTTGGGCGCTCCTACTATATCCCGGCGGCGGAGGATATCCAGTCGGTACAGATATCCTATAACGGCGACCCGAATTTCGCCGACATTTATTCCTCCATGTCCGGAGGCAGCAGCTTTTACGAAGCCATGACGGAGGGATGCACCAGCCAGCACGATCTGGCCCTTGTCACGGAGCTTCACCGGGAACTGGCCCGGCTCCGTCCCGAAAAAGGCGCGCGGAAAACCGCCGAATTTTATGAGGATACCATCCTGTACGGCCCGGTCCGTCTGCAGTATACCCTGAAAAGCGGTAAAAAAGTAGTGCGGAACTACCGCACTCTGCCGGTCCGGATGAAGGAGATGCTCCTGCGTCTGGACGAGCTGGACAGCCAGAGGGCTTTTGTTGCAGACAGAATTCGACGGAATCTTTTGGAGAATCAGGCGGAAGCCCTGTTGACGGACACATATTTACAAAACCAGCAGTCCCTGCCGCTGTCTCTCGAAGAGAAAAGCGAGCTGGCGGAATGCCTGATCACCGACCTGACGGGACAAACGACGGAGGAGCATTTCTTCCCCTCCTCGGACGCCGAAGCCATTCTGCACATCAGCATGGGAGAGGAGACCTGGTGGCTGTATTCGGATACCTCCATGGCGTTTAGCCTGAATGACGCCTATCCACAAACGCTGGCCTTTCTGCGGCAAAGGGACGTCCTTCCCTCTGCCGAGCCGCCGGCTTTTCTTCGGGCAGAGCTGTTTCTGATTACGCCCATCCCCACGTTCGAAAATTTCCATGGCGAGGATTTATTTTTGCAGATCCGGCCGGATTATCGTGGATTCCCTTATGACTTCCTGATCAACAACGGCGCGCAGATTCCCGCCGGCCAGCTCGCCGATCTCCTTCCCCGGCTTCGCTCCTGCTGGTATGCCAGCCGGGAGGTGTATCTGGTTCGTCTGACTGTCCCCAACGATACGGATGTCACCGGCGACACGGACGCCGAAAGCATGATGGGCGGCGACTCTCATTCGACGCAGAAAAAGGAGAAATACATCTACAAATTTCTTCCGGCGGATGAAGCGCCGGATTCCCTTTTGGAATATCTGTCATAACCGCAAAAGCGTGCGGGGAGCGGCTGTCGCCTTTCCCCGCACGCTTTTTAATCTGTTTGCATCCGTTTTTCCTACGGCAGCACATTCCCCGCCGCACGGTAGATTTCGTACCACTCCGCCCGGGTGAGGGTGATCTCCGCCGCCTTCACGCAGTCGGTCAGGCGGCCGGGGTTCATGGTGCCGGTCACCGGCTGCATCTTCGCCGGATGGCGGAGCAGCCAGGCCATCGCAATCGTGGTATCCGCCACACCGTACTCTCCGGCGATCCGGCTGATCACGGCGTTCAGCTCCGGATAGCGCTCGCTGCCCAGGAACACCCCCTCGAAAAAGCCGTATTGGAAGGGGCTCCACGGCTGGATGGTGATCTCCTCCAGCCGGCAGAAATCCAGTACGCCCCCGTCCCGGTTCACCGCCGCATCGTTCGTCATATTGACGTTCAGCCCGGCCGTGATCATGGGGGAAAAGGCGGCGCTGAGCTGGAGCTGGTTGGCAACCAGCGGCTGCTTCAGGCTCTTTTGTAATAGCCGCATCTGCATCGGGTTCTGGTTGGACACGCCGAAATGCCGCACCTTTCCGCTCTCCTGCAGCCGGTCGAAGGCCTCCGCGACCTCCTCCGGCTCCACCAGCGCGTCCGGCCGATGGAGGAGGAGCACATCCAGGTAGTCGGTTTTCAGCCGGCGGAGGCTGCCCTCCACCGCTGTGAGGATATGCTCTTTGGAGAAATCGAACATTCCCTCCCGGATGCCGCATTTCGACTGCAGGAGCAGTTTCTCCCGCACGTCGTCGTTCATATGGACGGCCCGGGCGAAGATTTCCTCGCTCCGGCCGCCGCCGTAGATATCCGCGTGGTCAAAGAAATTCGCGCCCAGCTCCAGCGCCGTGCCAACCAGCCTCTCCGCCTCGCGGTCGGACAGGTCGGCCATCCGCATACAGCCGACGGCGATCGTCGGAACCTGCAATCCGGATTTTCCAAGCGGGATGGTTCTCATAGGTGAATCCCCTTTCTGCTACAATCGGTTTCCTTCAAGCTTCCACTTCTTGGCTCTTAAGATTTAGGATATACCCTGACTATCCCGGCTGTCAAGATGGCCATGAGCGCAATTTGCTTTTTGGAAAATCCGCATCACAAATTCCTTTCAGGCCAAGAAAGGTAAAAAAGGAAGCCGCGCTTGAGCGATGATACCGATAAAACATAATCGTAGGAGGACAAGGAAGTAACGCCATTAGCGTTGACCTCATTACCGCCAAGCCATCGAAATCTCCATTCCGCGTAAGAATACGCTTCAAGGGTACGTGTACCGCTGCGTGTTGCCGTAGAAGCTGTTCTCCACAGCGTCAACGGATCATTTTTCCTCCCTTATATTAGTCCTGTAGGTCATGGAAACCGCTTCGTCCTGTTTCTCCTGATAAACGAAGAAAAACGGCTCTTCTTTGGAAAAGCTCCAATTTTTAAGGAGGGCCCCCTTCTGAGAACGAAGCTCAATGGTCAAGGTATCGGCCTCTTCGGGAAAACGGCCAAACAAAACATAGGTGAAAAGGCCCGTTTCCGCCCTTAAAAAAGTCTCGCTCAGAGTGTTCCGCCCGGTAAAATCGTGGGGAAGGGCGCTAAGCATTAGCTCGTAACGGCCGTCATCCTTTTCCTGAAAGAAAAGCATTCCATATTCCTCCTCTATCTGATAGAGGAAAAACACGCCTTCGTCTGTAATCTTCCGGCTTACCGCCCGAACCTCGTTTCCTTCATACCTTTTCAACACAAAGGAGAGCCCTTCTTCTTTTAACTCATCCGGAGACAGCTCTTTCCGTTGATGGCAAGCGAGAAAAGCAAAACAGAAAATAGGTAAGACAAGAAAATTTCCGCTTTTAAAGAATACGTCGCCTATCCTTTTCCGCTTTTGCTTTTCGGTCAATACCCCATCGGAAACGCCTCCTGTTTTTTTGTCAATTTACTTGTTTCTCAAATTTTACTATTATTTTTAATAAATGTCAATATTGGAAATAACATTTTAACTATAAAACGCGGCGCCCGTGTATTATGCACACGGGCGCCGCGTTTATAGTTTCTGCTCTACCAAGGCCAAATACCGTTCCGTTCCGTGGTGGCCGTTGTCGGCGCGGTGGTGGTTGTGGGGGCCGCCGTGGTGGTCTTCTTGGTGTTGCTGACCCGGATCGTCACGGTGCTGCCCAGCTCCAGCGGTTTTCCCACGTCGCTGACGCTTTCCACCAGATCGATATCCACCGTGTCGGACACCACCCGCATCTCATCCACCTTGAAGCCAAGGGCTTCCAGATACAGCTTGGCGTGCTGGTAGTTCCAGCCGGACACATCCGGGACGGTAATCGTTTCAGGCCCGGCGCTGATGACGATCTTGACAACGGATCCCTCCGCCGCCATGTTTTCCGCCGAAGGCTCCTGACGAAGGATTTCCCCCTTGGGACGGCTGCTGTACTCCAGGCTCGCGACCTCCAGCTTCATACGGCCCTTCAGGCTTTCATCCTTCAGATCGTAATAGCTTTTGCCCACCACATTCTCCACCGGGAACTGCTGCTTCTGCACCGCCAGGGTGGTGCCCGCCGTGCTGGGCTCGGTGGTAAAAATCGTGTAAGACGACGAATTGTCGGGCGTGGAGGATTCCTCCTTTCCTCCCCCCAGCGCGTCGGGAAACAGAAGCAGAAGCACCGTCCCGGCCAGCAGGAGCAGAAGAACAAACACCGCCACCACGATCAGGATGGCGTATTTGGTTCGGTTACTCTTTTTCGGCGGCTCCTCCTCTTCTTCCTCCTGCTCTTCCGAAGCGGCCGACGCGGCGGCCTCAGCCTGCCGGCGGTCATCCTCCCGCATAGCGGAGACGGCGGGGGCGGTGGACAGCTGGTCGCGCAGCTGATCCATCGAACGGATACGCTTCTCCGGGTCCACCTGCAGGGCGTTGAACAGCGCCGCCGCCACATAGTCAGGCAGCTCCGCCGCCACGTTGTTGGGAACGAAAAGGTCGTTGGAATCCTTGGACCGGCGGGAGCCGTCGGGCGGCGGGTTGCCGGTCAGGGTACGGAAAATGGTCGCCGCCAGTCCATAAACGTCGGTCGACGGCCCGGTCTCCTGCCCGAAAGCGTACTGCTCCGGCGCGGAATAGCCGGGAATCAGCTGCGGGCGAACCTCCGTGCTCACCCGGCGGGCCTCCGGCAAGCGGAAGCCGGTCAAACGCAGCTTGCCGTCGTTGCCGAGGATCAGGTTCTCCGGCGAGATGCCGAGATGACAAAGCCCCGCCGAATGCAGCGAAATCAGCGCCGACAGCAACGGCATAAACAGGGGGCGCGCCTCATCCCAGCGGATCCGGCCTCCGGCCAGCGCGAGGCGGGTCTCCAGCGTATTCCCCTCGCAGTGTTCGGAGATGGTGTAAATCGTATTGTTCTGCTCGAAGATGTCGTAGACCGACACGATCGCGGACAGCTCCCGCATCCGGGCCAGGGTTCGGGCATGGCTGCGGAACTTATCCGCATATTCCCGGAAGGAACCTTCACATCCCGCGATGACCGAAAGCGAACCGTCGCCGTTCCGCTCGCACAGGGTGTCGGGCAGGAACTCCCGGATATAGATCGGCGCCTTGAGCACCTGATCATAGCCGAGATAAACTGCCGCGTCCCCGCCGATTTCCAGCAGCTTTCCCACCAGATACCGGTCGGAAAGCAGCGTACGCACCGGCAGAGCGGGCGGCGGATTCTGTTCGTTCGTCCGGTACCCGCAGATGCCGCACTCCGTCCGCCCGTTCGGCAGAGGATTCATGCAGCCCATACATACTCTTTCCTGATTCGACATGGCGCCATTCATTTCCTTTCGGCCGGCGTTCCTGCGGGTTGTTTTCCGCGGCGCGCCGGTTTTCCAAGATCGGGACAGGGAACTCCATCCGCAGTCGGAAGAGCCGTCCCGTTGCCGGAAGACGAGCCAACCGCCCCAGCCGTGGGGACGAGCCGCCCCCAACCGTGGGGACGAGCCGCCCCCAGCCGTGGGGGCGGTGGTTGGCGTAAAAACGTCCCCGGATCATGCGAAAATGTATACGAGAGGATTCTCCCGGGAAACCTTGCCCGGAAATCCTTCCCTTTCGGAATTGTACTGAATTCGGCGGATAAAGTCAAGAAACCCGGAGGAATTGTAACCACTGGTTACAGGAATGAAAGATTTTCCGTTTTTCTCCCGCTGTCCATTCGCCCGCCGGGCTAGCGTATCTTTTGCTGAAGCTTGATCTGGCGGATATCACGCCCGAGGAAGGCCAGGGGGACGAAGGTTCCGATGATGCGGGAGGTGATCTGTTCGCCGTACCGCTCCATCAACGCGTTCTGATCAAGATTGGTGCTAATAATCGTCGGCTTCCCCTCCAGCATCCGACTGTTAATCAAATTATACAGGCAGGAAGTGTAGAAGGGACTCGAAAATTCGGCGCCCAGGTCGTCGAGGATGAGCAGGTCGCAGTCGGCCATCATTTCCTCGCTGTTCCCGTCCGCCCGGCCGAAATGCTCCTTCTCCAGCTTGTGGAACAGCATCTGCACCGGCCCATACACCACGCCGTAGCCCCGCTCGATCGCCTGGCGGGCGATGGCAAGGGAAACATGGGTCTTGCCGGTGCCGGTCGGCCCCCGCAGCAGAAGACTGGGAGACGAAGTGTCGAAATCCTCCGCATAGCAGCGGCAGTAGGTCAATACCTCTTTCATCCGCGCTCGGGGAACCACGCCGGTGCGGGGATCGGGCGTTTCCGGATAATAGTCCAGCCGTAGGCCGTCGAAATCGGCCGTCTCCATCCGCCCGGCATAGCTCAGGCGGCGGTACGCTTCCTCCCGCAGGAGGGCGCGGAAGCAGTCGCAGAGCTGCCCGTTGACATACCCCGTATCCTCGCAATGGGGGCAGTGATACCGGGGCTCGAAATTCGGCGCGCCGATCCCTTCGCCGGTCAGTATTTCCGCCAGTTCGGCCTGAAGGGCAAGGTTCTTCCTCTTAATCTTTTCCACCGTGGACTCCACATCCCGGCCGTCCAGAACAGCCTTGGCCACCTGGATGGCGGACTGCGCCATTTCCCGTTCGATCTCCCGCACCCGGGGATGCCGTTCGGTCACCTGCTCATGCAGGGCGGTCGCGCGGGCACGTGCCTCGGTCCGGCGGCGCTCCAGCTCAGCCGCCGCCGCATCGTATACCTCCCGGCTGTATCCCATATGCCGCTCCTTTCTCCTTCACGCAAGGCCATGCACGGCTGCCATGTAATGGGCACAGCGAACCCTGCAAATCACATATATCACTTCTTTTTATATACCGGCGTGAAATCCGTCACCATGGATTCGTATTCCTCCAGATCAAAGGAGGTTTCCTTCGCGGGTTTCTTTTTTCGCCGGCCCGGCTTTTCCTCCAGCGCCTTTTCCACCGAGTCCACGCCGTCCTGCCGCCAACGTTCCAGAATCTTATCCATATAGGAGCTGTTGAACCTGCCGGTCGCCTCCCGGCATTTCTCATAGGCCAGCCGGAGAAGACCCTCGTTCACCTGCCAGTCGTACACCCAGCGTACCGCCGCGTCCGACTGGGCGACGGTGGGGGACTGCTCCACCTCGAGCAGCGCGCTGACCGTGTTCCACGCCTGTTTGCGGCGCTCCAGCGCGCAGAGATACTGTTCCGCCGCCGCGATGGTGGTAATCTCCCGGTCGGCCCAATCGAGCGCTACTTTCTCGATATACCGCATGTGGTATTTTCCCTCGGCGATCGCGTACTCGACCACCATCAGGATCACCTCGACCGGCAGTCCGGCGGTGTCGTACAGATAGAGCAGGGTTTCCATATCCCCCTGCGAGATGGGACGGCCCAGCCGGGCGGAAGCGGTTTCCAGCAGATAGGCGAATTCGCCGCTTTCCTTCTGCCGGGCGATGACCTCTTTCATGGAGGGCTTCACCGGCCGGGGACGCGCGGACGGCAGAGAAGGGGTCGCCGCCTTTACAGCCTTCAACGCCTTCCCCGGCGCTTCGTCGGCGGACGGTACGGGGGCTGGGGCGGGAGCCGCCGTTTCCGGCAGCCCGGCCGGAAGAATCAGCCCGGTGGCAAACCAATACTGCAGCGCGTCGCTGCAATCGGCGGGCGACAGCCCGATGGCGGCGGAGCAGCAGTCGGGGTCAAAGGTTCCCTTCCCGGAGCGAAGCGCCCACAACAGCACCTTGAGCTGGGCCGAACCGGCCAGCTTGATATGATCGTCCACCACGGCGGCAGGAACGGCGAACGCCTCCCCCAGCACGGCGGGATTCCATTGATAATTCGTGATCGACAAAAAATCGCACCTTTCCAGTCCGCATCGCCATCTCGTTTCAACCACCCGGGAAAACCGCAGCACATGGCTCGCCGCGGGAACGCCGGCGGCGGTATATCTGGTAAGCGCCGTTCCGTCACCCAGCGACAGTTTTCCAATATACTTATTATATCGGCTTTTTCCGTTTCGGACAACCCTTTTCTTTCCGCTTCGGCGGATACGGGGCGGAGGCTTTTACGGAGGATTGCAAGTTTCTCCAATCTATGGTATGGTATAAGTACCAATCTAAGCGGGGAATCTGCCGGTTTTTTGGCGGTTTTCTTACATCCATCTTATACTTATCGTATATCTTATCCTTAAAATCTCTTTTTGCAAATAGGGAGGCGAAGATATGGCCTTTTCCTTTTCGGAGATGCTGGGAGGCAATCCGCTGATCGCGGCCGCAAAAAACGACGAAGGGCTGGAACGAGCCCTGCATTCCGACTGTGCGGCAGTCTTCCTGCTGTATGGCGATCTCTGTACCCTGCCGTCGCTGACCGACCGCATCGCGGACGCAGGGAAAACCGCCTTCGTCCATGTCGACCTGATCGACGGGCTGGCGGCCCGGGAGATATCGGTGGATTATGTCCGCCGCGCCACCCGGGCGGGCGGAATCATTTCCACCAAGCCCTCCCTTATCCGGCGGGCACGGGAATGCGGGCTCTGCGCTGTCCAGCGCTTTTTCGTTATTGATTCCATGGCGCTGGAAAATCTTCGACGCCAGCTGGAGCATACCCGGCCGGACGTAATTGAAATTCTGCCCGGCGTCATGCCAAAAATCCTGCGCCGGATCACCGGCTTCACCCGAATTCCGGTGATTGCGGGCGGGCTGATCGGCGATAAGGAGGATATCCTCGCCGCGCTGGACGCAGGAGCGGCGGCCATTTCCGCCACCGACCCGCAGATATGGTTCCTGTAAAAATCATGCGAAAAACCGGTTAGCTGGCTACCCTTTTCAATTATACAGGCCTCCGGGCCGGAAGGATGGGACGAACCGATGAACACAGCAATTTCTGCTAAACGGTATCTTCTCGCGCTGGACCAGGGAACCACCAGTTCCCGTGCAATCCTGTTTGACACCCGGACGGAGGGCAACGCTCCCGGGCGGGAGACCGGCGGGCTGCGGATCGTCGCCACCGCGCAGAAGGAATTCACCCAAATTTATCCCCGGGCAGGCTATGTCGAGCACGACGCGGAGGAGATTGTCGGCTCCCAGGTGGAGGTAATGAATCGCGCCCTGCGGGAAAGCGGAATCTCCGCCGCCGAAATCGCGGCCATCGGCATCACCAACCAGCGGGAAACCACCGTGATCTGGGATAAGAAGACCGGCCGTCCCATTTACAACGCCATCGTCTGGCAGTGCCGGCGGACCGCTCCCCAATGCGAAAAAATGATCGAGGACGGGTGCGAAAAATATGTCCGGGACAACACCGGTCTGCGGATCGACGCCTATTTTTCCGCCACCAAGGTCAAATGGCTGCTGGACAACATCCCCGGTGCGCGGGAGCGGGCGAAACGGGGGGAGCTGCTCTTCGGCACGGTGGACACCTGGCTGATCTGGCGGCTGACCGAGGGGCGTGTCCACGCGACCGATTATACCAACGCCTCCCGCACGATGCTGTACAATATCCGCACCATGGACTGGGACGACAATATCCTGTACGAGCTGGACATTCCCCGCTGTATGCTTCCCACGGTGGCGCCCTCCGGCAGTCTGTTCGGGACCACCCGGCTGGAAGGGGTGGACGTCCCCATCGCCTCGGCTGTCGGGGATCAGCAGGCCGCCCTGTTCGGCCAAGCCTGCTTTGACAAGGGGGACGTCAAAAACACCTACGGCACCGGCTGCTTCCTGCTGATGAACATCGGGGAAAGGATGCAGGTCAGCCGGCAGGGGATGCTCACCACCCTGTCCGCCGGTTCCCGTCCCGGCCGGCCGGAATATGTGATGGAGGGCAGCGTGTTCGTGGGCGGCGCAGTCGTCCAGTGGCTGCGGGATGAGCTGGGACTGATCAGCAGCGCGGCGGAAAGCGAATTCTTCGCCACACAGGTTCCGGACAACGGCGGCGTAGTGGTGGTTCCCGCCTTCACCGGGCTGGGCGCGCCCCATTGGGACATGTACGCCCGCGGCGCGGTCTTCGGCCTAACGCGGGGAGCGGGACGGAACCATCTGGTACGCGCCGCGCTGGAAGCCATCGCCTTCCAGTCCCGCGACGTGGTGGATGCGATGGTCGCCGACACCGGCATCGACATCCGTTCTTTGAAGGTGGACGGCGGGGCGAGCGCCAATAACTTCCTGATGCAGTTCCAGGCGGATATCCTGAACCGAGAGGTCGTCCGGCCGGTCATCCGGGAAACCACCGCCCTCGGCGCGGCCTACCTGGCGGGGCTGACCTGCGGGGTTTGGGAGAGCACGGAGCAGATTCGGGCGCAGTGGACGCTGGAACGGCGGTTTCAGCCCTCCATGAACCGGGAGGAACGCACCGCCCTGCTCCACCGGTGGCACCGCGGGGTGGAACGCAGCCGGGAATGGCTGGAAAACGTTTAAACCCATCCGGGGCAATTCCGACAGTTTCCCGTCATTATAAAAAGGAAGCGCTTGCAATAAAGCGCTTCCTTTTTATAAATTTTTCAGGCAGCTACACCCCGTATTTGTCCAGATACTTCTGCTTGAGCCGCAGAACAGCGTCCAACTGCTCCCGGGAAAAGCAGATAAATTCGCTGGACAGGGTATCCCCATACGTCAGTTCCCTGTTTTTGGCCTTTTCCGCGTCAAAAATCACGTCCGAATTTTCCTCCAGGCGAAACACGGACAGCCCCAGATCCCTAGCAGGACGAAGCCGCACGGGGTTTTCTTTATCGTACGGGTTTTCAATAATCCTGCAGAACGCCAGATATTCCCTGTCCGGCAGCATCAGATTGGCATAGGAAAAATTCCTGTAGAGATGATACTCGGCGTTGAAATGATTCACCTCAAACATCGGCATCGTTTTTCCCGTATAGCTTGGATCCCCTGTGTACACCTCCCGCACAGTGACCATACTGAGCATGCTCTGGCAACCATGGATCCGCTCCCCGGTGAAGACAACCCTGGCGACAAATTCCGCGTTGTCCAGCTCCGCTTCGGTGTACTCCCGCGATTCGTCATGCCATTCTGAAAAAGCCATTTCCACACGGTAATCGGAAAGAGCTGCGACGTCCGTTGGGACGGAATGAAAGCTCCGCCGCGTGGCGACCCCCAAAATCACCGACGCCAAAATCGCCGCGGACGCGAAAGCAAAGAATACCCGTCTCATGCTATCCCTCCGTCCCTTCCGGCGCCCGGCAATCGGCTAAGCGGCCGCTTTGCATAAAGAAAATTTTATCACAGAGCTGCTGAATGTCCTCGCCGTTATGGCTGGCGATCAAAACCGTGGCCCCCCGTTCCTTTTCTTCCCGGATAATTTCCCGAAAAAGGAGGACGCCCTCGGCATCCAGCGCGTTGGTCGGTTCGTCCAGGACCAGAAGCTCCGGGCTTTCCATAATGGCCTGAGCAATGACAAGCCGCTGCTTCATTCCCAGGGAGTATTTCCGGAAAGGGCGCTTGTCCGCGGGGTCCAGCCCTACCCGCTGAATGCTCGCGGCGACGGCGTCTTTTCCTATTTTTCTATTCAAGCCGGCCAGCAGCGATAAGGACTGCATACCTGTCAGCCCCGGCCACAGGCCGATATTCTCGATCATAAGCCCCAGGCCGGGAGGGCTGGAAACGTCTTTTCCAATTTCCCGGCCGTTGACCAGAATCGTTCCCTCGCATCGGATCAGCCCGCATATCGCCCGAAACAGCATCGTTTTTCCCGAGCCGTTTTTCCCCACAAAGCCATAGATCCTGTTCGGCTCCAGCTCCAGGCTGACGCCGTCCAGCACCTTCTGCTTTTTGATGGTTTTATTCACATCGTTCAGAGTAATATAGGCCATGATATTGCCGCCTCCCACTGTTCCGGCCGATGAAAGCTACTGAAAATCCTTGTCGCGAACGGATATATCCATCGTTTTTACGATTCCAAGGCCGGCCGCGGCCAAGCCCAAAATGATCCCCAGAAAAACGGCGATATTGGCCGGTGCGGAAGGAGACTCCCTCCAGTCAACAAAATACAGATTCACCATATTCAGAAAATAGAAAGCCGAAGCGTTCCACTCCCGTACCGTTGAAAATACAATACCGAGCAGAAGAATTCCGACGATGCCCAGCATCGTGTAATGGGACGGGAAAACCAGGGAAAAAACGTTGGCCGCCATGGCAAGGGTCAGCATAAAGAAAAAGCTGTTGGCCAGCTGGAGGAGCGTTTCCTGCCAGTTGTCCGTCACCGGCAGGCCGTACGCCGCCAGCAAAGCCATGATGGACCCAAAATAGACGGCGCCGGAAAGGAACGTCAGGGAAGCCAGCTTGCCGAGCTTGGAAAAATACCATTTCGCACGGCGGTCATACCGGGTAAACATATATACGGCGCATATCTGCAAATCGTCCGCCACATAGTCAAGCAGCGGAAAAATAAGGACCATATAGGGCAGCAAACACAGGAAAATGGCCATAAAAACATCCATCCTGGGTTCGGCGATCGCTCCATAAAGCACGATGTCCAGCAGGCCGGTCATTCCGGCGTCCCCCGCCGCCAGGACGCGGGCCCCCGCCGCTATTCCCATGAAAAGGGCGAGCCCCGCGGCAAGCAGGGCCTTTCTCCCATACAGAACCGCTTCCATATCAAACGACCCGCTTTTTATGATGAAGCAGATTATAAAACGTACAGGCGGCACCGATCAGCAGAAACGCGGCGATATACCCGGCGAATATCCAGGGATTATGGTAATCCAGCGGGGCGCAGGGGAAGAGGTAGGAGGTGATCTGCGCGTCGGCGGAGAGCCGCAGCGCCTGACAAATCAGCGTAATGACGTTGAGAAGCAGGAACATCAGGCAAATGATCAGCACCCGGCTTTTGCTCAAAATATAGGACAGGCAATACGAGACGGCCGCCATCAGCCCGCCGGTTACGGACAGCGTCAAAGCGAACAAAAGGTTATACAGCCCCGGGTGATCGTTCAGCAGCCGCGGGAAGGCGAAGGATTCGATGGTGCCGGCATAGGTCCAGCCGTAAAGCACGTTGGTAAAATCCCCCGGCACCGTCCAGGGAAAGGCGACGGCGTTCAGCGCCATATTCACCACCTGCGGGACAAACAAAACCAGGAAGGACGCCAGAAACGTAACCAGCATTTTGGAAAAATAATAATCGCGGAATTTGCCCTTGGCGAGCAAAACCGGCAGGACGGCGTTGTGCCGGTCCACGATATAGCTGTCGGCAAAGGGCAGAACCGCGAGCAGAGGATAGAGCGATATGACAATACCCGAAAAGCCCGTGTTATAGGTCCGCAGATAAAAGAGCATGGAGGCCGAATGGCATTCGCTCAGATCCCAGCCGTAATACTCCCGGCAGTCCGTGACAAAGGCGGCGACCGCCAGAGCGAGCATGATCGCAAAGCTGAGATAGAATTCCTTTCTCCGGAAAAGCAGCTTCCACTGAAGGACAAGGTTCTGTTTCATATAAATAACCACCTTGAGGCCATGAACGGTGTGTTCCTGTTTTCGCGCTAGATTCCTAGGCTTTTGGATTCTCCTTATTTGGCGTTGAAATTTCCGACCGCCGTCCCCGACCACGGAGCGGCTCCGTCGGCCACAAGACTAACGTACTCACCGCTATTCGCTGTTACATCCGACATATAGGACAACGTAAATGGCGTCCCCACGTATTTTTTCTCAATATACATGACTTTGGTTAGCTTTTTTCCGCTGGAATTGACGATCCAGTAATTCGCGTTGTCTGTTCCTTCCTTCGGAGTTACCAGACCTTCCTGCTCGTTCGTGCTCTTCTGCAACTTTTTACAGTCCACATCGCCTCCCCAGGAAGGAAGATGAACCGTAAAATCGCCGGAAGTGGCGCTCGCCATAAAGGAGGTGGCCAAACTGACAAGTATCACCGCCGCGGGAAGGAAAAACTTCTTTTTCATGAACGTACCCTCTTTCATCAAATATATATTCATGGCCTCAAGGCGATTTTACAAAATCATCTACTTTATCCAATTATTTTATTAATTTACATTATTATACATTTTCCCTTAATTTTGTCAAGCTTATTTTCTTATATTTTATAATTCATATCGTAATCGTTTTTCATTTTTATAACAAAAAAGCCGCCCGATCCGGGCGGCTTACAGCGTGGTTCGACGATTATTTTGTCCAGGCTGCTTCGGTCTCATGGCGGCGGGGACGCTCCATCAGGCGGCGGATCGCCTCCCGGGGAGATTGTCCCTCATAGCAGACGGCATGGCACTGCTCGGTGATGGGCATCTCCACCCCGAGGGCGCGGGACAGCTCCCAGCCCGCCTGGGCGGCATGGTATCCTTCCACCGTGCCGACCAGCCGGACGGCCTCCTCCGGAGAGTGCCCCTGTCCGATCAGGATACCGGCCCGCCGGTTGCGGGAATGCAGGGAGCCGCAGGTCACGATCAGATCCCCCATGCCGGACAGCCCGGCGAAGGTTTCGGACCGCGCCCCCATAGCGATGCCCAGCCGGGCGATCTCCGCCAGGCCGCGGGTCATCAGGGCCGCCTTGGTATTATCCCCGATCTCCAGCCCGTCGCAGATTCCCGCCGCCAGGGCAATGACGTTTTTCAGCGCGCCTCCCAGCTCCACGCCGATGGCGTCCTCGCTGACATAAATCCGGAACCGCGGGTTCATCAGCAGCTCCTGCACCTCCTCCGCGGCGGCCACGTCCTCCGACGCGGCAATCACCGAGGTAGGGACGCTTCGGGCAACCTCCTCCGCATGGGACGGCCCCGACAGCGCCGTCACCCGGGCGGCAGGCAGGGCTTCCGCAATCACCTGCGTAAACCGGCGATGCGTCCCCGGCTCCAGCCCCTTCCCGGCGTTCGCGATCAGCGTACCTGGCGCGAGGAGGGGACGCAGACTGCCGGCGGTTCCGGCAATGGCGAAGGAGGGGACCGCCAGGATCACCAGCCGCACGTTCCGGACGCAGGCGAGATCCGTAGTCAGCCGGATCGCCGGCGGCACCGGCACCCCGGGCAGGAGCTTTTTATGCTCGTCAAACCGGCGAATCGCCTCAATCTCCTCCGTGAAAGGGGACCAGAGGGAAACCGTGTGCCCATATTGATTGGCCATAATCGCGAGGGCTGTGCCCCAGCCTCCCGCGCCGAGTACCGCAATCTTTGCCATGCCGTCCGTCCTTTCCACCCGCCGCGGCCGTATTCCCGGTCCGGCAAAATCCGAAGGCTGCCTCCGTTTATTTTTTACTTCCGAAGGACAGCTTGCTCTCCGTCCCGGCAGCGATCCGCTTGAGATTGGGGAGGTGCTTGATGATCAGGATCGCCGCGATCAGAACCGCCATCAGGGTACAGAACCACACTACGCCGTCGGACTGATGCTCTGCAAAGGCGCGGAACAGGTAGGTAAACACCGGCAGCAGCGCCGCGGCCACCACCGAGCCCAGTGAGACCATACGGAAAACCAGAACCGTAACGATAAAAAATCCGAGGCAAATCAACGCCACCCGCCAGTCCAGAATCAGCATCATCCCCAGGGTGGTGAGGACCCCCTTACCGCCCCGGAAACCAAAATACAGCGGGAACAGGTGCCCGATAATGCAGAAAAAGCCGGCCAGATACCGCCCCACCAGCTCTGCGCCCACAGGGGAAACCCGCAGGCTTTCCGCGCCGGTGTATACAAGGTTCAGATTCAGCAGCAGCCAGCCGCCGATCAGCACGGCGAGGATGCTTTTGAGCAGATCCCCCGCCGTGGTCAGCAGGGCGGGCAGCTTTCCCTGGGAGCGCAGGACGTTGGTGGCCCCCGCGTTGCCGCTGCCGTAGGAGCGGATATCCTCCTTTGCTGTGAGCCTGGTCACGATAATGGCGGAATTCACACTGCCCAGCAGGTAAGCGGCCAGCGCCGTCAGCAGCATACTAAGCCAGCTGTTCTGCAAAAATTCTCCGATCATGCGCAACGATCCTTTCCCTGAAATCCCCGTTTTTCCGGTTGCCCTGTTGCGGCGATTCCTTTCTGCCAGGCACGCCGTCAACGGCCGAGTCGTTAGCGGCCGAGCCCTTAGCGGCCCTGCCCCGTCTCCCCGCGTTCGCGGATAACAAAGCGCACCGGCGTCCCCTCCAGCCCAAAGGTCTCCCGAATCTGGTTTTCCAGATACCGCTGATAGGAGAAATGGAACAGGTCGGCTCGGTTGACAAAACAGACGAAGGTCGGCGGCCTGATGGACGCCTGCGTCATGTAATAAATCCGCAGGCGGCGGCCCTTATCGGTCGGCGGCTGCACCCGGGCGGTCGCCGCGGCCAGCACGTCGTTGAGCATCCCGGTGGAAATCCGCATGGCGTTCTGCTGGGAGACATACTTGATCAGCTCGAACAGCCGGTCGATCCGCTGGCCGGTTTTGGCGGAAATAAAAATCAGCGGCGCGTAGGACATAAAGGAAAAATCGTTCATCAGCTGCTTGCGCATGCTGTCCATGGTGCGGCCGTCCTTCTCCACCGCGTCCCACTTGTTCACCGCGATGATACAGGCTTTTCCTTCCTCATGGGCGATACCGGCCACCTTGCTGTCCTGCTCGGTAAAGCCTTCGGTCGCGTCGATCATAATGACGCAGACGTCGGCCCGCTCCACCGCCATCTGGGCGCGGAGCACGCTGTATTTTTCGATCGCATCGTCCACCCGGCTCCGCCGGCGGAGGCCGGCGGTATCGATAAAGACGAAATCGCCGTGCTCGTTATGGACGGGGGTGTCCACCGCGTCCCGGGTGGTGCCGGCAATATCCGACACAATGGCCCGTTCCTCCCCCGCAATCCGGTTGACGAGGGAGGACTTGCCGGCGTTCGGCTTGCCGATTACCGCGACCTTAATGGTTTCGCTCTCCTCCTCTTCCCCGCCGCTTTCCGGCAGGAATTCGCACACCGCGTCCAACAGGTCGCCGGTGCCGTGGCCATGAACCGAGGACACCGCGATGGGATCGCCCAGTCCGAGGTTATAAAATTCATAAAACTCCGGGGGCGGGTCCCCCACCGTGTCGCATTTGTTCACGCAGAGGACGACCGGCTTTCCGCTCTTCTGCAGCATCACCGCCACATCGGCGTCGTTCGCCGTCACGCCGGAGCGCAGATCGGTCACCAGCACGATCACATCCGCCTGGTCGATGGCAAGCTGTGCCTGCCGCCGCATCTGGGACAGGATCACGTCGTCCGAATGCGGCTCGATCCCGCCGGTATCGGCCAGCATGAAGCGGCGTCCGCACCATTCGCATTCCGCGAAGATCCGATCCCGCGTCACCCCCGGCGTATCCTTCACAATGGAAAGCCGTCGGCCGATCAGTTTATTGAATAATGTCGATTTTCCCACGTTGGGCCGTCCCACGACGGCAACGACTGGCCGCGCCATGGTCTTCACCTCTATTCTATTTCCCGCGGCGGACGTCTATGCCCGCCCTGTCCATCTATTCACAGCCATTACAGCAAAAGCGCATCCACCAGCGCATCCCCGTCCACCGGGGTCACCACCAGCCGCACGCCGAGCTCCCGTTCCACATCCTCGCGGGAAACGTCATCCAGGAAAATATCCCCCTCGTGCCGCAGCATCACCTCGGGGATAACGAGGGTTTCCCCTCTCTTCACCTTTCCCCGGAGCTGCCGGATCAGGTCGCCGCCGGTCACCAGGCCCGCCACCGTGATGGTCTCGCCGAAAAAATCGTTCCGGATGCCGTACACCGTCGCCCTTAAGGAGGACCACTTCCTTCGTGCGCAGTCCACCAGCTCCTCGATCAGAGGAAGGGCGGCCATCCCGGTCGCAAAATGCAGGCGGCTGCCCGCGGGCGTTTCTTCGCACTCCTCCAGCGCCCGGCGGAACTGGGCTTTCAGCAGCGCGGTCATCCCCACCCCGTTTTCCAGCTGGGAAAACTCGCCGTAAAACTCTTCGTCCTCCGGTATGGGGAGACCTGCCTGAAGATAAAACTCGTCGGCCGGATAGAATATCCGGTTTCCGTACCGCTCCAGCATCCGCTCCCCGAACGCCTCTATCTGCCGGACAACGGCGGCGGCCTCCTCCCGTGTGAACATCCGCAGGGCGGGCAAGCCCTCCCGGTACTTTGTCAGCCCTACCGGGACCGCCGCGACGCTTTCCACAGCGGGGATCAGCGCGGCGAGATCCTCCATCGACCGGGCGAGCTCCGCCCCATCGTTAAGCCCCGGGCAGAGCACCAGCTGGCATTCCATCCGGATACCCGCCTGTGCGAACCGCCGGAGGATTTCCAGGCAGCGCCCGGCGAAGCGGTTATGCATCATTTGGCAACGCAGCTCCGGATTGGTGGTGTGTACCGAAACGTTGATCGGGCTGATATGCATGGCGATGATCCGCTCGATCTCATGCTCGCTGAGGTTGGTCAGGGTAATGTAATTTCCAAACAGGAAGGACAGGCGGGAATCGTCGTCCTTGAAGTACAGGGACTGACGCATCCCCGGCGGGAGCTGGTCGATAAAGCAGAACACGCACTGGTTCCGGCAGGAATGCTGGGAATCCATCAGGTAGGTGGCGAATTCCAGCCCCGGCTCCTCATCCGCCTCCTTGTGCAGACGAAGAACCCGCTTTTTCCCTTCCCGGGAAAGGACGAGCGACAGAACCGGCTCGTTCATATAAAAACGGTAATCGAGCACATCCTCAATTGTATGCCCGTTCATTGTCAGCAGCTCGTCCCCCGCACGGATATCCTTCCGCGCGGCAGGACTGCCCGCCGTTACGCCGGTGATCGTCACGCCCATACCGTGTTCCTTCCTGTTCAAGCTCAGCTCCGCTTCCGCCGGATTCCGTCCAATCCCTGCCGCGGCCCCCTGTCAGCGGGCCGCGGATTTATTATTCATTCCGCGCCGCCGGAATATGCCGTCCGGGTACGTTTCCCGCCCGGCATATCCTGATACAAAAATAGAGAAGGATTGCTCCCTCTCTACTTTCTCTTCGCCGCGGCCGGATGGCCGCCCGTGCCATAAGGGACCCGGACAACCGGAACCTCAGGCCTCTTTCTTAACAATCTGCCGGCCGTTGTAGTAGCCGCAATTGCCGCAGAGACGGTGCGGGCGCTTGTATTCGCCGCACTGCGGGCACTTCATGAGCGCCGGAGCGTCCATCTTCCAGACGTTGGAACGCCGCTTGTCGCGCCGGGCCTTGGATGTTTTTCTCTTGGGTACCGCCATCGTCAGCACCTCCTTAGCACTGGTGATAAGAGTTTGGCTTATCCTTAACAGGGATTGGGATAAAGAGAACGCCGTCCCTCCATCCCGCTCAGTTGATAAGCTGTCTGAGAACCTCCAAACGGGGGTCGGTCGTGTCACTGCGGCAGCCGCAAAGCCCCTCATTGAGATTCTTTCCGCACTGCGGGCAAAGCCCACGGCAGTCTTTCCGGCAGAGGTTTTTCGACGGCAGATTCAGAATCAGCTCCTCTTCCACCAGATCGTCCAGCGGAAGCTGATAGTTCTCCAGCAACACGAAGTCGTCGTTTTCCTCGTTGTTCAGGGAAGCGACCAGAATACGCTCAATCGGCACCGTCATGTCCCGCCCGAACGCCGTCAGGCAGCGGTCACAGCGCCCTTCGGTGCGGGTTGCGGCCGTGACGCGCAGAGTCACGATGTCGGCGGACGCGGTAATTTCCCCCTTCACCGTGACGGGATGGGGAAACGGCCGGCCATTCTGGTATTCCAGCCCGGAAAAGTCCATCTCACAGTCTATGGGGAGGGATTCCTTTTCGCCCATAAACAGCGGTTTCAGTTGGTAAAGCATACTCCACCTCAAGTGTCACGCCAGATATTATACCTGTATGGCAAAGGGTTGTCAAGCAAAATTTCCGCCCCGCTGTCCATTTTCCGCTCTTTTCGACCGGAAAGAAGGTGCGCAGCGGAAATTGCCCTTCACGGCGAAGATAGGCCGCTGTGGCGGGGATAGGCCGCTGCTGCGGGAGCCTCGCCGGATATCAGTGCTCAGGCGGGCCGTCCAGCGCCTCCACCGGCACATAGGGCTGCGCCTCAGCGTCCCCGATATCCCGAACGATCACAAAAGGGGTCAGCTCGTCGTCCTGTCCGGAGGGGTTGTCCCGGATCAGCTCCGCCACAAAGTCAGCGGGCCTGTCCATCAGGGAAGGGGAACGGCCGAGCACCTCGACGTTGATATCGTTGGCGTCCACTACCGCGCAGGCAATTCCCAGCGCCTGCTCGATGTCCGCGCACACCTTATCCGGCTCCTTCGGATTAAGCACCGCAAGGGTGTGGTAGGTTTCAAACACCGAATGGCTGTAGAAGCCGTCGATGCCGGATACGTCCTGACCGACAATCTCGTAAAACACGCCCCGCTTACCGAACAGGCGGCAAATCCCGCCGCAGAAGCTGGCCCAGAGGATGAGGGGGAGCCCCTTCATATTGATTGCGAGCTGGAGCTTATAGGGCTCGTCCATCCCGATGCCGTTGTTGTTATGGGTGGCGAATTTCGAAAGAAATTTCGCCCAGAAGCCCACCTTCACGTCCTTCATCTCGACGGTGTTGTTCTGGCACATCGAGATGACCTTCTCGCCCATGGTGAGGATATCCCCCGGCCGGTACAACGGGGCGACGTAGCGGCGAACCACCTCGACGTAATCCTCCCCCCGCTCGATGAAATGCGTCTGGACGGCGTATCGCTCATACCGCGCGCCGTCCACCTCCCGCACCCCGCGGATGTAGTAGGTGACGCCGTTCTCCTCCCGCTTATTTTCCGACTTGTTGAGATTTCCTTCATACCAGATCGCCATGGGCCGCTCCTCCTGTGTTTCCCTTTGTACGAAACGGCGGCGGGAGGCTCAGGCTCCCGCCGCGCTGCTTGCCGGAAGATGCTCCTTCCATGCGCCGCTCATGCCGGGAAATTCCCGGCATGAGCGGCCCAATACCTCGTATCCTTATTCCTGCGCGAAGGCCGCGATCCGTTCCGGAATCTCAGACTTGTCGGCGGAAACCGACAGCACCATACGGGTGCCGGCCTTCTCGGACAGCACACCCAGCTTCTCGGCGAAATCCGCCAGTTTTTCCAGGTCGCTGCCGCCGATCTTCAGCGTGGAATCCACGAAGACGTCGGTGATATCGTAGTTACCTGCGCACATGCCGGAAATGAAACCGTACAACGCCTCGAACCCTTTTACGCCATATTCGTCCGCCACAACCAGACGCGCCTTGGAATTGACGTCATAGATCAGGATGCCGTCCTTTTCCACGAACACCACGTTGCCCTTGGACTCCTGTACAGCGGTGTTGCACATGTCGATCAGACGCTTCGTTTTGCCGGAGCCTTTTCTGCCGAGGATTAAAGTAACCATTTTCATTTCCTCCTACTGTATCTGCTCATATTTAATGTTGTTTTTCGTAAGGAAC
>ERZ827520.998-NODE-998-length-37560-cov-9.797547_pt1 | contig 37560 bp, 42 predicted proteins | sample MGYA00519581_ERZ827520 | MGnify/ENA primary metagenome ERZ827520 (study PRJEB31778, sample SAMEA3449339) | human gut metagenome | biome: human gut; feature: human-associated habitat; material: faeces | place: United Kingdom | collected 2010/2012 ...
CAGGTCGGTGATTTCCTTATGGCAGCATGCGCATTGCAGAATGATGTCTTTCATGTAATCGACGTAGTCGTCCAGCCCACTGTCGGGGACGTTTTCAAGCTTCCGTCTCGCCATGCCAGTCCTCCATCCTCTGTTCGGCGGCCAGTTCGGCCTTGGCGGCGGCATGGCGGCGGTTCTCCGCGCACCAGCCGCACTCCGGCGCGGCACAGCCGTGCGGGTTGCTCCACTTGCCGATGCGGCGGACCAGTTTGCCGCCGGCCTCCATGTGGCGGACGCGGCGCGCGTGGCCGCGGGCGTAATCCTCCTCGGCGCCGCCCGTCACGCGGTCGACGGCATGGTCCGTCAGGTCCTTGTACGTGCGGGCCATCAGCGGTCCTCCCCCATGAGCCGGTCGATCGCCCACGCGTAGCAGCCGACGCGCCCCCATTCGTCGCGCTGGGGAGTGCCGTTCCACATGTCGGTCAGGCCGATATACGGATCCTCGCCCAGATCCCCGCGGTCGTCCAGATCGACGGGGCCGGCGGCGGAGCGGCGTTCGGGGTTGCGGTCGAACCAGCTCTGGTCCAGCTCGCCCATGCGCACGCACGACAGGCATCCGGGGCGCACGGCGCCATACCATGTCGCGGTCGGGAAGCCCTCCTCGTCCACGTCGAGCGTGGCGACCTCATAGCCCTTGACCAACTCCGCGCAGCCGCAGTTGCGGTTCATGACGATGTGGATTCCCTCCGGGCAGTACTCGTCCGCGCGGGCGAGCGCCCAACGGTGGGCCTTGGCGCGCTGGGCGGACTGATTGTCGTCCCAAACACTGTAGTCGTCGGGGTCGAGGCCGGTCTCGGCGGCCCATTTGGCTTGTGGTGTCATGATAGCTCCTTCGTCTTTCCCTATATGCCATGCGTCCCAGGCACATAGCCGGACGACGTCCCGCTTAGGGGATGAATCCATCGGTTGAAAAGGATTGACCCATGGACGGGAATCGGCGATTGTGGAAAATCGGTGCTCGCGCGACGGCGAACACATGCCGTCCGTGACCTGATTGGACTATCATGGATGGCATTCGAAGCGATCCGGCCGCGGCGCGGCCTACCCCGGTCGATGCCGGCGCGCTTCCGCATGGTGACACATAGTGGACTGGAACGATTTATGAAAGACACGAACGACAAGGAATTGGAGCTGTTCCGTCAGTATAGGCGGATCGTGCCGGACGGACATGGCGACGGAAGGATAATCCCGCCCCACTTCGCAATGCCGACGATATACCACGATGATCGTCCGGCCATCACTCGAACCTACGCCGGAGTGTGAGACATGCCATCATGGGATGAAATCATCGGCACCGTCGACAGGCATCCGAACGGCGTTCTCGACAACATCAGAGGCGAGTACATCAGAAAGATGGCGAAGAAACGCGGACGTAACGTCATCTGCTATTACTCGGGATGGCTACAGGACCCGCAGGGCAGCCCCTACTGTTCGCTAAGCGATTCCGACATGGAAGGCTTCATGACCAACATCCATGGATTCGACCGCGACAAGGGGCTCGACCTGATTCTGCACACGCCCGGCGGCGACCTTGCGGCCGCCGAAAACCTGGTCAATTACCTTCGCGCCTGCTTTGGGACGAATATAATCGCATTCGTGCCGCATCTCTCCATGTCGGCGGGGACCATGATCGCATGTTCCTGCAAGGAGATATACATGGGCAGACAGTCCGCAATCGGGCCGACGGACCCCCAATTCGGAGGAGTCGCGGCGGGCGGGGTCATAGAGGAATTCAACCAAGCCGTCAAGGAAACCACCGACAATCCCGGCTCGACCGCCATGTGGGCCCAGATCATCGGAAAGTATCCGCCGACATATCTGGGCGATTGCCAAAAGGCGGTCGAGGCGTCGCAGAAGATGGTCGCGGAATGGCTGAAGACCAATATGCTTTCGACTTGCGCCGACGGAGAATCCAAAAGCAGGAGTATCGCCGAATGGCTCGGCACGCATGCCAATTCCGCCATGCACAACCGCCACATCACGGCAGATGTCGCCGAGAAACATGGTCTCACCATAAAGAGGCTGGAGGAGGATTCGGAACTTCAGGACATCGTCCTCACCATCCATCATGCCTATATGGCCACATTCGAACGAAGCGGAGCCAAGAAAATGATAGAGAACAGCAACGGCAAGTCCTGGATTCGGATCGTCTCGTAACCGGTCGGGATTCCAACGAGAATAAGGCCATCCTGGAAGGATATTGTCATGCCCTTTCCACGATGGCCTTTGTGCTATGCGTCGCGCACGGCCGCATCGGCCAGCGCCTCGATCATCGGCGCGCCACGGAGCGCCTTCGGCCATTCGGCGGGAATCGCGCCGTAGCCGTACCTGACGCCCGCCATGGCGCCGGCGACGCATGCGGTGGTGTCCGCGTCGGACCCCAAGTTCACGGCGGCCAGCACGCAGTCGCGGTACGAACCGGTGGTCGCCAGGCACCACAGGGCCGCGTCGGCCGTCTCGTCGACGAAGCCGCCGGAACGGATCGCATCTCCCGGCCGTGGGTCCGGGTCGGGCGTCCAGCCGTCGGCGAGCCGCTCCAGCAGCCGCACCTGGCGCACGCACATGTCCATGACGTGCGGGTGCGCGTGGGTGACGGCGCTCGCGGCGCGGATGGCCTCGTCCGGCTGGTGGCGGATGACAAGCGGCGCGATGCGCATGAGGCTGCCATTGCCCTGCGAGCGCTCGCCCGTGGAGCCGCGGCCGGAGCGGATGGCGGACGCGCAGGTGAGGCCGCAGTCGAACACCTCGCCGTCCGGCGTGTAGGCGCCGGCGTCGAGCCAGTTGCGGTAGCGGGCGAGCAGGTCGGCTGGGTCGACGTTCCAGCCGTTCTCGATGAGCGAGTGGAGCGTGGCGAGCGTCATGGCCGTGTCGTCCGACCATGTGCCCGCCGGTCGATTGTGCGTGCCGTGGCCGGCCATGCCGTCGCAATGGAACGTCCCGCGCCCCTTGAACTCGTACGGGACGCCGAGCGCGTCGCCGACGGCGAGCCCGTAGAGCATGCCGCGTACCTGGTCCGGGGTCATTCGTCGTCCCCCTCCCCCTGCCACCATGGCGCAAGGCGGAACTCCGGCGGCTTGCCCTGTTCAACGCCAACGAACAAGGCGGAGCCGTCGGCCAGCCCGCAGGGATGGAGATTCCCGCAGCCGCATTCGCGCGCCTTCGTGACGGTACGGGCGACCATACCGGCCTGTTCGGCCAACTCCTTGTAGCCTTCGGAGGTCAGGCCGAGCGCGGCGCGGACCCGCCGCTCGCCGGGCTTGACCTGGGAGACGATGACGGGACCCATGAACGATTCGAGCGCCTCGACCGCGTCCGCGATGCCGCCGATGATGGCGAGCCGGCCGACTGGCGGCACGTCCGCGAACCGGTCTGCGATCCCGTGGAGGGTGTCGGCCAGCGCGGGCAGCATGGCGTCCGCGACCATCCCGCGGTTGGCGGCGATGACATCCGGGTCGGTCCAGTCGACCTCGAGCGGGGCGGAGGTGTTGTCGTTGCCGGTCAGCAGGTTGGACAGGTCCCGGTCCCAGTCATGGGTGCCGGAGATGGGGACATTGCTCCATTTTGACATTTGACGATTCCTTCTTCTAGAGCAGGTCGACGGCGACGATGAGCACCACCCACAACAGGGCGACGAGGACCGTCCAGCGGTTCAGGTTCCTCTCGGCCACGCCGGAGCTTTCGGCCGAACCGGTCAGGCCCTCCGCGAAGGCGGAGAAGCCGCCGCCCTTGCCCTTGTGCATGAGGATAAGGCAGGCGAGCAGTAGGGAGAGGATCGCGACGGCGACGGTCATGATGGTTTTGAGCATTGATTGGACTCCTTTTCTAGCCGAAGATATGCAGAACGAGCTTGCCGAGACCGAAGTCCATGCCGGTCACGAGTGCCATGAGCAGAAGGACGAAGACGAAGACGCCGACGATCCAGCCCGCCCACTCGCGGACGGAGGGGGTAACGACCTTGCGAAGCTCGTCGATGGTCTGGCGGATAAAACGGCCTATGGTAATGAATGGCTTGGTAATGGTTTTCATATCAGAGACTATGCGTCGCGCGGGTATGGAAAGCCCCCGGCTCCGCACGGGAACGGCGGAGCCGGGGGCTTTGGAGGGGAAAGGTCACTGCAGGGCGAATTCGTGCGTGACCTTCTGGCCGGACATGTCAAACGTGCCTGACGCCTCTACGGTGACAGGGCTCGTCTCGTCCTCAAGCACGTAGCCCAGGGTGATGGTGCCCGTGGCGCTTGGCTGTAGGGCACGGGACTCCGAATCGACATCATATCCTTCAGGCGCCTGATCGGAATAGATGGCCGTGTCAAGCTGATGTCCGTTCTGGAAGACTTGAACGTTCAAATCCATTGGATTCGAGTTCTCGGACTTATTATTGGTCATCTCGTATGTCAGCATGACGGTGGGCTTGCCCTCGTAGTCGTTGACGGTCTTAGTCAGCGAGTCGAGTTTGACGTGATAGTTGGCCCCATCCACATCGCCCTCCATGTCCTGGACGGCCGGCGCGGCCTTCTTCTCCGTCTTGGCCTTGGACTTTTTCGGCTTGGACGTGGTCGTCGTCTCCGAGGAGCCGATCATGGTGTCGATGGCCTTGCCGTACAGGGTCTGCGTGCCCAGAACCAGACCGCCCGCGACCAGCAAGACGACGAGCGCGGCGACAGCAAGCGCCTTGCCACGGCGCGGCCCGGCCTTGCGGGTGACGTGCATGGCGAAGCCCGCGAACACCAGGCCGATGATGGCGATGAAGAATGCAATGTTGTTGACGATTGGCACCCAGCTCAGCAGGGCGGCGATGATAGCGAACACGAGCGCGGTGATGGCCAGCGCGGAGAACGGCTTCTGCTGCGAAGTATGGGCCGCCTGCGGTGCGCCCGACTGCGGCGGCACCGGAGCCTGTGGCGCTTCTCCCGTCGGAACGGGCTGTCGAAACGGCACCTGGGCAACCGGCTGCTGCGGTGGCGCGGGTACCGGTGGAATGGGCGGCGTCGACATTGCGGCGGCCTGTGGGGCCTGATATGCGGCCGACTGGGCTGGCGCCGGGGCGGGCTGTGGGTTCGGCGCGGGATTCGGATTCGCGGCTGGCTGGATTGGATTAGTCAAAATTCCTTCCCCTCTCTAGAAGCGGATGGCTTTGGCAGGCGGAATGCCCGTGGCAGACAATCGCTATGCGTCTCGGCGGCGGATGAGCAGGCGTTTGTAGACCTTGTGTCCACCGATGGTCGGCTGGGTAATTCCTGATTCAGCGTGGCAATGGGAATTTGGCATCCGTGCGCCACGCGATATGCTTGATCTCGACACCATCCCGGAAGGCATTCCAAGCCCTGATGACAAGTGCCGCGCGGTATTGAGCCGAACGAACTCGTGTGTTCGAGCTGGCTGCGGCAGCCGCGGCGGCTTTACGGAGAGCTACCAGCGGATCCGAAGCCGAGCGCCCAATTCCGGCCGCGAAGTCGGAGAAGAACTTGTCACGATCTTCAGGCGAGATAAGGCCGAGCTCGTACCAGAGGACCCCGTACACCGACCTTGGAATGCTGGGGTCCTCCTCGTACAAGGCGCGGGCATGGCGGACCGCCTCGCGCAGGTCGGGGCGAATGGCGAGCCAGTCGAGCATCTCCGACGGAGTGACCCGCCTCTTGCCATTGGGAGTGAAAGCGGATTGCGCGCCGTAATGGCACCATTGGAAATCGGCACAGATAATAGCGCGCAAGGTGACGACATCCTTCTCGCCGCGAAGGGAAAGCGCGTCGGAATTGGAACGCGGACGACCTGAGTCCATGACGAGCTGCGCGTCCGGGTCGATGCCACGCCAGACCGGCATGGTGATCGTCACGCCGGACAGCACGATGGCGCGCAGACGGGTCTGGCCATCCAGCAGTGTTCCATCGGGTCCAAACTTGATGCCCTCGCCGGTATAACGCCAATTGCCCGATGCCATATCGCGTGCATACGCCTGCGCCCTGCTTTCCGTTAGATTGCGGTTGTGCGTGTTGTGCTCAAGCATCATCTGCGCCACCTGCGGGGTGATGGTCACATTTTCCACATAAGGCCTTGACTCCATGTTCATCTTCCTTCCACTCGGCCTTTTTGTACTTAGCTGCTCCCATGCGTCCCGGCTGGAAAAGAAGAAGGCCGCCCGCCGAAAACTGGCGAACGACCCTATACCCCCGCATGCGCGGGGAAGAAGGTAATGAGAATGTGGACTTAGGAGACATGACCACACCCCCTAAGTTTAAATTTTCCGCTCTTTTTCAAGAGCCGCCCCAAGCGCCGCGTGATTCCAGAACGCGGGGCCGGGGGCTTTTCAATTATCAAGCATCGCAGCCTACATCATGCGTCCCGGCCGGCCGCGGCCACCAGTCCGCGCCGGAATTCCTCAGGCAACGACTCATTGTCCTTAAGCCGCGTGGCGGCGGCCGCGCCCGCCTTGCGCACGATTTCGCCCGCCACAGCCTCGGTCATACGAGGATTCGCACAGACGCCGATCAACGAGGGCCGATCGCTCAAATCGGCCAGCCCCAGTCCGTTCGGGTCGCGCATCGTACTCCATGCCAACTGCCTTATGCCGGGATCCTCGGAGACCGTCCCAAGCGCCCCGCGCACAAAGTCGTCGCACGCCGACGCTCGCAGGATCTCGGTCTGGACACGAGCATTCCGCGTGCAGGCGCGGGCCAGGCGGATGAGCGTGGAGGCGTCGGCGGCGGGCGCGTGGGCGATGCCGCGGGCCAGATCCGGGTCGACCGGCCCCTCGCCGATCATGGCCTTCAGACCGGCCGCGTCGGGCAGGGTCTTGTTGCGCGCCAGACCGCGGCGGACCGGCTCGCGGCGCGCATCCACGTCGGCAAGCCGGCGGACGTCGCCGACCCTTGACCACGCCTCCTCCACGTCGAAGCCATCCCGCGAGCGGTTGGCGGCGGCGATGAGCGCGTTGTCACCCGCGGCCGGATTGGAGATGACGCGGTGCAGCAAGTAGGAGTCCTCCGGGAATTTGAGGACCAACTGGGCGAGCGTCTCGTCGGTCAGGCGCGGACTGCCCGCCAGCGTCTCGGCCACGGGGATGTAGGCGCGGGTCGTACCCATATCCAGTGCAATGCGCGCGCCGGCCTTGGGGTCGAGGCGCGGGTTCTGAGCCATGCAGGTCCATGCCATGCGCCGGTCGGCGGCGGGCAGGCGCTTGACCTCGGCCAGCAATTCCATGTGGTGCCCCTCGGACGCGGGGTTCGCGCACATGCCGTCGAGGATATGGCGCCTCATGGCATCGGTCGTCTGCCGGTCGCGCAGGGCGCTGAGGTCGTCCCAGCCGAGATTCGGGTTGAAGGCGAGCCGCCTGTCGACGTTCGGCTCGTCCAGCGCCAGCGCCGCCTCGAGCTCTGCGCCCTTGGCGTGTCGGAGCGCCAGGATGTCGTCGTCGGTCAGGTGCTTCGGGTCGAACGCGGGCACCATGTCCAGATCGTCGTCCGAGCCTTGTCCGGCCTTACGGTCGAACTGGCCGCCGTCTGGCCTTCCGGTGGCCTTGTGGTTGTTGCCTTTGCCGTCACGCATGTCTCAGTCCTCCCCATTGACGTCGAGCTTGGCCAGCGAGTCCGCCACGTCGTCGTCGGTCCAGCTGGTGAAGTCCATGTCATCACGGGCACTCTGGACGGCGTCGAGGATCTCCTCGCGGTTGTCCCACGCCTCCCGCTCGAGGTCGGATTCGTCGATGGATTCGAAGTTGCCGTAGCCGTCGAACCGGATGTAGTCGTGCCCCGGCTCGTAGTCGCCGTAGAATGTCCGATCGACGAGCCATTGGGCGTCGTACCGGCCGGAACCGTACACGCCGGACAGCGACTCGATGTCGTCGGTCGCGTCGGCCCAGTCGAACGCGCCGTCCCAGCGGTTGCCCTCGCGGGCGGCCTCCAGCAGAGCCTTGGGGTCGCCGTCGCGCACGCCTTGGAGCGTGTCGGCGTCGAGCTCCTCCCGGACCTCGGGCGCGTCCTCCACGTATTGGCGGATGTCGTCGGCCTCGTCGGCGGCCTGATCCTCCAGGTCGGACTCGTCGACGGATTCGAGCATGCCGGCGTCATCGAACCGGACGAACTCGAGGGTCGGGTAATAGTCGTCGCCGACGGCATCGACCAGGGCCATCGCGGCGGCCGGGTCGAAGCCCAGCCCGGACATGAGCTCCTCCGGCTCGGTCGCGTCGACCCAGTCGCACGAGCCGTCCCATGAACTCATGGCGCGAGCCAGTTCGAGCAGGGCCTCGCGCGAGTCGTCCGTGTCCCTGATGCGGTCCCATGCGGGGATCTCCGGGGCCACGGCCTCCTCCAGATCGTCGTCCGTGCCCTGGCCCGCCTTTTTGTCGAACTGGCCGCCGTCGGGGCGTCCCGCCGCCTTGTGGTTGTTGCCTTTGCCATCCATTGCCATGATTGGCCTCCTTGTCCATTCCCGATTGGACTATGCCGGCCGTCTAGAAGATGAGGTCGGTTTCGAGGTCGTCCAGTGGGATGGCCTCGCCGACGCTTTGGCGCATCCACCGGTTCCATGCGGTGATGAGCAGGCTGAGGGTGTCCTTCTGATTGAAGTCGCGTCCGGCGGCGCGGTCGAGCATCCAGCGCTGCGGGGAGTCGGGGTCGAGCGGATGCTCGCCGTCGAAGACGGGACGCCAGAAGGCATCGACGCGCGACGGGCTCGACCAGCGTTCCACGAGCATGATGGCGAGGGGCAGTTTGAGGCCCAGATGGTGGCGGGTCTTGGCGATGGCGGCCCATTCGCGGTATCGGACGATGTCGCCGTAGTTGGCGCGGATGGTGTCGATGAGGCGGGATGGGGCGGGCCAGCCCTTGCGGTGGACCATGCCGTCCATGCCGAAGTCCTCCCAGTTGATGTAGGCGCGGACGGCGCAGATGACGTTGTGCGCGTCCTTGAGGCCGGGGAACTCGTCGGTGACGAGCGGGTCGATGTACCTCTCGGCGAATCGGTCGCCGATGTCGAGGCGGCATGCGCGCAGCGTCCTGTCGTCGGCGTCGACGGTGCGCAGAAGCACCGGGACGGACTCCACCTCCTCGTCGACGGTGCGGGAGAGGCGGGCCAGCGTCTCCCGCCCGGCGAGGATGGAGCCATCGGCGGCAAGCTCCAGCATGCCTTTCCTGGAGTACGCGGGGCTCTTCGCCGTGAGCCCGATCTCGCGTCCGGCTCCTTTGGCGACGTGCCCGAGCATGCGGACCCGCCATGAGGTCATCTCGACCATGCCGTAGCGGCCGCCCTCCACCGGCCTGTCCTCGCCGTCGAACAGCAGTCGGGACGTCAATATCGTTTCCATGGGTCCTCCTTTTGTCGTTTCGGATTCCCCGCGCGCATGCGTCCTGACCGCCGGCCGGAAAATCTCCGATTCGGACGAGCAATGGAGGCAAAGGCCGTATGCACCGCCGTATGCACTTTCCGATTCGACAGGCAGAAGAGGCTTCAATGCCTACGGGCGGTAGGGCTAAAGCCTGATTCGCGGCATTGGCGTATGCAGCCGTATGCACCGTATGCACTTCCCCTTAAAGGAAAAGCCCTGAAAAAGCTCCAACTCCCAAAAGAGGTGCATAAAGTGCATACGGCTCTTCTGATGTTCGCTCGGCCCTACTCCCGCCTAGCTTCTTGCTTGAGTCGAAAAAGTGCATACGGACTGCATACGGCTGCATACGAAGTGCATACGGACGCATAAATGTGATGGAAGTGTGAAGACGGCTTGTCTTCTGTCTTTTCCGTCGCCGGAACCGGCCAGATTGCCCGACTGGAGATTTTCCGAAAAAGGACGGCCGAAAGCGTAAGGATTCCAGAGGGGCCTTCCGGCATGGTCTTGGACGCATATCGTCCGGCATGGCAAGCAACTCGAATCTGACCGCGGCGCGCAACGCCCGCAACGACGAATTCTACACACGGCTCGAGGACGTGGAGGCCGAGCTCCTCCCCTGCGCCGGCGACTTCCGGGGACGGCGCGTCCTCTGCCCCTGCGACGGGCCGGAGAGCGCGTTCGTCCGCTTCTGCCTCGGACATTGGGACCGGCTCGGCATCACGCATCTGACCGCCAGCCAGTACAATCCGATGGGTCCCCTGTTCGGCTTCGGACGCCGCTGGGAATGGGACGGGCCGGACGACCGGCCGGAGCCCGTCGAGCTGGACGACGAGGGCAGCGTGCTCGGCGTCGAGGCCCGCCGCCTCATGGACCGGGCGGACATCGTCGTCACCAACCCGCCGTTCAGCATCCTCTCGTCCATCATCCCCAGGTTGGAGGAATGGGGCGGGCTCTTCTCCGTCATGGGGCCGCTCCCCCAGGCGAAGGCCGTGTCCATCGCGCCGTACTTCCTGTCCGGCCGCCTCTGGCTCGGACGCCGGAACGGCTCCATGGCGTTCGCCACGCCCGACGCCACCACGCCGAAGGAGTCGTGCGACGTCATGATCGACGGCGTGCGCCACCGCCGCTTCGGCAACATCGTCTGGTACACGAACCTGCCGTCCACACTTCCGCGCGAGCCCTTCCGGCCGGACGCGCCGGCCCCGGAGCCCCCGGAGTTCCTGGACGGCGCCCACATCCTCGAATGCGGGCAGGTGGCGGACGTGCCCGCGGACTGGGACGGCCCCGTCGCCGTCCCCCTGACGTTCCTGACCCGCTGGACGCCCGCCGACCCCGGCTGGCGGCTCGTCGACTTGCCGGGACAGCCGACCGTGGGCGGCCGGGCGCTGTTCGCCCGCGCCGTCATCGAACGCCGTTAATCGCGTCGCAGCTCCTCCATGACCGCGCCGGCCAGCTCGGCGCGGCCCGCGAGCACGGACAGCTTGCGGGCGTCCACCGTGTCCGGCTCGATGATCCGGTGGATCTGGACCGGCCTCTCCTGGCCCTGCCGGTCGACGCGGGCGTTCGCCTGCGTGTAATCCTCAAGACTCCAGGTGAGGCTCAGCCAGACGACGATGTGGCCGGAATGCTGGAGGTTCAGACCGAAGCGGCTGCTCAACGGATGCGTGGCCAGTATCGGCACGCGGTGCGCGTCCCACTCGGCGACGATGCCGGGCTCGTCGGTCGTATGCACCATGCCCTTGTACCGGGCCTTCAGGCGGGCCAGCTCGTCGCGGAACTGGTAGAAGACGAGGATCTGCTCGCCCTGCGACTCCTGGAGGATCCTGTCGAACTCGTCGAGCTTCGCGTCGTCCAGGCGCATGACGGGCGCGTCCACGCCCGGGTCCGGGTAGACGCATCCGGCGGTGAACTGCGTGAGCTTGTTGCACAGGACGCCGGCGTTCGACGCGGACACCTCCGCGCCGTCCAGCTCCATCCACTTGTCGCGGCGGAACGCGTCGTACGCGGTCCTCGTGTCGTCCGGCATGGCGACCATGTGGTCGATGACGGTGCGGCGCGGCAGGCCGGGCAGCTTGTCCCGGGCCAGCATGGTCAGGCAGAACGGGGCTATCGCGCCCATGATCCGTCCGTACGCCTCCGGACGCGGCAGCCATTCGTAGACGACGTCGCCGTTGTGGCGGCCGGGCACGAACCAGCGCTGGCGGTAGGAGGTCAGTGTGGGGCCCAACGCATGCCCGCCGTCCAGCAGGTAGCATTGCGCCCACAGGTCCATGAGGCCCTTGGCGGCGGGCGTGCCGGTGAGGCCCAGCACCCAGGAGACGGGCCTGCCGTGCCGGCTCCTGCCCGGCGCCGACGACAGGTTGCCGCGGCGTCGCTTCAGCAGGCGGAAGCGCTTGGCGGTGGGGCTCTTGTAGCCGGACAGCTCGTCCAGCACGATGCAGTCCCACGGCCAGACGTCGACGTGCGAGTCCAGCCAGCCGAGGTTCTCCTGGTTGATGATGGTCACGGTGGCGCCCGCCTCCAGCGCTTCGGTCCGCTTCCCCGGATCGGGCTTGGCGCCGCAAGCGACCGCGTAGTCCAGCCGGTGGGAGTCCGACCACTTGTCCAATTCGTCCGGCCAGGTGTTGACGGCGACCGTCTTGGGCGCCACGACGAGGAATCTGGACTCCGGGTGCATGGCATGCCAGATGTCCATGATGGCGATGGTCGTCAGCGTCTTGCCCAGGCCCATGTCCAGGAACAGTCCGCAGCCGCCGTAATCACGGAACGACGCGAGGGCGAATCGGACGGCGCTCTCCTGATAGTCGTGGAGCCTCATCGGGCCTCCCCGCGATCGGCGAAGAAGCCGGCCTTGGGGCTGCGGACGACCAATGTCCATCCGACCCATTCGCCCCTCGTCGTGCGGGCCGTGCAGTTGTGGTCCGCGTCGGCCATGCCGTTCGGGCCGATCCTTGGATCCACGATCTGGCCGTTTCCGCCGGCCGCGCAGGTCGGCGTCCCCTTTTCAAGTCCGCACCTTTCCGACAGGACGGTGACTGGAGACTCCGGTCTGGCCGCGGAATTCCCCACGAAGTCCCCGTCGCACAGTGCGACGGGGGACGCCACGATGACGGCGACGATGGGCAGGAAGGAGAGGTGGCCGCGGCCGGCCGGCGGGATGATGGGGATTATGGCCAGGCATGCAATGCCCGCGCAGACGGCGCCGCCCCGGTCGACATGGGAGTAATACGACCTCCACGAGGCCAGATACTTCGAAAGATCCATCATGCCCTGGCTTATGCGTCGGGCTTTGGTAGAATGGGCCTCGGCCGGGCAATGCATTCACGGCCGAGGCCCCATGCCGGCGTTCACTCACACGGACCGGCATGGGGCCTTTTGCTTTTTGCGGTCACAGCGCCGCCTCGTACGAGACGCGCTCGCCGCCGGCGACGCCGGTGCGGGCGGCGACGCGCAGGCCGCGGGGCGTGTAGCCGTTGACGCGGCACCAGTTCATGGCCGCGCCGATGGCCCTGTCCTCGTCGGCCACATGGCCGGTGGCGCATGGCGTGCCGAGCACGGTGAGGGTCCAGTAGCGGCCCTTCGGATCGGGCATGGTGATAAGTCTCAGCATTGGTCTCCTTCTACGATGTTCCCTTCGGCGTCGAACCGGAACTCGCCCTCCACGGGCAGGCCCTGGGCCAGACGCGACTGCATGGCGTGGTAGGCGGCGTCCAGCGTGGACGCCCTGTCGGGATGGTCGCCGAGGATTCCCAGGAACGCGGCCAGCATGGACGCGTACTCCTCGCCGGTGGCCTTGTCGACGCCAAGGCAGGCGTCAAGACGCTCCATGTCGTCGGTGGCGGCGCGGACCCTGCCGGCGGCGGCCGCCGCGGCCGGATCGGCGTAGGGGCGCGACGCGTACCAGCCGGACAATTCGGCCAGCCATGCGGCGCGCGTGGCCGCGGCCCCGTCGAGCGCGCCGGCCATGTGGACGGCGCGGACGACGAGGATGTCGCCGTACGTGGCGACGGCCAGCAGCAGGCCGGCCAGGACGCCCTGCGCGGCGCCGCCCCACCATAGGGCCGCGACGACGCCGATGGACGCTCCGGCAAGCGTGACGGCGACGACGATGGCCGCGCCGACCTTAAGTCCCGTGATTCTTCCCATGTCCGTACCTATGCGTCCGGGCCGTTCCGGGCATAGGACGCATGCCGGATGATGGCGCCGGGCGTCAACGCGGCCACGCGCCGGGGACTTCTTCACTCCGGCGGAGCCGGCGACGCGAAGGACGGAGAGCGGTTTCTCAATTCTCTAGACCGCCATGACCCGTCCTGCGCGCGGCGCCTTTTTCTTTTCGACGGAAGGAGTTCTGGACATCTTGGCCGACAACGTGAACCATCCGGCCCACTACGAGGCGGGCCCGTTTGAGTGCGTGGAGCTGACACGCCTGTATCCGTTCATGGGCGGCAATGCCATCAAATACGTCTACAGGCACCGGCTGAAGGGCCGGGAGGTCGAGGATCTGAGGAAGGCCCTGTGGTATCTGGACCATGCGGAGCCGGACGAGCTGCGCCCGTCGTACACCCGCCGCGACGTCCAGGCCTTCGGCGCCGTCACCCCGCTGCTGATGTCCTCCATGGAGGTGGAGCCCGGATGCGAGACGAAGGTGGCGGGCATGGTGTCCGACGGACTAATGGACCTGGCGCTCCCGGACAACGGGGCCACCCATCTGCTCCGCGTGCTGGAGCGCGCCGACTGGCAGGGCATGGCCCCGTTCTGGAAGGGCATGTGGGAGCTGGCCCGCGGGCACGACTCGGGGCTGACCCGCGCGAGACGCGCCGTGGAACGTCGCATCGCCCTGCTGGAATCGGAGCCTTCGGACGACGAGCTGCGTCTGCTCGACGGCTGGAGCGTGCCTCCGGCCGCCATGTGGAGGCTGAAGGCGAGGGGCATGGAGCTGTGAGAAGGACGAGTTGCAGAACCGTCCGCCTGCGCTACGAGCCGATCCGGCCCGTCGGCATCGGATGGAGCTTCCGCCTGCGCGTCGAACGGCTCGCGCCGGACGGTGAGTGGGAGCCCGTGCTGACGCGCGACTACCTTGTGCGGACGAACGATGTGATGGGCGATCCGGGCAGGCTGACCGCGTTCGAGGAGCGCACGGCCCGTGAGGCCGGTTACAGGCGCGCCGACCTGGCTATTGTGGACTCGCCCGTGTTCGCATAGGAGCGGATCATGGAGCCCGTGGAACTGGAGCCGCGCCCCGACGACGGGAGCGGCGGATGCCGCGCGGCGATCGCGCTGACGGTCGCCGCGGCCTGCCTGCCCCTCATGCTGGGCGTGTTCGCGCCCGCGCTGAGGGTGGGCGCGCTGGCCGGCGCCGCCGTCCTGCTGCTGGGGGCCGCGTGCCTCGTGGCCGTGCTGAGGTCTAGCCCCACGGAGCGCGTCCGCGAGCGGAACCGTGAGCGTGTGGCCCTGCGCTTCGGCGTCCGGTCCGACGTCTGGGACGGCTTCTCGGACGGCATGTTCGCCACGGACCGCGACGGCATCACCCTCGTCGTGCAGAATCTGCGGGCGTGGACGGTGGACATCCTGGGCTAGGGCGGAACGACGAAGAACCCCCGCCTCCAATCCGTTTCCGGATTCGGAGGCGGGGGTTCTTGTCTTCGAGCGCCTGACGGGAATCGAACCCGCGTCCCCGCCTTGGGAAGGCGGTATGCGCACCATCGCACCGCAGGCGCATTGCGGCCGGAGCCGTCCGGCTCCATGGCCCTTCACGGCATTCAGACCTCGATGCCGTAGTCCTCGAACAACTGGTCGTCGTTCAGCATGTCGACAACCTCCTTTCCTTGATGTTTTCGAAGTGGTCGGCGTTTCCGCGGGCGTGGACGCCGGTACTCCACGTTGGCACCCGCCCGTATTGGATGGGCGCGGCCCGCTTGCCAAGGCGGCCGGAGCGGGTATGGTCCCAAGGCTCTCGGCCGCCTTTTTCGTTCACACCGGGTGCATGCGTCCCGGAGGCTAGAACAGCGCGCCCAACGGCCGGTTCCAGTCGGGCGCGGGCCGTCCGGCGTCGAGCGCCCTGATGGCGGCGGCGCCGTCGTCGGAGGGCGTGAAGCCCCGGGCGCCGTCGCCGTCGAGCCATCCGTGCGCCGCCATGCGTTCGGCAAGCAGGCGGTTGGCGCAGTTGCGCGGCCACCACAGCACCCGGTCGGGCGCGGCCATGAGGCGGCGCAGCAGGCTTTCCTCGTCGAGGATGCGGTCGGGCGGCGTGTACGGCACGGCGTCGAACGGGTGACGTATCGGCTTGCGTGGATCCTTCGGCAGGTCGGCTTCGAACAGGCGCGGCCTCACTTGCGTTCCTTCCGCCATCGGCGGTCCTCCCTGACGAATCTCGGCACGAACAGGAGCGGCCATCCGGCCAGGGCGATGAGCCCCGCCCACCAGACGTGCTCGTGTCCGCCCATGATGAACACGACAAGCACGAGCGCGCCGACCATGCCGGACAGGATGAGGGTGGCCGTGCGCACGGCGTGGCCGTCCACGACGATCCATCCGCTCATCGGAGCACGGACCGCCGCGTCGTGGGCGGCTTTGTCGAAGGCGATGCGACGGCCATCCGGAGGACGGCCGTCGGCCGGTGCTCGGGCCTCGACGTCGGCGATGCTTGTAGGTTCCATGGAAGACTCCTTCCTTTCCGAAGGAATTCCCTATGCGCGCAGGTCAGTCATGGAAATCCACAAACCAGATCCTTTCGTCCCCCGCGCAATCGGCGAGCGGGTCGGTCGGCTCGACCTCGCGGTCTCCGTTGTGGATGGACACGGCGATGCCGCCGAGCAACGCCACGACGGCGGGGTACGCCTCGGCGCAGGCGCGGAGCCCGTCCACGGTCAGACCCTGCAGGCTGGCCGTCTCGCCACTCCAACGGCCGCCAAGCTCGTACCAGTCGTAGAAGGCATCCTCCGGCATGGTGGACACCTCATTGCCGTCCTCGTCAAGCTCGGCGCCCGTGTAGAGGGCGAAGCGCCCGAGCAGCGCGTCCTCGTCGGAACCGTCGACGTCGGGGCGGCGTGACGCCCATTCGCGGGCCCTTTCGAGGATGTCCTCGCGAAGTTCCACGACGTACGGCTCGACATCCGCGTTCTCGTCCCAGCGGACCAGCACGTCGTCGACCTCCGATTCCGTCTCCGGTCCGATGACCATTCCAAGAAAATGCATGGCGGGCTCCTTTCCCCTTGATGTTATCCTCCGCCGCCCATGCGTCCCGGAAGCGGCCGGTTTGGTTGGGCGGGCGGCCGCCGTCGACGCCGATTCCGGCCGGGAGGCGCCTCCGGCGGCGGAAATCCGTATGCACTTGCGTATGCACTTTCGGTCCTCGCGGGCCGAAGAGGCTTCAATGCCTACAGGCAGTAAGGCTGAGGCCTGATTCAGACCGAGGTCGTATGCGGCCGTATGCACCGTATGCAGTTCCCTTAAAAGGAAAAAGGCCGAAAAGACTCCAACTCCCAAAAGAGGTGCATAAAGTGCATACGGCTCCCTGCATGCGCTCTCAGCCCTACTCTTCATTGGCTTCTTGCTCGCGGGCAAAAAGTGCATACGGACTGCATACGGCTGCATACGAAGTGCATACGGACCGGATAATGTGAAGAAAACGTGAAGACGCCTCCCTCACCGCTTGTCTTAAGGAGAACGGAGGGTCCCCGCCTTTCCTGCCCGTTCCTTCGGGTTTGGTTGGGTTGGCGGCCGCCCGACGCATGGGGACGGGAAACGGACCATACCGTCGAAATCGGAGGAAACATGTACAGCGAACTGGTCTACGATTACGAATGCCGCACGGTCACGCCGGATGAGGCGGCGGCCATGCTGGGCGGCGCGCCGAAGGATAATCCGCATGACGCGGACGACGCCTGCCCCGCCTGGGAGCCCCTCCGCGTCATCTTCGACCACAAGGGCCGCCTGCTGCTCGGCACCGACGAGCTGGCGCACATCGTCGGCGCGGGCCGGCCGATGGACGCGGCCATCTACCACGAACCCGCGCGGCCGGAGGACAAGGCCCCCGAGAGGGCCAAGGCGGCCGCGCCGCGAAAGCCGTCGCCGAACAGGGGAAACCATCATGACAACCGCCAGGCCGGCAAGCCCGACGATCCGTCGAAGCCGCTCCGCTGGCGCGTCGTCGAACTGCTCCGCCGCGACTACGCGGACAAGGCGCCGAACGCCGTGAACTGGGCCGGCGTGGCCGTCAGGCTCACAGGCGACGGCGCGGGGTATGACGAGGTCAGGGCTATGCTCGCGGGCATGGACGTGGGCGCCGAATACGACCTTTACCGTCTTGCCCTGCGCGTCCAGCGCAGCGGCCTGCCGATCTCCGGCGTGGCCGCCGCCGTGACCATGCACCGCCAGGCGGAGCATGCGCCCCTGGAGCGGGTCGTCGGCTTCTGGTCGGAGCTGGCGGACAGGAAGTCGGCCCTGCGCGCCCGTGTGGCCAACGTGCCGAAGGACCGTCTGGAGCAGGCCATCGACGCCCTCTGGAAGGAATATCGGGCATAGCCTAGGGCATGCCATTCAATCCCTGGGCGGAAAGCCGCAATGCCGGCGCGAAGCGCCGGAAGAACGAAATGGAGGCGTCCAAGACGGGCGCCTCCCCCTCTCCCGAGACGCCAAAGCCGGCCTCTGCGCCCCGGGCCGACGATTGGGACGATTGGAGCGATCCGCAGGCCGCCGACGGCGATTCCACCGCGACGGACGATGACGGCCGGAGCGACGACTCCGCCAAACCGGAGACGTCCGCCAAACCCTCGGGCGATGACGGCTGGGACGGTTGGGGCGATTCCGCGGACGAGGGCTCCGCCGGACCCGAAGCCCCTTCGACCAATGACGCATCCAAGCCCGCGGCCGACGACGGCTGGGGCGGATGGGGCGATGATTCCACCGAAGCCGACGACGCCAAGCCTTCGTCCGACGATGGCGGGAACGACGAAACGCCCAGCTCCGACGACGACGCCAAGCCCCAGGCCGATGACGGCTGGAGTGATTGGGACGACTCCGCGGACGAAGGCCCCACCGAGCCCGAGACCCCTTCAGCCGATGACGCCTCCAAGCCCGCGGCCGACGACGGCTGGGGCGGCTGGGGCGATGATTCCACCGGAACCGACGACGCCAAGCCTTCGGCCGATGACGGCTGGGGCGATTGGAGCGATTCCGTGGATGAGGGCTCCACCGGACCCGAGACCCCTTTAGCCGATGACGGCTGGGACGACGATTCCAAGCCTTCGGCCGATGACGATGGGAACGACGGGATATCCGGCTCCGACGCCCATACCAAGCCCCAGGCCGACGACGGCTGGGGCGGCTGGGGCGACGATGGAACGGATGAGGCCACGGCCGACGATGATTCCGCCGACATGGAGGCCTCCGCACCCGACGACGGCTGGGATGGCTGGGGTGATTCCAAGGCCGGGGACAAGACGGCTCCAGCCGCGGCGAAGTCCCCCTCCGGTGGATTCCATTCCGACTGGCGCGACAGAATAGGCGACGACGACGCCGGCGAAGGCGTCTTCGACTGGGACGACGAACCGGGCGGAAATCAGGAATCGGAGGCCACCGACAAGGCCGCGTCCGACGATGGGGAGTCGGATGGAACGGACGACCGGTCCGATGACGACGACTCCAAGGACGACGCCGGCGGCTGGGACGACTGGGACTCCGGGGAACCGGAGACGGACAAAGGGTCCGACCAGCCCGATGACGACGACTCCAAGGACGACGCCGGCGGCTGGGACGACTGGGACTCCAAGGAGCCGGAGACGGATAGGAAGGCCGACTGGCCCGATGACGACGACTCCAAGGACGACGCCGCCGGCGGGGATCCTCCGGTCTCCGACTGGGAGCGGGACGGCGAGAGGGACGCGGCCCGTCCCCTGCCGCTCAAGCCCATCCTGATCGCCGTGGGCGCGGCCGTCCTCGTCACGGCCTGTGTGTTCGGGATACTGCAGTACCGGCGCGTGGAGGCCCATAAGGCGGCCGTGGAGGCCCATACGGCCGCCTGCAGGACGTTGGAATCGGACTCGGCCGAATACCGGCGTCTAAGGCGCGAACTGGCCGATCTGAAGGTCAAGGCGGACGAGCCCAAGACGCCCGACTGCTCCCAGTCCACCACCGACGCGATAAGGAAGGCCGACAAGGCGCTTGGAGTCAAGGCCCTGACGAAGCGGCTGGCGGACGCCACCACCGCCGCCTGGAGGCGCGACGGCAAGGCCGCCATCGACAAGGCCGTGGCCGCCACCCCCGACGCCTCCAAGTCCACGCTGGACGCGCTGAAGGCCCTCGCGGACCGCACGCCGAAGGACGCCAGGGACCGCAAGGCGCTGGACGCCGAATTGAAGTCCCTGTCCGACAAGGCCGCCGCCGAGCAGAGAAAGGCCGACGAAAGAAAGGCCGCGGAGAAAGCCAAGGCCGACAAGGAGGCCGCGGACAAGGCCGCCGCCGAGAAGGCCAAGGCCGACGAGGAGGCCCGCAAGGCCGCCGAGGAGCAGGCACGCCGGCAGGCGGAGGCCCAGGCGCAGTCCCAACAGCGGACCCAACGCCAATACACGCCGTCCTACACACCCCAACGCACCTACACGCCCCAACAGCAGACCCAACGCCAGCAGACCCCGACGCCCTCACCCACCCCGACTCCGGCTCCCGCGCAGAACCAGGGCAACACCGGCGCGGAGATGTAGTCCCGGCGCATAGCCTCCCCGAAACGGACAAGGAGGCCAATCATGGCGCGGGACAGGAACGGGAACAACCACAAGGCGGCGGGCCGCCCCGACGGCGGCCAATTCGACCGCAAGGCCGGACAGGGCGCGGACGACGACCTCACCGCCGGCGACGGCCGACCGTCGACGCCCACAGCCGACGAGCTAAGCCGGGTGGCCGACGCCATCGGCACGGACGCGGACGCGCTCATGCTTCAGCTGCCCGACGGCACCGTGGCCGGCTGCTACCGCACCGACGGGCCGATCAAAGGGCCGCTGCCGGACGGCTGGCATGTCTACGACACCATGGAGTCCGACGAGGGATGGGACGAGGACGAGGACGATTGGGCCGACCTTGCCGCGCCGACCATCACCATCGACAACCAGCCGGTCGCCCATATCGTCAACCAAGGGCCGAAACTGGTCACGCGGCACGACCTGTCCGGAGTGGACTGCGGGTTCGACGAGGATCACTGGTGGATGGATGGCCACACGCTCGGCGGCGATCTGGAGCTGGTCCGCAACGAGTCCGAATGGCGCGGCTCCATCGCCGCGGACTGCGGGCTCGACCCGGACGATCTGGACGACCCGGACGTCTTCAACGAGGCGGCCGTCGACTATCTGATGGCCGACTCGTTGAAGGCGGCGAACGGAGCCGCCTACTCCCCCGGCGTGTCCTCCCAACTGCTGCGCATGTCCCAACGGCTCTACGTCAAGGACATGGACCGCGACTTCCATGTCCCCATGCCCGCGGACCACGGCGGTCTCGAACGTCTGACCGGAGGCAGGGGCCTGGACGATCCGGAGATCCGCGAGGCGGCCGAGTGCGGCGGCTTCAGGCCGGGCGACCGGTATGTCATGTTCAACGCGGACGGCGATCTGGTCGGACTCAACGACGAGCAGGCACGGCAGGCCGCATGGACGAGCCGCCGCGCCATCCTCCAGGCCGCCCGCCATGACGCCACGCCAGGGGATGCGCGCATATTGCATGAAAGCCTGCGCACCGACCGCGACTGGACCGCCTGGGACAATTGGGAGGACCCCGAAGAACGCGAAAGCCTGCACTAGGGCACACGGAAAGGCCCCGGAGGCGTCCCTCCGGGGCCTTTCCGCGTCTTATCGGGGCCTCATGCCTCGTCGAACGAGTCCAGCACGTCCTTGACAATGCCATACGCCTTGGCGACCGTGGCCCTGGCATCCTTGACGGCCTTGTCGGCACGCGCCTCGCGCTCGGTCATGGCCTTGTCATGGGCGGCCAGCTCCCCATGCAGCGCCTTGCGCGTGCGCTCCGCCTCCGCATGGGCCTCGTCCATGGCCTTCGCCGCCTTGGCCCGGACCTCCTCCGCGGACCTTTCCGCGTCGGCGCGGATGCGCTCCGCCTCCGCTTTGGCATCCTCCACGGCCTTCGCCGCGTCCGCCCTCATGGAGTCGGCCTCCCCGGCCGCGTCGGCGCGGATGCGCTCCGCCTGCGCGCGGGCCGCCTTGACGAGGTTCTCGCCCGCCTCGCCGACCGCGCGCCAGGGATTCTCCAACTGGCCGCGGTATCCATCGCGCTCGCGCTCAACGGCCCTCCGGCGCTCCTCCGCCGCGCCGAGACGGCGCTGCAGGTCCTCGACCAGCGCGCGGGTGTTCTCGCACACGCCACTCAAGGCCGCGTTGTCCCGCTCCAGATCGGCGTTCCGCTTGTCGGCGGCGGCCAGCGCCTGGTCCACGTCCTCGCGGCGGTAGCCGTTCAGCGCCGGCCTCAACGTGCGGTGCGGCGCGGGCCTCGCGACCTCGCGCGCCTGACGCTCCAAATCCCCGCCGGTGATGTCCATGACGATCGTCTTGTCGTCCAATGCTTCCTCCATTCGTTGCGATTCGTATCCCCTCGGCTCCATGCGTCACAGCACGAAATCGTCGCCGAAGGACAGATCCTCCTCGATGGCTTCCTCGGCGGGCTCGTCGACGGCGCCGACCACATCCGGGCGGACGGGCATGTGGTCGGACAGGTCGATGGGCTCGGCGGCCGGAATGCCCTTCGCGTTGGCGACCAGGTCGTCGCCCATGCCGCTCCACCAGCACTGCACCATGTCGAGGCCGCCGCCCATCGGCTCGTACAGGCCGCGGCCCTTCGGCATGGAGCCGGCCTGACGGAGCATCCTGTTGGCCTCCCTGACGTGCGCGGTGCTGATGTTGCCGGCCGTCTCGCCGTTGCCGAGGAACACGCGGCCGAGCATCTCCTTGCAGGTGGAGGCGGCGGGCAGCGCGTCCAACGAGCCGGCCTTCAGCTGCTGGGCGCCCAGCAGGACGGCGATGCCGGCCGAACGGGCCTGGGTCAGCAGATGGCTGAGCCTTAGACCGATGTTGTGACGCAGGCCGTTGCGCCATTTGAGCATGATGTTCGCGTTCTCCAGCTCCGGATCGTCGTTCGGGTTCGGCAGCGGCCTCTCGTCCTCGCCCAGCAGGCTGTTCGTCTCGTCGATGAACAGCAGGAGCGGCTTGGGCCGTACGCCGTCGGGCAGGGTGGTGAAGTCGCCGCCGCCGTTCTCCTTGATGAGCCGGGCGCGGCGCTTCATCTCGCCCTCCGCCCACTGGAGGAGCGCGTAGCAGCCCTCCAGCGAGTCCTCGAACGCGATGAGCCTGTCGCGGATGGGCCTGAAGTCGTTCGCGCCCTTGCTTGGGTCGGTGACGGCGACCTGCCAGCCGAGCCTGAGCATGGCGAGCGCGCAGGTGACGGACACGGAGCTTTTGCCGGAGCCGGTCGTGCCGGACGCCAGGAGATGCGGCGTCTTCGACACGTCCCATATGGCGGGCGAACCGTCGTCCTTGAGTCCGAACGGCACGCGGCGCGGATGCGACGGGTCCAATTGGCTCCAGTCGGAGAGGAGCCTGTCGGGCAGTGGGTCGCGTTCGGCGAGCAGCAGGCCGAAGCGGCCGGGCGCGTCCACGTCGAACGGCTTCATGTAGCCGTAGCCGGCGGCGTCCATGAACGTGGACGTGGCCGCGTCGGCCTTGTCCATGGACAGGCCGGCGGGGAGGGTGAACACGGCGCGGACCATGCCGTTGGGGCCGGGGCCCAGCTCGGCGGTCTCCACGGAGCGGCCGTCGCGGGAGACGGCGCCCGCCTGCGCCCAGCATTGGGAGAGCCGCAGGGTCATGGCCTTGCCGTACAGGCGGCCGGACCGCCAGTCGGAGACGTCCGGCGGTATCCTGTCGCCGGCCCACAGGACCACGTGGCTGTCGTCGATCCACTCCCAGAGCGCCACGTCGGCGCCCGCCAACGCCCTCACGTGGTTCTCGCCCTTGCGGGCGTCCGCGGCCGTGACGCCGCCGAACAGCTCCACGTCGACGCGCCAGAGCGTGCCGCATCCGTCCTTGAGGCATTGGCGCGGGTCGGACACGAACGCGGGCTTCCTCAGGGTGTTGGCGAAGGCGCGGGAGACGAGCACGCGGGCGAGGAGGCGTTCGGCGGGGCCGGAGCCGTCCAGGTCGCGCAGGGCGTCGGGCATGGACATGTTGCCGGCGCGCCCGGCATGCACGTAGTCGAGGATGCGCCGCGACCAGCCGTTGCCGCTGCGCGTGGGGAGGATGTCGGCGACGAGGCTGTCGCCGAACACGGGCCGGAAGTCGGCCTTCATCCATGCGGTCACGTCGGAGCCGTCCCCGCCCAGCGTCATGGGCAGACGGGTCAGGGACCAGCCGCGTTCGGCCCGGTAGGTCGTCTCGTCCGTGTAGCGGAGGGTGACGGGCGGGCTGAGCTTGAACGCGGACGCGGCGGTCGACCATTTCGCCTTCTCGCTTTTGGTGCGCTGCAGGACCTCCATGTAGGCGGCCATGGAGCGGTCGTCGCGCGGCGTCTGGGCCTTGGGCCAGCGCAGCCGCGCGCACGCCTTCTCGTCGAACTCCATGGTCCGCCAGTCGTCGTCGACGGCGATCCAGCCGTGGCCGGACGGGTCGACGAGGACGACAAGGCCGGCGGCGCCCATCCAGTCGCCGAACTTCGGGTCGGCGGAGCCCTTCAGCCAGTCGCCGTCGATGTTGGACCAGTCGGCGTTGGTGCCGTTCAGGTCGAAGGAACGGCAGGAGACGTGGCCGTCGCGCATGGCGGCGGCCTTGAGCCCGGACACCTTGCCCGGGGTGGCGCTGTAGCAGGCGCCGACGCGGACCTCATCGATGATCATGCGGGCGGCCAGTCCGGTCTCGTCGTCCATGAGCGCCCCCAGGTCGGGCATGTCGGTGGTGGCGACGGCGACGGCGACGCGGCGCTCGTCCATGCCGTCCAGCGCGAAGCCGACGTCGAGCCCGTCGGCCTGGGCCTGCGGGGCGAAGGCGAGCGCGGTGGCCTGCGTGGCCCATTCGCGCGCGCCGGACGGCGTGGTCATGGTGAACAGCCATTCGCCGTTGGCGCCCTTTTTGGTGTCCATGACGGAGCCGGGACGGCCCTTGGTGACGGCCTTGTCCATGCCCTCGGCCCATTTCCAGACGAGTCCGGCGGCCTGGTAGTCCAGATCGGCCTGCCGTCTGGCGGCCTTGTGGGCGCGGCGCATGGGGATGGCGGACATGAGGAGCGCGGGCGCGAACGCCAGCGGGACGAGGCCGGTGAGGGCGGCTGCGATGACGCCGACGGGGATGGCCGGAAGCATGCATTTGAGGATGGCAGGGGCCTGCTTCCTGGCCCATTTGGTCCGCCTCTGCCGGATGCCGCGGTCGCGGCCCTCGGCGGTGAGGGTCCTGTCGCGCCGTTCGGCCCAGAATGCCTGGAGCCAGACGTAGGCGCCGAGGAATTGGAGGATGCCGGTCCAGCCGCGCACGGGCAGGCAGGAGAGGCATGCGAGGCCGGCGGACACGGCGGCGTCGGCCGACGTGGGCAGCAGGACGTTCGGGTCGGACAGCCAGTTTCTGGCCTTCCTGTAGGACGCGTCGCCCTTCAGGTCGGTGGGCCGGGCGCGCCCCCACGGGTCCTTCGCATCGTATTCGACGCCGCGGGCGGCCAGTCGGGCGATCAGGCAGCAGACCGGCAGGGCCATGGCCCCCGGGCATCCGAACGCGGTGGCGATGACGGCGATGGGCCATGCCGCCGCGCGGATAAGCCCCTGCATCGGCGTGGGCGGCGTCTTCGATTTCGATCCCTTGTAGGTTCCCTTGGCCATGCGTGCGGACTATGCGCCCAGCCCGGCATAGCCGGATGGCATCCAAACACCCACCAGGGAAAGGAGAACCCGATCATGGTCATGGATGCGAAAGGCAACAGCCACAAGGCTTCCGGCAGGCCCGATGGGGGGCAGTTCGACAGGAAGGCCGGGCAGGGCTCGGACGACGATCTGGATTTCGGCGCCATCGACTCGCGCGTGGCGGACGTCATGCCGGATCTGACGGAGGAGGAACGCCATCGTGCGATCCTGGCGATTCTGGGACGCGAGGAGGCCAAGCCGGAGACGATGGTCGACGAGGACGGCGTCAAGAGGCTGCCGACGCCGCCCGCGCCGCCGGCCGTCTCCCCCTCCGCGCCGGAAGGCGACGACGACACCAAGGCGTACTCCGCCGACGAGACGGCGGACCTGCTCGCCCGTGCCGCCGGAATCGAGATAGGCCCCGACGGCGTGCGGCTGACCGACAAGGACGGCGGGACGCTGCTCGACGAGGCGGACGGACGGCATCTGGACTACCGCACGGCGAGGCGCGATCCCGCCATGAGGCGGGCCGTGAGGGCCGTCTACCGCGGCGACCTGTCCGGCATGCCGGCCGCCCAACGCAGGTCGGCGATGCGCCAGGCGTGGCGCCTGTCCGGCCCGTACGACCGCCGCCGCGCCATCGACACGAGCCCGAACCGCCGGTACATCCCGTCCGGCTCCATCGCCCGCAGCCTCAAAAGGCGGCGCGACAGGGAGGGCGCGGCCCGTCTGCTCTGCGACCTGTACTACGAGGACGCGGGCGCCGCCGGAAACGTCGTCCGCGCCGGATACCCGGACGACAAGAGGTCCGCGTTCGTCTTCATGAACCGGACGAAGGTCCAGCGCTACGACAAGGACGTGTTCAGCAAGACGGAAAAGGACAAGGATGGCAATCCGAAGCTTCTGCATGCGAAGGGCGACGCCATCGTCGGCGACTACGTGTCCGCCCGCACGGGCAGGCCGGTCCACGGCCCGCTGCCGAATCCGAAGGGCGCGGCGGCCCGCTCCTACCTGTCGATGATCTGGAAGCCGACCAACGGCGTCCCGTCCGACCAGGACGTCAGGGACGTATGCGACGTGTTCCGCGCATGCGACGACGACCCGGAGACGCAGGCGCGGATGATGTGGGACATGTGCTACGGCACCGGCGCGGCCACGAACCCGGACGGCGACGTGGAGTTCGCCAAGAGGATCCTTGGCGGCCGCAAGGCCCATAAGCGCGGCGTCGGACTGCTCAACCGGTTCAGCGCCGGCAAGGGGCAGGGCAACGCGGCCCGCATGGTCGCCTATCGGAAGCCGATGACCACGGAGGCGGCGCGCATCTTCCTCGAGATGGAGCCGGGCGACGGACGCCGCGCCAACACCGGCTACACCCGCCGCAAGCGCGGCAAGGACGGGCAGATGCATGACGTCAGGCCGGCGCGTCTGACGGAGATGCGCAACTTCATCCACTCCGTCTACGAGATCTGACCGAAAAGAGCGGGGCCGCCCCGCAACCCCAGGCCGGAACCACCATCGTGGTCCTGTATCCGGCTTGGGGTTGCGGGGCGGCCTTCCTTGCGTCTCCGGGGAGGGTCAGTCCTCCTCGGTCCAATCCTCCTCATAGCGCCACTGGCGGCTGACCACCTCGAAGCCCTCGTCGAGGACCGGACCGTCGGCGCCCTCATGGGCGACGCCGTCCAGCTCGGCCAGATTGAGCGCAAGCGCCTCGGTGTCAAGCCAGGAGGCGTTGTCCTCGTCGTCCTCCCAGGAGACGTAACGGCCGTCAAGGTCGTCGTCCCACAGGTATGCCTGATCGGCGATGCGGCGGATCGCGTACTCGATGTTGCTGTCTGCCATTGTTCCCTGCGTTTCCTTTCGCGTGAAACGGTCCCCGTCCGTCGCCGGACGGGGCTTGGTCCTTGTGTCTATGCGGGCCCCATGCGTCCTCTACCGGATGAGGTCCCTTGCGGCGATGAGGGCGCGCGCGGCGGCGCGTCCGGCCCGTCCGATGCGGTCGGCGGGGGTTCCGTCCGCGGGCATGAGCCTGCCGATGGCCTCGTCGGCGTCACGTGCGAGCGGCGAGTCGAGCCAGCGGAGCAGGGCGTCCGTGTCCGGGCGTCCGTCCGCCAGTCCCGCCACGTCGGGCGTGTTCGCGCCCCATGCGGCGCGGCTGGCGGCCCATCCGGCGCGGATGAGCGCAAGCAGTGTGGCATCCGGGTCGTCGGGGCCGATGGCGTAGGCTTCGGCCGCCATGATGGTGAGTCGGGTGAAGCCGTAGCCCGCCGAGTTGACGGCGCCTTCCGAGAGCACGCTCGGGTCGTACGCCTTGCCGCGCGCCATGCGGCGCGTCGGGGCCTTCGCCTCCGGCTTGGCCTCCGGCTCCACGGCCCACGGGGCGTCCCCGCCGTCCGTGGAGCCGAGCGCGGCCTTGGCCGGCAACGGCGTGGCCCACGGGTCGACGTCGTCCGACGGGTCGGGCTTGGCCTCCCTCTCCGGCTTGTCCCCCATGCCCCAGCGGGCGGCGGCCTCCCTGCCCTCGGGCGTGTCCCATGGGTCGGGACCCTTGGTCCACGGCCCGGGCGGCGGCAACGTCGCCTTTTTCGGCTTCGGGGCCGTGTCCAGCATGTCAAGCAGATCCATGTCATCCTCCTTGTCCTTGCCCTGTCCGCATGCGTCCGGAAGCATGCCGGCGAGCGGATCGCCGGCCGGGCGTCCGTCCGCGACGTGCAGACGCGGGTCGGTCGGGTCGATGCCGCGTGCGGCGGCGCGGCGGGCCTTATCGCCTCTCGCGGGCGACGCCAGCGGGCAGGCGCGGGCCAATGGACACCATGGGCACAGGTAGGACGGCGTCATGGCGTAGGAGCCGGCGTCCGCGTCGCGGCGCATGCCGTCCCAGCGGGAGCGCATCAGCGTCCCGGTGGCCTCCATGGCGTCGTCGGACAGGTCGGCCATGTGATGGACGCGATGCTCGACGTACACGTCGCGGGCGTCCGCGACCTGGATGCCCTGCGTGTCCAGCAGGGCCTTGTAGACGCGCAGCTGGTTCTGATGGCTCTCCGCCTTCGGGGAGCCCAATTCCGGCAGTTTCCCCGTCTTCCAGTCGACGACGCGGCCGCTTTCGTCGCGGTAGTCGACGCTTCCGGTCATGGGTATGCCCCACACCTCCGCGTCGATGCGCTGCTCGGCGGCCGCGGGACGGAGCATGTCCCCGTCGAACACGTCGGTCAGACGGAAGCCGTTGAGCCTGTTGGCGGCGAGCCGCGCCCAGTCCTCGTCCGTCGCGGGGCTCCCGTTCGGGGCTTTGACGCCGGCCGGGATGGGGTCGCCCTTCCATCTGTTGGCGGGAAGCAGGTTGCGCTCCCGCTCCATGGCGATGGCGCGGCGCGCCAGCGGCAGCCATGCGGGGTCCGTTGCGGTCGGCGTGGAGACGGCCAGCTCCAGCGTGGCGTGCGCGATGGAGCCGACCGTCAGCGGATCGTCCCATTCGGGCGTCTCCCGCCAAAGGCGGCCGAACGCCCACTGGGCCGGGCAGTGCCCGTACGTGTCCAGCGACGAGTAGGAGGCGTGCCGCGGCGGGCGGACGTCATGGGTGATGAGCCGGCCCCCCACGGGGTCGAGCGTGGCTTCGAAATCCTTCATGGGCTAGGCCATGCGTCCCGGACGCCAGTAGGCGTCCAGCACCTCCCAGAGCCGCATGTAGCGGGCGCCGCCGATGACCAGCCCGCCGGACGAGCCGGCCGGGATGCGCAGTCCGGCATTGAGCCCGTGGAGCTCGCGGTCGCACAACGGCGTGCCGAGAAGCCGGAGGGCGGGATTGCGCCGGCGCGCCCCGTCCACGGCCGCCGCGTCGTACAGGCCGTCGGGACGGCGGCGGAGCAGGCCGTGGGAGACGAGTCCGGACAGGAACGGCTCGGGGCAGTCGAGCATGGCGGCCGCCTGGGTCGGGCCGATGGCCCCCGGCCTCATCACGCGAGGTCCTCCAGGGCGGCGTGGTCGAGCAGGCCGGCGGTCTCGGAGAGCGCCTGCGCCAGATCCATGGCGTTGGTGGTGGACAGCCTCTCCCTCAGGTCCGGGTTCAGGGCGGACGCGAGGCGTGCGGCGTCGCGCAGCGCGGCCTTGTCCTTCTGCCCGGCGGCCAGCAGCCCGATGGCGCGCGCCGACTCGGACTCCTCGTCGGCCGCGTCCAGCAGCAGGCGGGCGGGGGTGGCGATGCGGCCGTCCAGCAGCGCGCACGTCAGGTCGGCGTCGTCGCTCCTGCCGGTCAGCTCCTCCAGCACGCCGCGTACGGAGTCGACGCGGGCCCGCGCCTCCAGGATCTCGCGGACCTGGGCGGCGTTGGCATGGCCCTTGGCCTTCGCCTTGTGCGCCTTCGGACGGGGCTTCGGCTCCGTCCGCGGCTCCTCCGGCGCGGGCTCGGGCTGCGGCTCCGGCGCCGGCTGCGCGTTCCACTGGTCTCCGTTGTTCCATTGATCCTCACCGAACATATACGGTTCCTTTCCGTCTTGGGGATGCTTGCATGTGGCGCCTATGCGGCGGCTCCACGGGGTTTTCCGCCCGCATAGGCGGAGGTATGGCTAAGGGAAAGAGGCATACCGCCACGGCGTTCGTGACCGGCGGTTCGGGCGGCGTGGGCAAAAGCTTCACGGCGCGCGCGCTGGCGCAGGCGCTCGGCTCGCATGGATATGTGACCCTGCTGGTCGACGGCAATCCGGGCCAGCAGTCCCAGCGCGCCTTCCTTGGCGTCGACTGGAGCCGCGGCATCGAGGACGTGGGCATCTCCGGCGCGATGTCCAGCGTCCTGCGGCCCCGGGAGGTCAAGGCCGCCTTCGGCTTCCTTCCCGGCCCCATGGCCCCGCAGGATCCCGACCTGCTTGACAGGTACGGCGACGCGCTTGTCCGCCTGGAGGGCTCCTGCGACTTCATCATCGTCGACTCCGACCGTCTGGACGGCACCCAATGGGACGATCCCGACACGTTCGCCGGCGGCCTCATCCGTCCGCTGGTGGAGAAGGCGGGCGCCAGGCTCGTGTTCCGCGTCGGGCAGTCGGGCAGCCAGCTGGACGACGGCATGGCCGCATTGAGCGCCGTCGGCATGCCCGAACGCACCATCGTCGCCGCCCAATGCGCGGGCGGCAGGAAGCCGCGCCCCGACCGCCAGTGGCGGGACATGCTCGACGGGCTCGCCGCATACGCGGGCACCGACGTGTGGACCGGGGAGTCGGCCCGCATCGTCGACACGGGCCTCCGCGGCTTCGAACCGGGCTCCGAGCCCGACTGGCTCGTCCGCACGGCCGTCTGGCTGGGCGCCGACAGGTCCAGGTTCCGCAAGGAGAGGAAGGGCGGCCTATGGGGACGCCGGACCCGCTGACCGGCCATGAGGCCAGACTGGCGGCCGACCGCCGCCGTGCCGCCATGCTGCTCCGGCTCCGCCGCCGGTCCGAGACGGACGGGCGGGAATGCCTGCCCATGCTCATCGACGCCTGCTGCAAGGATCCGGCGATGCTCTCCCTGCATGTATGGGCGGTCGACCAGGCCATCTTCGGCACCGGCCGCATCCGCGCCGGACGGCACATCGAGACGGCGGCCGCATGGTGCGGGCACCGCATCGGAAGCCCATGGACGGTCGACATGGGCTGGCTTCTCGACGGGCGCACCGGAGGCTCCAGGCTCGCCGCCTGGACCTACGCCATCGCATTGGACAACGGATTCCGCCCCTCCGGGCCCGACCCGTACCATTCCTAGCCCACTGCCAGACGGGCGGCCGCGGTGCCCAGACGGCACCACACGGCCCATTCCACGCATCCGAGCCTCCGGGCCTCGCGGGACACGGCGCGCCGGAGCGGGGCCACGTCGCGCGGGTCGGACGACATCTGCGTGGCCTCGTACAGTCCGGCCACATCCGCCATATCGGGCAGCATGCGGGGAAGCACGCCCTTAAGCCGCCGGGACACCGGCTGGAGCAGCAGCGCGGCGCACACGCCCGAATCAAGGCCATCCAGCGTGCGATGCCACCAGCCCATGGTCCGGGCGCGCTCCGTCATGGCGTCGGCGCCCGAGTCGGTGAGGATGCGGGTGAGGAGCCTGCGGTCCGCGCCTATGGGACGGGGCACCGTCAGGCCGGGCACCGTGTCGAACGGCCCTCCCGTCTCCGCGCCCGCATTGAGCGGCGTGGACGCCTTGTCGTCCCAGACCGGGTTGTAGCCGTCCTCGTCCTCGAAGCGGCTGGCGGACATCTCGTGGGCCGAGTGGAGGACGCGGCGCGCGTTGGTGCGCGCCACCGTGTAGGCCAGCTGGCGCACCCAGCCGGAGAAGCTGGACTCCTCCCGCGGATTCCACAGGCCGTCCCAGTTCCACTGGCCGGTCTTCGAGCCCAGGCCGACGCCGATGATCTTCTCCGCGATCTTCGTCGTCGTGTACTCGGTCATCGCCTCCCACTGGTCGTGCGACGGGAAGACACGGCGGAGCCGGCCGCCCACGAGGCCGGACTCGACCATCATGGCCGCGACGCGGCATCTCTGCGGGGAGCCGAACTCCACCGCCTTGTCGTCCCATCGGATGGCGCGGACGCGCCTGTCCAGCTCGTCCCTGTCCTCGATGCTAGGATTCCCACTCATATCCCAGCCCCATGCGTCACAGGAGGATCGGCACGATCAGCTGCTCGTCGCGCATGTCGAATCCGTCCGGCGCGTCCGGGCATGCGAGCAGGACCGGCTTGTACCTGCCATTGGACCTCGGGGCGACGTACATGGTCACGCGGTCGCCATAGAGGGCGCCGCAGGCGTTGGCGACGTAGCGCGCGTCCAGGCGCAGGCGGCGGCCCGCGCCCTCCACATGCCCGTCGACCACGGGGCCGGACACCTCGGCGGAGACGGTCTGGCGGGCGCCCGAACCGGACTCGGCGTCGTCGAGGCCCAGCGTGATGGAGTCGTCTCCGACGGCCAGCGCCAGGGTGACGGTCTCGCCGCCGGAGAACTTCACGGCCTTCACTCGGCGGGCGGCCTCGAGCAGTTCGGCGCGGTCCATGGTGAGGGTCAGCGGCGCGTCCTTGGATGGCCAGATGGCCGCCAGCACCGGGGCCTGCCCCTCGACCATCGGGGTGGCGTCCGTGTAGACGGGGCCGGCGATGGCGAACATGCGGCCGGTGGCGCCGATGCGGTCCGCGCCCTCCGCATTGGCCTTGAGCCATGCGGCCGGGACCAGCGCGTCCATGTCGGCGGAGCCGTCGGCGCGGGCGGTGGCCGCCACGTACCGGTTGGTGGCCGACAGTTCGATGGAGCCGTCCGATCCGCGGACGCGGACGGCGGACAGCACGGGATTGTTGGAGCCCTTGTCGGCGGCGTGGACGACGGCGCCGACCGCGCGGGCGAGCCCGCCGTCGGCGATGGAGGCCCACTCCTCCGGCAGGTCGGGCACGTTCGGCTCGGCGGCCGGGTCGTCGATGAGCGGCAGCTCCATGACGATGCCGCGGCAGTCCAGACGGAGCTTCGAGTCGGCGGTCTCGACGTTGAGCTCCTCGGACGGCATGACGGCGGCGACGGAGGAAAGCCAGAAGCCGTTGACCACGGCGGAGCCGTCCTCCACGGTCTCGGCGTCCAGATCGGCGCGGGAGTAGTACTGGCCGTCCGCGTCCAGACGCAGGCCGTCGCCGGTGGCGGCCAGACGGACCGCCTGCCGCTGTCCGGCGATCAGGGTCTTGGACACATGGGCCACGGCCTTGGCGAAAGCCAGGCCGTCGATGATGGTCCTCATTTCGGGGAGCCTCCTATCCGGCCCCGGCAGCCCGGGGCCATCGATTTCCGTATCGTCCCCCGGCCTCATGCGTCAAGCGGCACGGGCGGCCTCCGGGTCGCCGTCGAACCATGGGACGGACAGCACCATCGGCGGCAGGGACGCGCCGTCGGAGCCGACCGTGGAGCAGGCGATGACGTGGGGGCCGAGCGTCTTGACGGCCCGCAGGTCCAGTCCGATGGCGTCGGCGGCGATGGACGCGGACGCGGGGGCGCGCAGCACGTAGCAGCAGACGGTCATGAAGCCCAGGAACGACGCCTGGAGGCGCGTGTCCAATTGGAGCGGGTTCTGCGTGCCGACGAACGCCTCCACGCCGAACGCGCGGCCCTTCTCGCGGAGCCATTCCATGGCCTGCGCGCCGGAGCCGCCGTCCGTGCCGTCCGAGCCGGTCACGTCCGTCAGCTCGTCGACGAACAGGTCGAGGCGGCGCCCCCGGGCCTGCCAGCCGGCGCAGGAGCGCTCGATTTCGAAGCGGAGGCCCTGGAAGAGGAGGGCGCCGACCAGACGGCGGGTCTGCTCGGGCATCGCGTCGTGGGCGCCCCTCTCGGCGGCGCCGATGTTGATGGCGAAGCGGCCGCCGTGGGACAGGATCGCATGCCAGGAGACGACGCGGCGGCCGGGCCGGACGAGCCGCGGGCATTGATTGAGGATGTCCATCTTGTTCATCGGGGCGGAGAGCTGCTCGGCCAAACGGCCGTCGGCTATCTTCGGACGCCCCGAGTCGGTCCGGCCGCCGTGGAGGCGCTCGATGGCGGCGTCCACGTCCGCGTCGCCCAGCATGTTCGCGGCATGCCCCATGAGGCGGGCGGCGCCGATGCCATCGCATCCTAGAAGCAGGCCGGCGGCGTCGGCCCAGGTGCGCGGGACGCGGCATCCGGCGGCGCGGCACCTGTCCTCCCAGCCGTCGGAGCCCATGAGGGTCAGGGCGGCGAACACGGCGTCGCGGATCTGGATGCGGCTGCGCGGGCCTATCTGGTTGGGGCCCAGCGCCTGGCGCATGAGGTCGGCGAAGCGCACGGCCCTCTCGGACGGGGTTCCGGAGCCCAGCAGGTCGATCATCGGGGTGGACGGGTCCATGCAGTCGACGACGCGCAGGCCGGGCGCGACGCGGCGGAGGATCGGGATGGAGTCGGCGCCCTTCGACTCGAACATGACCATCACGTCGTCGGGCTTCAGCGTGCGGGCGACGTGGGTGGCGATGCCGTGCATGCTGTTCGACTTGCCGCCGCCCGGCTCGCCCAGCAGGGCGACGCCGCCGTAGAGGGCCGTGGACGACAGGCGGACGGGGCGGGACTCGCGGTCGTATCCGACCAGCGGGCCGTCCGTGTCCTCGAGCACATGCGGACGGAGGGTCAGCGGCGTGCTCGCCGCCTCGCTGTCCGCCGGAGGCATGGCGCAGGCCGCCAGCGCGCCGGCCGGCAGGGGGAACGTGGAGCGCTGGAAGGCGTACGCGTGGATGCGGCGGCGTCTGTCGCCGAACGTGGGCTCGTCGCCCATGGAGCGGGTCTTCAGGTCGGACGAGCGGGCGACGCGGGTGCGGGCCGTCCACCAACGATGCCGGGGACGCACCGTCAGGTCCACGTCCGGTCCCATGGACGCCTTGCGCCACACGGCCCAGCCGAGGACCGGAAGTCCGGACAGGGCGGTCCACCACGGCAACGGAACCGCCAGCGCGACAAGGAGGAGCTCGAGAAGGATGGAGAGGAGGACGGCGCCCAGGCCGGGATGGCTGGGATGGGCCGCCAGGTTCGTGAACCCCAGGTCCAAGGCGGCGGCGGCCTGCTTGGCCGCGTCCTGGCTTTCGCGCATGTCGGGCGTGGCGGCCATGATGCGGGCCGCGGACACGCCGGCGCGGCGCAGTTTGGACGAGTCGGGCTGCGTGTTGAATTCGTCGGCCAGCCAGTCGGTGAGCCTGTCGTCCTCCCAATGCCCGATGCGGCGCACGTTGAGGGCGATGAGGCCGTTCTCCGGCGGGGCGAGACTCAGGTCGCCGCCGCCGGACCCGTCGTCCTGCGCGGTCCTGTTCAGCGTGGCTCCGGAGGGCACGTAGGCGTGCGCCCACTTGAGCGGCTCGGAGAGGATCTCCGGCGCGTCCGATTCGGCGGCCGTGGACCCGCAGGCGCGGGCGAGCCGGTCGACGGCGGCACGGCCGTACCGGTCCGCGACGAACACCCAGCGGCGCTGCAGGGTGGCGACGATGAGACAACCCTCGTCCCAAGTGGGCGGGTCGGTGATGTTGGGTCTGTCGCAGAGGCCCAGCGCGCCGGCGGCGCGCTGGGCCCGTTTGAGGAATTCGGTCTGGTCCCCGGCCATGCCGGGGGCTGGAGTCAGTTCATACCACATGCGGCATGGCTATGCGAAGCGAAAAGCACCCCCTCAACATCGATCGGAAGTCCTTTCGGAGTCCGGTCGGTGAGGGGAATCCCCCGGCTTTGGCCGCGGGGAGGATGTCAAGCCTCCGGTTCGATGAGGTCGACGAGCCTGTCGCGGCCGTCGCCCGCGAACGCCCTGCCCCAGCGCTCCTCCAGCGTCTCGGGGGCGTCCGGCTCCGACGGGGCCTCTGGCGTGTGCTCCGGTTCGGGCGTCGGCACGGGGATGGGCGCGGAGACGTCCGGATGCCGGCGCGCCGCCCCGGCCTCCGCCGGCGCCTCGGAAACCGTCTCCGGGTCATCCGCGTCCCGCGGGACCTCGGGTGGGGCCACAGGGGCCGTCTCCACGGCCTCGGCGACCGGTTCCGGCTCCGGCCCGGCCTCCGCCGGCGCCTCGGAAACCGTCTCCGGGTCATCCGCGTCCCGTGGGACCTCAGGTGGGGCCACGGGGGTCGTCTCCACGGCCTCGGCGGCCGGTTCGGCCTCCACCGGCGCCTTGGGGGCCGGGGCCGGGTCGTCCATGTCCCGCGGGACATCGGGGACGGCCCCGGCGGCCGGTTCCGGCTCGTCCATGTCGAAGCTGCGGGACGCGGCCCGCACGATCATGTGGCTGGTGGCGAGCAGGGCGACGGGCGGCATGGTCATGAGCAGGCTCGCGCCCCAGTCGGGCAGGAGCAGTCCGTTCGTCTCCACCGGATGCGCATGGAGGGCGTTGCCGACCAGCGACACGGCGGAGAACACGAGCAGCATGGCCCACGGATACGCCTGCCCCAGACCGCGCGTCTTGAACACCCATGTGGCCCATGTGAAGGCCAGCACCGGCGCGTCGATGATGAGCGGGAACATCCACGAGAGTCCGGGCTGCACGCCGCATGCCACGGCGAGCGTGCGGAGCGCGTCGAAGCTCAATATGAAGGCCATGAGCGCGATGGCGACGGTCAGCGCCATCAGCGGCCACAGCGGGGCCTGCCGGCGCCTCACTCGTCCACCAGCGTCATCTCGGCCCATGCGGCGTTCGCGGCGTGGGCGATGGACAGCGCGTCGTGCGCGGCCGTGTAGGCGTAGCCGCCCATGTCCGCGTCGGTCACGACGGCGGCCCCGGCGAACACCATGCCGCGGCGCGTCTCCGCCTCGGCGACGGCCGCATGGTACAGGGACTCCAGACGGGCCTCCAGATCGGCCGCGGGACGGACGTGGCCCCCGGCCGGCGGCATGCCGGACAGGACGGAGAGCGCCTCCGCCGCCCTCCTCTCCCTTGGGGACTCCGGGTCCAGCTCGATGCCGTCGTCGGCGGTGGCGGACAGGTCGGCGCAGAGCGCCAGGGCCTCCGCCCTCAGTTCCTCATAAGTCATGGTCGTTCCTCCTATGCCGCCGGAAACCCTCCGGCTCGAGCCCCGGACATGCGTCCGCGCCGCGGGACCGGAAATCCTCCGATTCGGCGGGCGATGCGGACGGATGGGCGTATGCGGTTCCGTATGCACTTTTCGATTTCGCGGGCAGGGAGCGCCTCAATGCCTACAGGCAGTAGGGCCAAGGCCTGATTCCGATGGCTTCCGTATGCGGCCGTATGCACCGTATGCAGTTCCCTTAAAAGGAAAAGGGCGAAAAAGACTCCAACTCCCAAAAGAGGTGCATAAAGTGCATACGGCTCTCTGCATGCGCTCTCAGCCCTACTCCCGCCTAGCTTCTTGCTTGCGGGCAAAAAGTGCATAATTAGTGCATACGGCTGCATACGAAGTGCATACGGACGCATAAATGTGTCGAAAACGTGAAGACGGCCTGTCCCCGTCTTTTTCCGTCGTCGGAATCGCCATGATTGCCCGACTGAAGATTTTCCGAAGGAAGCCGCTGGAAAGCGGATGATTTCCGAAGAACGACGGAAGCGCCTCTTCGCCCGTCGGATTCGGGCAAGACCATGGGCGTCGGCATGGCCGTCGGAGATGACGCCGAAAGACAATTCCCAAAACGGCCCGAAAACGTAATCGTTTTTCATCCGGCCCCATATGGCCGACGGTAATGCCACAAGACGGCCTGCGAGCCATTCATCGGCCACAGACAACCGGCGACCCCCTATCCGGCCCTTTGGAGATAAAGACGGGCAGTGGATTTTGATGAACGAATCAAGCCCGTCTTCACACTTCCGTCACATTTATGCGTCCGTATGCACTTCGTATGCAGCCGTATGCAGTCCGTATGCA